>Ga0335072_10010094_pt1 | contig 13598 bp, 13 predicted proteins | sample Lox_Sample_21_FD_206725 | JGI IMG/M metagenome (GOLD analysis project Ga0335072, IMG submission 206725) | Soil microbial communities from Loxahatchee National Wildlife Refuge, Florida, United States - Lox_Sample_2.1 | ecosystem: Environmental > Terrestrial > Soil > Wetlands | place: USA...
GTGGATCTTCCAGGTTTCCCGCGTCAATACCAACCGGTTGTTCTACCCTTTCACTGCGGGGGAGCACGGTGGACGTGGAGGTGAAGGTGGACAGCGCGAGCCGGTCCGCATGGCACCGCATGCGGAGACGTGGTCGGGCGCGTGTTGCGGCCCAGCTCGCCGCGCCAGTGACGCTGGGCCTGCTGATCGGCGGGACGCTGGCGTACCAGGCGGGCTCGAGCAACAACGCGGTTCACCCGGTGCCCCTGGGCGCTGTGCCGACCCCGACTCCCTCTTGGGTCAAGCCTTCGGCGGTTCATGGCGCTGTGGAGCCCGCGACTGGCCACTGGATTAACTCTCCGGCCCCGGCTGCGACTGCTTCAGCGGTGCCGACGCCGACTCCAGTGGCGACCGCCAGCGCGTCTGGGAGGTGAGGATTGGCCAGGAGCGAGACGACGCCCGTTGAGGACGTAGACGAAGCCGAACAGTTCGCGCGTGCGGACGATGACGATGACGCGGACACGCGCCAGGCCGTCCCGGAAGCCTGGCGGAACAAGGGCTTCAGGCTCTCGGTGATCGCCGCGGCGTTCATCCTCGCGGCGGGGCTCAGCTTCGGCGTCGGCAGGCTTTTCGGGCTCGGCAACACGGAGATTCGCTCGGCGATTCCCGCGCCGCTGAAGGGTGATGACATCTTCGTCGAGAGCCCGGAGGGGATCGCTCAGGACAACCTGTCGAACGTCACTGAGTTGACGGGCCAGGGCATGGTGCACGTCCTGTCGGGCGGGACCTCGGTCGGGATCGGCCTGGTGCTCACGCAGTCGGGGAAGGTGCTGACCACGTACCGGCCCGGTGCGGGCACGGCGAGTCTGGCGGCGGAGTACGTCTTCTCCCGCCAGACTTTCAAGGCCACGGTGATCGGCGTGGACCCGGCGGCGGGCCTGGCGTTGCTCCAGATGGAAGGCGGCGACGGGAGGCCGTTCTCGACCGTCACGGTCGGGAACTCGGACAAGATCGTGTCGAGCGCGGCCGTCATCAGGGAGGCCTCCTACCATGTTCCCGGCGACATCATGGACACGGCGGTCAGCACCACGGGCGCGGCGCACGGGGTATCCCTCGATGTCGGCAAGCTGACCACCCTGAACACGACCGTCGCCATCGACGGGACGACCAGGACCGGGCTGATGGCGTCTACGCTCCAGTCAGCGCTGCCGTGGGTGCCCGGTGACCCGCTGGTGAACCCGAACGGCCATGTGATCGGCATCGTCATCGGGAATTCGGGGAGCGGCTTCAACACCGTCGCCTACGCGATCCCGATCAACACGGCGCTCGCGGTCGCCACGCAGATAGCTGACGGTAACTCCTAGCTGGAGTGCCAGCGATGCCGGCGCGGGTCGGCGTAGAAGCACAGGAGCTGGCTGACGTCCGCCGCGCTCAGCATTCCGGCCTCGTGCGCGCTGGCCAGGACCTGCGGGTAACTGGTGACCGCGCGGACCGTCCAAGGGGCTAGCAGGTCGCGCATTTCGGGGAAGTTCCAGTTGGCGATGGACTGGACGCCTGCCACCTGCAGGCTGGTCTCGGCCGCGACCGCCTGGATCGCCCGTGCCGCGCTGCCACCGCTCGCCACGACGTCCTCCACTATGACGGCCCGGGCTCCCGCGGCTGGCTCGCATTCGACGAGCGGGCCGCCCGGTTCGCGTGCGTCGGTGCGCACGTAGGCGAGTGGCAGCTCGAGCCGCTCGGCAACCGTCTTCGCCCACGGGATCCCGGCATGGGCGACGGCGACGATGTAGTCAGCGTCAGGGAACGATGCGCGGGTGGCGTCGGCGAGCGCGTCGTCGACCAGACGGCGGAGGGCCGGCATCGCGTTGAGGCGGCGGCAGTTGCAGCCGCAGGGGGCCATGATCCCCGACTTCCAGCGGAACCACTGGTCCCGCGGCATCCTCAGGTCGGCGGTGAACGCCCCCGACGCGACGAGCGCGACGGCTACGGAGCGGGCGTGTCGCGCATCGGTCAGGTCGGCGAGCGGCCCATCCATTAGGCGAGCCGGCGCGTCGCCGAGCAGGCCGTCCGCGGCATGCCAGCCCGTCTGGTCAGCTCCTCGCGGACGGCGGCGTGGCTCGGGGCGTAGAGATCCATCCATGCGTAGCCATCCCGGCAGCTGTTGCGGTGCAGGCCGCGGACGAACCATCCGGGCATGCGGCGCAGGAACCGCGGCAGCTCACTGTAGTTGGCCGGGTTGAGCGCGAACTTGCACACGCGGACGTTCCAGGCGAAATCGCCGGCTTCCACGATCTCGGCCAGGTCATCCAGCGTCTTGACGGCTGCATGGTTGAGCGCGTCTTCCTGCGCGGGGTCGATGCAGCCGGTCGCCGGGCCAGTGAAAGCGGCGATGTAGAGGAAGATCTGGGCGGCGAGGGGCAGGTCCTCGCTGGCGCGCATCAGGCAGCGCTGATGAGCACCGGTCACCCGCACGTCGTCGATGACCAGCAGGTGCGCGTCGCGGACCTGCGCTGGCCGGAAGCGGCGGAACGACAGGACATTGGCCGCCATGTGCAGGTCCCGGGCCTGCGCGGATAGCGTGCCGTAGTCCCCGGCCGACGCGCTGATCCTGTCCACCTGCAGCAGCGGCGCGCGACCCAGCCCGTGCCTGGTCCTGACGGCGTTCAGCACGGGCGCCAGCCTGCGGGCTAGCGTGGTGGCCGCCGCCGGGACGTGACCGTACGGGGACGAGGCCATCAGCAGCTTCGGCGCGAGGGCCAGTTCCGGGTGACGCTCGCAGAAAGCGGTGCCGAGCGCCCCGGCGAAGGTTTCCGCCGCGGCGACCGAGCCGTATTTGTACCTGCTGTAGCGCGCGGGACTGAACGGCAGCCGGCAGATTCCGTTGGCGGCCGAATCCGGAGTATCCAGGGAATACAGGGTGAACTCACGAGTCGGAATGACACGCGTCAAGCCAGGCACCTCTCAATTTCATCCAGCGATTGGCGGCAACGCACTAACGTGATTTTCTCCATGTGGAACTTAAATGACACTGGGAAACCTGGACTCGACCCAGCCGACGTGAACGGAGAACGGCCGGCCGGGGTCTGACGGAGCGAACGCTTCATCCGAGACGAGGGCGCGATGCAGCGGCAGGCTGGTCGCCATCCCGGCTATTTCGAACTCGTGCAGGGCCCGGCGTGCCCGCTGCAGCGCCTGGGCCCGGGAGGCACCGGTCACGATCAGTTTGGCAAGCAGGGTGCCGAACGCTGGCGCGACCACCGAGCCCTGCTCTGTCCCGGAATCCAGCCGCACACCGGGGCCGGATGGCAGACGCCAGGCGCGCACGGTCCCCCGGGTTGGCGCGAACCCGCGGCCCGGATCCTCGGCGTAGATGCGGAACTGGAGCGCATGCCCGCGTACCTCTGGGTCGCCGTAGCCAAGGGCGTCGCCCTCGGCGATTCGGAATGTCTCAAGGACCAGGTCAATCCCGGTGACCTCCTCGCTGACCGGATGCGCGACCGCCAGCCGTGGGTTCGCCTCGAGGAAGGCGAGTGTGCCGTCCTGGCCGAGCAGGAACTCGCACGTCGCCGCGCCCGCATAGCCCGCCGCCCGCAGGATCGCCGCGGATGACGAGCGCAGCCGCGCGTCCAGGTCGGCGGCGAGGAACGGGGCGGGAGCTTCCTCGACGATCTTCTGATGACGTCGCTGCAGCGAGCAGTCCCTGGTGGAGATCACCGCGACGCCGCCGCGCGAGTCTGCCAGGCACTGGGTCTCGACGTGCCGGGCGCGGTCCAGATAGCGCTCGGCGAAGCACTCCGCCGGGCCGCCCCCGGCGGCAGCCGCGCGCACGGCCTTCGCGTAGGAGTCTGGGATCTCCGCGTCCGACCGGGCTACGGCAACACCTTTTCCCCCGCCCCCGGAGGCCGCCTTGATCGCGATCGGCAGCCCGTGTTCGCGTGCGAACGCAGCCACCTGCGCGGCATCCGACGTCGGCCTGCTCATCCCAGGCAGCGGCGGCACGCCGGCCTGCCGGGCCGCCTCCCGGGCAGAGAGCTTGTCACCCAGCAGCCGGATCGCCGCCGGCGGAGGGCCGACCCAGACCAGCCCGGCGTCAAGCACCGCTTGGGCGAGCTCGGCGCTTTCCGCCAGAAACCCGTACCCGGGGTGCAGCGCGTCCGCGCCAGAATCTGCCGCCGCGCGCAGCACCTTGCCGATGTTCAGGTAGCTGTCCGCGGGTACCGTGCCACCCAGTGGCACGGCCTCATCGGCTGCCCGCACGTGGAGGGCTCCCCGGTCCGGGTCCGCGTAGACCGCCACGCTTGCCAGGCCCGCGTCCCGGCAGGCCCGGGCGATCCTGACCGCGATCTCCCCGCGGTTGGCGATCAGGACCTTACGCACGCGGACTCCCTTCCACCCGGTACCGGGCTGAATGCTTACCTTTTACTTACCTGATTCTTGGCATCGCTCGCCTGTAGTTTGCGGCAACACCTATTACAATTCATGGCAACACCTATTACAATTCGCAGGTCAGAATCATTTCCCGGAGTAGCTATTGACGGCTTGAAAGTTCCTTTTTACGATACTCATGCCTCGCACCCCTTATGACATGTTAAATGGCCGTAGGGAGCGTCTCCCGTCAGGAAAGGGAAGAGAAAAGATGGGCTTTCTCCTGCTAGGTGTCGACAGCCTGATCGCGTGCATCGCGGTCGGCCCGATCATGGCGAAGCGGTCGCTGGCGGTGCTCTCGGCGTTCGCGGTGCTCTTCGGCGTCGGTGACGGAGCAGGCTACCTGCTCGGCACCGCCCTCCACTACTCGATACCGGACAGCCTCAGCAGCGCCATCGAATACAGCGTCCTGGTCATCCTGGGCGTCTACTGGCTCGGGGTCGCCATCATCTCGAAGATGGCGGCCAGGGCTGAGGTGTCGGAGAAGTCACACTGGGGCGTGTGGATCCTGCCCTGGGCCCTCGCGGTTGACAACCTCACCTACGGTGCCGTCGACGGCGTCCCCGCGCACTTCTCGGTCTGGGCGTCCGCTGGCGAGCAGTTCCTGTCAAGTGCCATCCAGGCCGGCATCGGCCTCGCGATCGGCATCGGCGTCGTGGCCGCGATCCCCGGGCTGCGCAGGCGCATGCCGCTGGTCAACGCGCTCGCAGGAGTCCTCCTCATTGCCGGTGCGGGCGTCATGTATGTCACCGGGTGGTGACCAGCTCAACCCCCTCAAAGCCCGGCCTCGCCAGTTCCGGCTAGGCCGGGCTTTCTCCGCTGCCACTACCGGGGAATTCTTGTACGCCCTCGGCCGCGTAGATCCGCTGCGAAAATTCGCTGAGCGCGCCGCGGCAGCGTTCCAGCATCTCTTCCGCCTTCGGTGAGCGCTCATCAGGGAAGAAGTCCCGCGCCTGGATCTTCGCCAGCCACTGCGGCAGCTTCTCCAGATCCTGCTCGCGCTCCTCGAGCTCGGCGAAGATGAACTTTCCCGCCCGGGTCTCCTTCTCGATTTCGTCGAGGAAGGCGCCACAGCGTTCGGTGAACTCGTCGTACTCACGACCGCGATCAGCGCGGAAACGGCGCTTGATCACCTCGTCCACATCCGGCGAGGCCGGAACGGACAGCATGAATCCTTCTCCGCCCTGCTTGCGTATCTTCTCCACCAGTTGCTCGAACAGCTCCGCGTGAGGTGCGGAATGCGGCAGCACCCAAGCGCTGGTCACCATCCCGGTGGCGCCGACGGTACGCAGCCGACGCCACAACGCGACTCGCGCGCTGGATGGGGAACTCGGCAGCTGTGCCAGCAGCAGCAGCCAGCCGGATGAGGGACTCTCCGCGTTCATTGAGATGCAGCACCTGTTCCGAAATGGAGGGAGGTTTCCCGGCTCTCCACAACATTGTGGCGGTTCAGACGATGTTGAGGGTGGTGAGCAGCACGTAGATGCCGATGAAGATGAAGGCCACCGGGAGGATCCACCAGTCGTGACGGTCGATGGCCTTGATGACCCGCGGATGGCTGGTCAGCCGCCCGCCCACCACGCACCAGACCGCGACGCACACCACGAACACCACGCATGTCACCCAGATCCGCTGCGCCCCGGCTGTCGCGAAGAAGGGCGTGTAGGCGGCCAGGTCGTCGGCGCCGTCGATGATCGTGATCAGGGCGACACCCCAGGCGCTGCGCGGGGGCGGAGGATGGGACTCCTCGTCGCGGCTCCGCGCGACGAGCGCCTTCGCCAGCGTGACGATGCCGATGCCGAGCGGGATGAGGGCGAGTAGCCAGAGCCAGCGCTCCGGTGCCAGTGCGAGCCCGCGGCCGATCAGCGCCGACGCGGCGATCAGGGCACCGAACCCGAGGTACTGCCCAGCCCAGATGTGCCAGGTCTTCAGCGGAACTCTCCCCGACCGGGCGTGCGCGCTGAACAACGAGATGAGCAGCATGTCGTCGACGTTGGTCCCGGAGAACAGGACCACGGCGGTGACAGCGTCGGCAACAGGCGAACTCACCGCATTGCCTCCGCCAGGGTGAATCCTGCCATGACGACCATCACGAGCGCGGCCAGGCGACTGATCCATCGCAGCGGCAGGATCCGCGTCAGTCCCCTCCCGCCGGTGATGGCCAGCGCGGTAACCAGCCATAGCGCCAGCACGCTGCCGATCCCCACCGCCACCGGGTTGTGGTACCTGGCGGCGAGGTTAGCGATCACGATGTCCGACAGGTCTCCCAGCTCAGCCAGCAGGATTACCGCGAAGGAGGTCGCTGCGACGGCCCAGAACCCGGTGGCGTCGGCCTTCAGGCGCACATCGTCATCGTCATCGTTGTCTGTGCGCAGCACCAGCACGGCCCCCACCAGGAACACCAGGGCCACCACGATCTGCACGAGCCGGTGCGGGAGCAGGGTCAGGAAGCTGCCGACCGTGACCGCCAGGACCACGTGCGCCGCGAATGCGACCGCTGTCCCGGCGAACACCCAGCTTGGCCGGTACCGGGTACCCAGGACCAGGCTCGCCAGGCCGGAGTTGTCCGGCAACTCGGCTACGGTGACCGTGCCGAGCACGATTAGGGCAATGACCAGGCTTGACACGTGTTCACCTCCCCGGCGGACGGGCAACGGTACTGGTACCTGGGCCAGACGGACAGTACCCCGACCGGATCGTGATGGCCATTACGGCGGGGTTACGGACTCCGACGCGGCGGCCGTCGGCCCGGCCGGTGGCGGGTTCCCGCGCGAACCCCGAACTGTGAAGCATTTCTTACATTGAGCCGGGCTGGCTTCGCGAAACACCTATTACATTAATTGGCCAACTCTCGTGAAACGCCTATTACATTCAACAGGTCAACGCAACAATTCGATAGCGCGATGGTGCGCCGGGCCGAACGCGACCGGCGCGATTCCGTGCCGCCACTCCGGGATGCAGCGCGTTGACAGCCCACATCATCCGCCCATAGCGTGCCGCAGGCGAAGCAACATGCGCCGACCCAATCGAGCGGCAAACGTAGGCCAGGACGCGCTAAGGAGCGGTAATTGGCTCTCGACAATGCGGGGATCACCGAACAAGAAGCGGCACCCGCAGTGCTCGACCCGCAGCACGTCGGCGATATCGTCGGCGCATTCGGCACCCTGAAGCAGAGCGAAACAGGTAAGCCGAAATCGTGGCGGCGGAAGCTCAGGCTGCTGCTGATCATCGCGGGCCCGGGGCTTATCGTCATGGGCGGCGGGAACGACGCGGGCGGCGTCTCGGTCTATGCCCAGATGGGCCAGGACTACGGCATGAGGCTGCTCTGGTGCCTGGTCCTGCTGTTCCCCATCCTGTACTTCTGCCAGGAGATGGTGGTCCGCCTCGGCGCGGTCTCCGGAGTAGGGCACGGCAAGCTCATCTACGCCCGGTTCGGCAAGTTCTGGGGAACCTTCTCAGTCGCCGACCTGTTCATCATCAACGCGGTCACCATCGTCGTTGAATTCATCGGGGTCGAGCAGGGGCTCTCGTTCTTCGGCATGTCCAGCACCTGGGCCGTGGTCTCGTCGGCGGTCCTGCTCTTCCTGGTCATGGCGGGCGGGACCTTCCGGTACTGGGAGCGGTTCCTGATCTTCCTGGTGATCGCGAACTTCGTCTCGTTCCCGATGGCCTTCCTCGTGCACGGCAGCGCCACCTCCACCGTCGCCGGCGTGGTCCCGAGCATGCCCGGCGGGCTGAACGCGACCCTGCTGCTGCTGGTCGTCTCCGTGGTGGGCACCACCGTCGAGCCGTGGCAGATGTTCTTCCAGCAGTCCAACGTGGTCGACAAGCGCATCACCCCGCGCTGGCTGAACTACGAGCGCTGGGACACGGGCATCGGCGTCGTCATCGAGGTCATCGGGGCGCTCGCGATCATGACCGCGTGTGCTTTCGGCCTGGCGCACACCAGCGCGTTCGGCAACTTCAGCGACCTGAACAGCACGTTCACGGCACTGCAGCAGCACGTCGGTCACGGCGTCGGCGGCCTGCTGGCCATCGCGACCATCGACGGTTCGCTGATCGGCGCCAACCTGACGGCGCTGACCACGACCTACACGCTCGGCGACGTGTACCCGAAGATGCGGCACTCGCTGCACTGGAAGATGAAGCAGGCACCGTGGTTCTACGGCCTGTACGCGATCAGCATCGCGGTCGCCGCCGTGGTCACGCTCGCGTGGGCCAACGACCTGGACGTGGTGATCAACGGCGTGGAGGCGCTCAACGGCATCCTGCTGCCGTCGGCCCTGGTCTTCCTGATCCTGCTCGCCAACGACAAAGCGGTGCTGGGGCCGTGGAGCAACACCCCCGCGCAGAACTGGATCGCCGGCATCATCGCCTGGGTCGTGCTCACCTTCTCCCTCGCCCCGCTCGTCACGACCTTCTGGCCCGTCATCACCCTGAAGCAGACGTTCACCGGCGGTGCCGTCTGCCTCGCCCTCGGGGTGATCGCCGCGTTCCTGCTCCTGCGGTTCCGGGCCTCGCGGAATGAGCCGTTCACCGACGGCCCGGGCAGCAACAGGCAGCCGCCGGACATGGACCGCGCCGCGTGGAAAGAGACCCTCCGCGAGCGCCGCATCGCGTGGCGCACGCCCCGCATCGACACGCTCGAGCGGCCCACGCTCAGCATGGCGCGCAGGATCGGCCTGCTCAGCCTGCGCGGCTACATCTTCTTCGCGATCGTCATCATGGTGATCAAGCTCATCCAGTTCACCACGCACTGACAGTCTCAGATGTACTCGTGCCGGCGCATCCAGGCCAGGGTCAGCCAGCCCCAGATCGGCGGCAGGTACGAGGTGAACGCCCGCTGCATGAGCACCGCGGCGACGGCCTGATCCTGAGGTATGCCGGCGCCGACGAGCCCGGCGATCAGCCCGGCCTCGACCACCCCGGCGCCGCCGGGCACCGGCACCGCGCCGCCGACGATGGCGGCCAGCGTGTTGACGCAGACCAGCGTCGCGATGCTGGCGTGCTCTCCGACCGCGTGCAGCGACGCGCCCAGCGCCAGGATGATGACGAGCTGGGCCAGGACCGAGCCAGCCAGCACAGAGATCATCTTGTGCGGCTCGGCGGCGATGGCCTTGGTGTTGTCCCAGATGCTCGCCAGGTACGGCCTGACCCGGGCGCTGGCCAGCCGCCGCACCCGCGGCACCAGGGCGACCACCGTGGCGGCGATCCCGGCGACGATGATGACCGCGAGGATGATCCAGACGGCCGTCTTGTGGTCACCCGAGGTGGCCTGGGTGTGCAGGTCCCCGGCGGCGAAGGGGATGGCGATGAGGAACAGCAGGGCCTTGACGACCCATTCCGCCGTGGAAACGATGGCGCCCGAGCTGACCGCCTCCGTTGAGTCGGACCCCTGCCGCTGGAAGAACCTGACCCGGACGGCGAAGACGGCGACGTTGCCGCCGACCAGCGAGCTGAAGGCATTGGACACCTCGAGCGCCGTGCACCGCCCGTACGGCAGGTCGCCAACGGTGGCGCCGGTCAGCGCCCAGGCCGAGGCGAGCGGCGGCAGCTGGGCGAATACGAACGCCAGCGCCACCCATCCCCAGCTGGCCCCCTTGATGGCCTCGAAGGCGCTGCCCGCGTCGGACAGCACGCCGATGATCGCCCAGATGCCGATCAGCGAGCCGAGGCCGAACAGCAGGTTGGTCCAGCTGACCCGCTTGAACTCCGCGAGCTTCGGAACCTCGATGCCGGCTCCGGTGGCCACCGCCGCCCGCAGCTGGGGGAGCAGGTCCTTGTGCTGTGCCAATGCGGCTATGGTCGTCGGGTCGAGCGCCGGGCGCTGCAGGTGCACCAGGGTGCCGCGAACGGTGTCGGCATCGAGCACCCGGGCGGCCGCCGCGGCGGTGCGCTCGACGCCCGCCTGCACTGCCAGCGCGGCCAGCGCGGCGGCGAGATCGCTGTCCAGCCGGCCGGCCGGGGCGGCGGCCGACGCGCTGCGGAAACCCCTGAAGCAGACGCCCTGCTCGGCGAGGATGATCGTGTCTCCGCCGAGGGCTCCGTGGGCGATCCCGGCCGCCCGCAGCCGCAGCAGGTCGAGCAGGGTCTCGTCGAGCGTGTCGTCGGTGAGGCGGTCGCCGGCCTCGGACAGCAGCGGGCCGTCGGGCACGCGGGTCACCAGCGCCGCGTCCTTGCTCGGACCGAAATTTCCCGCGGCGAGCACCTCGGGCACGCCGACCCTGGCACGTCCGGCCATCAGCGTGAGGTAGGCCTCGTGCTCGACCTGCTGCAGGCGGTCGAGGATGAGGGTAGGCCCCGAGTCCCGGTACACGCAGAACCGCCACAGCTTCGCCAGCATCCGCGCGTCCGACGCGTCCCTGCCGTACACCGACAGCTCGATCTTCTCGCCGCCCGTGCCATGGCCGGCGAACTGCTCCACGCCCCAGACCTGGGTGGCGGCCCGGGTGATGTCCGTAACCTCGACGTGCAGGTCGGAGATCCACTCGGCGACCTCAGCCGCCGACGGCAGGCCGAGCGGCGAGCCCACGGCCAGGTGCACGGCCGCCGCGATGCCCCAGCCCACTGCCATGCTGGACAGGGCGTTGACCGGCAGCGCCGCCCCGGCGCAGACACCGGCCAGCACCGCCACCGGGACCAGGAACCAGACCAGCCGGTGTACCGGACGGCTCAGATAGGGCAGCGCGGTGGCCGCCATCGCGACCGCGACCGCCAGCCAGGTCACCGGGTAACCGGTGTTCAGCCCGGCGAGCGCGGCGTCCGGCGGCCGTCCGGCCGCTGATCCGAGCAGTTCGCCGAGCAGCAGGCAGACAACCCAGGTCAGGACGCCGGCCGCCGCGATGCGCCGGGCCGCGGTCAGCCGCGGAATCACCAGCCCGACGATCGCCAGCAGCACCACCACCCCGGCGGAACCGAGCCAGAAGAGCGAGGTGACCAGCCAGCTGATCGCCGCCGGCGGCGGGTTCAGGGCCCGCACGATGCTCAGCTCGACGGCCGAATTCGCCCGCATCACCGGGATGGACACGCCTACGATCACGACCGCGGACCCCAGCCGGAACGCGTCGGATGCCCGCCGCCGGGTGGTACCGCCGCCGCGCGGTCCCAGCACAGCCGCGCGCAGCCGTCCCGCCAGCCGGCGGTGCACCTGCGGGACTTCTTCGCCGGCCACAACGGTCATGTGCTACTCCTGCGGAGCGCCACCTCGAGATCGCCTCTAGTTAAGCACTAACCAAGGAGACCCGCACCGCATCTTTATCGCCATTTCGTGTCATGGCCAGCCGCAGATCGATTATGTGTGCGGGACCTCCTGAAAACGCTGCCGGTCACCTGGTAGCCGCGAGGATCCTGCGGATGGCCGGCCCCGACAGCGCCGCCTTGGGCAGGAAACCGATGACCGGGCTTTCCGCGAGGAGGTCGGCGTAGTCGGCCTCGGCGTAGGTGGAGATCATGATGAGCGCCGCGTGACGGTCGCCCGCGGCCAGCTCCCTGGCCACGGTGAACCCCGATTCCCCGCCGAGCCGGATATCGATCAGCACGACATCCGGGCGCAGCGCGTCGACCTGCCGGACCGCACTGGCCCTGGTGCTGGCCGTCCCCACCACCGTTGCTCCGTCCGCCGTCAGCAAGGCACGTGCCGCCTCGAGGAATGATGGGTCGTCGTCGACGATGACACACCGTAGCGGGTTCACCGGATCAGCTTGCTCACGCATGGGCCTCGTCCGCATTGCAGCTAGCCGGAGTCACGCCGTCAGTTGTTTTCCAGGAAGGCAAGCACGGCCAGCACCCGGCGGTGAACGTCGGCTGTCTCAGGCAGGCGGAGCTTCATCATGATGCTGCGCACGTGCTTTTCCACGGTGCCTTCGGTCACCCACAGCGCCTGCCCGATGCCGGCGTTGGAGCGTCCCTCGGCCATCAGCCCAAGTACCTCTCGTTCCCGGCTGCTGAGCTCGCTCAGCGGGTCGTCGGTTCGCCGGGCCGCCACCAGTTCGGCCACGAGCGCGGGGTCTACCGCCGAGCCGCCGTGTTCGACCCGCTTGAGCGTCTCGATGAACTCGGCGACGTCGGTAACCCGGTTCTTCAGCAGGTAGCCGGTGTGCTGCCCGGCCGCCAGCAGGTCTATCGCGTGCTCGACCTCTACGTGAGCCGACAGCACCACCACCGCGGTCTCCGGATAGTCCTGCTGGATCACCCGGGCCGCGTCCAGTCCTTCGGTCGAATGCCCGGGCGGCATCCGGATGTCTACCACCGCGAGATCAGGCCGTAGCCGGCGGACCAGCTCAAGCAGCCCTGCGGCCTCGTCAGCCTGGCCCACAACGTCGAGCCCGGATCTGTCGAGCAAGCTAGCCAGGCCCTCGCGCAGCAGGACGTCGTCGTCGGCCAGCACCACGCGAGTCCGTCTCGCGTCACTGCCGGTCGCTTCCATGCCACGATTATCGGCCTGCGCCGCGTCTCGTTCATTCCGGCTAGCTGGTAGGGCCGATTGGGTGCCTGCCGGGCAGACGTTCGTGCGCCAATCGCCGATCGTCGTATGCGTGCGCAATGACAATGAACCGGCCGACCGCCGTAGACCGGGGGACGCTATGCTCGCCGATCGATCGCTTCACGCCCGTGCCCTGGACGGCATGATGTTCGCCGCGGCCCGCGATGCCCTCGGCGACCGGGCCGCGGCCGAGCGAGCGCTGGAGCAAGCGCTGGAGCGCGCGCTCGATGTCGCCGAGTCCGACGGCGTCACCCTCTCCTTCGTCGTCCACCCCGGGCCGGGGCTGTTCCCGCGGTACGCCAGGAGCCGCACCGCGCACGCGGCGCTGATCGCGCAGACGCTGGGCCGGCTCGCCGGGCGGGAGCTCGCGCCGGTGCCGTCCGGGCCAGCGGAGCCAGCCGGGCTGCTCACCGACGGCGAGAACCGTATCCTGCGCTACCTGCCGACCAACCTGCCGGTACCCGCGATCGCGGAGCAGCTGTGCCTGTCGGTGCATACCGTCAGGACGCATACCCGGCACCTGTACGAAAAGCTCTCCGCGCACAGCCGCACGCAGGCGGTCGAGCAAGCCCGCGCCCTTGGCCTGCTGGCTCCCTCCGCGCACGGCTGGTCACGCCAGCCGAGCGGATGACCAGTCGAGCAGATGAACGGTCACTTGGCGGCGGGCTAGCATCGGTAGTGGAGGTCAGGGCAGGAGGGCGGCGATGACGGC
>Ga0335072_10010095_pt1 | contig 13597 bp, 9 predicted proteins | sample Lox_Sample_21_FD_206725 | JGI IMG/M metagenome (GOLD analysis project Ga0335072, IMG submission 206725) | Soil microbial communities from Loxahatchee National Wildlife Refuge, Florida, United States - Lox_Sample_2.1 | ecosystem: Environmental > Terrestrial > Soil > Wetlands | place: USA: Florida...
TACCGTCACCGTGAACTAATGGAGACGATCGAAGGAGTAAGCGCGTTGCTGTGATGCTTCCGGTGGATAACGATGAGCCGTGGCTGGGTGCCACGGCTTTTCTCAGCGCCATCCGGCTTCGACGGGTGTGATTGACGATCGCTCGTCGCGGAGGCGGCATGCGTAGCCTCTCCAGTATTCGAGGGAATCCTCGAATGCTTTGGCGCCCCCGCCCGCGAATCGGTTGAGGAAGTCCGGATCACCGGCGAGGCTGGCGACGCGCGCCCACATGTCGGCTTCGAACATATCGCGCTTGGCTCGCAGGATGAGCTTGTAGGCGATTTCGGGTCCGGAGTGGCTATCATACTCGGCAACGTCGACTTTACGGCCGAATGCGTCTTCGGAAGAGTTCTTATGGCCTACCGCCATCAGGTATTCGCTATCCTGTGCGACCTTCTCGAAGGGGCCGTAGACTTCCATCGCGGCACGGATGTCGAGGGAACGCGTGAGGCGGAAGGCGGACTGGGCGATGGCCCACTTCTGAATCTCTGCGGGGAGCGATCCTTCGGAGTCGGGAGTGTTGGGCAGGGTAGGCGATTCGCCGATGTGAACCGACCAGGCCTGATCGCAGATGGTATTTACCTGATCGAGCAGCTTTTGCCGATCCTTGTTGACGCCGTTCGAGCCGTTCATCAGCAGGGAGGCATGAGCATTCGGCGAAGCCGAGAGGTCGCCGTTGGCGGTGGCGGCCAGCCATTGTCTGATCCCCGCAGCGATTTGCGTTTTGAGGGCGATGAGTTCGCGGGAGTCTGTTTCTGAATGATTCCCATTCATGGTGATTTTCAGGGGAGGGTTCATTTGTGGGGTGCTCGATTCCTGGGGGTTGATTCGCTCTGTGTCCGGCGACTGAGGCTGGAGATCTTCGTGGAGGGGCTCTGGTGTTGGTTCCGGCACGGCTGGTTGGGATTTTTCCGGCTCGATTGCCGTTGGAGAGGTTTGGGTTGCTTCCGGATTCTGCAGGGCGGGTTGGTCTGCCGGGTTCTGAGCATCGCTGCGGGACGGTTCCGCTGACCGGAGCTCTTCCCAGAGGAAAAGGCGGTTACGGATGAGATCAGATGTTTCGTCCTGATGAAACATGTCTGATGGGTCGGGGCCCAGGTCCTCGGACGAGTACGTTATGGCGACGCGCCGGGAGCGCAGCAGATAGCCCAGTGCGAGAACCGAGGCGATGAAGTAGCTGGCCGGCAGCACCCATGAGGGAAGCGATTCAACCGGGACGGGGCCGGTTCGGAGCAAAGTTGCGAGCAGCGCCAGCAGGGAGTAGCCAGCGGTAAGCGCCAGGAGGGTTCTTGCAACCGTCGGCCCGAGGGGATTTTTCCTGGCAAGCAGAACGCCTGCCAGGGCTCCAAAGGCACCAGCAGAGATTTCGACTGAAGCGGTAAAAAGTCCCGTTGGGGCGCGAAATGGCGGGGGCGGCGTAAAGTGAAAGATAGCGGCGAAGGCGGACGCGCCGGCCGCCAGCATCGCGGCAGCATTGATCCATATTGCGAGCAGCACAAGGATGAGCCAGCCCCCAAGACCCTTCGGGGATGTGCGTTCCGGCATTGTCTGATCGATAAGCACGTTCGCGAATAGGGTTTCTGCCGCCAGGAGTCTGAACGCCGGACGAGAGGACTCCGCCGCGAGGATAGCCCGAGGAATCCATCGGCGGGTATCCCTCATCGGCGGAGGGTGCTGCCCAATCGGTTTTCTAACGGAGTGACGGGGACACTTGTTCGCCGGGCGTGTCTGGCCAAACTGTCAGTTGCGGTGCGCTATTTCTGTGGAAATTGCACATCTGCGGTAATCGGTTTTCCCTCTATGGTCCAGGGATGTGACCCGGCTGTCCCGAAGTAACACATAAGTGCCAGCGGGCAATGACCAAAGTCATTTTTGGAGGTGACTGCACATGCTATGTTGCCTCCATATCGGTACCAGGGACTGATCGGATCGAGCCTCGAAAGGCGAGTTCATGATCGGTCGCTCGCCCTGCTGCCCCCTGCCGATTTCGCCTGGCTCGACCTGAGTCCGGCAGGGATACCACATAGGGGAACCTGTATGACTTTTTTGTATGACTCCTGCCTGGTCTCTCGTCCTGCGTCGCGCCAACGATTCAATCGATCGGTCATTCGGAGCCTGACGGCCCTCGCTGGTTTGGGATTAGCGGGCGCGCTTGCGGCGCAGGCTCAGACGACATTCGCGCCTGCGGCGGTGGGGATGTCGACCCCGGCGACGCAGACGGTGACGGTGAACCTGCAGGCGTCGGGCACGGTGGTGAAGGTCGAGGTGCTGACCATGGGAGCGCCGAACCTGGACTTCACCGAATCGGGAACGGACGCGTGCGCGGGCATTAGCTCAGGCAGCTGCCAGGTGACTGTGGCCTTTGCGCCGAAATATCCCGGGGCGCGGAACGGCGCGGTGGTGCTGCTGGACGCGGCGAACAACACTTTGGGAACGCAGTATCTGACTGGAATCGGGCAGGGGCCGCTGGCGGTGATGGTCCCAGGTGCGATCAGCAGCGCGGCTGGACAGGTGGGTGAGTGGACGCTGGTGAACGACGGTGGTCCGGCGACGCAGGCGGACCTCTATCTACCGTCGGGTGTGGCCGTCGATGGCGCGGGGAACCTGTTTATCGCGGATTCGCACCACAACCGCGTGCGCGAGGTGTTTGCGGCGGGCGCAAACGCAGGCAGGATCATCACGGTCGCCGGCAACGGCAGCGCCGGATACGACGGGACCGCAACGGTCGCCACGGCGACATCGCTGAATCAGCCTGGCGGCGTGGCGATCGATGGCGCGGGGAATCTGTACATCGCGGATACGAATAACAACGTGATCCGCAAAGTGAACCTGACCACGGGCGCGATCTCGACGGTAGCCGGGACGGGAGCGCCTGGCTACACAGGCGACGGAAACACAGCCACCACTGCGACGCTGAATTCGCCCGAGGACGTGGCGCTGGATGCGGCAGGCGATCTGTACGTCGCCGACACGAACAACAACGCGGTTCGGGAAGCGGTGGCGGCGACGGGGAAGATCGCGACGGTCGCCGGGAATGGATCGGGAGCGCCGGGATTCGCCGGTGATGGCGGTCTGGCGACTGCGGCAAAGCTGAATGCGCCGTATGGCGTCGCGCTGGATGCTACAGGGAATATGTACATCGCGGACTCGGGCAACAATCGGGTACGCGCGGTGAACACCGGCGGGAATATCAGCACCTTTGCCGGCAACGGAACTCCGGCTTATCTGGGCGATGGCGGGGCTGCCACTTCGGCTGAGCTGTATTCGCCGTTGAGTGTCGCGTGCGATCCGGCGGGCAACGTGTATATCGCCGACGCGCGCAATTATGTCGTACGGAAGGTGAATGTAGTTTCTGGAGTGATCTCAACGATTGCGGGCACGAACGCCAGCGACACTTACAGCGATGGGAAGTCGGGTTTCAGCTACGGCAACGGACAGAACGGCGAAGCCTTCACTGGTGGAGGCATCGCGACGGGCGCGGGTATTTATGCGCCTTACGGCGTGACGGTGGATCAGGCAGGGAATCTGCTGGTGGCGGAGTACTTCGATCATCTGATTCGGAAAGTAAGCGCGACCCAGGCGACGTTGTTCTTCCAGCCGGAGCTGTGGCAGAACCAGGTGAGCGCGCCGCAGAACCAGACGATTGAGAATGACGGCAACGCGACGCTGACGTTCTCGGCAGTTGCGCCGGATGCGAATGCAGCGGTGGCGTCAAGCGGGACGACCTGCACGACGACGAGCAGCGTGGCAGTGGATGCGAACTGTGTGGTCGCGACGGAGTTCGCGCCGACCAGCACAACGCTGACGAATCCGCTGGTGGGGAATGTGAATCTGGCGGGCAATACGGCGAATTCACCACTGGATATTTCGGTGGTGGGTCAGGCGCTGGGGCTGAATGGAGCCATTGTGACGCTGACCTCGAGTCAGAATCCCGCAGCGTATGGGCAGGTCCTGACGCTGAACGTCACGGTGAAGCAGGATCCGAACTCGACGCAGGGAACGCCGACCGGAACTGTAACCTTCTCTGATACTTTCCAGGGCACGACGACGACGCTTGGCACGCAGACGCTGGACGGAAGCGGCAACGCCGGACTGCAGTTGAGCTCGCTGGCGGTGGGAACGCACATGATCACGGCGCACTATGGCGGCGACACCTATTACAGCGCGTCTGACTCGAATCCTCTGTCGCAGGTCATTCAGGAACAGGTCACCGTGGTTGTGACAAATATTGGCGGCGGCAATCCTTCGTCGTATGGCGCAACGGTGACGTTCAGCGCGGCGGTGAGTGTGTCGGGCGGAATCCCTGTGTCGGGTGCGGTTTCGTTCTACAACAACGGAAATTACCTGGGCAGCGGAACGCTCAGCGGTAATGTTGCCACGTACTCTACGGCGACTCTGCCGGTGGGCAACAATTCGATCACAGCGAGCTACACCGATTCGAACAATGTGACGGCGACCTCGGCGGTGCTGAAGCAGGTGGTGGAGCAGAACACGGCAACGACGCTGACCGCGAGCGTGAATCCGGTGATCCATGGAATGCCGGTGACGTTCACCGCTGTCGTGACGGCGACAGGAACGACCGTGCCTACCGGGACGGTGACGTTCCTCGATGGCACGACGCAGATCGGAACGGGTACGGTGACGGCGTCGGGGACGACCACTGGCGTGGCAACGTTCCAGACATCGACGCTGGCAGCCGGAACGCATGCGATCACAGCTTCGTATGGCGGGGACGCAAATGACTTCACGAGCACGTCGGTGGCACTGAGCGAGACGGTGAATATCGCGACCTCGGCCACGGCGCTGGCAGCGAGCGCGAATCCATCGATCGCAGGCAAACCGCTCACGCTGACTGCAACGGTGAGCACCAACGGCGGGACAGCGGCGGGCACGGTGAATTTCTATAACGGCGCGACGCTGCTGGGTTCGGGCACTCTGAACGGCACGGGCGTGGCCACTTTCACAACGTCCACGCTCCCCGTCGGGAGCTACTCCATCACCGCGAACTACCCGGGCGATGGGAACGACACAGCGAGTACGTCAGCTGCACTCGCGCTGAATGTGATTCAGGCGACGACAGGCGTGAAGCTGCTGGCGAGCAGTCCCTCGGTTCAGGTGACGGCACCGGTGAGTTTCACGGCGACCGTGACGGGCAATGGCGGCGTGCCGACCGGCAGCGTGACCTTCATGGATGGCGCCAATACTCTGGGATCGGTGGCCGTGAATGCGGGGGGTGTTGCCGCTTACACCACATCGTCGCTGGCGGTTGGGACGCACACGATCACGGCTGTCTACGGCGGCGATGCGAATGATGCGGGAAGCACATCGTCGGGAGTCACGGAGACGGTGACTGCCTACGCGACGCAAACCTCTCTGGTGGCATCGGCGACGAGCATGAACACGGACCAGGAGCTGACCCTGCTGACGACGACGTCGTCGAGCAGCGGCGGTGCGGTGACGGGGACCATCACGTACATGAACGGCACCGCGACGCTGGGGACGGCAACGGTGGGGGCGAGCGGTGCGGCCACATTCTCCATCAATCCGCCGGCAGGCTCCTACAGCATCACGGCGCACTACAGCGGCGACGCGCTGAATGCGCCATCGGTGTCGAATGTGGTGACGGTGAATGTGTCGCAGGCGACCGAGTTCACCATTGCGCTTAACCCGACATCGATGAGCCTGCAGACGACGAAGTCGGGACAGCTGACGATTAACCTCGGATCGCAGAACGGATTCAGCGACAAGATTGCGCTGGGATGCGATTCACTGCCGTATTCGGTGACGTGCAACTTCTCGAACAACGACTTGACCCTGGACAAGAACGGAACGGCGTCGGTCACGATGACGGTGGACACGAATTCGCCGCTGGCTTCCGGGGGACAGGCGAAGAATGAGGGCCTGTTCGGCGGCGGAGGGATGCTGGCGGCCTGGGTATTCCCGGGCGCAGCGCTGTTCGGATTGGCGTTCAGGCGATTCCGCAGGAATGCGGCGGCGCTGCGAGTGCTGGCGATTATCGCGGTGCTGGCCGGGACAACATTCCTGATGACCGGTTGCGGCGGGTTCACGCTGAACAGCGCGAAGCCGGGGAACTATGTCATCCAGGTGACCGCGACGGGAACACAGACGGGCGTGACGCACGTTGCGAATCTGACGCTGACGGTGACCCAGTGAGCGGAGCCGGCATAATGATGGGACGCAAACGGGCCGGTTGGATTTTCGGGCTGGTTTTGCTCGTAGCCGGAGTGTGTGGAGCTCGCGCGCAGTCACCGGAGTCGGCGATTGGAGACTGGTCGTCGCTGTCGGTGGGCGGCAGTTTCAATGCATCGCGCATTCAGTACGGGCAGCGCTGGTTGCTGGGCGGGACGGCGTTCGTCGACGCGAACTTCACCTGGCGCTACGGCATCGAGGGCGAGACGAACTGGGAAGTTCTGCGGCAGTTCGAGCAGACGCATGCGACGACGTATCTTATTGGGCCGCGCTTTCAGCTGGCGGGTATCGGGCAGAACGCGCAGTGGCGGCCGTATGTGAAGTTCATGGTGGGCGATGGTTATTTCAATTTTCCCTACCACTATGCAACGGGAAACTATTTTGTGATGGCGCCGGGCGCGGGGATGGACTATCGGTTGAACTCGCGCATTCGGCTGCGGGTGCTGGACGTGGAATACCAGTACTGGCCTGAGTTCACGTATGGGTCGATGACGGACCTTAACGTGAGCGCAGGCGTACGGTATCGGATTCGGTGAAGTTCCCGGAACAGCCAAACCAGGCTGTCCGGGTGCCGAAACGAAGGACGCGATGTGTTGCCTGGAGGGCACGACGTTCCATGCCGGGTTTCATTCAACGGCGATTGATTCCTGCTGTACTTTTCGGTGAGGTAGTTTGCATCCTGGGGGCGGCCGCCCCCGTCCGCGCTCAGGACGCGCCCGCTCCTGCGCAACTGAATCGAAGCGAAGCTGCCATGTCCACGGGTGTCGGGCCGTTCACGGCGGGGACGAGCGAGGTGGAAACCTTTGCCGCGTTCCTGCGGGAGATCGGGGCCAGCGATCTGGCCGCACGCCGGGAAGCGATTACAGGCCACAAGCAGCCCCGCGTGGACTGGGCGCTCGTGAACCGAACGTCGATCGGCTTGTCGGATGACGAGTGGAAGACTGCGTACGCGATTCTGCTCGAGGGCAGCCGGCGGGTGGCGGAATGGAGCGACGAGATGCAGGAAGCGCTTGGGTGGCAGAAGGGGCGATTCCAGGCGGACCCGGCTCAGCGTGCGGCAAGGACCGCGAAGTTTGAGGCGCTCAGAGCGCGTGGCGATTCGATCGTGGGCGAAACGGTGGTCAGGCTGCGCCGGGAACTGGGCGACGATGCCTTCAACCGGCTGGATACGTTTGTCATCCAGCGTGAGAGCGGCAGGCGGAGCGTGGATCGGGGGCCCATCCGGAAGGGCCCGGTGGAGACGGCGCAGTCCAGGGGAACTCAGGGCCGCCAGTAGCCGGCCTATTCTTCTTGCTGTTGATCTGGTGGCTGCGAATCGGGGCGCGACGGTGGAGTTTTTGCTTCTTCGAACACAAAGCTGGAATCAGGCGGAGCCGCCTCTGCCGGGGCCTGCTCAGGACCTGTTGGGGGTTCCGAAGCGGACAGATTGGGGGAGCCTGCCGCCGGCGGCGCAGCGGGCTGAATCTGGACCAGAGCAGGTGGCTGCGGTTCCGCTGAGCCCATCGCTGCCTCGTGCTGAGCGCGGGCGGCGGCGTCCAGATCCACCGGAATCCCACCCGAGACAATTTCCGGATAGCCGTATTTGTGTTTCAGGTCGCTGGTGAAGCGATACATGAAGAGCATGAGCAGAAACGACACAAGGACAGCGAAGGCGGACCCCTCAGGGCCCTGACCGCCGCCGCTGATCCACGCGAGACCTCGTGCATTGGAGACGAGCACAGGCGAGTAGCTCATCGCGCCGGAGACCGGCAGCCCGAAGAGAATGCTCATGGTGGCGATCCAGGCAAAGTGAAAACCCCACGAAACCCAGAGGGCGCGCGTGCGCAGAACCGCGATAGCGAGAGCCAGGCCCAGAAAGAAGGAGACGAGGACTGCAGCGGTTGTGGTGGGTTCGGTATGCGTGCGCCAGACGGAATAAAAGGCTGCCATGAAGAAGGCGCCGGGGACCGAGCCCATCGCTTCCACCAGGCGCAGGAAGGGAAAGCCGCGGAAGGCGGTTTCGATGGCAAGCGTGCCGGCGGCGAGCGCGATCAGATCGAGCACCAGGACGAAGTACTGATGGGCATTGGTGAACAAGGTGATGACGAGGCCGCCGATGAGCGCGACGGGAAGAACGCAGGCCAGAACGCCGGCCCAGCCAAGGGCCGTGCCCAGCGCGAATTCCCGGCCCCAGCCAGGACGAAAAACGAGTGCTGTTGCGTTGGCGGCTGTCATGCGGCGCTGTCCGATGCGGCTCATGACCCAGTAACCGACGATGAGGAGAAAGAGGAGGAAGATGCGGTAGAGCGGCTCCTGAAAATCGCCTGTATCGAGTCCCTGGGAGGCACGCCTCGCGATGAGATCGGAGAAGAGAAACCAGGCGGCCGCGAGGAGGAACCAGATCAGCGCGTTGAGGCGCTCGAGAAAGCTCACGCGGCTGCTCCGGAAACCAATGCGACGAGCTGGAGGGGAGTCATCAGGGCTATAGATGCCTGCCTGCGATCAGGTGGTGTAAAACTGGGCGATGTTGCGGAACTTGTCGTAGCGGCGGCGAAGAAGCTCGTCCTGCGACAGGGCATTGAGTTCGCTGAGATGCCAGCGAAGCTTCTCGGCGAGGAACTCTGCGGCTTTTGCCGGGTCGTTGTGCGCGCCCCCCTCGGGTTCGGGAATCACATCATCGACGCAGCCGAGGGAGCGAACATCGGAGGCGGAGATGCGCATGGCTTCGGCCGCCTTGTCTTTGAAGGCGGCATCGCGCCAGAGGATAGCGGCGCAGCCTTCGGGCGGAATGACGGAGTAGATGGCGTTTTCGAAGATGAGGACGCGGTCAGCAACCGCGAGTCCGAGCGCGCCGCCGGAGCCACCTTCGCCGGAGATAACGGCGACGATCGGTACGCGCAGACGCGACATTTCGCGCATGTTGCGGGCGATGGCTTCGGCCTGGCCGCGCTCCTCGGCACCGACGCCCGGGTAGGCTGCCGGCACGTCGATGAGCGAAAGGACGGGCCGGTGGAATTTTTCGGCGAGCTGCATGCAGCGCAAGGCCTTGCGGTAGCCCTCAGGATTCGGCATACCGAAGCGGCGGCTGACTTTGTCTTTGGTGGAGCGGCCTTTGAGATTGGCGATCACCATGAGTTCCTGGCCATCGAAGCGGGCCATGCCGCAGCTCATCGCAGGATCGTCGCCGAAGGAGCGGTCGCCATGAATCTCAGAGAAATCGGTGCAAATCCGCTCGATGAAGTCCATGGGGTAGGGCCGTTGGGGATGGCGTGCCAGTTCGGTTTTCGCCCACTCCGGAGATACCGGTGGCGGATTGATTGCTGCCTGATCGGTCATAAGAGGGAGGCGGTCCGAGATTGATTGTATGGGTGGGAGCAGGGCGGGGCAAATGCCGTGTGTGTATTGGCTGGATTCGCTGGATCGACCGTGCAGAGTCCGGCACTAGTTGTCACGGTGCTTGCGCATGTAGACCTCGAACTTCCTGGCGGCGCGGCGGCGCTTCCAGCGGTAATAGCGGTTGCGCAGGCTGTACATGGATTCGCTGCCGGCAAAGGCAAATCCGCGGCGCGGAGAGAATTTGATGTAGAGGTAGCCGAACAGTGCGCCGCCGAGCTGCGCGAAAGCATAGGCTCGCTGCGAGGAGAAGAGCATGGCGAGCGCGATGAGCATGTAGACGGCGACCAGATACTTGGCCTTGATGGTGATGGGGAGCGGAAACATCATAAAGGGCGTATCGGCGTAGAGCACGCCGATGGCGATGAGCAGGCCGAAGATGCCTCCGAAGCATCCGTAAAGGACCGCGCCGGAGCCGAACGCGAAGTAGAGGCAGCCGGCCGTGAGCCCTGATCCCAGGACGGAAACGAAGAACAGCTCGGCGAGCCAGCGGGCGCCATGGCCGGACTCGAGCAGGCTGCCGAGGAACCACAGCGACAGCAGCTCAAACGCCGTCCCCAGAACAGCGACCCCGGGATGAATGATGGAGTAAGTCAGGAGTTGCCAGATCCACAGGTGGTGGAGAACGGTATAAGGATCGAGAACCAGGATCGTGGCAATCAGGTTTGCCAGCGGACGCGAGATTACTCCGATGATCAGCAGCCCGAAATACGAAGCGAGGTTCCACAGAATCAGCGCACGCGTGAAGCCGCGGAAGTCGGGGAAGCCGAGAACGCCGCTGGAAAGACGAGGCACGAGAAATATTGTCTCATTCGCCCGAGCCGTTACTGAGGTGCCCTGTCCCAGGGCATGGTTCATTCGCGGGATATCCAGTCCATCGATCCCCGGCTAGGATCGTTTGGATCGCCGATGTTGCTGCTGGGCACTAAATCGAGAATCGCGGGAGTCGCGGGTTTGCTGGCACTGCTGGCGTGGGTGTGGATTGTGCGCGTGCACTATCCGGAGTTCCTGTGGCTGACGGCGGGGCTGCTGCTTGCGCTGGGGATGGCCGAAGTGCGCATGCGGAGCCTCGCGCGGCAGCGTGACCAGCTCGCTTTGCGGCTTGGGGAGCGCACGGCGCAACTGGACGAGAAGCAGCAAAGCCTGGACCGCGTGCAGAAGGATCTGCTGCTGCAGGCGACGCATGATTCGCTGACCGGAGTCTGGAACCGCGCTGCGATCCTGGAGCACATGGAACGGGAGATGGTGCGAGCCCAGCGCGAGGTGACGGTGCTGGCCGTGGTGATTGCGGATCTGGACCACTTCAGGCAGATCAACGACAAGCGCGGCCATCTTTGCGGCGACCGGGTATTGCGCTCAGCGGCGCAGCGGCTCGCGTTTTGCCTGCGCGAGTACGACAGCATCGGGCGCTACGGCGGCGAAGAGTTCCTGATCCTGATCCCTGGCTACGATCCGGCGCTCGGCCGCAGCCGGCTGGACGAACTGGTGGGCAGCATTCGCGACTACCGTTTCCTCGACGATGGAATGGAGATCCGTACGAGCTCCAGCTTTGGCGTTACGGCCTTCCGGCCGGAGACGCGGCTGGCTTCAATCGAAGAGCTGCTGGCGACCGCCGATGCGGCGCTCTATCGAGCGAAGGCGTCGGGGCGGAACTGCGCGATGTTTGTGGAACTGACGGAACTGCCCGGATTCGTGGGACGGGCCTAGGTCGCTGCGTAAGCTCAGCACGCGAGAGGTTCGGAGCGCCGGAGTGATAGGCTGGCGGCAATGAACTGCGGCAAAAAGGCGATGATGCTGGCGCTGATCGTGCCATCGATGCATGCGCAGATTGCGGGGCGGGTAAGCAGCGGGCCTCCCACCTCTGCGCCGCCCGGGTTCCAGATTTATTCGAACGCGGCGCTGCATCTGACTTATACCTACCCGGTGGAGCTCAAGCCTGTCGATGGCGGTTTTGCTGCGGCCGCGACGCGGCGGATGGTCTACGGTTCGGACACGGGGTCGGATCAGGGAACGGCCGACCGGTGTGTGAAGGTCCTGATGTCGGCAGGGAGCGGCACGGAGGGCAAGGGGGCGTGGGTGCGGCTGGGAGTGGCGGGAGTCGACGGACGGTGCTTTCCACCGCAGGTTCTGCAGAAGAAGAAGGCCACGCAGATGCTGCTGCTGAATCTGGCGCGCCAGGGGACGACCTTAATGGGAATGGTGGCACTGGGAGCGCCTGTGGGGTATCAGATTGAAGGGCACTGGGCGATCTTTTGCGCGGCACAGGGGCAGCCGCTGTCGAACAGCGACGTCCAGACGGCCGAGGCGCAGATGCTGGGGCTGGCGGCAGTGCAGACAGCCAATGGCTTTCTGACCTGGGTGATCGAGACCAATGACGCTGCGATGTTCAACCGTCTGCTGGGAAGCGGCGTGGATCTGGGGACGGGGAAGCCGGAGGAGCTGTTCGCCGGCGGTGTGCGATAGAGCGGTCCCGAAGTTGCCGCTGAGGCTGTGTGGTTCAGGATCTGGTTTGGATATCAGGTGACCCGTTGCTTCTTGTTATTGGTAACGGAGCGCTTCAATAGGGCTGATGCCAAGAGCACGACGAGCAGGCACGAGGGCAGCGAGAAAGGCGACAGCAAGAAGGAGAAGCGCGGAGAGCAACACCACGACCGGATCACGGGTGCCGTTTTCGATCCATTGAGCGATGAGCCGGTTGAGGGCGAAGCTGAGCACCAGGCCGCTGAGAATGCCGAGCCCGACACTGGTTGCGGCCGAGGAGGCCACGACGCGGAGTACGTCGCGGGCCTGGGCTCCCAGGGCGACACGAATTCCCAACTCGCTGGTGCGCTGCGCGACGGTGTAAGAGACAACGCTGTACAAGCCCACGGCAGCAAGGATCAGGGCCAGGCCGGAAAAGGCGCCGAAGAGCATCGAGACCAGGCGAGCTCGCGCATATTCCGGCTCGCGTTCGATCCACCCCTCAAGGTCTCTGACGGTTCCAATGGTCTGCTGATCGGGGTCGATGGAGGCGATCTGGAGCTGGATGCTATGGAGCATCGCAAGTGGCTCGCCCTGAGTGCGCACCAGGACCTGCGTCCAGAGCCAGGTCACGAGAGTGTAGGGCGCGTAGACCGCGGGCGCGACAGGCTTATCGAGTCCATCGTCGAGCGAATCTCCCACCACGCCGATGACCTGCAGCCATCCGCTGCTTCCAGGGGCAGAAAGCTGAAATGGGGGTTCGTTGGTGAGACGCGGAATGCGAACGGAGCGTCCCAGGGCGTTTGCGCCGGACAGATAGCGGCGCACGAAGGCCTGATTGACGAGGACCAGCGTTGCGCCGCGCATCACCTCACTCTGGTTCCATATTCGCCCGGCGATCAGGGGGATGCGCAGCGCGGTGAAATATTCGGGGCTGATCATCTCGACATGGGCTTCCTGGGTTTCGGACGCGGTCAGGCCGAGGATCTCGACAGGAGTGCGGAATCCGCTGCCAGGCGGGGTGGCGTTAGTAGAGATGCCGGCGGCGACCACGCCCGGCATAACTGCGATTTTGTCTCTGAGAAGGGCGAAGAATCGAACCCGGTCCTCCCAGGTGTTGTGGGTGTTTTCATGCAGGGGGATGCCGACCGACATTACGTGTTGGGGGTCATAACCCAGCGGCACGCGCATCATGCGGACGAATCCCTGAATCGCGGCGCCGGCAGCGGTCATGAGCAGCAGGGTGAGGGCAATCTGCGATGCGATCAGCGCGGTATGGATACGTCTGCCCTTCACGCTGCCGGTGAGGCGCCGCGTGCCTGCCTGCATCGCCTGGCTGATTTGCGGTCGGGCCGACTGCAGGGCGGGGAAGAGCCCGAACAGGACGCCGCTCACTACCGCCATCACGATACTGAAGCAAAGGACCGCGGTGTTGATGTGGAAGTCGGCTTCGTAGGGATAGGAGTGATCGGGAAGCCGAGGGACGATGAGATCGATGGCACGCCAGGCGAGGAGG
>Ga0335072_10010098_pt1 | contig 13596 bp, 11 predicted proteins | sample Lox_Sample_21_FD_206725 | JGI IMG/M metagenome (GOLD analysis project Ga0335072, IMG submission 206725) | Soil microbial communities from Loxahatchee National Wildlife Refuge, Florida, United States - Lox_Sample_2.1 | ecosystem: Environmental > Terrestrial > Soil > Wetlands | place: USA...
GCCAGGCTCCGTGGAGCTCGGCGAGCTGATGGAAGTCTTCGACGGGCTGCTCAAGCTCGAGTGCTGGCCTTCATCCTTCGACGGAGCGCCGCAGACCGCGGCAGCGGTCAAGAATCTGACCAGCGAACTGATCGGCCGGTTCTGCCGGGCGGCGCAATCGGCTACCCAGCAAGTCTCCGTGGTACAGGCTGCTTCGAGTCGCTGTAGCCATTTGGCAGATGATCTTGAGGTACCTCGGCAGCAGCGGCTGGAATGCGCCCTGCTCAAGGGGGTGACCGCCGGCTACGTGATGGGGCGGGCAGGAGCGGCCGCCTCCCAGGCGAGGGAACGCGCGGTGCTCACCGAACTGGCGCAGGCGCTAGCCGCGACCGCACCGCAGTCACTCGACCCGATGTTCCGGCCTGCGTACGAGGCCGCTTCCAGCGAGCCGGCCAGGCTCAGGGTGATCGTCGACCAGGTCAGCTCCCTTACCGACACATCCGCGCTGGCCTGGCACGCCCGGCTAACCTAGCCCGCCCCGCGCAGCCTCGCGCCCGGAGCGTGCCAGGCAGGCTACAGCATCGTTGGCCGTTTGATGTCGTAGCCAGGGCGCACGCAGCGACAACGATGGAAATCTGATGTTGTTCCCGCAGCATCGGGCGGCCAACGTTGTCGCTGAGAGCCGGGGTCTAACAGCATCGGCGGGTCAGCGATGCTGCCGCCTGCGACGTTATGGGCAATTTGCGGCGGGCGAGGGCGCGGCCTGTACTCGGGTCAGGGGCTGATCGCGGTGAGGGGGTCGCGGCCGGATCGGACAAGGGTGAGGATTTCGCCCAGGCCGTCGAGAGACCAGCCGTTTTCTTGGACCTCGATGGCCACGCGGGCGCCGGCTACGTGGAGCGACTCGATCCTGAGGGGGAGGAACGCGGCAGGCAGGGCAGGGTCACACCAGAGCTTCCCATTCGGGACCGACGGGTCGAACCGCAGCAGAGTTCTCAGCAGATGAAATGGTGCCGCTGACGCCCAGGCTTGGGGAGAACATGACGTCGGGTAATAGACGGGCTCGGGGAACTCATTGCGGTCGAAGCCGCAGAACAACTCGGGCAGGCGGCCGCCGAAACACTCGGCGGCTTCGAGAATCCCTACGGCGACTTGCTGTGCCTCGCGCACGAAACCGTAACGCATCAGGCCGGCGGCGCAGATCGCGTTGTCGTGCGGCCAGATCGAGCCGTTGTGGTAGCTCATCGGGTTGTAGGCGCCGCCGGTCGTGGCGAGGGTCCTGATCCCGAAGCCGGAGAACATCGAAGGGCCGGTCAGGCTGCGGGCAACGGCGGCGGCCTTGCCCGCGTCTACGATGCCGGTCCACAGGCAATGGCCCATGTTCGAGGCGAGCGAGTCGATCGGCCGCTTGTCGCCATCGAGGCCGAGCGCGAAATAACCCTTGTCCGGCAGCCAGAACGCCCGGTTGAAGTTCTCCTTGAGCTGTTCGGCCTTCTCGCCCCAGTAAGCCGCGCCCGCCGCGTCTTCGCGTTCGGTGCAAAAGTGCGACTTGGCAAGGAACGCCGCATAGGCGTAGCCCTGCACTTCGGCGAGCGCGATCGGCGGCTTGGCGATCGTGCCGTCGGCGAACGTGATGCCGTCGAAGGAGTCCTTCCAGCCCTGGTTGGCCAGGCCAAGATCCGTCGAGCGCGAGTACTCGATGAAGCCGTCGCCGTCGGCGTCCCCGTAGTTGATGATCCAGTCGAGTGCACGGTCGGCGTGCGGCAGCAGTTCGTCGACCACGCGGCGCTCGAGGCCCCAGCGGCGCAGTTCGCCGAGCAGCATCACGAACAGGGGCGTGGCGTCGATCGAGCCGTAGTAAACGCTTGAACCGCCCAGCCAGAGGGAGGCCTGCATGCCGAAACGCATCTCGTGCAGGATCTTGCCCGGCTGCTCCTCGGTCGACGGGTCAGTCTTCGTGCCTTGCAGGCTGGCCAAGGTGCGCAAGGTGCCGAGGGCCAGGCTCGGATCGAGCGGGAGGATCATCCACGAGGTGAGGAGCGAGTCCCGGCCGAAGATCGTCATGAACCAGGGCGCACCGGCGGCGATCACCGCGCGGTCGGCGTGCTCAGGATCGAAGATCCGCAGCGAGCCCAGGTCCTCTGTGCTTGCTGCGAACACCGCGGCGAGGCGGGCGTCGCTGGCCTTGACCAGGGGACTTTGGCTGCGCCAGTCGGCGAGACGCTGCTCGGGTCCTGCTTGGAGTTGCTGGTGGGCGGCGGCCGAGCGGAACTCGATCAGGTCCTTTCCGTCCAGCGAAGGGGTGACCTTCAGCGTCGTGCCCCACATTCCGTGGGCGGGAACGACGGCGTGCCAGGTGAGGTTGGTGGCCGAAATCTCCAGCTTGGCGTCGCCCGATTGAGCGCCAGTGACCGACGCCCCGCGCAAGTGCGTGCCTGCCTTGCGGTTCAGCTTGATCCCGCCGTCTTCGACGTCGACGGTCAGGCCATCCAGGTCGCCGGCCTCGCGGGTGCGGCCCTCCTTGACCTCGAAGACGTCCGCGAAGTCGCCCTGCACGCCGATGCGCAGGCTGACCGGGAGGGGTTCTGAGCTCATGTTACGGAGAGTGATCGCCTCTTCCATGCCGTCGTTGAGTACCCGTCGCCTGGTGATCAGCAGCGTGCTGTCGGCAAGGCCGTCGGACGGTGGCATCCTGGACAGGAAAGTACAGGCGAACGGTTCGCGGGACTGCGGGGCCAGCGGTTCAGGTACATGACTGTTGATGCTGAGCTCCAGGCGGCTGATCAGCCTGGTGTCGCGCACGAAGAGGCCCTGGGAGGCACCGGGCCTGATGTCGCCCGAGGTCTCTGAGATGCAGAACGTGGTGCCTTCGAGCAGCGTGATCAGACCACTGAACGCGCCGACGGTGCTGGCGGGTGCGCCGTCGAATGTCCAGACTTGACCCATGCGGGGCCCCTCCTCCTGGGTGTGCTCGCGCAATGTGTTTGCAGCGCAGTGTGTTTGCAGCGCAGTGTGTTAGCAGCACCGCGTGCAGTGATCGTTACCCGCAGCGTGACTATGGCACACCGGCCGGCTAGTCAGGCGATGGACCGCCGCACCGTCCGGATAACCTCATAGCTGTCCTGTTCTACTTCGCGTTAAGGGGATTTGGTGTCAGCCACCTCGGTGGATGTTGTGACGGGTTCTGGTTCGCCGGCCGGGGCGCCGACGATTGGGGTGCTCGCGTTGCAGGGTGACGTGGCTGAGCACCTGCGGGCAGTCTCGCTGTCCGGCGGGCGGCCCCTGGCCGTGCGGCGGGCTTCCGAGCTGGAAGCGGTGGATGGGCTGATCATTCCCGGCGGGGAATCCACGACGATCTGGAAACTGCTGTCAATCTTCGAGCTCGTTTCGCCGCTGCGGTCAAGTATCGCTAACGGCATGCCGGTGTTCGGGTCATGCGCTGGGATGATCCTGCTGGCCGACCGGCTTGAGGACCCTGCCTCAGAGCAGGGAACGCTCGGCGCCATCGACATGACCGTGAGGCGGAACGCGTTCGGGCGGCAGTTCGACTCTTTCGAGCGGGATCTTGTCTTTTCCGGTGCCGGTGAGCAGCCGTTTCACGCGGTATTCATCCGGGCGCCCTGGGTGGAGGAAGCCGGGCCTGGCGTGGAGGTTCTGGCGACCGAGCCCGGCACGGGTAAGATCGTCGCCGTCCGGCAGGGCCAGTCGCTCGCTACGGCTTTTCACCCCGAGCTCACCCAGGACAATCGCGTGCACAAGATCTTTATCGACATGGTGAGGGAACGTTCATGAGCGGCCACTCCAAGTGGGCGACGACCAAGCACAAGAAGGCGGCCGTCGACGCCAAGCGCGGCAAGCTGTTCGCCAAGCTGATCAAGAACGTGGAGGTGGCGGCCCGCAGCGGCGGTCCTGACCCGAACGCGAACCCCACGTTGTATGACGCCGTGCTGAAGGCGAAGCGGTCCTCGGTGCCGAATGACAACATCGACAGGGCCGTGCGGCGTGGTGCCGGGCTTGAGGCCGGGGGTGCCGCGTACGAGACCGTCACCTATGAGGGTTATGCCCCTGGCGGCGTGGCACTGCTTGTGGAATGCCTGACCGATAACAGGAACAGGGCGGCTTCCGAGGTGCGGGTCGCGCTGACTCGTAACGGCGGGTCGATGGCGGACGCCGGTTCCGTGTCTTACCTGTTCTCTCGCAAGGGCGTCGTCATCGTACCGAAATCCGGCAAGCTCGGCGAGGACGATGTTCTCCTCGCGGTGCTCGATGCCGGCGCCGAGGAGGTCAACGACATCGGCGAATCGTACGAGGTCGTGAGCGAGGCGACCGATCTTGTGCCGGTGCGCAAGGCGCTGCAGGAAGCCGGGATCGACTACGAGTCGGCGGAAACGCCGTTCCTGCCTTCAGTGGAGATCGAACTCGACGAGGACACCGCCAAGAAGGTATTCAAGCTCATTGACGTGCTCGAGGAGTCCGACGAGGTACAGGACGTTTACGCCAATTACTCGGTGCCTGACGAGATCATGGAGAAGCTGAGCGCCGAGGAGTAGGCCGGCGTGGCTTCCCCGCTCAGAGGCGAGCGGTCGGTAGCGTTGGCCCGAACACTTGTTCGTCTCTAGCTCGGGTGGGTCGGCATGCGGGTGCTTGGGGTTGATCCAGGGCTGACCCGGTGCGGGATCGGTGTGGTCGCGGGCGGGCCGGGAGTCAGCTTGAAGCTGGTGGCAACCACCGTCGTGAGTACCTCGGCCGGAGCGGAGATCGGGCAGCGGCTGCTGGCGATCGAGTCAAAGCTGGAAGAGTGGCTGCGGTTGTACCAGCCGGACGCCGTCGCCGTGGAGCGAGTGTTCAGCCAGCACAACCTGCGAACTGTCATGGGTACCGCTCAGGCGGGAGCGGTGGCGATCGTGTGCGCGGCTCGCCTTGGGGTGCCGGTGGCCATGCATACGCCAAGTGAGGTCAAGGCGGCGGTGACCGGAAACGGGCGGGCCGATAAAGAGCAGGTCACGCAGATGGTGACCAGGCTGCTCCGCCTTTCCGACCCGCCGCGGCCCGCCGACGCGGCCGATGCGCTTGCGCTGGCGATTTGTCATCTGTGGCGTGGCGGTGCGCAGGCACGGCTCGCGGCGGCGGCTAAAGGGGTGTCATGATCGCGCACGTTGAAGGAACCGTCAGTGTCGTTGCGCCGGAGGGCGCGGTGATCGACGTGGGCGGGGTCGGTTTGCTCGTGCAGTGCTCACCTGGAACGCTCGCCGGCCTGCGGGCGGGTGAGCGTGCCAAGGTCAGCACCTCGCTCGTGGTCAGGGAAGACGCGCTGACGCTCTACGGGTTCGGGTCAGATGACGAACGGAACACGTTCGAGCTCCTGCAGACCGCGAGCGGCATCGGGCCGAGGCTGGCGCTGGCGATGCTGGGGACGTTTTCGCCCGACGGGCTGCGCGGTGCGGTCGCGGCGGCTGACGTTACCGCGCTGACCAGGGTGCCCGGCATCGGGCGCAAGGGTGCGCAGCGGATCGTGCTTGAACTGGCCGGGCGGCTCGGATCACCAGGAGATGGCGCGGTTTCCGTTCCCGTGCAGGCCGGTCCAGGCGCGGCGGCCGGGCTTTTGACCTGGCGAGATCAGGTGAGGACCGGCCTGGTGTCGCTCGGCTGGCAGCCTAAGGACGCCGATCAGGCGATCGCGGCGATCGAGCCTGAGATGGCCGCCGAGCCCGGTGCGGCGGCGGTGGACGTCGCGGCGGCACTGCGGGCGGCGCTGCGAGTGCTGGGGCGGACATGACCGAGCCAGATACCGAACGGTTCGTCTCGCCGCTCGCCGACGCCGACGAACGGCAGATCGAGGGGGCACTGCGGCCAAGGCAGCTTTCTGAGTTCGTCGGGCAGGCCCGGCTGCGCGAGCAGCTTACGCTCGTGCTCGAAGGTGCCATGCGGCGCGGAAAGGCCCCTGACCACGTGCTGCTTTCCGGGCCGCCAGGGCTAGGGAAGACCACGATCGCGATGATCATCGCGGCCGAGCTTGGCGCGCCCTTGCGTATCAGCAGCGGGCCGGCCATCGAGCGGGCAGGCGATCTCGCCTCCATGCTGACCTCGCTCGCGGGCGGCGAAGTGGTCTTCATCGACGAGATCCACCGGCTGGCGCGGCCTGCCGAGGAGATGCTCTACCTGGCGATGGAGGACTTCAGGGTTGACGTCATGCTCGGCAAGGGTCCTGGCGCGACCGCGATCCCGCTGGACATCGCGCCGTTCACGCTTGTCGGCGCGACGACCAGGGCCGGCCTGCTGCCGGCGCCGCTTCGGGACAGATTTGGCTTTACCGGGCACCTGGACTTCTACGAGCCAGGCGAGCTTGAGGTGATCATCAGGCGGTCTGCCGGGCTGCTCGGCGTCGTCCTGCGGGACGAAGGGGCAAGCGAGATCGCACGCCGGTCACGGGGCACGCCAAGGATCGCGAACCGGCTGCTGCGCCGGGTAAGGGACTTCGCCGAGGTACGTGGTGACGGAATCGTCAGCCGGGACGCCGCGAGGACAGCGCTGGCACTTTACGAGGTGGACGAGAGCGGCCTTGACCGCCTCGACATGGCGGTCCTCAGCGCGCTCGTTCAGCGGTTCAGCGGCGGGCCGGTCGGGCTGTCGACCCTCGCGGTCGCGGTCGGTGAGGAAGCGGAGACCGTCGAGGTCGTGGCCGAGCCGTTTCTCGTGCGCGCCGGCCTGATGGCGCGTACGCCGCGAGGACGGGTCGCCACGCCGGCCGCATGGGAGCATCTTGGCTTGCCTCCGCCCGCACCAGGCGGCCGGGGGGATGAGCCAGGGCCGGTTACGTTGTTTGATTAGCTGTAGTTATCCACAGCTAGCCGGGCATCTGGTTGCGGGCTGGTCACGATCACTTCGCTAAGCCCGTAGCCTGTTTGTGCGCGGCCCGTCCGCCGCTAAACTTCGGCAGTTGGTCTTTCCCAGCCGCCTGGCGCGAAAAACCGGCGGTGCGGCCTGCGGACGCAGAGCGCACCGTGCCATCAACTGGAAGGAACCCCCGTGATGGGGACTATGACAATCGCCGCAGGGATGCTCCTTGCCAAGACCTCTAGCACGCCTGCCAAGGGCGGAAGCTCTGTCTTCACTTTCGTCATTCTCGCGGTCCTGATCGCCCTGTTCTACTTCCTGATCATGCGCCCGCAGCGGAACAGGCAGCGCAAGATGATGCAGACGCAGAACCAGGTGCTTCCTGGCCAGCGGGTCAGGACGACGGCCGGCATGTACGGCACCGTGGTTTCTGGCGATGACCGTGACGTCATAATCGAGATCGCGCCAGGAGTGAACGTGACGATGCTCCGCCGGGCCGTGATGGACGTGATCTCCGATGACCAGCCGATGCCGGAGACGATCGACGACTCTGAGCACGCGGACGGCGCGACTGCCAATGACTGGGACTTCAACGACGGCAGCTCCGCGTCGCAGGACGTGGACGCCAAAGACCGCAACGGCTAAAGATCGCGGCGGCGAAGAGGCCGCGAGCGATCCTCAAGTATCGGTAAGGGACGTGCACAGGTGACTCCCCCAACTAGGCCGTCGAGGCCGCGCGGCAGCGCTTGGCAGGGCGGAAGCAGCACAACTCGGCAGAGCGGGCAGCATTCGCGTCCCGGCCTGCATCTGGCTGCACTCGGCGCGCTGCTGCTCGTCATGGTCCTCGTCATCATCGGCACAGCGGTCATCCGGCCTGGTGACTGGCATTCTCAGTTCAAGGTTGGCCTCGGCCTTGACCTGCATGGCGGGACGCAGGTGACGCTGCAAGCGCGCTCGGCCAACGGCGGGATCCCGAGCACGACCGATATGAACACGGCGATCTCGATCCTGGAGACGCGCTTCAACGCGCTTGGCGTCAACGGCACCACCGTGCAGCAGCAGGGCGACAAGTACATCAACATCTCGATTCCCGGCGAGAGCGCCTCGCAGATCGCGCCGCTGCTAAGTTCCGCGGAGCTGAGGTTCAGGCAGGTGCTGCTCTGCACGACGACGGCTCTTTACCCGACGAACTGCGCGGGGCCGAAGGCGGGTGCAGGCGTGCCGCAGTCGGTGTCGGCGGCCGAGTCCACGCCGACGCCTACGCCGACACCATCGCCGTCGTCCTCGGCCAGCCCGTCGAGTTCGGCTTCTCCGAAGAGCTCATCGAGTTCGAAGGCGTCGGGGAGCCCCTCGCCCTCGGCGTCAGGAGGCACGGGACAGGCGGCCGCAGCCAGGCAGATGACTTCCCGCGTGGCGAAGTCGTCGCCATCGCCCTCGGCATCCTCCTCGGCGTCGCCGTCAAGCTCGGCTAGCCCGAGCGCGTCTCCGACGCCGTCGGCTACTCCTCCCGCGGCCTCGATAGCGACCAAGCTGTACGTCACCGGCGACGAGAGCATGGTCTCGAAGAAGACGCTTGCCTTGTTCAAGAAGCTGAACTGCAAGAAGTCGGACTGGAAGACGGCGATTTACCACAATCAGTCGTATAAATATGACAACGACTCGCAGATCGTTTCCTGCGATGGCTCGGGTGTCAAGTACGTGCTCGGCGCGCCGATCGTCAAGGGCACCGACCTCAAGTCGCCGAGCGCCCAGCTTCAGTCGACGGACAACGAGTGGGTAGTCACCTTCAACCTGGACAGCAAGGGTGCTAAGTCGTTCGGCACCAAGACGACCCAGATGTACAACTCGTATTACGACGCCTCGGGCAACACCCAGACCTCGGTGCTCGACCAGTTCGCGATCGTGCTCGACGGCGGTGTTGTCTCCGCGCCTTACGTCTCGCAGGCGATCACCGGCGGATCTGGCGAGATCAGCGGCAACTTCACTCAGAAGTCGGCGACTGACCTCGCTAACGTGCTCAAGTACGGTGCCCTGCCGCTGAGTTTCTCTAGCCAGACGATCCAGTCGGTCTCGGCGCAGCTCGGCGCGGCGCAACTCGACGCCGGACTGATCGCCGCCCTCATCGGGTTCCTTCTCGTCATCCTGTACTCGTTCTTCTACTACCGTGGCCTGGCGCTTGTCTCTGTCTTCAGCCTGTGCACCGCGGCAGGGATCACGTACTTCTCGGTCGTTTTGCTGAGCAGGTACCAGGACTTCCATCTGTCGCTCGCCGGCGTGGCCGGACTGATCGTCGCGATCGGCATTACCGCCGACTCGTTCGTCGTCTTCTTCGAACGACTGAGAGACGAGGTCAGGGAGGGCCGGACGCTGCGAGCGGCGGTCGAGCGCGGCTGGAGCCGCGCGAGGCGGACGATCCTGGTCTCAGACACGGTGTCGTTCCTCGCGGCCCTTCTGCTGTACATCTTCGCTATCGGCGACGTGAAAGGCTTCGCATATACACTCGGCCTGACGACGCTCATCGACATCGTGGTGGTCTTCTTGTTCACCAAGCCGATGGTCACGGTGCTGGCCAGGACGAAGTTCTTCAGTTCAGGCCGGCCGATGTCCGGGCTTGATCCGGCTAGGCTCGGGGCGCGCTCGCCTTGGCGGGGTACCCGGCCCGCGGCGAAGCCGGCGACCGGTGCGGCCGCGACTACCCCGGCCCGGACCACCCCGAAGGAGGCGTGATGTCCTGGCTCGGCAATCTTGGCGGCCGGCTCTACCGAGGCGAGATCTCTTTCGACTTCGTCGGACGTCAGAAGCTCTGGTACACGATCTCCGGCTGCATCCTGGTGATCGCAGTAGCGGCGCTGCTCATCTTCCGGCTGAACTACAGCATCGACTTCAAGGGCGGTGACATCTACCAGTTCAAGCCCCCGGCCGGTGTTCACCTGACCCAGACGCAGATCACGAGCACCGCGATCAACGCGGGGGCCTCGAGTTCGACGACCGTGCAGCAGGTGGGCGGGAATAGCTGGACCGTTCAGACCGAGGCGTTCAAGGGCGCGAACGCGACTAAGACCCAGTACGCGGTACTCGACGCGCTCGCTCACGAAGCCGGCCTTAAGAACACCCAGGTAAGCTTGCAAGCCGTCGGGCCGACCTGGGGCGGCCAGATTTCGCAGAAGGCGCTCGACGCGCTGATCGCGTTCCTCATAGTGATCGTGCTCTACTTGTCGGTCGCCTTCGAGTGGCGAATGGCAATCGCGGCGCTGGTCGCGCTGCTGCACGACATCGTCATCACCGTGGGTGTGTACGCGCTGAGCCACTTCGAGGTCAGTCCCGCGACCGTGATCGGGTTGCTGACGATCCTCGGCTACTCGCTGTACGACACGGTCGTGGTCTTCGACAAGGTCAGGGAGAATACCGCCGGCCTGCTGGCAACGCGGCGGACGCGATATAGCGAGGCGGCCAACCTGGCGCTGAACCAGACGCTGGTCAGATCGATCAACACTTCGCTGATCGCGCTGCTGCCGGTGACGGCGATCCTCGTCGTCAGCGCGTTCCTGCTCGGCAACGGCGAGCTCAAGGACCTCTCGCTCGTGCTGTTCGTCGGAATGCTGTCAGGTACTTATTCCTCGATCTGCATCGCGACGCCTGTGCTGGCCGACCTCAAGGAACGCCAGCCTGAATTCCGCCAGCTCGCCAAGCAGATCGCGCAGCGGGCGACCAGTACCAAGCGGCAGGCCAAGGCGGCCATGGCAAGCACGGCCGCCGGCTCCACCGCCGTTACCGGTGCCGCCCTCGGCGCGGCGACGGCGCCCGCCGCGACGAACGGCAGCGTCAAGGTAACGGATGAGGAACCTGAGGCCGAACCCGAGGCCCCGGACGAGGCGGCACGGGATGAGGCCGCGCAGGTTACGGCTGGCCGTCCTGCTGGCGCGACTTCTGGCCCGCGGCCCGCTTCAGGTCCGAGGCAACAGCCCAGGCGGACAACTTCGGCGCAGCGCAGGCCGTCGGGCAAGAAGAAGCGGCGGTAGCTGGCCGTGCCGGCGAGCGATCCCGGACTGGCCAGCGAAGAAGAGGCTGGCCCGGGGCCTGACCCCGCCGAGCTGTTTCGCCGGCTGATCAGGGACGTACCTGACTATCCCCAGCCAGGCGTGGTTTTCAAGGACATCACGCCCCTGCTTGCCGATGGCACGGCGTTCGCCGCCGCTGTCGGCGCACTGGCCGCCGGTCATTCGGGGGTCGATAAGGTCGTCGGCATCGAAGCAAGAGGTTTCATCCTTGCCGCTCCCGTTGCCTGCCAGCTTGGTGTTGGCTTTGTCCCCGTTCGCAAGCTTGGAAAGCTCCCTGGTCCCACTCATACCGAAACGTATGCGCTCGAATACGGCACTGCGGCCGTCGAGGTAAAAACCGATGCTTTCTCGCCGGGCGAGCGTGTTCTGCTCATCGACGATGTACTCGCGACCGGTGGCACAGCCGCCGCTACCGCCGCCCTGATCCGGCGTTGCGGGGCCGAGGTAATCGCCCTGAGCGTGCTGATCGAACTGAGTTTCCTCAGCGGTCGCGATAACCTCCCCGGTATCGACGTCCGGACCCTGCTCGCCGTCTGACCGCTGGCGGTAACGCAGGACGGCATGATGTGGGCGGAACAGGCAAGCACCACCCGGACGTTAGTGTCGCCTAGATACACTTGAAACTTCAGCCGACGCGAGGAGCGGCAGTGGCCGGTGACGTAGCGACGGCCGGGACGGCCGGTAGCGGAGTCACCCAGGAAGCTGACGGGCGGGGTACGCAAGAGGTAACGCTGTCCGTGGCTGGCAATGGGGTGACCCCGGATGTCGGCATGCCCGAAGCCGAGCCAGACGGCGTCCCGGCGAATGGTGCCGCCGCGAGCAACGGCGTGGCGAGCGGGACCGGGCACCCTGGCGTCAGGCGGCGCCTTGGCAGGTTTGCCTCCGCGCGGGGCGGGGGAGTCAATCCCGTGCTCGAGCCGCTGATCAAGACGGCGCGAACCACCCATCCGAAGGCCGACATCAGGCAGATCGAGCGGGCGTACGAAGTCGCGGCCCGTTGCCACGCCAACCAGTCACGCAAGAGCGGCGATCCTTACATCACCCATCCGCTCGCGGTCGCCACGATCCTGGCCGAACTCGGCATGAACCACGAGACGCTGTGCGCGGCATTGCTGCACGACACCATCGAGGACACGCCGTACACGCTCGATGAACTGCGCAGGGAGTTCGGTGACGACATCGCCGCCCTGGTGGACGGCGTCACCAAGCTCGACAAGGTGAAGTACGGCGAGGCGGCGCAGGCAGAGACCGTGCGCAAGATGGTCGTGGCCATGTCACGTGATATCCGCGTGCTCGTGATCAAGCTAGCCGACCGGTTGCACAATATGCGAACCCTGCGTTACCTGCCCAGGCCGAAGCAGGAACAGAAGTCACGCGAGACGCTGGAGATCTACGCCCCGCTGGCTCACCGGCTCGGCATGAACACGGTCAAGTGGGAACTCGAAGACCTCGCGTTCGCGACATTGTTCCCGAAGCGTTACGACGAGATCGCCAGGCTGGTGTCCGAGCGGGCGCCGCGACGTGAGGCGTTCCTGCAGGAAGTCATCGAGGAGATCTCGGCTGACCTGCGCGAATCGAAGATCAAGGCTCGGGTCACCGGCCGTCCGAAGCACTTGTACTCCGTGTACCAGAAGATGATCGCGAAGAACAAGAGCTTCGACGACATCTATGACCTTGTAGGCATCCGCATCCTCGTCGACAGCGTCAGGGATTGCTATGCGGTGCTAGGAGCGGCGCACGCCAGGTGGAACCCGGTACCTGGCCGCTTCAAGGACTACATCGCGATGCCGAAGTTCAACATGTACCAGTCGCTGCACACGACCGTGATCGGTCCTGGCGGCAAGCCGGTTGAGCTGCAGATTCGCACCTGGGCGATGCACCGCAGGTCCGAGTACGGAGTCGCGGCGCACTGGAAGTACCGCGAGGAGATGACGACAGGGAGCAGCCCGTCCGATCTGGCGTGGCTGCGGCAGCTTGTCGACTGGCAGCGCGAAACGGCCGATCCGGCTGAGTTCCTCGAGTCGCTGCGGTTTGAAGTCGGCAACGAGGAGGTCTACGTCTTCACGCCGCGCGGCGAGGTGATCGCGCTGCCGCAGGGGTCTACGCCGGTCGACTTCGCTTACGCGATTCACACTGAGGTCGGACATCGCACCGTTGGGGCGAAGGTCGATGGCCGGCTCGTGTCCTTGGAGTCGCCGCTGAGCAACGGCGAGACCGTCGAGGTGCTTACGTCGAAGGCGCCTGACGCGGGTCCGAGCCAGGACTGGCTGGGTTTCGTCAAGAGCGCCCGTGCCAGGAACAAGATCAGGCACTGGTTCTCCAAGGAGCGCCGCGAAGCGTCGGCGGACACCGGCAAGGCAATGATCGCCCGCACCATGCGAAAGCAGGGCCTGCCGCTGCAGCGTCTCGCCACGGCCAATGCCCTTCAGGTGATCGTGCACGAACTTCGCTTCCAGGACCTGTCCAGCCTTTACGCGGCGGTCGGCGACGGCCATGTCAGTGCCCAGTCAGTAGTTACGAAGCTGGTCAGCGCCGCCGGCGGCATTCAGGGCGCTCAGGACGACATCGCGGAAGCGACGATGCTGACCAGGACACCGACTCCTCCGGCCGCGCCAGGTGATTCTGGCGTCTCGGTCGAGGGTGCCGCCGACGTCTGGGCCAGATTGTCCAAGTGCTGCACCCCGGTACCTGGCGACAAGATCACTGGCTTCGTGACCAGGGGCAA
>Ga0335072_10010100_pt1 | contig 13591 bp, 13 predicted proteins | sample Lox_Sample_21_FD_206725 | JGI IMG/M metagenome (GOLD analysis project Ga0335072, IMG submission 206725) | Soil microbial communities from Loxahatchee National Wildlife Refuge, Florida, United States - Lox_Sample_2.1 | ecosystem: Environmental > Terrestrial > Soil > Wetlands | place: USA...
CTCCTATAGCAGATGTGATACTCGTGTGGGCAAGGCTCCAGGAGACGGGTAAGATAAGGGGTTTCTTGGTTGAAAGATCTGAGTGTCCTCCTGGCACTCTCGAGACGCCTGCAATCAAAAATAAAAATGGCCTCCGAGCGTCGCTCACTGGTATGATCCAGCTGGATGAATGCCCAGTGCCCCAAGCGAACATGTTCCCTAATGTTGAAGGTTTAAGAGGACCTTTCACCTGTCTGAACAATGCTCGTTACGGCATAGCTTGGGGAACGATGGGGGCGTTGGAAGACTGCATCAATAGAGCAAGGACTTACGCGCTAGAAAGAAAGCAGTTCAAGGGTAATCCTATTGCGAAGTATCAGCTTGTACAAAAGAAGCTTGCAGATGCAACAACAGATGCTGCTTTTGGCATTCTTGCTTGCATTCAAGTTGGCAGGCTGAAGGACGAAGGTAAGGCAGCACCCGAGATGATTAGTATGATCAAGAGACAAAACTGTGACCGTGCTCTCTACAACGCACGGATTTTACAGGAGGTGTTCGGCGGAAATGCTGTCAGTGACGAGTATGGTATTGGAAGACATGTGGCGAATTTGTTTGTAACACAGACATATGAGGGCCAGAGTGATATCCATGGTAAGTCGCCATGCTCTACATTCTGACAACCCTGCTGACTATTGTTCTTCAGCGCTCATCCTCGGCAGAGCAATAACAGGCCTACAGGCCTTTGTGTAGATATGGAAGTAGATTAAATAGCATCCGTAAGAAGATCTTTGTAAAAGAGTGTTTATCTCTACCCGGGACTTAAGGACGTCCTATGCCAATTCAGCGTGACACATCGGATTTGAATGCGATTTGCGAGTGATCGTGAATCTTAAACTGGTGTGGCGTGAAGTGTGAAAGTTTATACAGTCGAAAGCTGAAGCGTGGAAACTAATGGAGAAGAGCTGAAGATTTGTACAGCCTTGGTCATCCTGACAGGTGAGTCGTTTTGAGGCGCAGTCGCTAAAGAAAACCGTCCGCTGGGACAAACTTCTCGTCCTCTCAACTAACAAAACCGACGACACCACAACTTCAAACTCAAGATCTCGAGCACAGAGCACTCTGAACTCATCGCAGCCAGCTTCTTTGATCACCGCGCATACCTGGTATGTCATGTCACCACATAGGCAAAACCAGCCGCTCTCCATATCGTTACTTCGCCTCTTTCACTGACGCTGACTCTAGCCTACTTCTGCTAGACCTGCAACTCAATTCCTTATATCTCCAACTCAAGTCTCTACACCTTCTAATATCCAGCTAAATCGCCATGGCGCTCAAAAGAATCAACAAGGAACTCACAGACTTGGGCCGGTACGTCCTGTTCATCTCAGTTTCATGGGCAACACAGGGCCTTAGTGGGGTCGGTGCAGGCGGGGTTACTGATCAAAGGATCAAACCCAGTATCAATATGACTAGCAGTTTGGCTGACAGCATGTTTCTGACTAATAGTGATCCACCCTCTTCTTGCTCTGCAGGACCTATCGGAGATGATCTGGTACGTTCCTACTAACGACAAAGCTTGGGAGATGCATTACTGGCGCCCCTTATGCTCACCCGACACCACCCTAGAGCATCATCCTGTTTCTGCACATGTACTGATCTGATTTCTTAATCTAGTTTCACTGGCAGGCTACCATTATGGGACCCGTAAGTCACTTCTTATCGCTTCCTTACAAAGTGGCAGATGCCAAAATCGGCCTTGAGGCTGTGAACCTGCGAGGCTCTGCTCTGCACATGACCACTTTAACCCTGGGAGGCTGGTAGATACTGACCTGGGTATGTAGTCTGATTCACCATACTCCGGCGGCGTTTTCTTTCTTGCCATACACTTCCCTACCGACTATCCTTTCAAGCCACCGAAGGTCAACTTCACCACTCGAATCTACCATCCTAATATCAACTCCAACGGAAGCATCTGCTTAGATATTCTGCGTGACCAGTGGAGCCCAGCTCTGACCATATCTAAAGGTACGATCAGTCATCTGCGCGGGGGTCTAAGCTTTACCTAACATCATTTAGTCCTTCTCTCTATTTGCTCTATGCTTACGGACCCTAACCCCGACGACCCTCTCGTGCCGGAAATTGCCCATGTCTACAAGACGGACCGCGCCAGATACGAGGCTACAGCTAGGGAGTGGACGAGAAAATATGCTATCTAGTGGTGAAGGTTGTTTGACATTCCCTACTCGCGTTATGGATTAACTGGCGTCAATCTTCCTTAATACACTTCGGTCTGGGTCTGCATGCGACGACAGTAGGGTAGCGAGCAAGGAATGGATTCGACATAGGAGATGCGCGGCGGAACACAAAGCAGTGGTAGCAACGGGCAGGCATTAGATGATCTCTTACATCAAGCAGTGTGTTGTGTGTTCATTTCCATGAGAATAATACATCTCTGAGGCTTTTTACATATGGTTCCAAATGACGGTGCAATGTGAGGATTAGCGCACTCAAAGGGAATATTAGACATGCGGTGGGGCAATGAGACGCTGCTCAAAACGCGTTGCGTCACTACGAAACGTGGACATATCATGCTCTACTCCCACTCACCTCTTCAGTAGGGCCTTCTCATAATCTTCGACATCTATACTTCTTATTCATGTTCCCAACCCCGCATCTTAAAACCTCTTCGTAACAATTTCTGAGGAGACAAATTGGTGTGTAATTATGCACCAGAATTTCCTTTCTTCGTCGTTCAAGCACCATGTTAACAGTAGGATCTCACAGCGATCCTAACTAAACTATGGCTACCAATATCCAACACGATTGTCATGAATGGTGCCGCGATGTAGACACGAAGTGGGCATAAGGTATTTAATCCGCCTCTGTGCCTCGAGGCTGCTCCCGTAAGTCGTTCGTTAGGATCGACATCAGGGTATGTAATAAAGGCCGCGTAGACTTGACGAAACGAAGAGATAGCACTAACCTGGCAGGTCTTTGGGATAGAAAGTAGATCCTGGCTCAATCTCCTGTCAGGTGTGTATCACACCCATGACATGAAACCAGCGCTGTGACGCTGGTTGAGCCCCTTCACGATGCCACAGCAAGCGAGCCAATCATGACGCGGTATTTCTTAACCATGTACAATTATCTCTAGAATAGCATAGATGGAAACCCGCTCCTCATACGCACCACCCTTAGCAATATAGGTCAACAGCGAGCGGTCAAACATTAGATGCGCTGATATGGTCCTGGGCTTGTTGCAGACCGGGCTGCATTAATCGTGCCCGTCATGGAAGCCAGCTTGCTGCCAAACATTCTGGGCCGTTCCCTTTAGGCCTGATTCCAGTGGCTCTGATGTTTCGACTTTCTGGCCACTCAAGGCTTCGGCGGAGGCGCTGCAATCCTACCTCTATCAAGAGTGCTCAGACACACTTACGACAGACCTGGTAGGCTTATTTCCGTTTGTACTTCCGTGGCCCGTTTCTTCCACTTAGTCAACAGTGGTCCTGTCCCTTTTCTCTCTGTACATACCTTCAGTTCTTTTGTGCTTCATATAGTTCTTACTGCTCCAACGTTCTTTTAATACTGTTGTCGCCTTGTGGAAGCAGCCTTCGGTGCGGGCATTATTGAAGGTAAGTTGTCTATCCACCTTCCATTTCGAGGTTTTCGAGATACTCTAGAAGCGCTTACTTACGGTTTGGTGTCTCACCATAGGTTGTATTCGTTCACTCCTTGCCAGGCGCATTTTCACTCCACAAAACTACCATTCCGATCTTCTCATCATTCAGCTGGCTCTGGATAGCACTACCGCTCTTTCATCAAACCACATAGTCGAGCTCTTTGCGAAGGAGGTGATAGTGAGGAGTAATACAGGCTCGCGGCCACTTACGCGGCCCATTTGAGGTCACGCGAATCCCACGATGTCTGGGATGGAGTATCCTCAGGAAGACGTCATATACGAGAAGGCGTCCGAAAGATCAAGATGGCCGCCTCTGACGAGAATGTTGATGTCTGGGGATATGAGTCCTGAGCAACCACGAGAGCTTAGCATGAAAGATAAATTCAACCGATGGATGGTAAATGAGGGCTATCGTCGAGTGTACGTGTTTCGTGGATGGTATGTATGCTTTGGCTAACAGATTGGCAGTTTTATGTTCGTCTTTATGCTCGTTCATGCCATGGTCTTCGCGTTCGGTTTCATGAATTATCAGCTCAAGGACAACCTGACCAACGCTCGAAGTACCTTCGGTATTACCTACCCAATAGCCAGAGCTGCTGCGTTGGTGCTTCACTTTGATGTTGCACTTATCTTGTTCCCGGTCTGTCGAACGCTAATTTCTCTTGCACGTCAAACTCCATTGAATGGTATAATACAGTTCGACAAGAATATTACGTTCCACAAGACCATTGCTTGGTCGATCGTCTTTTTCACCTGGGTACATACGATAGCGCATTGGAATAACTTTGCTCAACTTTCTGCAAAGAATAACCTTGGCTTCGCTGGGTGGCTTCTTGCTAATTTTGTCACTGGACCTGGGTGGTCTGGGTATATCATGCTTATTGCCTTAATGGCAATGGTTATTACCTCCGTTGAAAAAGCACGTCGGGCCAACTTTGAACGTTTCTGGTATACACATCACTTATTTGTGGTGTTCTTCGTCTTCTGGTCTATCCATGGGGCCTTTTGCATGATTCAACCTGATTTTGCTCCATTCTGTGTTTCGCTTGGTTCTACAGCTATTGGTGTGTTCTGGCAATATTGGATGTATGGTGGTTACATTTACCTCTTGGAAAGAATTGCCCGTGAAATTCGTGGAAAGCACAAGACATATATTTCGAAAGTCATCCAGCACCCGAGCAACGTCTGCGAGATTCAGATCAAAAAAGAGTTCACCAAGACAAAAGCTGGACAGTACATCTTTTTCTGCTGTCCTGAGGTGTCAGTTTGGCAATATCATCCATTTACCCTAACGAGCGCTCCTGAAGAGGACTATATCTCCATCCATATCCGCATGGTGGGTGACTTTACGAAGGCTGTGGGCAAAGTGCTCGGCTGTGACATTGACAAGTCGAAAGACAAAAGAGCAACTACTTCACAAGTTGTTGGCATCAACAAAAATGGCCCTGGTGCGGATGGAGTTGACCCTGCAATTCGTCGAGTGCTCCCGCGAGTTTACATCGATGGCCCGTTCGGCAGTGCTTCTGAGGACGTGTTCAAGTATGAGACGGCTATTCTCGTAGGTGCCGGCATTGGTGTAACGCCTTTCGCTTCGATACTCAAGAGCATCTGGTACCGGATAAATTATCCGCAAAAGAAGACACGTCTTCGCAAGGTTTATTTCTTCTGGGTATGCAGAGATTTTGGCTCTTTCGAATGGTTCCGGTCGCTGCTGCTCGCTATTGAGGCGCAAGATATGGATAATCATATTGAAATTCATACGGTATGTCTCCATGTGCGAAGCTAACCTCAATGCAGCTGACTTTTGCTCTAGTATCTTACAGCCAAGATCAAGTCTGATGATGCAACGAACATCATGATCAACGACGCGAATGCCGACCGAGATGCCATCACTGGTCTCCGGGCGCCTACAAATTTCGGCAGGCCAAACTGGAATGCAATCTTTCGCTCTATTCGAAAGATACATGCTCCTGGCGAAGGTACTTTCCCCTATTCTTAATCCGAAAAAATAGAACCGATCTGACGATTTTACCTAGCTGGCGCGTTCTTCTGCGGGCCGAAGGGGTTGGGGAGCCAACTGCACTTGAAGTGTAATGAAAACAGCGGTCCCGGTAAGTTCCACTCGGAGCTAATCATCAAGCATCCTACCCTTTATAGAGGCACTTCAGAGTATGTGTACTGACCTTTGTTGTAGACTACCAATTTCGTTGGGGTAAGGAAAATTTTTAGAGCATTTTCGGTTGGTCATAAAATCTATGGCCGGTCCGTAGAGACATCGTTATACCTTTCTCATCAATTAGACTTTGAAATGAAATGAGTACATATCATTCCATATCCCAAATGCCCTGACCCGTTAATTACCGCTTAAAAATGTTCCTATAAGCTGAGTTCAGGGGAATTCACCGAGTTAGTCACGTACAATTACTTCTAAAGGAGATCCGCTCGTCAATCTCCGAATCTAAGAACACCGGTTAGATCATATCATGATCATTCTAGACGAAGAGACTCCTGTTAAGACTGAGACTGATGCTCAGATGTTCTTCAGGAAGGTGTGAAACAGTAGTAGTAGTGTACAGCCTGATTCGATGAGATAAAACAACATTAGATCGCGTTCCATCCCGCACCTCCAAAAGATAAACCCAAAATCATTACTCTGAGGACCAAACTAAGTACCAAAAAAGAGTTCTGATCTTGAAGGCACAACTTCAGGTAAATACTAATGTAACTATGCGTGGCTACTAATCAGTAGGCTCTATTTGAGGCATCCCATGTTCCCCGTGCCACGGATTCGGGGCAATCGTACTGTAACTGTCTCGGGCGGGGAAACGTGAGAGATCTACAACTTTCCTATCTATCGTTACACTTGTTTGTGGACGATTAACTATTTATATAGTAAGGTAAGGCCGCTTTCCTTAGACTTATTCCGCGTTCTCCTGTCCTTAAGCAGTCTTCAATCTCCCGTTCTCTCAGTATCCTGCTCTTGAACTATGGTAGCTTATCAACACGAAGGTCCGCTTCCCCACTTTATCGGCAATAAATCTAGTTCTGAGTCGTAGAAGACTACCTACCCCATCGCCACCAGAGGCTTTTCGTGCAGAAAACCATATAACATTTGTACCTCAGCCTGATTAGGATTTTACGTAGTTTCGCCATCTCCAATTACATCATCGAGTGTTGCATTCAGTCTGGAGGCCAGGACGTCTCCTGAGACCATAGCAATGGCCAATTCAAAAGCTGTTGAGAATGATCGCGAGATTGTCTCGCAGAAGGAAGGAGAAAAGCAGGCCATGGCGGGTGGACATGGAGACCTTATGCTTGGGGGGAAGACGGGAGAGGAAACTACTGTTAAAAATGGACCTCCATCTGATCCCTCTCATCATGTTGCTCTATACTTTCCCCCTTCTGGACAGGTGTGTCACTCCGTCTAAGTCTTGACACACTTACTAAGTCACATCAGAATCAATATTGGAAATGCGCGGCTTTACAGCATGGAGAAATGCCTAGGACTGGTGGGAAATCAGTACCAAGCGGATGTATCTGTTGTGTTTGTAACTTATGTCCTATTCGAAACACCATCAAATATGATTCTGAAGAAGTTCACTCCTCGATTATGGATTTCGCTCATCGCGACGTTATGGGGTATCACAGCTACGCTGACGGGGCTTTGCAATACCTATGGCCAAACTCGTAGCTCGTCACTTATTTCTGGACGTGGTGAAAGCAGGTTTATTTCCTGGTCTAACGGTTTATCTTACCTTCTCCTATACCAAGAAGGAGTTGGGCTTGCGTATTGGATATCTTCTTGTCAGCACCGCAATTGCTGGAGCCCTCGGCGGACTTCTCGTATTCGCAATTGGTAATTTGGACGGTAAATCTGGTCTCCATGGGTAGCGATGGATTATGATCATTGAGGGCTTACCATCATTTGTCTTGGGGATCGTGGCGTTCCTTGCACTACCAAACAGTCTGGATACTGCCTACTTCTTGGACGCTGGGGACAAGGCACTGGTGCAGGCACGGAGAGATGCCGAGTACGGACAGACAGCCTCAGCTCAGAACTTCAATTGGAAGGATGCACTGAAAGACAGGAAAGTCTGGCTTATGGCCAGTGGTCAATTCGGAATTGACACTATGCTCTACGGTACAGTCCTAAGTCTCATGATTATTATTGAAAGTTGGGGGCTAATGCTTGCATCAAGGGTTTGCTACCTTCCTTCCAACTATCATAAATGACCTAAGGACGTAGACTTCGGCTCAAGTCCAGTTGCTGACGATTCCATGTTACGTGACTGGTATAATATCCTACCTGACGATCGCCTTTCAGACATAGAAAGCAAGAAGTTTTCGCTGTCTTCATGGCGTGTGTGAGTGTGATAGGATATAGAATTCTGATATCCAATTCTCCTGCTGGTGTTCATCACTTTGGGTTTGTAGTTTGCTTTCATAATGGTATACTGAGTACTAATTGTGCGATTTAGTTGTTTCTTGGTTACGGCCGGACTTTACGTCTGTGTAGGCATCCCGCTTGCCTGGCGTGGCGTCCAGCATCCAGCTAACCCTGGGAAACTGTTCCGGCATCATGGCCCTGTTCATCTATCACACGAACCAAGGACTGCGATATGTAGAGGGGCATGCTATAACATTATCATTGGTAGGCTACGCTGGGTTAGTCTATAGCTTCTTTTGGTGATATTTCAGCCGTCAGAATAAATCGCGTGATTCTGGGGCGGAGGACTGGAAGATGAACGAAAAAAACGAAGAGGAACTCATGGAAATGGGCGATGAATCGCCGAGATATCACTATTCGGTTTAAAAATTCTTTGTCAGGCGATTCTTGTTGGATTCGCGGGGTCACTGTACTGTACTTTGCCAACAAATAGAGTTTAGTTCAACAGAGTAAAAGCTTGTTGCTGCTCCTGAATCGTCCCCAACAGCTGAGATTGATTAACTGTCAATGCGTAGCAGTTGTAATAAGGGAATCGATCCGAATGCCACGTCGTGACCTGAGCTAGTGCAAAGTTGAGAGAAAATTAAGCCGATGATGGCATGAATTTTCCAAGTTGTTGAGAACGGTAAGATTCACGCCGCGTCACGCCCAATGTACCCTTCAGGGTTTGCAGTGGAAGAAAGCTGTCTGAAGTATAGGATGAGAAGCGGGAGGTTTTGACGTCAAACGGTGGTTGTCGCAGAGCGCGTCTCATCACTCACTTTAGGCCCCCCTAAGCGCTTAGCGAGGACAACGCCCCACTAATGCAAAGTCAGCCACTGAAGAAACTGATCTGTGCCAAGTAAAGCTTAGCATTGCTTATCCTGAGTCTCCCCATAATAGTGGTCAGAGACTTACGAACAGCCCATCGTGGCGCCGGAAATGTTTGGAGAGGTTGGAAATGACCAATTGGAAATGTGCAATTGGAAATATCATCTGCCGCCAGGACCTCATCTGATACTCTCCAGTCCCTGCTCACTGCTTAAGCTTCTCTCCTGGATCAAGAATGTCACTGGAGTGCTGCTCGGAGGCAAAGCACATATCTTCCCTTGGTATATGGATTCATGCATCCCCGTTCATCTGATTATTCCGGGTAAGCTGTTCAAGACTCCAGCTACGAGGTCATCTCATTACATTCTTTCTTTTTTTTTTTCTTCCGTAGACGCAGAGGTGCTGGATCACTCCGCCGATTCTTTCATTCAATCTTTTTGTCCTGCCTTTACAGTTCATCATGCTCTCAACTTCGAAGATAGGCCTTGCGGCAGTGCTCCTGGCGACCCTCAGCCATGCCCAGAACTGTGTCATTACTATCCCTCCCAATCCTTTGACAGCAGCAGGCCTCGCCACTCCTTATAAGATGACTGGTTGCAATCAGCTAGAATTTGCCAACAATGCCTCATTCGTTGAGGCAACAATCTTGGATCCAGCTACCGGTGCTCTTCAAGTTTACAACCCTCTCATTATCAATCAAGACCAAGATGTTGAGGGGAAGGACTTCATCACACCAGTCACGCCCACACTCCCTGCAAATGCAGTAGTTGGCATCTGGTTCGGCTCGAACGCCGTTAGTGTGACCTTAGCAGGTGATACCAACGGATGCGTCAACGGCGACGGCGATTCCCTCTTGGGCCAATTCGCCTATTGCAATGCTGTTCAATTCTTCGCAGCCGCGGAAAAGGCAATCGCGGCAGGACTTCTCAAGGTTCCATCTCCTGGAACAATCACAAAAGGCGGTACAGCTGGGACACGGTGCCCCACAACTAGGGATTTCCGCGTTGTCGATATGGATCAGAGTGATAATGTTGACTCGACCTATCTCTTGATCAACGGCAATCAGCTCGCTCAGAATACTCCCGCCAATGCTGAAGCCAATAAGAATTCAACAGGTAGGAGCATAGTGCGTCGGACAAGATGGTTGGATCTTGCTAATGTAGTCAATAGAGTTGACCAATGGATCTGACAATGCTTTGATCAACGACTTTCTTGCTCCCACACTTGGTTGCACACCATTTACTGCCCCATGCATAACCTGCCCATCTGGAACTTCAGCCTCTCTGGCATTGAATGTAAGCATAGCTTTGGCTAGTCAAGCAATGAATTTTCTAACGGAGTTTCAGGAACTAGTATCCAACACATTCCCACCTAGCCCTCCGGCCTTGGTGCCATTGTAAGTTCATCATTCGTCTGTTTTCCACACCAGTCTGCTCATGATTCTAGGAATGATGATTTCACCGTCATCACCGACAATGGACAGATTACCCAGTCCCTGACAAAGACGAACCTTTACCGCGTCGGCGTCAACCAACCCGCAGCCGCCGATGCCGCGAACGCCTCTGGCACCACCTACTGCCAGCAGTACGCTGCCTCTGGCATCTTCATCGCCGCCAACCAAGATCTTTTCGAAGGTGCCACGTCACCCATTCCAGCTACGGCGAACAACCTCTTCACTTTTATGGCCAACCGTTTCGCTACCTCTTTTGGCCCAGTGCCAAGCTTGGGATGCCAGACTATCTTTGGACTGGCCACAAGTCCAGTTAGCCAGACAACGGACGGCAATGGTGTTGTTATTTCGGCAAGCATCGATACTGCCATTTTGCAGGTGAGCTTCACCCTTTTTGAACTTGAAGATTTCACATTCATAATGCAAACAACAACACTGATATATTAACGTTTAGAAAATCCTCGATGGCCAAATCACCCCTGTTTCCAGTACCAGCTCAGCTGCCACAGCTTCGGCAGCAACGGCCTCGAGTTCTGCCACAGCCACAGCCACCGAAGCCGCCGGTAAAGGCCGCAAGAAGGGAAGTAAGACTGGTGCATCCACCGCCACAGCAGCATCCAAAGGTGCCAAGGCCGTCTCAGCCGACACGGTCTCCTCTACTACTGCTACTGCTGCGCATGGCGCGAGGCATAGTGGAAGCTGGAAGCGCAGCCAGAGGGAGCCTAGAGAGAAGCGGTGGAATTTGGAGTTTTAGATTATGTGTGATATGGTAGCTGGTGATGCTGCTGCTGCTATAATTGCTTTGAAAGTTGCAGTTCGATGGGACCTGTGGTGAGTTGCGTCCGATGTGGATGTGCGTGTAAAGTAGGGTGTCTAATTATAAGAAATAAAAATTGGTGGAGCTATTCATGTTATTTTGTATCGCTGTATGATTGTGAGGTCTCAGGTCTTGAGATGTGTGTAAGGTGCTTGTGATGTGGAATGAGTCTTCGTGCCTGGCTTTCGTTGGGAGTTGAAGATTCTCGAAACGACTTAAAGGCAGATGATTGGTGGCTATAGAATTGAGAGATTGATTATGGGCGTGTGATAGCGTTACCAGGCGGGGTAAGGTTTTATTAATGGTTGGTAGAATGGTCTACTCTAGAGGCGATAATCAGAAATGCTGGGTTCAATTTACATTTCGTCACAGCATAATGCTCGAAGTACAGTCCCCCCTGAATCGGTGTAAAATGTAGCAAAAACAAGGGTTCCCTGCACTCGTTACGTATACTTAGATAGGGATAGCAAAATAGAATATATTAACTGTAAATGGACTAACTACTTGCTGCTATAAAAACACCAAAAATCAAGGAATTCCCTGTAACTCGATTACTAGTATCTAGTCCATCCACCATTTGCTTCTGCTACCATCCTGATTCGTCGAGGCATGCTGTGGACCAAATGAAGAAGGAAGTCATCTGGTACTGCACTCCAAGCTTCTCGTATTTGTCTTCTCAGCTCTAGCAAAGGCACTTGCCTAGTTGCTGGATAGTTCCTCTAGATGTAGGTCTTCATCCAAGCCCAAACATGCTCAATTGGATTTAGATCTAGAGAGAATGCTAGCTATTTTATTAGCTTAACGCTACGACGTCGTAGATTTGCTATCGTAGTACGTGCAACATGACAAGGAGCATTGTCTTGCATAAAAATCCTATCTTAGGAGTCCTCTTCTAGTAACCATGCGTGCAGCACTAGGATTATATGCTCTTAGTATAAGCAAGCATTCATGTTTCCCCATTCTTTTTCCCAAAACACACTAGGACCCTTCTTCCTTCTAGCAAACGTAGCCCAGAACAACCACTTGTTGTGTTAACATAAGTATTCTGTAATTGTAGATGGATCCCATGCTTCGCCTGCTACACGAGTAATCTAGACCTACATGAAGATCCCACCCCTTACAGCAGTTTCGTCAGACCAGGCCACCTTCTTCTATTGTTTAAGAGTCCAGTCTATGTATTCTATCGCGAATTCCCGCCGGTTAACTCGGTTCTTATATGAGAGAGTAGGGCATCTCCTAGAAATAAACCTCCCTTGCCCTTCTATTCTTAGAGTAGTTGTAACAGCGTCCTCGCATACACAATTCCTAAGTCAAGGATTGCTGGAATGTCTACCTACTTTGTAAGGCGATAAGAAGGGGATTTGTGAATCCAGTTAAGGAGTTCTCGTCGACGAGGGTGTATCAAGTAACAGCTTGCAGCCACAGCGATAGGCTCAGTGTGGTTTTCGATAAAGTATTATCGATAAGAATCGATTACTAATCGTTATCGGACCTATCGATTACTATCAATAGTAATCTCTGTCGTGGGGCTTGATCCTTCAGGTTTAGTGACCGCCTTATTAGGGAAGGCGCATGCATGGTCGCTTGTACAGTAACCGAAATCCCGCTTCAACGACCACCCCAGCGACCACTTAATTACCGCAAAATTCAAGGAAACACCCAACTTTCAAAATGCTCTTACTTTCTCAAATCAACCCCTTTTTACCTAAAATTTAAGAATTGAATAGATATCACATATATTTACATTATTGAAGCTGAAACTTACTTAAAAATGCTTTTAGATGTTGTAAGAATGAGATTCTAAAACATTGTCTTTTCACACCAAAAACTGTGTATTTGTATCTTAAAATACTATTAAAGTTTTTCGCTTTAAACTCCTAAAAAATAATATATTATGTGAAATAAACATAATCTAAAGCTTAATGCTAATTTCCTTTGTATATAATATTGCGCCCTAAGTGTGACGGTTCTGGTTACAGCTGTGATTAGGGCGCTCCGTCACGTGGTGCCCTAGTGTTTCAGGCTGAGGATATCCAGCGTCTCCTGTACTCAAGCTTCTTCAACTTCCTTATCTATTGTCCTAAGAATAGAGAGTACTGTCTTGATATTGCTAGTCTTAAGTGCCTCCGTCACATTAAGCAAAACCTTTAATGCTTAAGCTTTTCTTTGAATAACATATATGAAAACACAACTAGTACGTCTATTTACTATCTAGTAATGTAATATAAAATATTAATAAATTTTAAGTTTAAAACTTTAATAGCATTCTAAGATACAAGTATGCGTTTTTCAGTGTAAAACAGCTATTTTTAGATATCTCTATCTTACTAAGCTTTAAACTAAAATGCAACTATGTTTATGTTTTAGTATATTAATTTAGCTTATTATCTACTTAATTTTCGAATTTGA
>Ga0335072_10010101_pt1 | contig 13590 bp, 18 predicted proteins | sample Lox_Sample_21_FD_206725 | JGI IMG/M metagenome (GOLD analysis project Ga0335072, IMG submission 206725) | Soil microbial communities from Loxahatchee National Wildlife Refuge, Florida, United States - Lox_Sample_2.1 | ecosystem: Environmental > Terrestrial > Soil > Wetlands | place: USA...
CTACGCTTCGCTACGCTCGGGATGACAAGAGCGCTTCGCTACGCTCGGGATGACAAAAGCGCGAGGGCACGGACATAAGGCGTCCCTCGACTACGCTTCGCTACGCTCGGGATGACAAAAGCGCTTCGCTACGCTTGGGATGACAAAAGCGCTTCGCTACGCTCGGGATGACAGAGCGCGAAGGGGCTAACGATTTCTCGTGACGACGAGGCCTTGAGCGGTAACGTCGATTTCATCGGGTACGTTGGTCGTGGGATCGTACCAAATCGTAAAGGGCGCTTGACCCGAAAAGCTGATCGGCAAATCGGCGGCCGGAACGGTTGAAGGCCGCGTCGCGGCGGTCGCGTCGGGAACGAGCGTGACGGTTTGTCCGAGCGAAGGAACGACCGCAAGTACCGCGACGTCGTCCCACGCGCGCATCTGCGCCGGGAGCGGGAAGAACCCGGCGAACGTGCCGAGATCCACCACGACGAAATGCTTGGTGCTCCCGAGCAGGTCGAACGATTGACTCTGCCCGTGTACGTTGGTGATGTTCGCGGTGCTGTTTTGAATCGTTGCGGAGTCCTTGATCGGTGAGCCGTCATTGGTCGCGTTCAACTGGTAGGTGAGCGGGCCCAAATCGGGCCCGAGAATCAGCGTCGCATTCGCGCTCGCCGACTCGCCGCTGATCGCGCCGGTCGCATGTTCGTCGATCTCGGTCGTCGTGCCGATATTCTTGACCGTCAGCGTGGAGGTCCCGACGTTGGTTCCGGCTATCGTGGCCGTGTAGGTGTACGTTCCCGCGGCAAGCCCCGCCGCGAGCAAAAGTCCGACCATGGAAACCTCTCTAAACGTTGAGCGTCCGTGCGTGTACGGGCACGAGTCGCAACAGCGTATCGATCTCGTCGTGCGTGTTGTACCCGTGCGGCGCCACGCGAATGCCGCTCGCTCGCCAGGTCGTGATCACGCCTTCCGATTGAAGAGCTCGCCCAAGCGCGACCGGGTCGACCCCGGGGAGCGTGAACGTGACGATGCCTGAAGAAACTCCAGGCCCTCGCAGCGAGCGAACGTTGGCGCCACAGGCCGCGAGCCCCTCTGCGAGGTGGTCGGTAAGGTCGAGCACGTGCGCCGCGATCGCGGCGGTGCCGGCGGCTTCGATCACCGATATCGATCGGTCGAGCGAGGTCGCGCCGATGAAATTCGGCGTGCCGCCCTCGAAGCGCGACGCGTTGGGCGCATACGGCTGCTCGTACTCAAGAAAATCCCAGATATCCGCGAGCGAACGCCAACCCGGCGAACCGGTTGCGAGACGGTCGAGCAACGCAGAAGCGACGTAGACGAAACTCACGCCTTGCAGCGAGAGCAGCCACTTCTGCCCGCCGCTGTAGAGCACGTCGATGCCGAGCGCGCGCACGTCGAGTCCGAACGCCCCGAGCCCCTGAATCGCGTCGACGCAAAAGAGAGCGCCGCGTTCGTGCGCCACCTGCGCGAGCGCTTCGAGATCGTGGCGATAGCCGTCTTCGAACGAAACCCATGACACGGTCACGACGCGCGTACGGTCGGTCATCATCGTGCGCAGTACGTCGGGCGTCATGCGCTCGCGCGCGGTGTCGACGAAGTCGATCTCGACGCCGTGCCGGCGCAGCGCGAGCCAGGGAATCGCGTTGGCCGGAAATTCGTTGTTCGGCAGAATGACGCGGTCGCCGGGCTGCCAGTCCAGCCCCTGCGCGACGACGTTGGCGCCGTCGCCCGTGTTGCGCAGGATCGCAATCTCTGCGCCGCTCGCTCCGATGAAACGCCCGATGTGCTCGCGATAGGCGGGCATCTTCATCTCGTAGCGCGCGACGCCCACGACGCCCTCCGTTGCCTGCGCGTCGATAAAACCCGCGAGCGCTTCGCGCGTTTGCTGCGGCAGAATGCCGGTGGCGGCGTGGTTCAGGTAGACGTAACGATCGGTAACGGCGAACTGCGAGCGCTCGAGCGGGGTGGTCACTCCTCGCCGATCATTTCCTTTGTGTGCCAGGCAATATTGCCCGCGCGATCGCCGACGCGCTCGAGCGATGCAAGAACGAACAGATAGCGCGTCCCGGAGCGCACGAGCTCGGGATCCTGCTGCATCTCTTCCTGCAAGAGCTTGATGCTTCGCTTGTAGAGTTTGTCGACTTCGTCGTCGCGTTCGATGACTTCGCTCGCAAGATTCGGATCGCGCTCCGTGTACGCGCGCATCGCGTCGAGCAGCATACCGTGCGCGACGCTCGCGATCCGGTCGATCTCGACCCGGTGCGGACGCAACGATTGATCCGCAAGTTTGATCGCGTTCTTCGCGATGTCAACGGCGTAGTCGCCTACGCGTTCCAGGTCGGTCGCGATTTCGAGCATCGCCGCAACCTCGCGCAACTCGCCCGCGACGGGCTGTTGGCGCCAAATCAATTCGATGCAATGCGACTCGATCCGACGCCGCAATTCGTCGATCGAGTCGTCCCCGGCAACCACGCGCGCGCCCGCCGTCGCGTCGCGGCGTTCGAGCGATTCAACGGCGACGCGAATCGCGTCTCCGCAAAGCGCGCCTAAGCGAACGACGTCGAGCCGTGTCGCCTCGAGTGCCTCATGATAGGCAGTCCGCACCTTTGCGCATCCTCCCTCTAGGCGATGAGTCAAGCGGAAGTAAGTCTACCGCGGAGCAGAGAAAGCCCCTGCGCTCTTTATCAAACGATAATCTAAGGGAGAAAGCAGTGCAAGAGATTCGAACCGTCGGCGTCTGCGGGGCCGGGCTGATGGGCAACGGTATCGCGCAAGCGTGTGCGAGCGCGGGCTTCGACGTCGTATTGATGGAGGTGGCCGACGAGCCGCTCGCGCGCGGCGTCGCGAGCATCACGAAATCGCTCGATAAGTTCGTCGAGAAAGGAAAGTTGCCGCAGGCCGGGCGCGATGCCGCGCTCGCACGTATCAAACCGACGACCAAGGTCGGCGATTTGGCGGGCTGCGACCTCGTCGTCGAGGCGATCGTCGAAAACGTGGAGATCAAGACCAAGCTTTTCACGCAGCTCGACGGACTGCTCGCGCCGGATGCTATTATCTGCAGTAACACCTCGAGTCTCTGCATCATCGAGCTGGCCGCTAAAACCAAGCGTCCGAGCCGCGTCGCCGGCCTGCACTTCTTCAACCCCGTACCCATCATGAAACTGGTCGAGGTGGTCAAAACGATCGCGACGACGCAAGACGTCATCGACGCGCTCTTTGCCTTCGCGAAAAAGCTCGGGAAAGAGCCGATTTTGGCGCAAGATACGACCGGTTTCGTCGTCAATCGCCTGCTGATTCCGTATCTGCTCTACGCGATTCGCTGCTACGAGGGCGGACTCGCGAGCAAAGAGGACATCGACAAGGGCATGAAGCTCGGCTGTGGATATCCGATGGGGCCGTTCGAGCTGCTCGATTTCGTCGGACTGGACACGACCTATTACATCGCGCAGATCATGTACGACGAGTTCAAGGACCCGATGATGGCGCCGCCGCCGCTGCTCAAACGGATGGTGCTCGCGGGCCGTTTCGGCCGCAAAAACGGAAAGGGCTTTTACGACTATGAGTGAGACGATCTTCGAGAACATTTTGGTCGACAAAGACGGCGCGATCGGAATCATCACGCTCAATCGTCCGAGCGCGCTCAACGCGCTCAGCGTCAAGCTGCTCGCCGAGCTCTCGTTCGCACTGCTCGAACTCGATCGCAACGCCGATATTCGCGCGATCGTCGTCACCGGAGCCGGCGAGAAGGCATTCGCCGCCGGCGCCGACATCAGCGAGCTCAATGCCCTCGGGAGCGCGACTGCAGGCGCGGACCAGGCGCGCATGGGGCAATCGATCACGCGCCAGATCGAGCGCCTGCGTACCCCGGTGATCATGGCCGTCAACGGCTTCGCACTCGGCGGCGGCTGCGAGATCGCGATGGCGGGCGACATCCGCATCGCGAGCGAGAACGCAAAATTCGGTCAACCCGAGGTCAATTTAGGGATAATTCCCGGCTACGGCGGATCACAGCGCACGACGCGGCTCGTTGGGAAGGGCATGGCGATGTATCTCTGTCTCACCGGCGAGATGATCGACGCACACGAGGCGCATCGCACCGGGCTCGTCGAGAAGGTCGTGCCGCTCGCCGAATTGATGAACGAAGCCAAGCGAATCGGCAATGCCATCGCAGCGAAAGCGCCGCTCGCCATCGCCGCGTGCAAGCGCGCGATCAACAACGGCGCGCATCTGTCGATCGACGACGCGCTCGAGCTCGAGGCGCTGGAGTTCGGCACGCTCATCGGCACGCAGGACTTCAAAGAAGGCACGAGCGCCTTCCTCGAAAAGCGCAAGCCGGCTTGGAAAGGCGCGTGAATGCTCGCGCGCGCGGCGCTGGCCGTAGTAGCGTTCGCGACTCTAGCGACGGTCGCCGTGCGCGCCGGCGATGCCGGGCCGCCCCGCGATATCCGCGCGATCGAACGTGCACTCCCTGTTCTCGCGGCACGCCGGCTCGAGCGAGACGGAATCGCCGGCTCGAGTCTGCGCATCGAAAGTGTGGTGGTCACGGGCGATGAAGCGCGGGTGCTTTGGCGCGTCGACGGGCCGAAGCCCCTCGTTCAGATGGAACGGATGATCTATCGATACGATCGCTGGTGGGTCGCACAAAACAGCTCTCTGTCGTCAGACGGTGGCAGTGCCGCGTGCTGCCGCGTCCGGTTCGCCGATCGCGCATTCCAGCTCGAAACGAGTAACATGGGCGGCTACGGCATGACGCTGCATTTCGCGGCCAACGACGCTCCGGAAGACGCGGCCATTCGCGACATCACCGGGCGTCCGCCCACGGAGGCGGAGAGTTGGATGACGCCGGGAGGCAACAGCTATTTCTTCTTCTCGGGGACCGTGCAGGCGCAGCAGCCGATACACGTGCAGGCGGGGACGACGATCGACGTGTGGTTCCCGTTCGTTCTCGACACGTCGTTGCGATATAGCCTTACGCTTGCATCCCCCGGCACCATGTCGATCGGACCGCTCGACGGCGTACTGAAGGACAACACTCTCCACTTCGTTCTGCCGGCGTTTGCTGCAACTCCCGGCGCTGACTTGATGGGTGAAATCGAAAGCGATTAGTTCGCGAGCCTCTTCTGCGCGTTGGACATCGCGAGGCCAATCGCGGGGTTGAAGCCCGACCAGGTTGCACGGATGCGGCCTTGCGGATCGATGACGACGATCGTCGGAAAACCTTGGATAGCGAAGAAGCCTTGCGAGAGGCTTTGCGGATCCAGCACGACGTTACGGAGATGCAAGCTCTTCGCGTACGCGGCCGCAACCGAGGCCGGCTCGCCGACGTCGATCGGCACCAGCGCGACCTTCGGATGCGCGCGGGCATAGCGCAACACCAGCGGCGCTTCGAGGCGGCACGGTTCGCACCACGACGCATAGAAGTCGAGAAACGTGACCCGTCCACGCTCGTCGCTGATGCGAAAAGTGCCGCCGCCGAGCTTCGGATAGGTGATGCGCGGCGCCGGATGAGCGTTTGCGAGGCCGAGCGCGCGCGGCGCGAAGAAAATCCTCCACACGACCAGCGCCACCACCACGAGCGCGAGGACGTCGACGAGGCGGCTCCACTTACTCGACGAGAAGAACCGCAGCGATGCCCTGCCCTCCGCCAATGCACGCCGACGCGATGCCGTAACCGCCGCCGTGCTTGCGCAGATCGTTCAGCGTCGTAATCGCGAGTCGAGCACCCGACGCGCCGAGCGGATGTCCAAGCGAGATCGCGCCGCCGTGCGGGTTGAGGCGCACGCCGTCAGTCCCCATCTCGCGCAGACACGCGAGCACCTGCGGCGCGAAGGCTTCGTTGATCTCCATCACGCCGAGGTCTTTCTCGGCGATGCCCGCGCGCTGCAGCGCTTTGGGAATCGCATAGGCTGGACCGATGCCCATGATGCTCGGATCGACCCCGACGACACTCGAGCTCACCAGGCGTCCGATCCACGAGAGACCGCCGGCTTTCGCCTGTTTCACCGTCGTGAGTACGACGGCGGCTGCCCCGTCGGTGATGCCGCTGGCGTTGCCGGGCGTCACGACGCCGTCTTTCGCAAAGCGCGCCGGCAGTTTTGCGAGCCGCTCCATCGAGAGGCCGCTGCGCGGGCCTTCGTCCTTGTCGACGATTGTCTGCGCACCCTTGGCCCCGGGCACCGCGACCGGCGCGATCTCTTCGGCAAAATAACCGCTCGCCTGCGACTCGAGCGCGCGCGTCTGGCTCGCAAGCGCAAACTCGTCGCAGGCCTCGCGCGCGATGCCGTATTTCTTCGCTAGATTCTCGGCGGTGATCGCCATCGGCGTGTTGCCGTACGAATCCGTCAAAGCCGACCAAAGCGAATCTTCGAACTGCACGTTCGCGCCGAACGGAAACCCGCGCCGCGCGCCGCGCACCACGTGCGGCGCCTGCGACATGTTTTCGGTACCACCGGCAAGCGCATAGGTCGCTTCACCCAAGCGCAGCGATTGCGCGGCGGAGAGAATCGCTTGCAGACCCGAGCCGCAGAGGCGATTGACGGTCAGCGCGGGGACGCCGATGGGGACGCCGGCGCGAAGCCCGATGTGGCGGGCGAGATAGATCGCATCGGCGCTGCTCTGCACGACGTTACCGAAGACGATTTCGTCGATCTGGTTTGGAGAGACGCCGCTGCGTTCGAGCGCGGCCCGGGCGGCGGCCAGGCCGAGGTCGGTCGCGGTGACGTCGGCGAGGGCGCCGCCGAGATTGCCAAAGGGTGTACGGGCGCCGCCAAGGATGACGACGTCGGAATCGTGGGGCGTGTTGGTCATGGGCCGGGGGTATTCCAGGACTATGCCGGGGGCACCCCTAACCTTCGCGGGTCATGCCAATCACACGATCCGCCGCCATCATGCTCGATGCCCGGTCGCTACCGCCTGCAACCAAGACCGAGCAAATTCTCGACGCATTCGACAAGCTCCAAGTCGGCGGCGCCCTCGAAATCAACGAGGAGAGCGATCCGCGCGCGCTGCGTAACGAGATGACGCAGCTGCGCCCCGGGCGCTTCTCGTGGGACGCGCGCAATCTCGGCGGAAATCGCTGGACGATCCGCCTCGAGCGCATCGACGAGCACGCCGACGGCGAGACCTTCCTCGAGCACGTCCCGCAGTTCACGCAAGCGAAAGCAACGACGATCAAGGAGCTCGCCGGACAGATGAGCGAACGCGCCTATAAATCCGGCGACACGATCTTCGACGAAGGCGAGATGTGGCCGTACTTGGGCATCGTCAAGAGCGGCAAGGTGATCTATACGCTGCTCTCGCCCGACGGTAAGACGCACACGATCGGCGAACGCCTCACGCACGATACGCTCAACGAAAGCGGCACCTTCGACGGCGGCGGCGCGACGACACGCGCCGAAGCATTGACCGACGCGACCGTCGTCACGCTCCCGAGCGAGGCGGTCATGCACGCGATTCGTAACGACGCCGAACTCGCGCTCGGTTTTCTCATCGCAAGCTCGCAGGCGCGGCGCCGCTCGATCGACACGATCGCGGACCTCGCTTTCGCGCACGTGCTGCAACGCGTGGCGAAGTTTTTGCTGGGCTATGCCCGGACGTCGGTCGGGATGACGCGCGGCCTGCCCGGCGTCGAGAATCTATCGCAAGCGCAAATCGCGGCGGCAGCCGGAACGGTGCGCGATATGGCGGCGCGCGCGCTGCTGCGTTTGAAAAACGCGCAAGCGCTCGAGCTCGATCGCGGGCGCGTCAAAGCCATCGACCGCCAGCGCCTGGAAGCCTTCGCGCACAACGTACAAGCGCCGCCCGTGTGATCGGCGTCATCCGAGCGCAGAACTACCGCGGACGTGAAATCGCGGCGGCGTTTTCGGATGAGGCTCCGCCGCGAACGCTCTGGCGCGTCGCGATCGAGAACGGCGAATTGCACGTGAGCACGCTCGAAGACGAGTTCGCGTATGACGTCGAAATCGTAACCTCGCCGCAGCGCTTCTTACTCGACGACGACGAGATCGTCTTCGTCTATGCGATCGAGGGCGCGGCAAGCGTCGACGACACGAGTTGCCCCGCGGGCGACACCATCTGGCTGCAAGAGGCGGACGGGACCAGCATACGCAGCGAGGGTCGCGCCGCCGTCGTCCGCATCACGCCGATCTAGGTCGGCGGCACCGGAAGGTACTGGCAGGGTACGTGCGCGCTGAAGGGGTCGGCGAACGGCGCGTACTGTTCGTCGAGCGTGGCTTTGTATGTGTAAAAGCTGCTGCAGCCGAACGGCAGCATCGAATTCTTGAAAAGCAGCGACTGCCAGACCGGTGGGGTGGTCGCCACGGCCGCCTGCGGGGCGGCAAGCATCTCTTGCTTCCTGGGCAGCGTAATGGCGGGACGCGTGGGGGGCACCGAGAGCGTATCGGGCCGAGAAAAGCCGTGTGTGCTTGTCATGGCGCTAACGACGGCGATCAGGAGCATGGCGGTCCTCCTCGAGCTGAGTCTACGACCCGTGGCTGACGGACCCTTGAAAAACGCTTGAGAGGCCCGAATTGTAACGCACGATTTCGCTGGCGGGGGAAGCCCGGTGTGCCTACCCTAGTGGTATGACAACGCAAACCTCCATCGCACTGGCCTATCTGCCGCTCCCTGCCGAGATCGCCGGCGAGGCGCGGCGAACGCTGCGCGACCGTTTCGGGCACGATTTGCGCGTGGAACGGAACCAAGCCCCATGCCGCTCCTGTTTACGCATCGCGAACGAGCCCGAGGACCTGATTCTGCTCTCTTACCAACCGCTTCCCGATCGCAACCCGTATGCGGAGATCGGCCCAATCTTCATCCACGCGCGCGCGTGCGAGCCGTACGCCGCAGCGGAGTTTCCGTCCGATTTTCGCGTGCGCGAGTTGATCGTGCGCGCCTACGATCGCGACGGCCGCATCGCCGACGCGCTCGTTGCGGCACCGGGAGAGGCCGAGGCCGCCTGCGCCGCCTTCTTGTCGCGCGACGAAATTGCCGAGGTGCACGTCCGCCATCGCAGCTACACCTGCTACGACTTCAAAGTGGTGCGCGGGTGAACGCTCCGTTCTACGGCGTTAGCACGACGCGGATCTATTGTCGCACCGGCTGCAAGAGCCGCCGCCCGCTCGCACGCAACGTGCGCCATTTCGCGAACGTCGAAGACGCGCGCGCCGCCGGGTACCGCGCCTGCAAGCGCTGCCGGCCCGACGAGGTCGCGACGATTCACGATCGCGTCTTGGAAGCTTGCCGTGTTCTGCGCGACGCGGGTGAACGCATGACGCTCGCGCAGCTCGGCGCACGGGTCGGCTTGAGCCCGAGCCACCTGCAGCGCCTCTTCACGCAGACGATCGGCATCTCGCCCCGCGCGTATGCGAAGCTTGCACGCGAGGATCTCTACGAACGGCCGCGCGGCGACCGCCCCGGTTCGAGCGTGCGCTACGCCATCGTCGACTCGACCCTGGGCCGCGTGCTGGTCGCCGTAGGCCCCCGCGGCGTCTGCCGCGTTGACATCGACGACGACGACCGCGCGCTCGAACGAAGGCTCCGCGAGACCTTCCCGCATGCATGCGTCGAGCGAAACGACGAGCGCCTCACGAGCGCTGCGTCGAGCATCGTCGCGTATCTGGCTCGCCAAGGCCCGTGGCCCTTGCTGCCGCTCGACGTGCGCGCGACGTCCTTTCAACTGCGCGTCTGGGACGCGCTGCGCAAGATCCGGCCCGGTGCGACGATGGAGTACGCGGAACTCGCTCGTGCGATCGGTTCACCCTCCGCGGCGCGCGCGGTCGCGCGCGCCTGCGCGAGCAACCCGGTTGCGCTGCTCATTCCCTGCCATCGCATTTTCCCGGCGGCCGGCGGCACCGGCGGCTATCGTTGGGGCCCGCGGCGCAAAGCCCGGCTGCTCGAACTCGAACGCAGCGCGCTAGTGGACGATATAGACGTCGGCGGTTAGCGCGCCGTTGACCATCGTCGGGTGGACACGCAGCGGCGTGCATCCGCTGCGCGCGTGCAGACGCATCGTCACGTGCGTAACCGATTCGTCGACGAGCTGGTGCACGCTGCAGTCCGAAAGGTCGCCGGGAACCGACGCATCGAGCATGTAACGGCCCGGTTCGAGCGGCAGCATCACGAAGAAGCCCTTTTTATCGGTGTTCAGCGTCGCGACCGCCTGGTCGACCCGGCGCAGCGGCAGCCGGAAGATCGCGACCTTCGCGTTGGCGACGGGCGTACCGCCGGGGCCTATCACGTGCCCGGCAACGCCAGCGTTTGCCGCGAAAGCCGGCAGTATCGTCAGCGCGAGCACGGCCATCAAGCCTATGAAGATTTTCATGGCTTCGATGTACCCGGTGCGGCGTGCGCGCTAACGCGCTACACGCTTAGCGCATCGACCGATTCGAGAGCCGCGGTATCTCCCGGTGCTTGCAAGTCGAAGGCCGCACGCTTGCTCTTCGCGGCAGCATCCGCGAGCGGTTGTTGCTGCGGTGCGGCCGCCGGCTTGGGTGCATTGCTGAGCGCGGCGCGCCCCTTCTGCACCGAACCGAGCGCCGCCGCGAGGCGCGCCTCCATCTCGGCAAGTATCTGTGCCGCGTAGTGATCCGCACCTTCGCGAATCTTCCGCGCACGTTCTTCGGCTTCACGCAGGACGACCTCGGCGGTGGTACGCGCACGCTGCAGAATCTCGTGATCGTCGATCAGTTCATCTGCTTTTTCTTGCGCTGCGCGCATGACACGTTCTTGGTCCTTGGCAATGATCTGCGCGCGTCCGACTTCTTTAGGAAGCGTGGAACGAATTTTCTCCACGAATTCCAGGAGCCGTTCCTCGGAGAGAACACGATGACCGGCGGGAAGCCATGTTCCCTCGTGCACGTAACTCTCGAGCTTATCCAACACGCGATAGACCGACATTCCGAACCTCCGCTTATGCTTGTTTGAGTGCGGTCCGCTTCGTCGACATGACGTTCAATACCGGATGCGGCACGAACGGTGCGACGTCGCCACCGAGAAAGAAGACTTCTTTGACGAGGCTCGAGCTGACGAAGGAGTACCGCGCGTCCGACATCAGGAAGAGCGTATCGACGTTCGAGAGCGACCGGTTCATCAACGCGGTCGACATCTCGGTTTCGAAGTCCGACACGACGCGAAGTCCCTTGACGATCACGTCGGCCTCCTGCGCTCTGACATAATCCGCAAGCAATCCGCGGAAATGAGCGACGCGAACGTTCGGCAGATGCGCGACGCACTCGCGGAGCATGTGTTCGCGCTCGGCGAGCGTGAACATCGGATTGCGCTTTTGTGGATTGACGACGACGGCGACGATGACTTCTCCGAAGGCGCCGGCGGCGCGTTCGATGACGTCGAGATGCCCGTTCGTCGGTGGATCGAACGACCCGGGGTAGATGGCCCGCGTGACTCTCGGAGTCAACCTACGGTGAAGAACGCCAGAGCGACATCTCCGTACACTTCTTCGCGCGTCGAGCGATACCCCGGTATATCCGGAAGAATCCGTTTCGCCGCGTGTTCGTAGACGACGAGCGCATCGGGAGCGAGAAGCCCGCGTTCGAGGAGCAAGCGAAAGAGCGCGAGCGGCACGTCGTTTGCGTACGGCGGATCGAGGTACACGATGTCAAAGGGCCCTTCGATGCGATAGAGCGCGCGCTCGGCGGGCGCGGCGACGACGCTCAAGCGGTCGTCGATCTCGAGGCCCTGCGCGGCTTCTTCGATCGCCTGCGCGGTTTCGCGATGGGCTTCGACCGAAACGACGCGCTTCGCGCCGCGCGAGGCGGCTTCGAAGCCGATCGCGCCGGTGCCGGCAAAGAGATCGAGCACGCTCGCGCCCTCGATGCGAAGCGCGAGAATCGAAAAGAGCGACTCCTTGACGCGACCCGGCGTCGGGCGCACGTGCATCCCCTTGGGGGACTTCACCTTCCGGCTTCCTAGCGTGCCGCCGGTGATTTTCGGACTCAAACCCCTGCCTCCGTAGCAACCAAAGTCAGAACTTCCGCAAGCGCGTGGACCACGAAGGTCGGCGCCGGGAGCCCAGGCGGATAACTCTTCCCCTCGTGGTCGAGCCAGACCGCCCGGAAGCCTGCAGCGAGCGCTCCGCCGACGTCGGCCCGCGGGTCGTCGCCGACATAGAAGCAACGCGCCGGATCGACGCCGAGTTCGTCCGCGAGCGCGGCAAAGGCCGCCGGATCGGGCTTTTGCACGCCCAGATCGGCGCTCGCGATCACCCGCCCCCCGAATCCCGCCCGCCGTGCCTTGGCCACCTGCAGCGGATTCCATCCGTTCGAGAGCACCGCCACCGTAATCCCCATTCTCTCGAGCGACGCGATGGTCGAGCGCGCGTGCGGGTCGGGAACGATGAAACTCTCCGCCATGGCCAGCGCCATCCGCTTGAACCCGTCGACGTGCTCCTGCGCCGGGGTCACGCCACGCTCCAATACGAAGCGGCGTACGGCCTCCTCGATGGTTCCACCACCACTGCGGGCAAAGGCCAGCAACTCGTCGATGTGCTCCGCCTCTTGCGCGAGGCTCCCGAGCGCATCGCCGCCTTCCTCGATCACGCGGTCGAGCAAATGCAAGAAAGCTACGCGCTCGAGCTTGTTGTCGATGCACAGCGTGTGATCGATGTCGAAGCCTATCGCGCAGGTCTTCATCTCACTTCGGCCCCGGTCCGGTAATGATCCGCACGAAGCCGTTCGGGCGAATCCATTTCGCGAACGCCGCCTGCACTTGCGACGCGGTCACCGCGAGATAGTGCTGCGCATCCCGCTCGTATTGATCGAGCGGCAGCTCCTGCCCGGCGTATTGCAAGAAGAGATCGGCAACTCCGTCATAGCTCGCTTGCCGGATCGGCACCTCGCCGAGCAGCAGCGCCTTCGCGCGTTCCAAACTGCTGCGCGAGAGCGGCGTGATCTGCAGGCGCTGCAAATCGGCGAGCGCTGCCTGTTCGGCGAGCACGATGTTCTTCGGGTCGCACGCGTAGGTCACCGAGAAGCTCGAGCGCGTCTTGCCGGCATGCAGCGAGCTGCCGATCGAATACGCGTAGCCGTGCACTTCGCGCAGATCGTGGTAGAGGATCGAGGAGTAGAAACCTCCGGTGAGCGCGGTATTCGCAAGCTGCAGCGCGGCCCAGTCGGAACCGGTACGGCGTACGTCGTTGAGCTCTACGAGCTGCACCGCGGACTGGACGCGTCCTTGCGCCGGGACGACGATCTGTCCCGGCTGGTTGAGCGGCACGCTCGGCGGCTCGGTCTGCGGCTTGGGGCCGCTCGCCGTCCAGTCGCCGAAGTATTTCTCGATCGCGGCACGCGCGGCGCCGGGCGTTACGTCGCCGATGACGACGATCGTGGTCAAATCGGGACGATACGCCTGCGCGTACCACGCTTTGATCTGATCGAGCGTGATCGAACCGACGCTCTTCACGGTCGGAAAGTTTCGATAAGGGTCGCCGGCCGGATAGAGCGCATCGTTCAACGCGACCTGCGCGAGATAATCGGGTGAGGTCACCTCTCCCTGCATCTGCCCGACGTACTGACCCTGCACGATCGCGAAACTCTTGGGATCGAATGCCGGATGGAGTTCCTGATCCGCGAGCAG
>Ga0335072_10010102_pt1 | contig 13590 bp, 10 predicted proteins | sample Lox_Sample_21_FD_206725 | JGI IMG/M metagenome (GOLD analysis project Ga0335072, IMG submission 206725) | Soil microbial communities from Loxahatchee National Wildlife Refuge, Florida, United States - Lox_Sample_2.1 | ecosystem: Environmental > Terrestrial > Soil > Wetlands | place: USA...
CCCAAGACGTCTTCCTAAAAATCTATTCGAACTTATCCAGTTTTGATACTGCACGCGGCAGCCTGCAGGTCTGGATCACGACCATGACCCGGAACCTGCTGGTGGATAACTTCAGGCGTACCCGCAATCAACGGGCCACCGATTCTCTGGACGCTGGGTGGGACGAGGCCGACGAGTTGCGGCCGGTAGACCGGCTGCAGGCCGCTGGTGCCAGCCCGCACGAAAAGGCGGCTCAGAAGGAACTGGCCAAAATGGTGCAAGGTGCGCTGGCCAAGGTATCGGTAGAGTTGCGTGAAGCGGTGATATTAAGGGACTTGCAGGATATGGATTACAAAGAAATCGCCCAGGTTCTGGGCATACCGGAAGGGACGGTTAAATCCCGCATCAGCAGGGGTCGCGCGGAACTAGCGAGGCTTCTGGAACGTAATAAGCGGGAGGTGATGTGATGGCAGACCGCGGAAACATTCCGAACTCTCCAGCATGCGGGCTTTGGGAAACCCTCCTGGCCGACGCGCTGGACGGGCTGTTGCGGCCGGAGGATGAAGTCACCTTCTCCTCGCACATGGCTGTCTGCCCGGCATGCACCGCACTGTTTGAAGAGGCCCGGCAAGGGCGGGAGTGGCTGGAGTTTCTAAGCCCGGAACCAGAGGTCCCGGAGGGTCTGCTGGATAAGATCCTGGCGCAGACCGGGCCGGGACATACCTCCGATTACAAACTGGCAACTGCCGGCAACGTGGTTCCGATCGCGATTCCGGCATGGCAACGGCCGGGACTGATGGGGCGGATTCGGCGGTTTGCCGAGCCGCGGCTGCTGATGACAGCGGCGATGGCATTCTTCTCAATCGCGCTGACGCTGAACATGACGGGCGTCAGGCTGACCGATTTCAAGCTTTCGAGCCTGCGGCCCACGGCAGTTCGTTCCTTCATGGAGCGGCGGCTGACGATGGCTTCGACGCCCATCATTCGCTACTACGATCACCTCCGGCTGGTGTACGAGGTCGAAGCGCGCATGAAGGAGATGCGGCGCAACAGCCAGATCCAGCAGCAACAGCAGCAGACTCAGCCGGTAATGCCGGGGGAGTCAAAGCAAAACCCTAACCGGAAAGACGGCGGGTCCCGCGTCGATCCTCCCCAGCAATCCGGGGCCCCGGCATTGAGGGACTCCGATTATTTCGAAACCTCCGTTACGCTTCACGATCAGCCCACAAGCAACCAGACGGCACAAACTTGCCGCCTGGTGTCCGCTCAGACGCATCATTCTGAGGGCTCCGAAATAGCAATGCGGGAAGGGAGCACAGTATGGACTGCGTAAATCATCAGGGTGTGGCAGCAACGGCGTATTGCCAGAATTGCGGAAAGGCGCTGTGCGCGACCTGCGTACGCAATGCGGGCAACGGACAAATTCTCTGCGAGCCGTGCCTGGTCGCGTGGCAGAACGTGCAGCAGCCATTTATTGCGGCCCAAAGCGGACCGAATCCTTCCGCAGCCGCGGTGCTTGGAATCATTCCCGGCGTTGGCGCGATGTACAACGGGCAGTACTTCAAGGGATTGATCCATGTGGTGATTTTTGTCGTGATCATCAGCATCACGACGCATTACGGGCTCTTCGGATTGTTCATTCCGGCGTGGGTTTTGTACCAGTCTTTTGAGGCGTACCACACGGCGAAGGCAATCCGCGAGGGAACGCCGCTGCCGGATCCGCTGGGCCTGAACGAAGTTGGTAACTGGATGAACCTGGGCGGTCCGCAGCCGGGTGCAAGGCCGGGTGTTGCTGGACAGCCGGGAACAGCCGGGCAACCGGGAGCTGCGCCGCCAGGCGGGAGCGCACCGGGGTATCAGCAGGTGCCGTACACACAATACCAGGCGCCGTATACACAACCGGGGACAGCGGGATACGTGGATCCCGGAGTCCCGCCGGAGCCGCCGGTTCCACCAGTGTTCTGGAAGCGCAAAGAGCCGATCGGGGCGGTGATTCTGATCGGGTTCGGGCTGATCCTGCTGCTAAACCAGATGGGAATTCTGGCCGAGCATCTGTTCAGGTTTCTCTGGCCGCTCATCTTTATCGGATTGGGAGTCTGGTTGATCTTCCGGCGGCTGGAAGACTCTAAGGGAGGCCGGTAATGAATCGCTATATATTGATTCGCCGATTGAGATGGCCTGCTGTTTTGCTGCTGCTCGGCACAATTCTGCTGTTGCACGAATCCGGCCTGGCCGATTTCTGGGGCTTGTTCTTTCCCCTGTTTCTGATCCTGATTGGCGTATTGAAGCTGGCCGAGCGCGCGGCGCTGGCAGCGGCGGGAGACGAGGCATACGCGAACGCCCCGTATCCCTATGGCGGGGTGAATCCTGCGGCAGCGCCGGTTGCTGCGCAGCCACAGCAGCCGGGGACGGCAATCGTTCCGGCGGGTACCGCGGATTACGGCAAGGGCACCGAGGGAGGTCAGTCATGAGCAGCGTACCTCCGAATGTTCCTCCGGGCGGCGGATATGATCCGCGCACACAATGGCGGGTCTATCGCGAACAGCAGAGAGCGGCATGGCGCGCGCAACGAGATGCGTGGAAGGCGCAACAGTACGCCTACAGGGCGAAGTACCACCACGCATATGGCCCGCGGGTGCCGTCAGTGGTTGGTCCGCTGATCCTGGTAGCGATCGGCGTGGTATGGCTCCTGATTTATTCGGGGCACATCAGTTCTGCGAACTTCTGGTCCTGGTATGGAAAGTGGTGGCCGCTGATGCTGATTGCGGCGGGCCTGGCCATGCTGGCGGAGTGGGCGCTGGATCTGCGGCGTGATACCCCTGTGCGCAGAGGCTCGGGGTTCGTTGGAGTCCTGATTCTGCTGGCTGTGATCGGTTTTGCTGCATCAGGTTGGACGCGCGGCTATTGGGGTCCGTGGCGGGGCGATTGGGGCGACCACGACGACGATTTCTTCAACATGTTCGGAGCACCGCAGCACGACATGGATCAACAAGTGCTAAATGTACAGGTCCCGTCGAACGCGTCGGTGCAGGTCGAGAATCCCCGCGGCGACGTGAGTGTGACGGCGGGCGATACACCGAACATTGTCGTTCAGGCGCACGAGGTGGCGTATAGCGGCTCTGACGACGAAGCCCAAAAGATTTTTGACTCGGAACAGGCGCACGTAACGGTAAGCGGGAGCGCAGTACTGGTGAAGTCAGACGGCAACAAAGAGGGCCGGCTGAACTTGACGGTTACGGTGCCTAAGAGTGCGCATGTGACGGTGCACTCCGGACATGGCGACGTGACCGCCGCAAATCTGAATGGTGGGCTGGACATTAACTCCAATCATGGCGACGTTCATCTGAGCGTGATCAAGGGATCGGTGCAGGTGCACTTCTCGACGGAGCGGGGAGATTTTTCGGCACACCAGATCGATGGCGATGTGACGGCCGATGGAAATTGCAACGATGTCACGCTATCGGAGATCACGGGCAGGGTCACGATTAACGGAGAGCTGTTTGGCGATGTACACATGGAGAATGTGGCCGGGCCTTTGCATGTGCACACCTCGGTAACGGATATGGAGGTAGCATCGCTGCCGGGCGATCTGACGCTGAATTCCGACAACCTGCGCGTAACGCAAGCCAAGGGACAGGTGCGGGTGACGACGCACTCGAAGGATGTCGACCTGACCCAGGTATATGGCGACAGCTACGTTGAGAATCGCGATGGACGGATCTCCGTGGAGACGGCGGGCAACTACGCGGTCGAAGCGAGAAATCTGAAAGGCGATGTGGAAGTGACCCTGCCGCCGAATGCGTCGGCAACTGTGAGCGGCAATACGCGCAATGGAGATATCGTCACGGACTTTCCGTTGTCGGTGAGCGGCGACGAAAGCAAAACGGTGAGCGGGAAGATCGGGACGGGCGGGCCGAAGGTGATGCTGACGGCCGACAACGGCGATATTCATATCAAGCGGGCAGACGAGAATCCGCCGCCTGCACCGACGGTCTCAGAAGCGCCTGTGCCGCCCAATGCTCCGCATCTGAAGGCGCCAAAGGGGCCTCCAGTGACACCGGTAACGCAGTAAGGCAGGGACTAGCCACCCCAGCGAACCAAGACAGTTCGCCGGGGACCTTGGCAGGGATTAGGAACAAGGCATTCGAGGGCGCGGAACATCGAGTTCCGCGCCTTCTTGTTTTCGGGATCTTGCCTCTTAACGCGTAGCTATTCGGTTCGGAGAGCCTGGATGGGATCGAGTCGCGATGCCCGCCAAGCGGGAAGAAGGCAGGCGAGAAGTGCAATCGAGAGCAACAGGAACGCGACCGCAATGAAAACAGCCGGATCAAGAGCTTGTGTCTGATAGAGCATGGATCGAAGGAGCCGTACAGTTCCAGCGCCGGCAAAGAGCCCGACAGTGAGGCCGAAAACGGCAGGCCACATCCCATCGATCAACATGAGGCGAAGCACCTGTTCGCGCTGCGCCCCAAGAGCGATGCGAATGCCGATCTCGCTGGTGCGCTGTGCAGCCATGTACGATAGAACGCCGAAGAGCCCGGCGGCGGCAAGAATCAACGAGAGGGTTGCGAATGCGACGAGCAAAGTCACGTTGAAACTGGCGCCGAGCGTTGACTTGCCGAGCAATTGATCCATCGTGAGGATGTCCGAGACCACCAGATCCGGGTCCATTTCTGAAACAATGCGCTGCACGGGGAGTGCGAACTGACCTGCGTCCTGATTGGAACGAATCACGATGGTGCCGACAGGCGCATTTCCGGCCTCTAGCGAGTAATAGAAGGTTGGTAACGGATCTTCGCCGATTCTGAAGCGTGTCGTCCCTACCACGCCGACGATCACGTACTTCTTCTTCCTTGCCACGATGTGTTTGCCGATAGGTTCTTCGCCGGGAAAGAACTTGTTGATGAACAACTGGTCAACAACTACTTCGTCGGCGTCGTTCAAGCGAAGAGATGGGTTGAAGGTGCGTCCGCGCAAAATGGGGATGCCGATGGTTTCGAAGTATTCGGAATCGGCGGTGCGGTCGAGTGCAAACTGTCCTTTGCCTTGAGGCAAGGCCGGATGTTCCACGATGTTGAAGGTATTGTCACCCCAGTAGCCTTGCCCGGGTACAGCCTCAACGAATCCGGCCGCGGTAACGCCGGGCAGTGCGCGGACGCGATTGAAAAGTGTGTCAAAGAAATTGATGCGTGCGGCCGGTCCGTAGCGGGCATCGGGCAGTCCCGTGCGCAATGTGAGCACATTTTTCGTGAGACAGCCCATGTCGTTTGAGCGAAGGCGGTCGTAGCTTTTAAGCAGAAGCCCCGCGGCGATCAACAGGACCACAGTAAGGCTGACTTCGAGTGCGAGGAGGATGCGGCGAAGACTTGCTTTTGAGCGTCCGCCGCTGAGTGCGCGGGATGACTCCTGCAAGATGTTGATGCTCGTCTTCGAGCGGGCGCTGAACGCCGCGATAATTCCGGAAATCAGCGCGCAAAACACGATTACGGAAACAGTGAATGCAGCAACCACTCCATCGAAGTGAATGTTCTCCACACGATTCAGGTCAGGACGGGTATGGACGAGCCACGCCAGCGCCGCTTTGGAGAGCGCGATGCCAACCGCGCCGCCGAAGAGGCAGAGAAGCAGGCTTTCCATGAGCCGTTCGCGTATGAGCCGGAGCCATCCACCTCCCAGAGCCGTGCGGATGGCAAGGTCCTTCTGTCGTGCCGCGGCGCGCGCAACCAGAAGATTTGCGACATTCAAGCAGGCGATCAGAAGAACACACCCGGTTGCGCCGAGCAGGATATAGAGCGGTCGCTCGATATCGCCGACCATGTGATCGAGGAGGGGACGACTGTTGGCCGCCATAAAAATAAAGGGGTCGCTTAGATTCGCGTTGTGGATGCGAAGCGAGATCAGGCTGAGATCGGCTACAGCCTGAGCTTGCGTGACACCGGGCTTAAGTCGGCCGATGACCTGAAACATGTGGTTACTCAGCGCGGTCATCTGTCCTTCCGGTCTCTCGTGGGAAACGGGAAGCCACAACTGGTCGGTTGATCTGGGAAACATGAACCAGGCGGGCATCACTCCGATGACGGTGAACGGTCGTGCGTCGATGTAGACGGTGTGATTCAGAATTCCCGGATCTCCGCCGAATCTCCGTTGCCACAGCGACCAGCTGAGCAGAACCTTACCGTCGGAGGAGGGGTTGTCTTCGGCCTCGGTGAAATTGCGTCCCAGTGCGGGCTGCACGCCGAGTGTCGGCAGCAGATCCCAGGAGAACTCGCCGCAAGCGAGCTTCTCAGGGAGATGACCGCTGGATCCCGAGAGTCCAACACGGCTTTCAATCGCAAGCGCCATTCTGGAGAATGTGTGGTTCTGCTTCTTCCATTCGGCATAGATTCCGCCAGCAACGATGTTGTACTCAGGCGCATCCTGTTCATGCATCTTCGACTCATAGAGCATGAGGAGACTCGATGGGGCCTGAAATGGAAGCGGTTTGAGGATGACGCCGCGCACGATCGCAAAGAGGGTGACATTTGCGCAGATGCCGAGTGCCATTACGGCAATTGCAACTGAAGAGAAGCCCGGCGTTCGACGGAGAGCTCGGAATGCAAATCTGAGATCGCGGAGGAAAGCTTCAAGCCAGTTCCAACTCCAGGTTGCTCGGGTTTCGTCGCGGAGGAGTGCGGGATTGCCGAAGGTGCGGAGGGCTGCGAGACGTGCTTCCTCAGCCGACATGCCGTTGGAGATGTTTTCGGCGATCTGGCGATCGAGGTGATAACGGATCTCATCGTCAAGGCGCACAGAGACCTGGCTACGCCGAAAGAGGGACAGAAGAGACATTCGGGATCGTGCGAGAAGCCGCAAGGTGACCTCCACTACTCGCTTCTAAGTGCCTGCATCGGATCGAGGCGCGATGCGCGCCATGCGGGCGTCATGCAGGCCAACAACGCCACCAGGAGCAGGACTGCTGCAACTGCGATGAATACCGCGGGATCAAGCGAGTGCGTTCCAAAAAGCATGGATTCGATAAGCCTTGCCGTCCCCGCACTTGCCGCAAGGCCAAGCACGAGCCCGAGGACAGCGGGGCGAAGTCCATCCGCCAGCATCAGCCGCAAGACTCGTCCCCGTGCCGCCCCCAGCGCAATGCGTATGCCGATCTCAGTCGTCCGCTGTGAAACGATATAACTGAGCACGCCGAACAATCCCACTGCTGCCAGGACCAATGATGATGCAGCGAAGCCCATCAAAAGGGCAGCTTCGAAGCTCGCCTCCAGGGTTCGTTGGCCCATGATCTGATCCATGGTCAGTACGTCGGAAACGGGCAGATCGCGGTCCATCTGCGAGACGATTTGTTGGATGGGTAGGGAAAACTGAGTTACGTCACGGTCAGAGCGCACGACCAGCGAGCTGCCATCGATCTCGTCGCCGGGCTTAAACGGGAAACCGAAGAATGGGAAATACATCATGGGCAGCTTCGGGTCGCCCGGGCCGATGCGAGTGTCACCGACAACGCCGATGATTTCGAGGGGACGGGTTCCCGCGGTGTTCAGGTGCTTGCCGATTGGATTTTCTCCGGGGAAAAACTGCCGCACGAAGGAATCGGAGACGATGACTTGCGATTCGTGGCCTGGCGGTTGGCTACCCTCGAAAGTGTGCCCGCGAAGAATGGGAATTTCCATGGCGGAGAAATAACCGGGATCGGCCCAACGGTGAATGGCAAACTGCAGGCTGCCCGCAGGAAGTGGGGGATGCTCGACGATGGTAAACGAGTTGTCACCTCCGTAGCCCTCTCCTGGGACCGCAGGAAAGATGAGCCCGGCCGCGTCGACTCCATGAAGGCCGCGGACGCGAGCTAGAAGCACGGAAAAGAAATTCTCCACTTGAGAGGGATTGCGGTAACGTACCTGCGGCAGATTGAGATCCATCTTGAGCAGATTCTCGGTGACGCATCCCATGTCGGAAGAGCGCAGCGCAGCGTAGCTCTTGAGCAGCAGGCCTGCACCAATCAGGAGAACCACCGTCAGTCCCACTTCGAGCGAGAGGAGCGCGGCGCGAAGGCGCGTGCGACCAACACCAGCGCTTTGAGAGCGCGATGACTCCTGGAGTGATGCAGTGGGCGCATCGTTGCGCAGCGAATACGCCGAAATTAATCCGGCGAAGGCTGCGCAGAGAAAGACCAGTCCGAGCGCAAAGAGGAGGACCACCCCGTCAATCGCAATGGAATCGGAGCGGGCCAGATCGTGTCTCGCCTCGGCGAACCAGTCCAGTGCGCCGGCGGCCAGGGCAAAGCCAATAATGCCTCCAGTAACGGCAAGCAGGAGACTCTCCATCAGGTGTTGGCGGAGCAGACGCAGGCGGCTGCCGCCGAGCGCGGTCCGGATGGCCAGTTCCTTGCGCCGCGTCGTCGCGCGGGCTACGAGCAGGTTGGCCACGTTGAGGCACGCGATGAGTAGAACGCAAGCCGTCGCGCCCAACAGCATCAAAAGAGGCTTCTTCATGTTTCCGACGATCGCGTCCAGAAGCGGACGGCTATTGGCGCCATAGCTGACCCACGGTTTGTCGGCGTGCTGATCGTGGATGCGCCGCGTGATCAATGAAAGCTCAGCAACTGCCTGCTCCTGGGTCGCGCCCGGCTTGAGCCGGCCCACAGCCTGGAAATCATGAGAGAAGCCTGTCATATGCTCCGGCGGTTCACTGAAGTAGACCGGCGTCCACAGCTGGATTTCAGGCTCCGGCAAAGCAAACCAAGACGGCAGTATGCCGATGACGGTGTATGCCCTGTCGTCGAGCAAAATGGTGCGATTCAGGATCGATTGATCCCCGCCAAACCGGCGTTTCCACAATCCCCAGCTCAGCAGGACCGTTGGATTTGCCGAGGGCTTGTCGTCATCCGCGGTGAAGTTTCTCCCCAATGCCGGCCGCACACCGAGCACGGGAAGCATGTTCCAGGAGAACTCGGCCCCATGGATGCTCTCCGGCAGCTGGCCTCCCTCGCCGGACAGGTTGTAGTCGACGAAACCGGCGATAGCCATGCCGTCGAAGCCATGGTTCAGTTTCTGCCATTCTGCGAAGACAGCGCCGGAGTCGTTGTTGTATGGCATCTTCCCATTGGCGCTCTGTTCGTACAGTCGCACCAGGCGGCTGGGATCGGCGTAGGGGAGCGGTTTGAGCAGGATGGATCGGACAATCGTGAAGAGAGCGACGTTAGCTCCGATGCCGAGTGCGATGACGAGGATGGAGATTGCGGCGAATCCAGGAGTCCGGCGGATCGTGCGAAAGCCGTATTTCAAATCGCGAACAAGAGACTCAAGCCAGTTCCAACTCCACGCGGCGTGAGTCTCATCGCGGAGGAGTGCGGGATTGCCGAAGGTGCGGAGGGCCGCGCAGCGTGCTTCATCATGCGACATGCCGTTAGAGATGTTTTCGGCGATCTCGCGATAGAGGTGAAATTGCAGCTCGTCATCGAGGCGTGTGGCTGCATGATTGCGGCGGAAGAGCAGGAGGACCCGCATTCGGATTTGATCGAGCCAGCGCATGGAGAATTCTCAGTTCCTAGTTCACAGTCCGTAGTTCTCAGTTGATAACGGTCAACGAGCTGGTTTTCTTGCGTTCATTAGGATTCGCTGACGACGAGGTTGATGGCGGCGGAGAGCCGGTTCCAGTTTGCTGTCTCTTTTTCGAGTTGAGCGCGGCCGGCGGCGGTGAGAGAGTAGAACTTGGCCTGTCGTCCGGTTTCACTCTCAGCCCATTTGGCTTTGATCCAGCCTTGCTGTTCGAGGCGGTGCAGAGCGGGATAAAGCGAACCCTGCTGAACCTGCAGGACTTCATTGGATAACTGCTGGATTCGCTTGGCGATGGCCCATCCATGCTTCGCTTCGGGAAGAAGAGTCTTGAGGATCAGGAGGTCGAGGGTGCCTTGGACGAGATCGCTTGGTTTGCCCATGCCTAGATTATCTACAACGACTATTGTAGATAGTCAAGGTATTTGTCGATCGCTTCTCGAGCGTGGGTTGCGAGTTGAAGGACAACCGAAGACGTTCTCAGGGAGTCTATTCTGTTGCAGGGCGAGTGCTGTTTCGTTGTATGCTGCTACGGCAGGCTGCTGCAACGGCAGGGGGTCGTGCATATGCATACGCCAATCCGAGTAATCACGGTGGAGCGGGAGTACGGGTCGCGCGGCGGTGAGTTTGCCCATGAGCTGTCGGATCGGTTGGGCTGGCGTTTGCTGGATTCAGAGCTGGTTTGCGGGGCGGCGAAGCGGGCGGGCGTGTCACCGGAGCTGGCGAAAAAGTATGACGAGCGGCTTGATCCCTGGTATTACCGCTACGGCAAAGTGTTTTGGCACGACACGGCTTACCAGATGACGGGGCTTTCAGACGACCAGGTTTTCGATTCGGAACGAATGCTGACGCTGATTCGCGAAGAGATTCTGGCCGCGGCGAAGCAAGGGAACTGCGTCCTCGTGGGGCGGGGCGCGGCCTGCGCCCTGGCATGTCATCCGGGGTGTTTTCACGTATTTGTTTACGCGACCCTGAAAGCCAAGCGTGACTGGTTCACGCAGGCATTTCCGAAGCAAGCGCAGAACGCCGAACAAGCACTTGCCGAGCACGATAAGCGCCGGGCAGCGGTGATTCGCAAGTTCTATCAGCAGGAGTGGTGCGCGCGGGGGCTCTACCACATGCTGTTGAACTCGGCGACGGGAACAGATGCCATGATTGCGGCGGTAAGCGGAGCGACGGGGCTGGAGATCGCACAGCCGGTTGCCGCGGGAACGTCAATCGGCCCAACCGGCGCCCCTTGCTAGTGGCATTCAGCGACCGAAAAGAAGACGATTGAGATCCTGGAGCCCGTGACTAGACGGGGATTCTTGGAACCCGTCCGCCGATGCGAGTGAAGACTTCCCAGGGAATGGTGCCCGTAGCATTGGCGTGGTCAATGGCGGTGATGGTTTCGTTCCCCTGCTGACCCAGGAGAACGACCTCGTCGCCGGGTACCACATCCGGAATCTCAGTTACGTCAATCACAGACTGATCCATGCTAATTCGGCCGACAAGCGGGGCGCGCTGGCCGTGAACGAGCACGCTGAAATGATTGCCGAGATGGCGGTCGAGGCCGTCGGCATATCCGGCCGGAATCAGTGCGAGGCGCATGGGTTCGCTGGCTACGAAAGTTCCGTTATAGCCAACGACGGTTCCGGTTGGAACGGAACGAACACTGGCGATGCGGGATTTCCAGCTGAGAACGGGACAGAGACTGCGACTCGCCTGGGCAAGGGATATGGGTTCGATGGAATCGAAGGGCGGATCAAACTCGGAAACAATGCCGTAGAGCGCAAGACCCGGGCGCAGCAGGACCTTCATGTCGTAACGTGCGCCGAGCGCGGCGATTTTTTCGGTTTCGCCGGCAAGAATAACCGCGGAGTTGCCGACGTTGAGGATTCCGGCATGAATGCCCGCCGATTGAATGCGAGCAAGGGCGCTGTCCATCCGTGCGAGTTGATTGTTGGTGACGCACTCGTCGGCTTCGTCGGCTGCGAAGAGGTGAGTCATCACGCCTTCGAGGCGCAATGGCGAGTCGCGATGAAAGCGGGCGAGGATAGGATCGAGCGATTCGGGGATGACTCCCTGACGGCTCATGCCGGTGTCGATTTCGAGATGGACGGAGAGAGCGCGAATTCCCGACGCGCGCGCGGCGGCCTCCGTTTCTTCGAAATGCCACACGTCCCAGACGACCGGGGTGAGCTTGTGACGAATGACATCCGCGGCCTCGCCAGGAAACGCCCCGCTAATAATAAGGATGCGAGCGTCGGGACAAAGTCGGCGCGCTTCGATGCCTTCTTCAACACTGGTAACGCCGAGCCAACGAGCGCCGGCGCGGACAACAGCGGGAGCGCACAGACTGAGCGAATGGCCGTAAGCATCAGCCTTGACGACGGCGAGGAGTTCGACATCCGATCCTGCGAGAGTCGTTAGAAAGCGGTAGTTGGCTTCCAGATTGCGGGTGCAAATTTCGACCCAGCAGGGACGTGTTGGCATTTCATGATCCAAATATCAGTCTAGGTTACGCAGATCGATTTGGTCCCGCGCTGTGACGAACCGGTTCATTACTCTGCCAACTGAGCCAATTGCTGCGATGTCGGTCGCGGTGTGAAGAGGCTGACGACGATGAGTGCGACGAGGGCGACAAAGAGCGCGGGGAAAATAGCGTCACGGTCGGCGATGATATGCGGGAAGAGGCCCTTGACTGCCGGGATATCCCAGGTTAGTGTGACGACGGTTCCTCCGGCGATGGCGGCGACTGCACCCCACGCGGTGACTCGCTTTGAGTAAAAAGCGGCAAGAACGACGGGCGTGAGCGCGGCGGAGTAGATGGTGTAGGCCCACAACATCTTTTGCAGAATGCTTTCGGCATAGATGGCCTGATAAAGCGCCCAGCACCCGAGAAGTACCACCGCTAGCCGCGAGATGATGAGGACACGTTTGTGCGAGGCGTCGGGCGCGATGTAGCGAACAAAGACGTCGTTGACGAGATTGGTTGCGGGCGAGAAGAGATAGTTGGAGGCAGTGGAGATGACCTTGGCAAAGACCGCGCCGAGAAGAATCGCGCCGAGAACGGCGGGCAATCCGTGGCGAGCAGTGTAAGGGATGATTTCGCGAGGGTGCATCGATACTTCGCCGCTCGGATAGAGCGCACGGCCAAACACGGCGATGGCGACAATCAGAGTCTCGAGGATGAGAGTGCCGATGATCCAACCGACGACCGAGTAGCGCGCGTCCTTTTCGCTCCTGGCGGAAAAGAACTTCTGATACATGACCTGATTTCCAAGCATGAGCAGCATCGTGGGAACGAGAAACTCCAGGGCACGCACGAATCCCATGGCTGACGACTGCTGCACGCCAGCGGGCGAGATGCGGTAGTTGCCGAAGAGCTGGAAGTACTGGGGCGGTAGAGAAGAATGGAGTCCGGACCATCCTCCGGCCTGGTGAAGCAGGTAAGGCGCGGCAATGATGCAGATGACAGTGACCAGCGAGCCGATCGCGACGTCCATATAGGCGACAGAGGACATTCCAGCGAGAGCGGTAGTGACGATGACGAAGAATGCAATGAGGTAGGTGCCGAGTTGGGACGAAACTGTGTCGGGAAAGATGAGGTGGAGCACATCGCCGCCGCCCTTGAATTGATAGCTTGTGATTCCCACGTACGCGAAGAGGATGGCGAAGGTGCCGAGAACCCGCGCCGTTTGGTTATAGCGCGCCTCCAGCAGATCGGGCAAAGTGAACTGGGCGAATTTACGGGCGCGCGGGGCGATGAAGTAGATGAGCAGAAGTCCAAGCCATCCGCCGGCTGGCTGCCACAAGGCTGCGAAGCCGTTCTTATAGGCGTTCTCGGCTCCTGCAAACAGCGAGCCGGCGCCAATCCACGACGTGAGGAGCGTGAGAACAAGCACGCTGGCCGGAAGGGTTCGGCCCGCGACAAGATAATCGGCCTTGGTTTTGACGCGCGTGGTGCGGTAGATGGCCACGGCGAGCAGTACGACCACAATGATGGCCAGAACAGCGACATAAAGTTGGGACATCCGGTCGGCTCCTTGGCGCGGACCTGCGGGAACAAATGGCTCCTGCC
>Ga0335072_10010103_pt1 | contig 13590 bp, 10 predicted proteins | sample Lox_Sample_21_FD_206725 | JGI IMG/M metagenome (GOLD analysis project Ga0335072, IMG submission 206725) | Soil microbial communities from Loxahatchee National Wildlife Refuge, Florida, United States - Lox_Sample_2.1 | ecosystem: Environmental > Terrestrial > Soil > Wetlands | place: USA...
GCTACGAGCCAGAGCAGGCCTTGTACGAGGTGTCGCGCGAGATCATCAAGGACTACTACGGCGTGTATCCGAACGAGTCGTACTACAACGGCTGTTCGGACGGAGGGCGCGAGGCGATGGAGATGGCCGAGCGGTATCCCGACGACTTCAACGGGATCATCGCCGGCGCCCCGGAGATCATCGCGGGTCCGCTCAACGCGGAGAACCAGACCTGGGACGTGCGCGTCAACACCGACGCAAACGGCAACGCGATCCTGACCGACGCCCAGCTCACCCCGCTCCACGACGCCGTGCTCGCCGCGTGCGCCGGCGACGACGGGACGAACGACGGGATCATCACCGACCCGCAGGCGTGCTCGCTGCGCCTGAACCAGATCCTCCAAAGCGTCCAGTGTCCGGAGACGAACTTCCAGCCGTGCCTGACGCCGGCCCAGGTGACGGTAGCCCGCAAGATCTACGACGGACCGAACGACCCGCAGGGCCGGCTGCTGTATCCGGGCGGCATGCCGCTCGGGTCAGAGGCCGGTTGGAACGTGTTCGAGCTGCCGCCGCCGAACCCGAATGACCCGACCGCGCCGGTCTCTACGACCACAGCGCTCGACTACTTCGGACTGTCGCAGCCGTACCTGCGCTACCAGCTGAACCGACCGGGGAAGCTCGGGCCGGATCCATTCCAGTGGCAGTTCACCGACCAGGACTTCAACTCGATGTTCCCGGCGGCGGACTCGGCCGACGCGATGGACACGAACCTGAGCGCGTTCCGGGCGCACGGCGGCAAGCTGATCATGTGGCAGGGCTGGGCCGACAACGGCATCCCGCCGACCGGCACCGTCGACTACTACGACATCCTGACCGCGCGGATGGGAGGTCAGGCGGCCACGGAGAGCTTCGCCCGGCTGTTCCTGTATCCGTCGGTGTTCCACTGCGGCGGCGGGTACGCGAACGCGACGCTGCCCGACATGATCTACGCGATGGTGCAGTGGGTCGAGGACAAGATTCCGCCCGATCAGCTGACGATCAGCTATGCCCCTACCGGCGGGTCGACGTTCACCCGGCCGGTGTATCCGTATCCGGACGTTCCGAAGTGGAACGCCACCGGCCCCCAGAACGTGTATACGAGCTTCACCGCGGTTCCGTCGAAGGCCGCTCGCTACACGAACTGGATCGGCAGCTACCTGTTCTTCCAGCCCCTTACTGGCGGTCGAGATCGGGGGTACACCCGCCGCGGTTGATCGCGTCTTGTCAGCCCAGCAGGTCGCGGGCTAGGTCGCTGTAACACGCGGCGGCGAACCCTAGATCGCGGACGTCGATCCGCTCGTCGGCGCTGTGGACCAGCGGCGCTGTGTCGAGCAGGTTCATGTGGCGCTGGGGAAAGAAGCCGTACGCGACGCACTCGGGAAACGCCTCGCGGAACCAGCGGGAATCGCTGAAGCCGGGGAGGATCACAGGCACGGTCTCGGCGCCTTCGTCGTTGGCTTTGACCCAGTGGTCGATCGCGTCCATCAGCGGGCTTTGGACTGGCGACGCGTTGCCGGTGACCATCTCGGTGAACTCGATCTCCAGCTTGTCGGCCTCGTCGCCGAGGACGTCCTTGATCCGCCTGCGCGCGGCCTCCTCACCGAGGCCGGGCGGCACGCGGCAGTCGATCTTCAGGTACGCCTGCGACGGGATCACGTTGATCTTGTCCGAGGCGTGGGCCATCGTCGGGGTCAGCGTCACGCCGAGCATCGGCTCGACCAGCACCAGCAGCCTCGGGTCGATCGCGGCGATCTGCTCGAGCGCGCCCGCCGGGTCGGCTGGGTCGGCGCCGAGGCCGGCGAGCAGCGCCGCCGGCGCCTCGGTCAGGTCGAACGTCGGCTGGGCGTCCGCGATCCGCTGGAGCGCGGGCGCGAGCTTGAGCAGCGCGTTCTCGCCGGTCCGCGGAAGCGACGCGTGGCCCGCGACGCCGCGCGCGGTCAGCTTGAACCGGAAGATCCCCTTCTCGGCGCAGCACACCCCATAGCGCCGGCCGCCGTCCCACTCGAACACGTCGCCGGCGCCCTCGTTGAGGAGCATGTCGCAGCGGACGCGGTCTGGATGCTTGTCGGTCAGCCAGTGGGCTCCGACGTCGCCACCGGTCTCCTCGTCCGCGACGAACACGAGCTTGAGGCAGCCCGATTTCGGCCGCCATCCGCCGCGGGCGAGGGTAGCCGCCGCGACCGCCTCGGCCGCCACCTGGGATTTCATGTCGAGCGCGCCGCGACCCCAGAGAAAGCCGTCGACGACGTCGCCCGACCAGGGATCGTGCTGCCATTCCGACGGGTCCGCGAGGACGGTGTCGACATGGCCGAGGTAGACGATCGTGGGCTCGCCGTCGCCATCGCCCCCGCCGGATCCCTCGGCTGCGAGGTCCGCCACGAGGTTCGGGCGGTCGTCGTCGTCCGCGAGCAGTTCGGTCTTCAGGCCCGCTTCCTTCAGATATCCAGCGAGGAACTCGATCGCGGCGCGCTCGTTCCCCGGCGGGTTGACCGTGTTGAATCGGACCAGTTCCCGCAGGATGTCGGTCGTCTCGCGTTCGATCTCGGTGGCGGCCATGGAGACAGGGAGCCTAGTGCAACGATGCGTAGGATCCCCGTTGATGTCTGCCACCTCCGAGGACCTGGCCCTCGCGCTCGAGCTTGCCGACCTCGCCGACTCGATCACGATCCCGCGCTTCCGGGCCGCCGATCTCGTGGTCGAGACGAAGCCCGACCTGACGCCGGTCAGCGAGGCGGACACGGCGGTCGAGCGGGCCATCCGCGCGAGGCTGGCGGACGCGCGGCCCGGAGACGCGGTCGTGGGCGAGGAGTACGGCGAGTCCGGGGATGCCGACGGCGGGCGCCGATGGATCATCGACCCGATCGACGGAACCAAGAACTACGTGCGCGGGATCCCCGTGTGGGGAACGCTGCTGGCGCTGCACGAGGGCGATCAGGCGACGATCGGAGTCGTGTCCGCGCCGGCGCTGGGCCGGCGTTGGTGGGCATCCGCTGGCGCCGGAGCGTTCGGCGCGGACGGGCTGTCCGAGGAGCCGCGGCGGCTGCGCGTGTCGGCGGTGCGGGCGCTGTCGGACGCGCAGCTGTGCATCTCCGGGTTCGACGGGTGGGAGGAGCACGGGCGACTCGACGCGCTGATCGAGCTGGCCCGACAGTGCTGGCGGACGCGCGGATTCGGCGACTTCTGGACGTACATGATGATTGCCGAGGGCGTAGCCGAGGTCGGCTGCGAACCGATCGTGTCGCTGTGGGACCTGGCGGCGCCGCAGGTGATCGTCGAGGAGGCCGGCGGGACGTTCACGGACCTGGCCGGCGTGCGCACGGCTGCCGGCGGCGACGCGCTCGCGACCAACGGGCTGCTGCACGAGCAGGCGCTGGCGCTGGTCGGGCGCTGAACGCTCCGGGCCGGCGAGGCGCTGCCGTGTTCAGGCCGGCGAGGGCGGCGTCGGGTTCAGGCCGGCGAGGGCGGCAGCGGGTTCAGGTCGGCAGCGTGCGGGCCAGGAAGTTGCTCGTCTGCCCCCAGGCGACGGCGGCGGGCTCCGGCTGGTGGAACATCGGAGCCTCGTGGTTGTCGAACGCGTGTCCGGCGTCGAGGTGGAGGTGGCACTCCATGTTCGACTGCGTCCTCGCGAACGCGCACACATCCTCGGCCTGCTCTCGTGGGATGTACGGGTCCTGGCCGCCGAAGTGGAACAGGACCGTGCAGCGGATTTCTTTGGCGCGATCGAGCATGCCGGGGATCCCGGACCCGTAGTAGCAGACGGCCGTTTCGGGATCGGCCTCGATCGCCACCTCGAACGCGAGCGTTCCACCGAGGCAGAAGCCGAGCACGCCGGCCTTGCCGGCGGTGACCTCGGGCAGCTCGCGGAGCGCCTTGAGCGCGTCGATAGAGTCGCTGACCGCGAGACCGTGGTCGAGTTGCTGGGCGGTCTGGAAGGCCTCGCCCATGCCCTCCTCGGTGTGGTCGAGCGCGATCCCGGGCTTGATCCGCCAGTACAGGTCGGGCGCGAGCGCGACGTAGCCGATGCCGGCGAGCCGCTCGGTCGCCTCCTTGATGTAGCCGCCGACGCCGAAGATCTCCTGGAGCACGACGATCCCGGGCCCCGAGCCGGACTCGGGCAGCGCGACGTACGCGTTAAAGTCGCCATCGCGGGTATTGACCCGCTCGACTCGAGACGTGACCGACACGGACGGGGAGCCTACCCTGCGCGCTCGCCGGGGGCCTCTGTGCGGAGCTCCATCCGGTAGTGCGGGCCGATCCGCGGCGTCTCGAACTCCTCCGAGGTGGCCTCGAAGCCGGCCCGCCGGTACAGCGAGAGCGCCGGCGTCCGCGCGTTGCACCAGAGGCGCGTCGCGCCGTGCGACGTCGCGTGCTCGACAAGCGCATCGAGCACCTTGGTCCCGGCGCCGCGGCCGCGAGCCTCGGGCTTGGTCGCCATCCCGCGCACGCGCCAATCGCCGGGCTCGCCCTCAGGTCCGACGAGTCCGACCGCGACGAGTTCGTCGCCCTCGAACGCCCCGAACGCGACGGCGTCGGTCGGTTCGTGCGACGCCAGTTCCTCGACGCTCATATACGGGCGAAGAACGTCGCGCCGGAGTGCGCGTGTCTGCGCGAGTGGGATCGAACGGAGGTCGAGTTGTGGCAAGGGCGCACAGGTTAGGAGGGTGCGGGCATAGAACAGATTCGCATGCCCCCTAAAGCAGGGGGGTAACGTGAAATGGTGGAGCGTGTTCTATGGGCGGCGAAATGAACCCGGCGCAGAAGCCTGACGAAGCCACAACGGCTTGGGAGCCGCCGACCGACTCCCACGTCGAACCCGGCTACCAGAACGGTGACATCGACATCCCGGAGATGCCGACGGACGGGCCGACCGGCCCGCTCACGCGGCGCAACCTCGTGTTCGGCGCGCTGTTCATCACCGCGGCGCTCGTCGGGCTGTACTTCCTGGTTCCGAAGCTCACCGGACTCAACCAGACCTGGGGACGGCTCGAGAAGGGCGATCCGCTGTGGCTCGCGGTCGGGGCGGGGTTCGAGCTGGTGTCGATACTGGGTTACGCGGTGCTGTTCCGGACCGTGTTCGCGCGTGGCGTCTCGCGGCTGAGCTGGCGCGCCTCGATCGAGATCCCGCTGGCCGGAATCGCCGCTATCCGGCTGCTGGCGGCGGCGGGCGCGGGCGGCGTCGCGGTCACCGTGTGGGCACTGCGCCGCGCCGGAATGGCGCCACGCGTGATCGCCTGCCGGATCGCGGCCAACTACTCGATTCAGTATTCGCTGTATCTGCTGGCGATGGTCGTGGCCGGGCTCGGCCTATGGAGCGGCGCCTTCTCCGGCGGAGGACCGGCCGCTCTCACCCTGATCCCCGCGATCCTGAGCGCGGTGGCGCTCGGGCTGGGGGCGGCGATGGGGCTGCTGCCGGACGATTTCGAGCGGCGGCTCGACCGGCTGTCGCGGCGGACGGGGCGGATCGGCCGGCTGGCGGCGCGGTTCGCGACACTCCCCGCCACGCTCGGCTCCGGCGTTCGCACGGCACTCGGGCTGATCCGCGACCGTCACTGGGGCCTGCTGGGCGCGGTGGCGTACTGGGCGTTCGACATCGCGTGCCTCGGAGCCTCGTTCCGGGCGTTCGGCACCACGGTTCCGGTCGCCGTGCTCGTCATGGGGTACTTCCTGGGGACGCTCGGCAGCCTGTTACCGCTGCCGGGCGGGATCGGGGGCGTCGAGGGTGGGATGATCGGCGCGTTCGCGGCCTTCGGCGAGCCCGCCGGACGCGCGGTCATCGCGGTGCTCGCCTACCGCGCGATCTCGTTCTGGCTGCCCACGCTGCCGGGCGTCGGGGGCTACGTCTCGCTGCGCTCTACGGTTCGGGGATGGCGGATGGCCGACGAGGCGATGCGGGAGGGACTCGCCGAGCCCGAGTCAGCTGCGCGCGCGCTGAAAGAGGGCTGAGACCGTGACGTCCGGTCGCGGCGAGCGGGGCACGGCCTCCCGCGCGACGCGCGCGACCGCGCGTGCGACCGCCCGCTCGGCGCGATGGGCCGGGCGGCTGGCGCGCGGCGAGGTGGTCAAGCGCGTCGGCGGACCCGCACGGGCGCGGGTGATCGTGCTGTTCGGCGCGGTGCTGGCTCTGAACGGCGCGGACACGGCGACGGTGGGCGCGGTCGCGCCCCAGCTCGAGAGCGCCCTCCACATCGGCAACACGAAGATCGGGCTGCTCGTCTCGGTTTCGCTGCTCGTCGGGGCGGTGTGCACGATCCCGGTGGGGTTGCTCGTGGACCGGTTCAAGCGGATGCCGATCCTGTGCTTCAGCATCATCCTCTGGAGCGTCGCCTCCCTGTTCAGCGCGTTCGCCGGCAGCTACGAAACGCTGCTGTTGACGCGGCTCCTGCTCGGGGCGGTGGCGGCCACCGCCGGCCCCGCGATCGCCTCCCTCACCGGCGACTACTTCCCGGCACGCGAGCGCGGGCAGATCTACGCCTACATCCTCGGCGGCGAGATCGCCGGGACCGCGGCGGGCTTCATCGTCTCGGGCAGTGTGGCGAGCCTGATCGATTGGCGGGCGGCCTTCGTGCTGCTGGCCATCCCCGGCTTCTTCCTCGCCCGCGAGTTGTGGCGCACCGTCCCCGAGCCTCTACGGGGTGGCCAGAGTCGCCTCGAGCCGGGAGTGATCGATCTCCATGAGGCGGCCGCGCAGGCTGCCACGAACCAGGATTGGGAGTGGGAGCAAACCGGTGAGGGCGCGCCGGCCGAGGACGACTTGGCCCGCCAGGCGGCCGAGAAGCGAGGTGTCACGCCCAACCCCGAACGCGTCCTCACCGAGGATCCGCGCGAGATGCCGCTGGCCCGCGCGGTCAGGTACATCCTGGCGGTCCCGACCAACGTGCACCTGATCGTCAGCTCATCGCTCGGGTACTTCTACTTCTCGGGACTGTCGACGTTCGCGCTCCTGTTCGTCCGTGGTCACTATCACACCAACCAGGCGACGGCCGAGGTGGTACTGGCGGCGCTGGTGGGGGGCGCAATGGTCGGAACGCTGGTCAGCGGCAAGGTCACGGACACGATGGTGCGCCGGGGGTTTGTCGAGGCGCGCGTCTGGGTTCCGGCGCTTTGCTATTTCGCGGCTGGGGCGCTCCTCATCCCCGGCGTGCTGGGGAGCCACCTCACGCCGGCGCTGTGGTTCGACGTCGCCGGCGCGTCGTTGCTGTCGGCGGCCAACCCGCCGCTCGACGCGGCGCGGCTCGACATCATGCCGGCCGGGCTGTGGGGCCGTGCCGAGAGTGTGCGGACGTTCCTGCGCTCGCTCGCCCAGGCCCTGGCGCCGCTGGTGTTCGGTGGCCTGTCGCAGCTGATCGCGGGCATCGCGCCCATCCAGACGCCAATCGGGACGCATGCCGGCGGCGTGTCGCCGAGCGAAGCCCGCGGCCTCGAGATCAGCTTCCTGATCTTGCTCGGGACGCTGTTTGCGGCAGGCCTGTTCCTGGCGCGGGCGCGTTTCACCTACGCGGAAGATGTCGCCACCGCCGGCGCGTCGAATCAGGGCGGCAACGGGGCCCGGGCCGCGGGGGCGCCGGGCGGGGCGCCGGGCGGCGCGGCCGGGGCGCCGGGGCGGGCGGCCGGGAATCCGGGCGGGGCGCGGGGGGCGCCAGGAGGTGGCGCCGAGGTAGACGGGGCGGAGCGGCCGGGGTAGCCGGTCGGTGGCCGGGCGCTACCCGCCGAGGCCGCCGAAGATCGCGAACGAGCCCCGAGTCGGCTCGTCGTCGTAGGTCTGGCGCCGTGAGGCCTCCGCGATCACGGTGCAGCCCTGGGGCGCCTCGGCTCGGAGTCGCTCGGCGAGGGCATTGGCGCTGTCCTCGTCGGCCGCCCCGACCAGCAGGTACTTCCAGCGGCGCACGGTCGGGAACCCCTCCTCGTGGAGGCGCTTATCGAGCTTGACCGTGTCGTGGTGCGACGGGCACTCGATCCGCACCTCGTAGTCCGGGTAGCCGCGTTTGGCGGAATCCGCCCGCTCCTGGGCGAGCAACTCCTGGTGCTCGGCACTTCGCTCGGCGTCGGTGGCGGGCAGGGGCTTGTCCGGGTCCTCCCACTCCTCCGCGGTCGGGTGCCAGTGCTTAAGCTCGATCTCGATGTCCCAGTCGTGCTCGGCCGCGACCTCGCGGATCTTGGCTTCGGCCGCATCGGCCTGCGCGCGGTCGCCGGTGTAGACGAACACGTTCGGCGGGTCGGCGGAGACGACGAGGCGATCGCCGAACACCTCCTCGAGGTCGTCGCCGAGCTTTCCGGCCGCCAGGCGCTCGGTCAGCGCGTGCGCGCGGCCGTGCTCGGTCAGCGTTGTCTGCAGTCGCCAGTCATCGGCCATGGCCATCAGACTATCGCCGAGGGGTGCAGGAGCGGCACGAGCGGGGTGCGGTCGGTTCTCAGCAGCGCCACCAGCGACGGTGGCGTGATCACGGTCGCGGAGCCGCGGGCCGGGCGCTTGACGCGGTCCGCGTACCCCGCGGGGGACCAGCGGAGCAGCTGTGCCTCGCGCACGAGATGCGGTTCGTGGTCGAACAGCACGAAGGTGCCGTTGGGAAGCTCGTCATAGGGCGCCTGGTGGAAGCGCCGCTGCTTCGTGCGGGGGTCGCGCCGCTCGCCGTCGAGTTGCTCGTCGATCGCGTCGGCGCCGATCTGGCCGGGGTACAGGGCGGCCCACAGCGCGGTCAGGTGCGTGTAGTCGGCGTACCGGCACTCCCCGCACGGCCGGTGACCGGCGGCGAGCGCGGTCGCCTCGTCGAGGAAGAACAGCTCGGTGAACTTGCCGGGTGCCATCAGCGGCCGTCGGTGGCGGCCGCGGAACTCCAGTTGGCAGGCGATCCAGCGTTTCGTGGGGTAACGCCGCTCGCTGACACGGCCGCGCGCGGCGTGGATGCAGCCGCGGTTGGCGTAAACGAGCCCGCGTTCGGGCGTGGCGATCACCTCACCGAGGGGCGTGACGCGGTTCTGGAGCGGCATCAGCCCAGTTTGAACGTCTCGGCGTCGCATACTTGTGAGATGGATCGCTTGTTCGGAGAAGAAGAGGCGCCCGCGCGGCCGGGTTCTGCGACGCTCCCGGGTGCTCCGCTTGCCACCCGGCTGCGGCCGCGGACGCTCGACGAGTTCGTCGGACAGGACCGGCTGCTCGCGGCGGGATCGTCGCTCCGGCGCGCGATCGAGGAGGGCCACCCCCACTCGATGATCCTGCACGGACCTCCGGGCAGCGGCAAGACGACGCTGGCCCGGCTGATCGCCGAGGCATCGGACGCGGCGTTCGAGGAGGAGAGCGCGGTGCAGGCGGGCCGGGCGGAGGTGCGCGGCGTGATCGAGCGAGCGCGCGAGCGGCTGAACTCCGGCGGGCGGCGCACGATCTTTTTCCTCGACGAGATCCATCGCTTCAACAAGGCCCAACAGGATGCGCTGCTGCCGGCGGTCGAGGACGGGGTGGTGACGCTGATCGGGGCGACGACCGAGAACCCGTACTTCGAGGTCAACTCGGCGCTGCTGTCGCGGACTCGGATCTACGAACTCGAGCCGCTGACGCCGGCCCACGTGCGCGTGCTGCTCGACCGGGCGCTCGAACGCGGCGAATGCGGCCCGGATTTACGGGTCGAGCCGGCCGCCCTCGATTTTCTCGCGTCCCGAGCGGGTGGTGATGCGCGTACGGCGCTGAACGCGCTCGAGTTGGCGTGCCAGACCGCCGGGGCTGCCGGCACGGTGGACTTGAAGCATGCCGAGGACGCACTGCAACGGCGGGCGCTCCTGTACGACCGCCAGGCCGACCGCCACTACGACACGATCTCGGCCTGGATCAAGGCGACCCGCGGATCGGACCCGGACGCCTCGCTGTACTACCTGGCAGTGATGCTCGAGGGTGGCGAGGACCCGCGCTTCATCGTCCGTCGGATGGTGATCCTGGCGTCCGAGGACATCGGCAACGCCGACCCGAACGCTCTGTCGGTGGCGACCGCGGCGGCCGCGGCCGTCGAGCACGTCGGCATGCCGGAGGCTCAGTTCGCGCTGGCGCAGGCGGCGATCTATCTGTCGATGGCGCCGAAGTCCGATGCCGCCAAGCGCGCGATGATCGCTTCCCGCGAGTACATCCGGCAGCACGGGGCGGAGCTCCCGCCGCCGTGGCTTCGCTCGTCCACGCGTAGCGACGGTGACTATGACAACCCGCACCGTCGCCCAGGTCACTTCTCCCCGCAGGAGCTGCTGCCGGACTCGGCGATCGGGCAGCGGTTCTACGAGCCCGACGAGGCCGAGGCGGCGTTGCGCGCGCGCCTGGAGCAGATCCGGCGCGCACGCGGCAGGTCGTAGTGACTATTTGAGGATCGTGAAGGTGAGGCGCTGCGGTGTCGAGGAGCCAGTCGTGATCGTCACCGTGTAGGTGCCGGGCTTCAGTGTGGTGTGGCGGTTGATGACTCCGTCGAACGCGATCTTGTTCTTGCCCCGGTGGCCCGTGATCGTGACCCTCCCGAGCGGGCGCTGGTGGTTCTTCTGCGTGAAGGTGAAGATCACGTGGGCGGCCTCGTTGAGCGTGAACGAGAAGGTGGTGCCGCCGTGCTTGCCCTCGCGCCATCTGCGGCGTGCCTGCGTGGCCTTCGTGACGTGGGCCGGCCCCGGCGTCGTCGTCGACGGTGCTGTCACCGGCGGCGCGGCGACTGTGATCGTGGCGGTGGCGACGGCGCTCGTGTTCGTGCCGTCGGTGGCGTCAAACGTGAAGGTGTCGGTGCCGCTGTAGCCGGCGGCCGGCGTGTAGGTGACGGTCGGGCCGGCTGGGCCGAGGCTGCCGTTGCGGGGTCCCGTGAGGATCGAGTTGGTCAGGGGATCGCCATCGGTGTCGGTGCACGACAGCGTCAGCGTCATCGGGGTCTGGTACGCGGTCGCGGCGCTCACGGCCGAGCAGGTAGGCCCGGTCTCGCGCGTGAACGAGGTCACGGCCTCGTCTCCGTACGAGGCGAGGTACACCGATGATCCGTCCGGGCTCACGGCGGGGATCCAGTCGTTGGCCACTGCCGGCGCCTGAGTGCACAGGCCCGGCGTCCCGTTCGACTCGCCGTCGGCGTCGATGCACCCGGCGAGGCCGGGGAGCTGGGTGGCGGCTCCGCTGGCAGGGTCGAGCGAGAACGCGGCGATACCCTCGGTGTCGGAGTCCTCAGCGACGTAGAGGCTCTGCCCGTCCGGGGAGATTGTGAGTCCATATGTGAAGGTGAGGCCACGGCCGGATGTGCACATCGGGTTGCCGGTGTCGTCATCGCCGGTATCGGAGATACACCCGGCGGCGCCGGGCAGCTCGTCGAGCGTCCCGTCGTCGTAGACGTGGAGGATCGCCACCCCGCCCCGCAGATCCGGCGCGTGCGTGTCGGACGACACGTACAGCGTGTGGCCGTCCGGGCTGATCGCGAGCCCGTAGCCAAGGTCACGCGCGACGCCGCAGGTGGTCGCCCCGGTGTTGTCCTCGCCGGTCTCGCTGATGCACCCGGCCGCTCCGCCCAATTGGGTGAGTAACCCGGTGGCGGGATCGCGGTCGAAGATCGACAAAGCCCGCTGGCCGTCGTCGCCGTCGTAGGCGTGTGTCCCGTCGGGAGACAGGACAAGCGTCTGGGTGCTGCCGACGTCGCGCGCGGTCGTGCACCCGGCCGGCGGAGACGACCCCTCGGCGAGGCATTGGATCTCGGTCAGCGCGCCCGTCGAGGCGTCGCGAGCGAACACGTGAAGCCGCAGCGGCGACCCGAAATCGTTTACGTACAGGAACCGGTCGTCGGAGCTGATCGTCACGCTGAACGGCGTCGCCAGTGTCGCGAGGGTCTGACACGTGTTCGCGCCGGCCTGGCTCGAGCCGTCGGGGCTGATGCATCCGGCCGTACCAGGCAACTGCGTGAGGACGCCGGTCGTCGGGTCGCGCGAGAACAGCACGATCCCCGCCACGGGGGTCGAGCCGTCCTGGTGCTGATTGACCATGTACGCGAAGCGGCCGTCGGAGGTGATCGCGAGGTCGCGCCCGTCGCCGTTCCCCAGTTCGAGAACCTGGGTGCAGGTGTTGGGCCCGGCCTGGCTCGATCCGTCGGGCGTGTAGCAGCCGGCGGCACCCGGCAGTTGGGTGAGGGCGCCGGTCGTCGGGTTGCGGGAGAACGCCGTCAGGCTCGGGCCCGTGCTCCCGGCATAGCTGCCTACGTAGACGAACCGGCCGTCGGGACTGACCGTGACGCTCTCGGCGTGCGCGAGCCCGCGCCCGACCTGGCAGCTATTGGCTCCGGCCTCACTGGACCCGGTACTGGACACGCAGGCGTTGGTTCCGGACAGCTCGGTCAGGCCGCCGATCGGCGGCGCCGCAGCGCTGGCCGCGGCCGGGAGCAGCAGCAGCCCGACAAATACGGCCAACGACGCTCGCCTGAGCGCGCGCGCCCAGCTCGTCCGATCCTTGCCAATCGCCATCACATTCCCCTTTGTCCGCTTCCGTTGTCGTGCGTGCAGGAGTGTCGGACAGGTCGGCGTCGCGCACATCGGGCGAACGACCATTTATTGCGGGCCGATGTTTAGGGGTCTTTAGAACGCCGGGCGGCACCGCGACTCCGGGCGGCACCCTCTCGGTATCGTCAACCGCATGTCTACAGCCACCGCCACTGCTCAACTCGAATCCTTCAACCCCGCCACCGGCGAGCCGATTGGCTCGGTCGGAGTGACCGCGCCAGAAGACGTGCAGGCCGTCGTCGACTCCGTCGCCGCGGTTCAGCCGGCCTGGGGGCGGCTGTCGCTCGAAGACCGCGGGCGCTATCTCGAGCAGGCCGCCCAGGTGCTGCTCGACGAGTCCGACGAGATCCGCGACCTGATCGTCCGCGAGCAGGGCAAGCCGCGGAACGAAGCGTTCGCGATGGAGCTTCTGCCGACGATCGACGCGCTCAACTGGATCGCCAAGGCCGGCGCCGAGATCCTGGCCGAGGAGAAGGTCCCGATGTCGCAGTTGTTCCTCAAGACCAAGCGCTCGACGTTCGTGTACGAGCCGCTCGGCGTGATCGGGATCATCTCGCCCTGGAACTACCCGTGGAGCATCCCGTTCGGGGAGGTCGGGCTCGCGCTGATGGCCGGCAACGGAGTCGTGCTGAAGCCCGCCTCGCTCACGCCGCTGCTCGGCGAGCGAATCGCTCGGGTATTTGAACGGGCGGGCGTGCCGTCGGGGTTGGTCCGGGTCGTCCACGGGCCGGGGACCGGAGCGGCGCTGGCCGAGTCGAACGTCGGCAAGGTGTTCTTCACGGGCTCGGTCGAGACCGGCCGCAGCGTGAGCGAGGCGTGTGCGCGGCGGCTGAAGGGATGCGTGCTCGAGCTCGGCGGCAAGGACCCGATGATCGTGCTCGAGGATTCGCATCTGGAGCACGCGATCGCTGGCGCGGTGTGGGGCGGGTTCGCGAACGCCGGGCAGACGTGCTCAGGGATCGAGCGCGTGTACGTGGTGCGCTCGGTCGCGGATCGCTTCATCGCCGGCGTGGTGGCGGGTGCCCAGCGGCTGAGGGTCGGGGACCCGATGAGCTGGGACACCGAGATCGGCCCGATGGTCTCGCGCGATCA
>Ga0335072_10010105_pt1 | contig 13588 bp, 13 predicted proteins | sample Lox_Sample_21_FD_206725 | JGI IMG/M metagenome (GOLD analysis project Ga0335072, IMG submission 206725) | Soil microbial communities from Loxahatchee National Wildlife Refuge, Florida, United States - Lox_Sample_2.1 | ecosystem: Environmental > Terrestrial > Soil > Wetlands | place: USA...
GAACGCCAGCAACTCGCGCCCGCCGCTCGCCCGTTCGACCGAGAGCCGGTAGCCCGGCAGGGGCTGGCGGCGCACGATGTCGCGCAACTCAAATGCGAAGCGCTTGAACGGCGAGAGGCTCGCAGACTTGACGTGGAGATGGCGAAAATCGAACCGCCAACCGCCGCGCTGATGGCCGGCGTGCTTGCGGACGAGGCGATACAGCCAGCGTTCCAGTCCGCCCGTCAGGCCGAAATATGCAGGGTCGATGGTGAGCACCAGCGCGTCGTCGAGGACCGCGCGGTAGAACCAATCCGGCATGATGAGATCGATGCCGTCGGCGCTGCCGTGCGCATCGGCGCGCTCGGTCCACTCGTTGATCCACGAGAAGCGGTGCATGCGCCGCTCGGTGATCTGGCGCAGCGAGGTCGCCACGGTGGTCGATTGGAGCCGATCGAGCGCTGCCTTCAATCTGTGATAATCGCGGGCGCTCGTGCCGCGGCGGGTGAAGGTGAGAATTTCGCGGGGCGTGGTCACCATCAGGCGCGACGTGCGCAGGCCGGCGTCGCGCGCTTCGACAATCTGGCTCGCGGCCCAGATCAGCACATCGGCATCCCAGATGGTCGCCATGCCGTGCTCGGGGACCGCCTCGACGCGGATGGCGATCTCGTTCATCCGGAAATCGATCGGCGTCGTGCGATGGGTCTTCGCGAGGCTGAAGAATGGATAGGCCATGAGGTCCTGCGCGTCTCTGGGCGCCAGATCACCCGGAAGAGCCCTGAAGAGTTCGAGCTGCTCGCGCTCGTGGCGGGTGCGATGGCGCATGGAACTGCCAGCCGGCGTTCAGCGGCGCGCTTGGCCGGCAGGAGCCGGAATGTCAGGGCTATGGCGCTTGGCCGGCAGCACGGTGCCGATGCCAGGGTCGGAGGTGGACGCCTTGGCGCCGCGATCCACCCAGGCCTGCAGGTCCTCGACGCGATAGACGACGCGACCGCCGAGCTTCGAATAGCGGGGTCCAGTTCCGTAGATCCGGTGTTTCTCGAGCGTGCGGATGGAAAGGCCGACGAGCCGGGCGGCCTCAGGCGTGCGCAGATAGCGCTGCGGCAAGCCGGCGAGATTGGGCGACATGGGGAACCTCCGTGATCTTGTCGAAGGCCGCCGGACGACGGCGGCTGTCTGAGACCACGGTGGCGGAGAAGGTCCGGGCGGGGGGATGGTGATGTCGGGGGGTGGTGAGATCACCACCCCTGAACAAGGTGTTCGCGTCACGGCAGCGCTTGAGCCGAAGGGATCGTGCTGGATCGCTGGCGGCCTCGGTCAAGTCGGCCACGAAGCTGCTTCTTCCAATTTGCCCGGCTAGTGTTCCCGGGCGTCTAATGGCGCTCGTTCGGAAACCATTCCGCGCCAGGCCAAAGCGGACCTTGAGGCGCACGGCTAAGGGTGGACTCGTCCGACCCATATTGTGACGGTGACAGCGACGAAGATGGCCCCTGGATTTGAGCGGCGTTATGTCTAAGGCCCACTGCCATGTCTGAGACGCTACCGAAGTGTTGGATTTGCGGTGATGCCGCAACGACCGGCGAACACAAGACCAAGCGATCCGATCTCCGCTCCGTGTTCGGCATACCGACACAGAGTAATCCGCTATATTTACATGACGCAGAGAGACGCAATAGACGCGTAGGAAGTCTCGATGCAAAGGTACTCAAGTCACCGGGTCGGATTTGCCCGCACTGTAATAATGCTCGCACTCAGCCTCATGATCGGGCGTGGGAGAAGCTATCCGTGGCGCTGCGGACCCGGACGCCAGTAATAGCGCCAGGAAGTGTTGTGCGGACGAACCGAATCTTCCGATACGATACGGCTCGCGAAATGCTCAAGGTACATCTGTATTTCGTCAAACTGTTCGGGTGTCACATTGCCGGCAACGGCATCCCCCTTGATATTACTGGCTTTGCGGACGCAATCATGAATGAAAAGGCGCATTCCTGCGTCTATTTGAAGTTCGGATGCGGGCGAATGTTCGCCGGCATGCCAATGACAGGGATGTCCGATATGTGGCTCACGCCCGAACTCCTGGCGGGACGAGCACATTCGCTACATGGTTCTATGACGTTGAAACTGTCGGGATCAATGTCATGTTCGCCGTTGCCGGAGAGAGGCGGCAGGGGCTAGTTGGGGCTTGGCATCCAAGGCACGGCACAACCAAGTTGACGATGGCCGACTGCCGCGAGAATGATGATGAGCCTGAAGAAGGCAAAACGGCAGGGCCCGATTGACAAGGCTAACGTCCAGTACCCTGGGGCGGCCCGGCGAGAAGCTCATCAAAGGATGGCCGCCTTATTGGTTCCGGTGGGATGCAGACGGAAAGATCGTGCTGCCACCTCCCCAAGCCCTTGACGCTGAGGTCTACACGAATCGGCAGCCATTTCTTCGTAGGCGCGTCGGCTAGAACCTCGACACCAAAGACCCGCTCGACGCACAGAAGCGGCGTGTATTGCTGGTTATTGGTGGGGTCGGTGTAGGGGATCGCTGCTTGACGGATAACCTCAAGTTTCAGGTAACGGTCAAACCAGGGCGAACCGGAAAGTAGGTTGTAATACTCGGCAAATCGCGTTCCGAAATCTCGGTGAAGCGGGCTCTCACCCCGCTGGTGAGATAGGCTTGTCTTCACCTGCTGCGGCAAGGCATCCACACCAGACACCATAGCCCAATTGCCGTTCTGGGTCATGAGGTCATGACTGTCCGACAATGCCCAGCTCTTGGGAATGTCAACGCCCCGAATCCGATCGGCGCTCGGGAAAACCGGACACCGTACCGTGTAGCCGCCGGTCGTCTCCCTTGTCACAGAAGGCTTGTCTCTAAGCGCCCGGCCATCCCCGAGTTCATTGACGAGAACATAGCGGTCAACTGTTGCGATTTGCTCATAGCGCTCGGTGAGCGCGATCAAGGCATTAACATCGCCGTCAACAAAGCTGCGCAGCCTGAAGCTCCATATCTCGTTCTCAACACCGAGAAACTCACCGACAAATACGACGTCGGGGCCAATGGCGATAAGGTCGGGAACAGCCTCTCCTGCTGCAACGGCGTAGCGCTGCCGTGCCGTGCAGGTCGCCTCGTGTTCGGCTTTCATCACGCGAAGCACGTCAGCCGTGTAAGTCACTTCGTCCCGGTCGATCAGATCGGCGTGGGTTGCGCACAACCAAATGGCATTGGTGATGTGGGTGCGCTGCTCGCGGGTCATGGACGCAAGATAGCGTCGCGCTCCTGGTCCGGATGCGGCGGCGTGAATATGCGCCGCCTTGCCGATCATGTTCACGGCCTCCGGCGATTCATCGCTCGGACCCGATGTCGGCTGTGGGCAACCACGGAACGAGCAATGGCGGTTGGCACGCAACGCGACCTTTCGCTTTGTGTCTTCGGAAAACTCGTCGCGGTTGCTCATCGCACCTTGCCATCAGGAAAAAACAGCACGCGCTGCCAGTGCGGCGGCATTCCGTTGTACTCCGGCGGAAGGTCCCACTGCCGGAAGAGATTCCAATTTCGTCCTGATCCGAAATTGTTGTTGGGATTCGATATCTCCTTGTACGCGTGCTCCTGCTTTAGGTAACCTCCCTCGATCGAATTCGGTGAAACGTAGAATTTGACCGACACGACGCGCTTCGTACCTCGCAAAAAATCTTGCGCAACGCCAATGGTTGTCTTGAGGAATTCGCTCGCGTCCATCCACCTGGGTGGCATTTTGACAAATACTATCCCCGGCCGGTCGGGCGGCAATTGCTGGCGCGCACGGTCCAACTTATTCCTGATCGTGTTCGCGCTGAGCTCCGTGCTCTCGATGCTGCACTTCGCCTCGGCGCAGGCAATCACGCCGTCTGGGTATTCAACCTCCACGTCGTAATCGAGCCCCTTGACCTTCTGGGGGACGACATAACGAAATTGCACCTGGTTGAGATAAAGCATCCGGCCGAGATCCAGTTCGGCGTAGGTGCCCTCAATGTCGCCATTCCTCATCTTCGCAATGCAATCGTCGAAGCCTGGGACGTGCTGTAGGTTGTAGAGGACCTCGGCTAAATCGATCACCCTCAGGGCTGTCAGGTCGAGGCGGGTCTGGTCGAACTCGTCGATCCTCAGGAAGTTTGGCTTTGCTGTCTCAGGCATCACCCATCTGTTCCACCACGCCTCACTAAAAAAGTGCCGCAGTATGGCCGCAGCAAGCGAAAGGGATTCCTCCACCCCTGTCATCGTTCGTCCGACGGGGAGCTTGCTCCTGAGATCGACAAGTGCGTTATGCAGCAACAGCACATCCAGCCGCACGGGCGCCGTCGTGTTCATGGCGCAGCCTTCAACTCCTGATGGAGCGTGGATCGTAGCACGCGGAGGCTTCTTGCAACCATGCTCCTGTTCTCTCCTTGTGCCGGAAAGGCGCTCGCATCGTCGGCAGGCCGATCGCCAGACTGTATCGAGATTTCAGGACGCCGACGATTGGCGGCGATATGGATAGAGGAGTAAACGGCGATAGCCCGAGCGCATCATGCCGAGACCAAAGCGCACGAGGCGGATCGTGCGGTCGCGTAGATCGTGGCTTTTCCATCCGCGGTCGGACGCACCGGCATCGCCGAACAGAACGCTGGCGATTTCACGATAGGTCGCATCATCAAGCCGTCCGTCGAGGGCGCGCAATGCCAGGATTAGCCGGTCTAGGCGAGCCTTCGGCAAAGCTGCAGGGTTGGGACCGGGGTTGCGGCCGGCCAAGCCACGCCAGAGCCGGACCGCGGCGTTTGCCCGGCTTTCGAAGAACTGGTCGAGTGGCAAAAGGACGGCGTGGCGTTCGATGCCAGCGTCGTCGACGTGGACGCGAAACACGGTGCCACGATGGGCAACGAGCTGCTCAGGCCCATCAGCCGCGACGCTTGAACCGGGCGGGAACGACGAAAATTGGAGACTTGGACCGGCGAGGTCAGCCGGAAGTCCCGTCAGGGCGATCACGCTTGGCAGGGCGTGCGCCGTCCATAGGACCGAGTTGGGGCTGGTTGTCCCGGTGGCGCTTGCGAAATCGCACCCCCCAGCGCCGGGCGAACGCATCCGCCTCGGCTTGGTTCAGGACGCCGCGGCGGGCGGCTCGTTCGAGCTTCCTGCGATGCTGCTGGAAGTCCGAATTACGACGAAGATATTCCCAGGCGAAGCCGGGCGCGTCGAGCGACCGAAGTTCCTCATACGCGGCCGGAGTCCGCCAGTCGGCGCGGCTCATCGGCGTCGTCTCCACTGGCAAGTGGCCGATCAGTCGGCCTGTAGGGATGATAGGCGCGAGGGCGGCGGCTCAGTACGCCCCGGCGCCGCAACGCGTGTTGCCGTGGCGGCAAGGAACGGGATTGCGGCTAGTGTGGCGCGCCTCCGCGCAGCAGATGCCGATAGCCGTTCTCGGTCATCCAACGGGCTCGGGCCAGGTGAGAGTCCCAGACCCGGCGCGCTCGATCGGGCTCGCGTGCCGGATCGATATGGAGGACGATCAGAGCAACCTCTCGCCAGTCAGCCCCTTCCGCGTCCGCATCGAGCAGACGCAGATACGTCACAAGATGCTGTTCGTCGTAGCTCGTGAGGACGCCGGCGCTGGGAGCGGTGTCGGAAACAGGCGGGTCAAGAGGTGGTGTTTGCATTCGTCGGTCCCTACGAAGTCCACTACCTTCCCGTTGTGTTATGGACGCCCGCGCTCAGGTCGGGACGCGTGAACGACGCCGGGCTGGCTGAGGCGGTGCCTCGTTCAGGAGCATGACACCGCGACCGCGATCGGAGTCGACGAACAGCACGCCGGCGGCCTCGAGCGCACGACGCACTTGATCGCGTGTACCCTCCTGCACTGGGAGGCCGCGTTCGGACTCCAGGCGTTTCAGCGCGGTCAGCGCCACGAGGGCTTTCTCTGCGAGCATTTCCTGCTTCCAATTCAGCAATGCCCGCGCGGCCCGAACTTGTCGGCCGGTGATCATCCATGATCACCTCCGACAGACGACCTGCGCGCACCAGAAATACGACTATAATAGTCGTCCTTGGCCCGATCAACGCCGTTGCGGCAACGCCTTGGGTGGACTTCAGGGTCGGAGAGACCACTCGGTCCCCTCCGATTCGGGGGCGGCTCGGCAGGATGTCAGAACGAGGGGCGGGGCCGGAACCTGTCACGTCTGATCGTCTCGCATGGGCGTCGAAGCGGAAGCGCACGGAACCGTGGAGCCGCCGAGCCGCCAATGCCCGAAAGCGCATTGCCGCAGTGTCGTAACTCCGGATTTGCGGCTGGCGTTCGCCACCGCCGGTTACCGTCGGCCGCGACCGCCCTGCCCCAGGGCACGACACTTGAGAATCCCGCCGGGCGGTGGCCGAAGCAGAGTGGCCGGATCGCCCGGTTGTTCGCCTAGCCAGAGAGGCAGATCGGCATCTTCAAGTACGAGCGGCATGCGATCATGAATCGCCGCCACGTCGGGGCTTGGTTCAACAGTGATGACGCAATAGGACCGAGTGATTACGCCGTTCGGCGCCCTGTGGCCTTCCCAGAGCCCCGCCCAGGCCATCGGACGTCGGTCGAGGCGCGCGAGCGCCCAGCGTGTGCCGACTTCGCCCTTTGTGGCGCGCTGGAAATACTCGTTGGCCGGAATGATCGCGCGTCGCCGCTGGAATGCGTCCGCGAACATGGGGTGAGATGCGACGGTCTCGGCACGGGCCCAGATCGGCCGGAGGGATGCCGCAGGGTCCTGCGTATCGTGGGGCAAGAGCCCCCAGGTCAGTTGGTCGAAACTTCGTTCCCCGGTCTTCGGGTTGAGCCGGATCACCAAGCCGAGCTCGCCCGGCTTGCCGAACTCCAAATCGGACGCCGGGAGGTTGCCAGTGGTCATGATACAAGGTTTCCCTTGGTTGGCTGGGGCTTGATGGAGGCTGGCTGGGAATGTGCAATCTCTATTCGATAACGAGCACCGCCGAGGCCATGCGGGCCTTCGCAAAGGCCATGGGGGATAGTCTCGGAAATGCCGAACCGATGCCGGCGGTCTTTCCGGATGCGTCCGCACCGATCATTCGCAACGGTACGGCGGGCCGTGAACTGGTCCGGGCACGCTGGGGATTGCCGTCGCCAGCCTTCGCGCTCAAAGGAAAATCGGTCGATCGAGGCGTGACGAACGTGCGGAACTCCGCATCGCCCCATTGGAGACGCTGGCTCGGTCCCGACAACAGGTGCGTGGTGCCGTGGACCAGCTTTTCCGAGCCGGAGGAGCAAGCCGATGGCAGCAAGCCACCCGCCTGGTTTGCGTTCGATGAGAGCCGACCTCTGTCCTGTTTCGCGGGAATCTGGGTGCCGCAGTGGACGTCGGTGCGAAAATTGAAGGAGGGGCCGGTTACGGCCGATCTCTACGGGTTCCTCACGACGGACCCCAACGAGGAAGTCGGCGCCCTCCATCCGAAGGCGATGCCGGTAATCCTGACGACGGCGGAAGAAATCGACCTTTGGATGACCGCGCCGGCCGGCGAGGCGCTCAAGCTGCAACGGCCGTTGCCGGATGGCAGCCTGCGCGTCGTGGCGCGCGGCGCGAAATTGGACGGCGCCCTCGCCGGGTGACATTCCTCCGACCTGGACACCATGACGTTTAAGAGCGCTGCACATCGTCTCCTTCCGTGGCTTTGCGTGATCAACGAAAGTCGCGGGTCGGAACCTTGATTTCCGGGCCGCCGCGCAAATCGGGAATATAGATATCACGGGGTTTGCGACCGAGGGCCTCGCGTGGATCGGGGCCGCCGCCATGGGTGACCTGGTCACCGCGACCGTGCGGCACCATGAAGGGCGCATCGCGGTCGCCGACGCTGCGCAGCAGAGCGGACAGGTCGGTCAGCTCATGGGCGACGATGTGTACGACTTCGCCCTCACGCTGGACACGTCCCTTCACGGCAAGCATTCCGGATCCCAGAACGATACGGCGCTGCTTTTCGAACACCTTTGGCCAGATGACGAGATTGGCGACGGCGGTTTCATCTTCGATGGTGACGAAGATGACGCCGCTCGCCGACCCGGGGCGCTGCCGCACCAAAATGATGCCCGCTGTCCTGAGCCAGCTTCCGTCGCGCGCACCCATCGCGTCGGCGCAGCAAACGACGCCCTGCGCGGCGAGATCCGAGCGCAGGAAAGCGACAGGATGGCGGCGCAGCGTCAGGCCGACGCTGCTGTAATCTTCGACCACTTCGCGGCCGGCCGTCATCGGCCGCAACGCCACCGCCGGCTCCGTCACCTCGGCGATCGGCGCCGCGGTACGCGCCGAGGCAGCTGCGAACAGCGGCAGTGGCTCATCGCGTAGGGCGCGGATCGTCCAGACCGCCTCGCGGCGGGCGAGCCCGAGTGCGGGCTGGAACGCGTCCGCATCGGCCAGGCGCTCCAGTGCGGCGATCGGGACGCCAGCGCGGCGCCAGAGATCGTCGACGCTCGCGAAGGGCGTATCGGCGCGTGCCGTGACGATCGCTGCGCCATCCTTGTTGACGAGGCCGCGCGCCAGGCGCAGGCCAAGCCGTACCGCGTGGCGATCCGTACCGGCGACGGGCTCCAAGGTGCAGTCCCACCGGGATGCGTTGACGTCGATCGGGCGCACATCGACTCGATGTTGCCGCGCGTCGCGCACAAGCTGGGCGGGTGCATAAAATCCCATGGGCTGTGCATTGAGGATCGCGGCAAGAAAGACGTCGGGATGCCAGCACTTCATCCAGCTCGATGCGTAAGCGATGAGCGCAAAAGAGGCTGCGTGGCTTTCCGGGAATCCGTAACTGCCGAAGCCTTCGAGCTGGGCGAACGTCTTCTCGGCGAATTCCTGCTTGTAACCGCGTGCGACCATGCCGTTGACCAGCTTGTCGCGAAACTTCGAGACCCCGCCGGTATGTTTGAAGGTCGCCATGCTGCGCCGGAGTTGGTCGGCCTCGCTTGGCGTGAACCCCGCGCACTCGATGGCGACGCGCATCGCCTGCTCCTGGAATAGCGGGACGCCAAGCGTCTTGCCGAGCACGCGCTCGAGTTCCGGTTTGGGATAGTCCACCGGCTCGATGCCTTCGCGTCGGCGCAGATACGGATGCACCATGTCACCCTGAATTGGCCCCGGACGGACGATCGCGACCTCGATCACGAGGTCGTAGAAGGTGCGCGGCTTGATGCGCGGCAGCATCGCCATCTGCGCGCGGGATTCGATCTGAAATACGCCGACGGTGTCGGCCTTGCGGATCATCGCGTAGGTGCGCGGATCCTCGGCCGGGATGGTCGCGAGATCGAGCCGCGTGTCCTTGTGTGCAGCGAGGAGATCGAAGGTGCGGCGCATGCAGCCGAGCATGCCGAGACCGAGCACGTCGACCTTCATGAATTTCAGGGCATCGATGTCGTCCTTGTCCCATTCGATGACGGCGCGTTTCTCCATCGCGGCCGGCTCGATCGGCACCAGTTCGTCGAGCCGATCCTGGGTGAGAACGAAGCCGCCGGGATGCTGCGACAAATGCCGGGGCGCGTCGATAAGCTGCCGCGACAGATCGAGCGTCAGGCGCAGGCGGCGGTCGGCCAGGTTGAGATTGAGCTCGGCGGCAAGCTCGGGATCGACGCCTTCATCGCTCCAGCCCCAGACCTGCGAGGCCAAGGCGCTCGTGACGTCTTCGGTGAGGCCGAGTGACTTGCCGACCTCGCGCACCGCACCGCGGGCGCGATAGCGAATGACGGTGGCGCAGAGCGCCGCCCGCTCACGGCCATAGGTCTCGTAGATCCATTGAATGACCTCCTCGCGCCGCTCGTGCTCGAAATCGACATCGATATCGGGCGGCTCCTTGCGTTCCTGCGAAACGAAGCGCTCGAACAACAGGTCGTTGCGCTCGGGATCGATCGAGGTGATGCCAAGCACAAAGCAAACCGCGGAATTAGCCGCCGAGCCGCGGCCCTGGCACAGGATGTCGCGCGAGCGGGCGAAGCGGACGATCGAATTGACCGTGAGGAAATACGGCGCGTAGCCGAGCTCCTCGATCAGCCGCAGTTCATGGTGCAGGACCTTAATGACCTTGTCGGGGAGACCGTCGGGATAACGCTGCGCCGCGCCTTCCCACGTGAGCTTGGTCAGGGTTTCCTGCGCCGTGCGGCCTGGCTCGCTCACTTCGTTCGGATATTGATATTTGAGTTCGTCGAGCGAGAAGCAGCAGCGTTCGGCGATCTCGACCGAGCGCGCGATGGCGTCCGGCCAGCGCGCGAACAGGCGCGCCATCTCGTCAGGACGTTTCAAATGACGATCGGCGTGGCGCTCGCGCCGAAACCCGGCGTCGTCGATGGTGCAGCCCTCGCGAATACAGGTCACCACATCTTGGAGGATGCGGCGATTGGGCGCGTGGAACAGGACATCGTTGGTCGCGACCGTCGCAACGCGCGCCTGCGCGGCGAGCGTCGAAAGCTGGTGGAGGCGGAGCTGATCGCGCGGCCGGCGGCGCAGCGACAGCGCCAGATAGGCGCGGTCGCCGAAATCGGCGGCGAGACGGCGGAGCCGGCCGGCGCAATCCTCGTCCGGCATGTCGGGGACGAGGACCGCAACGAGACCCTCGGCATGTGCGGCGACATCGCTCCAGGCCAGGTCGCAGGCACCTTTGCCGGCGCGTCCCTTGCCGAGCGTCAGCAAGCGGCAGAGCCGTGCATAGGCCGCGCGATCGGTCGGATAAATGAGCAGCGTCGCGCCGTCGGTCAGATCGAGGCGGCAGCCGACGATCGCGCGTACGCCAGTCACCTTGGCGGCCTCATGCGCCCGGACGATGCCGGCGAGCGAGGCGCGGTCGGTGATGGCGAGCGCCTCGACGCCGCAAAAGGCAGCCTGGGCGAACAGCTCCTCGCAACTCGACGCACCACGCAGGAATGAGAAATGCGTGGTGACCTGGAGCTCTGCATAGCGGGTCATGCGAAGACCCCATGGACGTACCAACGCAGATCGCCAGTAGCGGGGTCTTCGCCGTCGCCGCTGCGATAGAGCCAGAAGCGCTCGCCGCTTTCGTCTTCGACCACGAAATAGTCCCGCACCGCGGCGGTTTCTGGATCGCGGTGCCACCATTCGCCGAACACGCGCTCGGGACCGTCGGCCCGCTTCACCCGGCGGCGAACGCCGCGCCAAATGAAGTGGACAGGAGGCTGATCGGGCAACAGCGCGACGGTGTCGACCGGCTCGGGCGGTGACAGAAGGCGGCTCGGGCGCGGCCAGTGCGCCGGCCAGGTCGCGCCGACCGGCGGCGCGAGCGGTGGGACCCTGCGAACCGCGCGCTCGGGGAGATCGCTCTCCGCGGGCGCAGCGCGGTAGAGCTTGTCGGCACCTATGCGGTTGGCGAGGATGTCGACCAGATCCGAGACGTCCGCGTCCGCAGTGCGGCCTAGCGTGTCATCCTGGCGGTAGGCGAGCGGCTCGGCGAGAATGGCCGCCAGGGTCATCACCTCGACGCCGAAGCCTGGATCGACGCTCTCCAAGCGATCAGTCAGCAGCCGCGTCAGCCGCTTGGCCTCGCGCACCGGTTTGGCGGTGCCGACACGGATCGCCTGCACCAGATTGTCGACGCGGTGGAACAGGAGGTCGAGGCGCCGCGCGCCGAGGCCCTGCGCCTCCAGCAAAGGGCAAAGCGCCTCGACGAGCTGGCCGATGTAACGTGCCAGGGTTTCTGGCGCGCTGATCGGCTCGGCGAAGGCGCGGCGCACCTGAATCAGTTCGGGCCAGCGGATCGGCTGGATCGGTTCGGCGAGGCGTCCGAACATCTGGTCGAGCCGGCGACCGGGTTCGGAGCCAAAACGCAGCGCCAACGGCGCGCGCGGCGTCGCCGCGAGGTCGGCGATGCTCTCGAAACCGAGCCGGCGCAGACGTTCGACGAGGGTGGGATCGAGGCGCAAAGCGGCGAGCGGCAGGGCCGTGACAGCGGCACTCGTCTCGCTGGGCGCGGCGATCATCGCAGGACGAGGGCCGAAGCGGGCGAGCGCATGGGCGGCGCCGACGGTCCCGGCGAGAGCAACGCGCGAGCCGAGGCGTGCCGCCGTCAGGCGCACGCGTAGTTCGTCGAGAAGCGCTGTCTCGCCGCCGAAAAGATGCGCAACACCGGTCGCGTCGATCAGAAGCCCGTCCGGCAGATCGATGGCGACGACGGGGCTGTAGCGGCGTAGCGCCCAGAGCGCCAGCCGCGCCAAGGCAGCGGCATCGGCGGCGGGATCGGCCGGCTCGATGTGAAGATCGGGCACCCGCGCCTGGGCCTGAGCGAGCGCCAGCCCGGGCCGGACGCCGAGCGCTTGCGCGGCGCGATCGGCGGCGACGACGGCGCGCCGTCGTCCGTCGCGCCCAGCGATCACCAGCGGCCTCTCAGGCGGAGGCGCGGCGTCGCCCATCTGCCGACGCAGCCGATCGGTCGGCCAGGTCGGCAGGTAGAGCGAGACGACCCTGCTCATCGCAGGCCTCCAATTCCCATTCCGCGCTTTCTCCGGCGCGGCAGCGGATAAGTTCGACGAGCCAGCGCGGTCGCCCGATGCCCGGCACGGGCAACGGCGAGGACGGTGCGGCGGTGATCCGCCAGCGCGTAGCGGCCGCGGTCGGTTGCCCGAAATCCGCGGCAGCCGCCGCGTTGCGCCAACGCCGGATGGCGAAGGCGGTGACGCCGGACGCCTCGGCCGCGAGTTGCAGGCGGCGGGAAGTGGTCATCGAGAGGCGCGATATCTCGCCGACGACGCCGGAGAGACCGCCATGCCGCAACCCCTCTTCCAGGCAGAGCAGCACGGTCGGCTCGTCGCCGGCCTCGGCGTAGATGACGCGATCGGGATGCAGACCGGCGCCGGCGAGCGCCGGGGCGAACAGGTCGCGCGCCCGCAGGCACCACAAGACCGAGCCCGGCATGCGGGCGAAGACGCCGGCGGCGAACAGCGCCGCGGCGGCGCCATGAACGGCGCCAACGCCGCCGCCGGCTACTTCGTGGAGTGCGCCACGCGCCAGGCCTCCCTGCGGCAGGCGCGTGTCAACCTCACGGACGCCGAACGGCACGACGCCGCGATCCGAGCGGCCCGCAAGTTCAATGCGGGCGATCCGGGCGCGCAAATCGTCGAGGACGCGTTCGTTCGCGTGCGCCATGTTCCTCCGAACGGCGGGTGAGACTGCATGTTCCCATTCTGTTCTTTCCGGCCGGCGAGAGTCAATGGAGACATGCGAAAGCCCCGCCCGGAGTTCCGGGCGGGGCTTTGTAGCAGGTGCGGCTCAGTCTCCGTTCTGCCGGCGGGCGCGGGACCAGATGAGGGTGTAGCCGCCGCCGTCCTCGTCGTCGAAGAGGTTGGCGTAGATCGGCGCGTTGAAGCTCGGATCGTCCAGCTTGACCGAGAGGTAGTCGCGGCCCTCGTTGGAGCGCTTCGACCAGGCAGCTCCGATCTCGGCGCGGCCGACATAGACACGATGGCTGGGGGCGTTGTCGTTGGCGCGGTTGGTCTCGGGGACGATGCGAACGTTCTTGGTCTGGACGCTGAGGGTGACGATCTCGCCCTGGAACTCGCTGCCGGACTTCTTGAAGGAACCGATGTTGGCCATGTCACTACTCCTTGGCTGGTTCGAGCCCGCGACCACCGCGGCCT
>Ga0335072_10010106_pt1 | contig 13588 bp, 19 predicted proteins | sample Lox_Sample_21_FD_206725 | JGI IMG/M metagenome (GOLD analysis project Ga0335072, IMG submission 206725) | Soil microbial communities from Loxahatchee National Wildlife Refuge, Florida, United States - Lox_Sample_2.1 | ecosystem: Environmental > Terrestrial > Soil > Wetlands | place: USA...
GAGCGTAAGGGTGTGGAAGATGTTATCCTTCAGAGCTCTGAGACGGATATCATTCCCAGGAAATGCCTCTTCTAACCTTTGCTTGAGGTGGCGTGAGTTGAGTATTGTCAGAGTTAATGAATACATGGCAAGCAGTGGAGAGCCAACAGTGAGTATGAGTGACATAAAGTCATGCCACGTCCCATCCGACTCGTAAGGTAATTGTGCCAGTAGTGCAAGAAAGGGCAACAACCATCCCGTGAATTGTGGGGAAAAGAGACTCCATGAGAAGGCATCAGATGAATCCCCACAGTACACTAGACATGTGGCGTAATCGGCCCCAATTGCTTCAGAGGAACTATACGTTCGCTGTCCGCCTAGCGCGATCATGAATGGTTCGTAATGCATTAAGGTCTGATAGGTCTTATTTTGGACGTCGAGTATGCACTGTGTCAAATTTGTTCTTGGTCTCGATGGCCAAGGCGTCCATTGTGCAGAGCAGAAGGGTATGGGTAGGAACAAGAATGCGAGTAACCTTCCGACGCGCATGAGGATAGTATGTCGAAGGTTATGACAGTCTTTGATGTGATCATGAGCTATATATAAGGGAGACTCTTGCAAGTTTGTTCCTTGCTTTCCTTGCCATTAACAGGGAGTATCTCGGCAATGTCATGATTCTGCCGGTGACCACGCGAGTGGAACCAGCGTCTCATAGCCTCATGGGACCTTGTCGGACCTCCAACTTAGGAAGCTGTTGAGATTACCCGCTTACATGAATTGAATCATTGAATCAAAGCTCCGGCTCTGGACCAACCAGGAGTACTGATGGATATTGGATCCCCAATTACTTGGCTGGTTAACGTTGGAGAGGTTGGGCATTTTTGATGGAATGCCTGCGCCGATGACACGATCTATCAAATTAATACTTTGTACTGTATTGCCGTCTCTCCTCAAATTTGCTGAAAGGTCAGGATCGACCCTACCCGGAAGCACTGCCTGGAACGTATCCTTGCAAATGTTGGCTACCATGCGTGCACAGGGGTCCACCCTTGGTAAGTCGATTGTTGTTCTTGGGCTAAATTTCAATTTGTGGCGTCATGGGCCCAAGCAGTGGGCGCCGCTATGGAGGTCATTACCCTCACTATTAGTTAACTCTGAGAGAAGAAAACCCGGATCCTTTGTGCGGGTTGACACGGGTGAGGGACCCGAGTCGCCCGTCTTGCTGAATGTGGCAGCCCACCTGCTAGGTACAGGACACCCGTCACAGTGCGATGGAAATACTGGTTCGTAGATCTGGGTTACCCAGGCTAGATAGCGCGGAAATCCCCTTTTCCTGGGTGGGCTGTCCTGGGTGGTTTGAGTGGGCAAGATGAAAGGAACCCGAACACCACCACCGGGAAACCCTAGAGACAGGCAAGGGGTACCCATATGAATCGACTGGATTCCCCACCTACAAAGGGCTGGTTACCCAAGCAGAAATGCTGGGTTAACCGGACATCTTGGATGGGTGGACCGCCATTGGCACCCAGGTCAATAACCCCTCTTACAGGCTTAAATATACAGTTAAATAGCTCGTAACAGATACTAAATACAGCAATATTATATTAGGAATGCAATAAAAGAGACGTGCAATGAGTATGAGGACCAAGAAATGGTTGCGACCGACAAGACGAGGAGACGGAGGGATAACGACAGGACGAGGGGATAACAACGGGAGTCAGAAGGAGAAGAAAATTTTGAGGAATTGAGACAAGAAGAAACGTCCAGGTGAATGCCGCAAGAATTGAGAGACACAGTACGATGCACCCGAAGAGAGGAGAAAATGAAACCGGTTACTTCTTTGCATGGTGTCGAGTGTTCTTGGCAGGTGCATCCGCAGGAGCCTCGCAAGGATAATCAGTGGTGTCATACAATAGGAAGCAAACGGTCTCACCAATACTACAGTCTTTGCTCCGGCCTGTTGAACTGCGAATTAACTAGCGAATGGAAGGAATGGGGTGTACGTACTTTTCTGCTAACCCCACGTTTGATTCCCTGCTAGGAGAAGTCAAGTGAACGTGAGTAGTCTGTAGCATCAGGGACTGTGCACACCGTATTGCGTGATGCAGCCTTCCCTGCAGTCGCTCTAATAACTCTCTTCCCTTTGGATGTCACCTTTGGAACCTCGACATCGTCTGATACCGGTGACAGTGGCGATTCGAATGCTGATGCAGAGTCCGCATCCGATGATTCCGATTCATATGTCGCCTCCTTGGTGGATGGAATTGTCATGCACATGAATCAGTGAGGAGTCGATAATAAGAAATGCTTATACCTCTTTCACCTGTAAAGGCTGTGATGCTTTGCGTCTGAGAGGAGGCTTCTGTGGTTGATCATCCTCGTCAGTTGGCACGCCCTCTTGAACCATCTTCAGCTTTTGATTGGAGAGAGACAGTGCCGTTGGGGTTGGCGGCTTCACAGCCGCCGTATGTTGAGGTGGCTGATCCTGTCTAGAACGAGGCTGAATTGGCGTAAGTGGGGTTCTTTTTTGAGGAACCTGTGCCGTTTTGAATTGCTGTGAACGATATCGAATAGAGGGTGGCTGTTGGTCAGTCACCTTGTGGAAGTCAAGATTAGGAGAGCCGGGCTGAGGGTGGTTAATGAAAGTAACAGGAGCCTGTAGGTATTGACTCGCCTCTTCCTCAATCTCCATTCTGTCCTCGGCTGGCATGCCTTCATCGCTCTGCATCCCATCAGCCCTCTTGAGATGACCCTGCTCCTGCATCTCAAGCCACTCCTCTGGATCGATCCGACTCTTGCCACCATATGGAATGTGCTTGCTTACTATTTTATTATTATTAGAAATCAATATATGGGTAGTCGACACTCACTTTGAGCCTCCGCAAGTGCCCTCTTCCACACGTCCCTTTTCACCTGCCGCTGTCGCTTGCAGTTGTGATCGATGTCCTCAAGAATTGCCTCAAGTTCCTCTCGTTCTAGGTAGTATCCACTCCACAGCTCATCCCAGCATGCCTTGTAAAATTTTTCCTCCTTGTTGATCAGCTCCCGTAAAGATGACGTATCAGCTGGTACAGCCTTGGGTGGTGAGGAAATAGCTTTCTTTTCCATCCTCTGGGATTCGATTTGCTGTTGACCTTTTACTGTATCCTGTGTAAAACATGTGTGTGTTGTCTGTAGCTATTGGCATTAACTTGATTGGACATACCTTGGTCTCGTTTTGCAGACGCTCCCTTTCCTCCTACTCGTCTAGCCATTTCTTGGGGTCAATTCGTTTGCCTCCCCCATATAACGGTTGTTGAGCTAAGGGCTATTAGTTGCATGGATGAGCGGATGGAAGAATACAGACTTCCAGCCACTGCAATAGCGCGTGACCAATCCTTAACCATTCTTTTACGACGTGATGCACACCTGCTATCAATCTTTTTGAGCAGACCCAGTAGTTCGTACTCCTCGAGGTGTTGGCCTTTCCACAGTTCCTTCCAGGATTTGTAATAAAAATCTGCCTCGTCTGCTAAGAGGGCATAGAGCATCGTCAAGTCTTTGATGCTTGCTGCTGGTGGAGATGCAACGATTGGAGAAGCAGAGCGAGGAGTCGGAGAACGGATGATGGGTGAGGCTTTGGGGGAATATATGGGCCTTTTCGGAGTAACCAGAGGCTCGTCTTCTTCTTGCTCTGCCGTCTGCTGCTTCTTCTTTTTAGTGGTCTGTATAAAACTCGTTAGTGTTGTAAGAAAGATCGGTTAAAGACGTGTGCCTTGTGCATTTTTGGCTTGGAAACTTTCGAATGGTGCTCTTCGACTGTATTATGGACCTCACGAGTCTATATGAACAGTCAGTACAAGGTGAGTGCTGTCAGCCTGACGGAGAAACGGACGTTCGTGCTCACCTTGGCCTTTTTATGCGGACGCTGACTCTTTTTCTGCACTTCACTCTTCCCCTGTCTTCCTTCCTCTTCTTCCTCCTCTTCTTCATCGCTCTCCTCTCTCTTCCGCTTCTTTGAAAGTCGTGATTCGGACTGGCCAATCTGAATGGAATTAGTATACGTTCAAATAAATGATCAATAGGCATCACCTGGCGACGCTTGCGACCTCTTTTCCTTGTGGATGGTGCAGTGTCCGAGTCGGCATCCTCCTGAAGACTGAGTGAGGTAAAGTTTAAGATGGTAGGAACGACGCACCGTATTTTCTCCATTATTTGTATCCACTTCATATTCATATTCCGTTTCTGGGTCTTGCCAGTCAGGATCGAAATCTTTGAACGAGTATTTCCAGGCAGTGTGGTCGAGGTGCTGAATCATAATCTCTTTGGTGAGCCAGTTCTGGTGATACACTTCTGCCCACGGGTGTGACTTTATCACCTGTCATTCGAGTTGGAGTGAACGTGTGTCGGGAGGGAGGGTGAAGGACAAACGGCGGCAACCACGGCACTAAATGCAGTGGCATTGCCTCGAAACGTCTTAGAGATATCACAGTATTTATGTGTCCATCGATGAACTGTATCCTGTATGTAATGCGAGCAATTTGGGATAGTATGAGCGAATGACAAGACCACTTGCAGACAGCATACATACCTCGTAAGCCTTGTACTGTTCGAGAGGAAGACGAGATGCAGTTTGAAGATTGAATCCAAGACGAGCACGTCCTGTACTTTTACGGATCGTCGTTTTTCGATTTGCCTCCCCTCGAGGGCGGTGGATATGGTTCTTGCTGGATGAGTCTTGAGGGAATGCACGCTGTGTGAGTGCCTCAAGTTGACCTATAGGACTCGTTAGCATATTATAAGTTCATATTGACGCGTTCAACGCGTGAATTTGAGGCGACCGGGCTGTGGCCATCCGTCACGTAGAGTTGGTGGGCCTTCCTGTTCACTGCCAAGACTTACCCTTATCGACAACAACGTATTGACCCGTCTTCTGACCACCAAGGTCGACTTTTGCAGGGCTTTTGGGCATGGGCGGTTGAGGTAGTCCAGGTCCAAGTGGCGAATTTTCGTCAAGTCCCTAGCTTGGACTTGACCACTACCGCCATGCCCCTTGGTAAGGGCAGGCATGCAAAAACAAAAAAATTAGGCTCGAGAACCCACAATCTTTCATCAAAAGTTCGAAAGGCTGCCCATCAAGACTATGCGATCTGCCACTGCCGCGGTTTCCAGATGGGGTGTGGAAAGGTCGTTAGTGCTACAACTAGATGGAGACATAAGAAATCTGAGGAAAGGAAGGCTCGAGGTAGGCATTTTATCTTCAGGTTTACGTATGAACTGACCTTCCACACAGCCAATGCCGAGACGCTCGACACTGTGTTCCCAGACATCGCTACAGCCCTACGAACCCAAAATGAACAAGACGAATCATTAAGTGATGATTCTATCCCAAATTTCGATGGAACGCTACCTATGGATGAGGATTTCTTCGACGCCACACAGTATTTCGATGTTCAAGAACTGGATGCCCCTACACCTGAACACGACCCCCATGATGACGAGTTCCCTCAGGCAACACCAGTACCTCAATTTCCATCAAAAGCCACTCAACAAATCATATCTTTACAGCGTACCTTTGGCTTTACCGACATTGAAGTCGAAAACGAAGATGGCACTGATTCCAGAGATTCGGATGAAGAGGAGGTTGTTATCGAGTGGGATCAGGCGAGGATACTGGAAGACATTGACACACTTGAAGAGGAGTTAGCGAGGATGCAAATGGAGGAGCAGCTGGGCAACGCTCAAGGACAGCTCCTTCTGGAAGCTGAGAGCCTCGTTTCATCAAGTACGTCTTTATTGTGGCTAAAAAGAGGAAATCTGACAGCTTGACAGCAGAACTAAGTGAAGAGGATCGCGATAGTATTCTTACTCTTGCGTACCATCTCGTTCATGGACATACTGAACAGGCTTGGGAGCACTTACGAGTACTATACAGTGGTCGCGTCAATCTACCGTCATTCTACCAGGCATGCAAGCTCCTTGAGAGGGTCACAAATGTGAGCTACACACCTTACGATTGCTGTGTGAACTCTTGTGTGTGCTTTGCGGGACCATTACAAGATGATCAGTCATGTCCACAATGCAGAGAGTCACGGTATGACAGTCGTGGCAAGCCCCGGAACATATTTCGCTATGTCCCGCTCATTCCTCGACTACAAGCAATGTTCCGGAGCAAGGAGATGATCGAGTTACTCAAGTATCGATTGAAGCGTGACAGTAACGATGGGAATCTTCGTGACGTATTTGATTCCCATCATTACCTCAATCTGCGTGAGAAGTTTGTCACCATTGACGGTGAGCAGCTCCCTCACAAGTTTGGCGAATTCGACACCGACATCTTCATTGGCTTACTTCTCGATGGCGTGTCCCTATTCAAGGCACTAGGTGCTCGTCGCTCCAAAAACAACTACACGTGCTGGCCGCTTGAGGTTGTTATCTACAATCTCAGCCCCACCATTCGTACTCAGCTTCGTCACATCCTCTCTCTAGGCATCATTCCTGGACCAAGGGAGCCAAAACACCTCAATTCATTTCTCTATCCTCTTTACGAGGAATGTACCCAAGGCGGACGTGGTGTCGACACCATTGGAATCAAGGATGATGGTTCGCTTTATTTATTTCCCCTCCACTTCTATCTTATCTTTGCCACCGGTGACATCAAAGCCCTCATCAAGGTGCGATGCACCAAGGGACCGAACGCGATCTGCCCATGTCACAAGTGTCACATCAAAGGTGTACGTGACATGAAGAAACCAAGGATAACGACTCATTATGTGCCTCATCGACTACCAGGCCCAGAAGAACACCCGTCTCAAACAGCTGAACTTCTCAAGAGTCCAAAGACCCACGAATGGTACCTCCGTATCTATCACAATCTCGACAATGCGACCACGGAGAAGGAACGAGGTACCATCTGCAAGAATGCCGGCATCAATGGAATCCCAATTCTCGGACAACTCTCGTCCATTGACATTGCAAACTCGATGCCGTATGGCTTCATGCATCAAGTGTTTCTAAACTTGTTCCCCAACCTTTGTCGGCATTGGCAGGGGAGGTTCAAAGACGTTGATGCATCTGGAGAAGACTATCGGATACCAGATGAACTATGGGCAATAATTGGGGAAGAGACGACCGCTGCCAACACTTCGATCCCATCATCGATGGTTCGACAACTCCCAGATATCTATCATGATACCGGCCAATATAACGCTGAATCATGGTGGTTCTGGATGACTTGGCTGGCTCCATATCTCCTCGACGGCCGACTGGATCAAGCATATTACGAGCATCACCTTGTTCTCACTCAATTTGTCAAGGACTGCACCTCCGAGGTGATCACGACGACGATGTTGAGGCGTATTCATAGCAACATCCTCAGATGGCACACACAATATGAAGCGTAGGTACATTCACTCACCAGGACATTTACTTACATTGACATAGGCTCTACTATCGCTACCAAGAATCGCGGCTATCAACCGTTCCACTCACCATCCATGCCCTCATCCACACCCCATCTGACCTTGTCTACAGTGGGCCTAGTGACGTAACATGGGAGTTTGCTGGCGAACGGAAGATGGGCGCACTGTCTCGTGCCATCAAGTCTCGCCGTTTCCCTTTCTCTCAGCTCAGCAACTTTGCTCTACGAATGGAGCAACTCAAGGTGGCACAGATGCTCTTTGGGTTCTCGGAAAAGGAGATGACCGGTAAAGAACGACAAGACTGGACAAAGCTCACCAAACTGGAAATGATGATACCTCAACTCAGTAAGTACCCATCATCAATCTGGTCATCGCTAACGACATTCCAGGTTCAACCACTGTCCTTCGTGCCCCTCGTGAATCAGCGTTCCATCTCGATGATGCAACAAAAACAGCGCTTGCCCGATACATCAAAGGAGTCCTCCCTGTAAATGTGTCAGTAAACCGTATTTACGATGCACTGCCAGCGACTTGCATGCGAGCCGGGAAGATTCGAGTTCTTGGGGAGAAGGAATCAATATGTGGAACATGGGCTGCCGAAAGTCGTTCCGAGGATAAATCTCGAGACGCCTCCTTCATTCGGGTGAGTTTTATCAGCGGATATGTCACTTAGTCTGACGATCTGCTAGCTTGAGCTTCTCGTCCCGACTCGAAACGCTGATGGAGAAATTCACGATGTGCCAACGTGCTTTTATGCACAACTTCAATACGTTATTCATGCAAAACTCCCTGCTGACAAGCGATTTGGCCTACGCCAGGACTACGAGGCGCTGCTGGCGCTCGTGAATATTTGCGACAGCAAGGGGGACGCCACTCAAGGCCCAGTATGGTATAAAAAGCTCAAATCGCGTTCATTCGTTCATGTTGGGACGATTCAGTGCCTTGTAGGGAGGATTCAAGTTGGAAACAAGTGGGGCATCATCGACACAAGCCTCCACTGTATGCGGACCTCATTTATCAGCGCAGAAGATGCAGATAACGATGCAGATTAGCTCTTTATACACATATTGTTGTTATTCCTGGCCATAAGGTCAGGTCTTACGCGCATCTACTAGGTGTCGAATTGTGCTGCCCCGGCGTTGAGCTGAAAAATGCTTGTCTGACCCCGCCCCTATGCCCTGCAGAACGACGCGACCTGAAGGGTCAAAGTGCATCTGGACTGCAGGGATTATGGACGAGGGCGACGCTCAAGGCCCCTATGTCCCCAGTTGTCAGGCTGAAAAATGTTTGTCCGCTGTGACCCCACCCCCACACCATGCAGAACGACACGACCTGAGGGGTCTGGATGCATCTGGACTGCGAGGTGGTAGAGGATGGGGATGGCCTCGAGTGGTTGGGTTCAGGTTGTGTGTTTGCCCGTTGGAGCAAGCAACCAGCCGGCTGAGATGGGAACCCACTTGGATGGCCTGGGTACCCAGTGGATACCTCCAGGAAACCCAGGCTACGTGACTGGGGCTCCCAAATCGGTGTGCCAGGGTTCCCCCTTTGCTCGCCTGGGCATACCCATTTGAGTCAACCAGGTAGATATCCCACCTCCACCGTCCGGGAAAATACCCAGTTGACTCGACTGGGTAGGTATCCCACCTTCACCGTCTGGGAAAATACCCGGTCGACTTGACTGGGTAGGGGACCCACTTCTACCGTCCGGGAAAATACCCAGTCAACCCCACCGGGTAGCCTTCCCACCTAGAAGGTGTGGGTAAACCCAGGTGGCTCAGCGGGGAAGGTGGGTTACCACGCCGAGCCACCTGGGTTTTCTTCTCACAGAGTTAACATAGTTTTTACTGCAAACATCGACGACTCTGAGCATCCAAAATTGGCCAATTATTGTCCGTGGATAGAAGCGATAGTTGAATCTCGGCTGATATATGCGGCCGCAGTTGATCCCGACCTACCCACTCAATATTTATGTAAGCGAATTCCGATTATGCGGAACGGTGCCTGGATGCGCAGTGCGCAGTGCTTGGCTCTCGTAATCCGTATGATATATCGTGTATTTCGTTTGGTCAGCGCAAAAAATGATATATCCACCCATGAACATAATCAAGACCCGGAAGTAAAAACAAATGTCGGCGGCTAGTCGCTCGGCACCCACTCCACGCGTTCTACGAGGACGACATGTTGAGCCTACTAGAGCTAGGACGAGTGAGCGTCGGGTACAAAACATGGTAATAAGAAGGAGAGCTACCTAAGACGAGTGAGCGTCGGGGTAAGTGTTTGCATCCGACGCTCACCCATCATCTATGTACATAGCGAAGCGGCGAGTCATGAACCAGTAAAACCGACACGACAAATATACCGGGTAACGTCCAATCAGGAATAGCGAGGGGATATACGCTTTCTGAGCATTGGTCCGGTCGATAACGTAACGCAATGCCCGCCCCAAGTCCCCGCAACTTGGGCGCCATTGACACGCGTTCCTCCTTTCCAACCATCGTGAGAACAATCCCACGGATTCTTTATACAACTTTCGCGCGCTTTTGGAGGGCCCTCGCGTTTTTATTATAATGGAGGAGTGAAACGAAGGCCAGCCCAGCGTTTTCGAATCGATAGCATCATGCCTCTGCCGGAATTCATCCATCTCTACGTTCCACCATTCTTGACGAAGTTTATTAAAGATTTGATCAGAGGCGCGGTTGTTTAGACTCGAGTGTCAAGATATCCCGTTGGGATTGGAATTCTGGGTACAACAATTTGGCGAAGGGTGCATATGAGGCGAGTTTGAGAGAGTTAATGATTGATGGTCCATTCCATTTTCATGGACACGATCCATTGAAATAGGCGGTACGTGGTGTGGAAAATTGGCAGCCGTCTCGTTTATGCGACCAGCTGGGCATTACTAGTCCTTCATACTCATCGAAATCGACCATGGACAGGTATTCCTAATGGCTGGGAGTATTGCATCAGTTTCCATCTTTACTTAATAACTCGGAACGTCGGTAGTGGCGAAGTCTGGTCCAACTAAGGCGACATCATGGTTCTTAAATTGTTTCAAGTTTCGCATTGGGAAAAAGAGGTAAGGATCAAGTGTGCGCGTTATATAGCAATAAACATGGATCTAGACGCTGTCGTGCGACTGATCACTGGGCCCAATTGCCATGTAAGATACCTCTGAAGAGACTGTACCCGACAACCCGCTCCTTCGGCCCCACATACCGTGTCGTACCCACACGTCACTCCAATATCTCCCGGTCCACACTAACCAGGCCCAAGCCCACACACGCGTAAACCACACATTGCCCATAGTCCCCGTTCCAAAAGCACACGTCGCCAATGGTTTTACAATAGTAACCTCCAGTAGCACGCCTGCAGGCTGTAGCAAGAAGAACGCTATCGTCTCTCCTTCCACAAACGACAAATCCCGAGGGAGCACCGTGGGTGGGTGGACGCGATACATCAATGCCAGATGCATTGTGCACGAGAGCGCAAAGACGCACAGGCCGCGGAACGCGGACTGCGTTCGTCGGTTGGGGAGAAATGGCTTGGACACATCGACGAGGGTTGCACTGATCATAAGGAACACGCGGCAGAAACTGCAATGCCATTTGTGCGTCCAGAATGCCTGCAGAGAGGCCGCATGGAATGGATCGTCGAAGAGCGGGGGCCAGCCTGTCATCGGGAGAGCCCAGGGCAACGGCACCGATCGAAACGGCGGTATAGGAAATCCTCATGGACAGTGCGGTCATCATACAAACGCATACGGCATAGTATATTTGGAAGAGAGGTGACATTGTCGTGATAGGATGTCGCGTGTGGGGCATCTCGGGCCAAGCTTGGGACTGGGCTGTGGTGTCGAGGAAGTCCATGAGAAGTATCTGTCCCGCAAGGGATGCCAGCTGCTCGCGAACAAAGGTCCATCTCGGCCGGTTGTGCCTTCCGTCAATCAAGGCGGCAGGGACAAAGTCCCAGTGAGTGTCTGAGAAATAACTCGTTCCCATCATGCTGAAAAGCAGATCGAGGCTCCACAACAATCGTCCCAGGAAAGTCTCGGGTGTTTCTTGCCAGACTCCGTGCGTGACCCATTTTGGCAGAGAGTCGTATAAGTAACCGAGGCTAGTTTCCACGTTTCTGAAAATCCCGTATGTGCAAATGATGGATATGCCAGATTCGACGGCCCGTCGAGGCGTTTCGAATGCATATCCGAATCGATAAAACCAATAGGATGAGATTGCACAAAACGTGAAGCGAGTTGTCGTGATCAAAGGCGATGGTTTGAGGGTCAAGGTGAAAATTGCGAGCAAAAGGAAGAAAAAGGCGGCTGTTGCGGACGGTGCGCTCTCGATTGGAACCTCGAGAGCCGGGAAAAAGCCCTCGAGTCGAAGATCTATCATTTTGAGAAGAAGGAGTTTGAGAGAGGGTAATGGATAAGTTAGAGTGATAAGTAAGGTAAGCGCCAAGCCTAGCAGACTAGTATGATACTGACCACAATCATCACCAAGTGCATAGCATCAACCCCGCCCGAACGGACATGTTGGTGGTAGGATCAATGACTGCATCCTAGCACCAATTAGCATCAATGCCTGAAGTAGGCCTTGGATCACATAATCGTCCCGGATCCAACACCGCGAATAAAATGAATGGACTCCACGCATATAATATTTCGTCTGCCTATCAACAATGAGTGTCAGGCCATGGCCAAAATGAACATTTTCAACACCCTCCACATTAGCGACCCATCCACTGACCACAACTGCGTATAAGTGTCTGGTTTGTGGTGGCAGTGGGCACGACGATGGTGTCAATCGACCCAAACGGTTTTCCCTCGATAAAGTTCATCATACGACTGTAGACGAGTCTTTCTCCACATAAATAGGCGTCTTACCTACTGGCTGTCAGACAGCCAGCTGAGCGCCCTGACAGTCACTTGCACCCAACTACGTTGTGTTTCCCGCTGGGGACTCAACTTAGTTTTAACTATGCTCGCTTACTCTACTCTCCCATTTGACGTTATACGTCATATTTGCTCGGCCGTGTGGGCATCAGACAACCAGTCTCTCTTAGCGCTACCATCGGTGGACCGACTAATTCGCACCATATGGATCCCATTTTTGCTCAAGGAAACAGTGTACGATCATCATTGGGAATGCGATGACCGGTCGACATTCCAGCCAAACGCTCTTCTCGCTAACGAAGCCATTAGAGCCGCTATCAGGTGCGCCGGTACCTTGTTTATACGCACAGCCTCAAGTAATTTCCCAGGAAGTTACACTTTACGCCGGTGTCGTGGCTTACTATGTCGCCCATACCGAAAAAGTTCTTCAATCTTTTGTTCTCAATTCCCAATCTCTCAGAAATGACCTTAACACTGCAACCCTGGTATATATCTCAATTTCAGAAGGAATTAAATGCGGTCGACGACGCGTTATCGCGGCTGAATGCTAAATCATTTCCGGGGCTAAAAGCCCTTACTATCCCGTCTCCGGAGTGGATCTTTGTAGCAGAATATTGTCCACAACTCAAGAGCCTCGAAATTTTATCATCGGGGGAGGACTATTTGCCCACGGAACTAAATGTCGACGTTGCGCGACTTGGGAAATCCCACCCAGGTCTTACCAGACTTCACTGTTATGAGGTTGGAATGGCGAGCCATATCCATGGTCAGTCGCTTGTTGTAGCCAAATACCCGATCTCTAATGGGATGGTAGATATTGCCGCAAATCTGTCCAAAATCGAGGACCTCGGACTTTGCGCTCCTTTCTGGGACTTATCACCAGATGGTTCGAGAAACATTATGGTATGCCACCTCCATTTCTTGTTCCATTCACGCCAACTATTTCCCAGGATCACTTTGAAGCGTACAATGCATTTAGGCGTCTCAAAACTTTGACCATACCTTGTGCAAGGCACCTAGGAATAGCGTGTCGCTTTCAGATGCGTGAAGATGTGTACTGGACTTACACCCCAAAGGTTTTGGAGGAAATGAAAAGGGAGTGGAGAGAGATCATACATCGTGTGATGCATGGAATCAGTATGAAAGTTGTCGTGCAGAAGGAATCAACGCTCCGTGAAGTTATCATGCACGATGCAGAAGAATATGAACAGACAGTCTGGGAGAAAGGGGGAAGGGCGACCTATATGAAAGCAAGAAAATCTTACGTTGCTGGAGGACGCAGAAAATTCTATCATCCGAGAGTTTGCATGAGTAGCAC
>Ga0335072_10010108_pt1 | contig 13587 bp, 13 predicted proteins | sample Lox_Sample_21_FD_206725 | JGI IMG/M metagenome (GOLD analysis project Ga0335072, IMG submission 206725) | Soil microbial communities from Loxahatchee National Wildlife Refuge, Florida, United States - Lox_Sample_2.1 | ecosystem: Environmental > Terrestrial > Soil > Wetlands | place: USA...
TTCATTCTGGAAAAGGGAAAACTGGCGACGGTGGACAGAGCTCTCTTTTCTTTCTATTTCCGAGAGTTGCGCATCCTCATAAGCGACCTTTTTGGAGGCTAGAGATATTTGCATCTGCACATCCTTTGCAGCTTGATCAAGGTTGTCTTGGTATGATTTGAAGGCAGCTTCGAAGGGATTGAGAATGGGAGACAACACTTGCATGACACCAGATCTTTGTGAGACCTCAATAATTTTGATGCACAACCGGATGACAATAGAGAAATACCCACACAGTGCCTTTTGAAGATCGACAGAACCCGGGTATAGGAGACCAAATTGCTTGTAGGTAGGACAGGAACGGCCGACCGTCATGATGAGGCTTGTGATTTTGTCGAAGTATGAGGCAACATTACTTGCTGTCAGAATTGCCGTCTTGACACCACCCCATACTAACGCGGCTATTGTTGGGTTGGAGTTGACGAAAGTTCCAACAACATCTGAGAATTGTTGAATGGCCTCTAGAAAAGTACACAGCCTTGGTGCGACACACTTGCCCGCCCTCCCTTTGTTGTCGGCGTCAACTTTCGAAACAAACGCTATCACACTTGAAGCATCTGGTTTACTGAAGTTACTGCGATAGTGCTGTTGCTGCTCCTCTGAAAGGATCTTGTCGAAGCTCTGGAGGGCTTCTGCGAGAGGCGCTGTCGGATTTGCAGCAGGAAGGTTGGAATCAGTGGTCAAGGTAAGAGCCATGTCAGCGAATTTGAGAACGCCGTCACTGGTCTGGGCTTTGGCATTCTATTTTTCTTTCTTCAGAGTACTTCAGTTGTGAGAATAGATAGATGGGCATTATAGCGAAGGCTGATAGGCGCTGCGGCTGAAAGAAGTTTGCCCCCGAGCTGCGCCCACGCTAGCGGACATCATGGTGAGGGTCGGCCTCCGGATGATGCGGAGGGCACAAATCCTGTGCCTTAAACAAGTATCGGATGAATGCCCATAGGAGCGGCTATTGGGCGCGTTGTATGGGGATCACCGTAGACAACAACCATCGAAGCCTCAGGTGGTATATAGACCTCGCCGGCGCTTCCAGATTAGGTAATGGGCATACATCTAGGGCCTGTTAAGCTTTCCGTGCTGTGATTCGTCCAACTCGATTCCTTGTATGTTATTGTGTACACCCTTTTCTGCTTCCCTTTTTCTTCCTCTTCTAACCTTTGGGTTGCTGTAGACAACTGGTGGAGCAGAAGACTCTTCAGGAATAGACGCCATATGGGAGCGCCGGTAGGCGGGGCTCTCTGGGGCGGAGGTGCTCGGCGAACAGCCTGAGTAAGTCCTGATTGGGAGTCCCGATGTGATCGATGTACCACCTTGGGACTCCCTAGCAGGAATTAGAGGAGTACCTAGGACTACTACATCCTCGCCAGCGTCATCAGGCGTGACTGCAGTCCTCTCTCAGCCAGCTGCAGCCGTAGCTTCACGCGCTTTCAGCCCCTTCTTCGCAATCTCCGCCCCATTCTAGCCTTGAGCGTCCGTCTTCCCATGTATTTCCCTTTTGATACTGCCGCTTTTGGGCGGGATCCGGATTGCCTGAAGTACCAGCGCCTACCTGCCAATCTCTAGCATCTTGCGCTGCTCGGCCTGGACTTGGCCGTAAGGCTTTGGTCGTAACTACTAACTAGCTTCTAGTGTATTCCTGTAATTGTATCGATTTCCACTCTAGGCAAGAAGAATCGTTGTCACACTATGGAGCTGAATGTGGTCCTGTTAAGCCCTTGAAATCCGTCAATCATCCTTCTCCCAGCTCCATCAAAGACCTCCGGAACCGCACAACGGAGTGGTATCTGGGAAGGGGGGGGCCGGCTTAAAAGCGTCAGCATATCTAAGAACAGCACCATCCATTCTCCATACGCCGCCAATCCAAGCGCTCGCTATGCAATTATACAGAATGTAAACAAAACCACAGCCACCCCGCATATCCTCCTCAGAATAGAGCATGCCCAGAAGCCGCTTTGACTCTTGCCCTCGTCTTCCCCAGATCCTCGAAACACTGTTTATTCCTTTCATTTGCCACATCCCACCACTGCCGTACCTTGGCATCCTCTTCTAGCCAAGCCATGAAAGTGGCATAGCCCGCATTTGATCCGCCGAGAGCGTCGGGGGGCGGCCCATCGCCAATCATGCTGATCCAATGACTGGCCATACTCATATCGACTTGCTCTTGCCTGCTCCGGAAGTGCTCAATCATTTTCTTGTTGAAGACGCTCCAGTCATAAAAGTACGCATTCATGTCAGCAACGTAGCTCTTCCAGCTGACTTCGTTGATCTGAGCGGGTGGATTGATCGGCTTTGGTGGCTTCGGGAGACAAAGGTCGCTAGAGGAGCCCGGAACGGTTTTGCTGTGGTGGACGTCAGGAGCTGCGCGTGACTCGAAAGGTAGGTTCGTAGAGAGATCGCCCATATCCTTCAGACCAGTAGAAGATGGTCCAAATGGTGGGACGTTTGCAAGATTGTTTAGATTCACATCGGCAGTGGTAGGATATTCACAAGGAGGAGCGGGCTGGTCGCGATTGTTGGGTGCGTGGCTGGCTTGGGGCGCGAGCGGTACAGTGTCAGAGATCGAGTCATCAATATCCATGGCATCTGCGACATCTCCGCTACTAGCCCTTCTACCTCCATTGAGTGTTGCGTCGAAATGAGACTGACCGGGAATTGCTGTTTCAGAAACAAATTTTGAAGCCACCCCTGGTTGGCCGTTATGGGCGGCATCGGGATCGTCCTTAGTTGGAATTGTTGGCCTCTTCACACCACCAGATTTTGAGGGCCTTTTTGGAGTCTTCACATTGTTACTATTCAGTTCGCTGCTAGGCATGGCCCAATTTGGGTCTTTCAACTTGGCAGCCCACTCCTCGGCCGAGAACCTCCCTGGCGGAAACGCTTGTGCTGTCGGCATACTAGCTCGGTTTCTGCCATTTTGATCTTGGGCTTCAAACGCTTTCCGGCCATCACTGTCGCCCGTCAAATCGATTGGCTCGGAGCTGTGGTCGCCCTTGTTCGGCGACATCCGCCCTCTGCCAACAGATCGTGCCCGCGTACGGGCGGTTCGTGATGGTGACTTTCCTTCACGGGCCGTGGTGGGCCGGAAATGCTCGTCGCCGCTATTAAATTTGCCATCCCAATCAGCCGCCGAGAAGGTCGTGTTGATATGTTCTTGGCTTACGCTTTGATACCCGGGCTGGGGGTATGGACGATTTCCTGGTTCTTGCGCACCACTATGGCTAGTACGTGATACATGGTCAGCTTTTGAGAACAACTTTTGGTTGAAAAGTGGGGTTGCATGTGAAAACAAATACTGCATTTCCCCAACGTTCTGCTCAGTAAAGGCCCCCAGGCACTCTTTTTGAGCAGACGATTTTCGCTGAGGGAGTACGCTTGAGGGTACAGCCCAAGACGGAAGACCATTGAGTGAAGGGCCTGCTTTTCTAACTTTGGAAGGGGAGAAACCCCAGTCTTGAGACCAGGTTTGGGAAGGGGAATGAAATGTGCCATACATGTTTGGGTGTTTCCTGGGATCTTCAGCACTGACGTGTCTCACATGCTCTCTGATGTCGTCCGTCCTTGAGTTGCCATTACTTTGAAAAGATTGCGGTTCTTGAAACATCCGGGGATCAGATCGAGGTAGGGGTGGAGGGTATTCGTATCGCCTAGTATATTCGTCCTGCGGACTATGTGCATGCTTGTGATTAGGTGGAGGAAATTGGCTGTTCATGGTTGGATCATCAGCTACGATATGACGGTAAGCAAAACTACCGCTTCCTGCCTTCTGCCGTCGAGGGCGAGGTTTGGCTTTCGGTCTGGAAGCGAAATTCTCCGGTTCAGCATCACTGCTAGAATCAGATTCCGACGAGGAGAATTCTTTAGTGGTGTGTGCATGTCTGAGGTTTGGACTGGCGCTTTGATGCCTTGCGGATGATGCATGATGCGGATAGGGTCTTCGGAGATCATCGTCTTCATGACTTCCCCACTCTCGTTCGACCGGAGAATTTCTTACACTCGCAGATCGGCCAACGCCATTTACATAAGTCTTCTCACCGCCACTTGTGGCATACCGGGTCGAAATACGTTCAAGTTCTGGTCTCCGAGGTCGCCGAGAGGCTTCGTTAAGGTTCGTCGACGAATGACTCTTCTTGAGAGGACTGGTGGCGGGCTCAGGTCTGGCCATGGTGGGCGAACGTGGTATGCTGTCGTTCGGAAAATACGAGTCATAATGTTGTTCGTGGACATGTACGTATGCTGGAGTTCTTTGAGGAGTAGGTTCGTTTGCCCCAGGTGTACCCGGGACGAATTCTGCTGGTTTGCGAGCGCTCGCTGTTCTGGACACGCCTGGAAAACTAGTTTGCGGCATATTCTGAAAATGTTCGTAACTTCTATGGTGTCGGGGCAGGAACCCCGGAGGTGGAGTGCTTGTATCCGGACGCGGAGCAGTGGGATGGGCGGATGGACGTGATAGAGGAGGGGTGGGGAAAGGTTGAGGTTGCCCGTTCCTCATAGACCGAAAGGCACGATAAGCATCATACCTGGCTTTTTGAGCCTCTTCTTCCGCTCTGTCTCGTGGTTGTGCCTTAGCTCTTGTAAATGCGGCATACATGTCTGCACCAGAAGAGGGTGGTGGTGGTGGCGGCGGCGGAGGAGGTTGTGGCGGCCTCCCACGTCCAGAAGGTGGAGTGAACGGAGCTCCACGTGCTCCAGTGGTTGCACTTCGAGAGGGAGGTGGAAAGCTTGTCGTTGTAGGGTGTCCTGCATTGCGGCGAAAAGCGTTCACCACGTCTCTTTTGGTCTTCTCCTGCCTCGCTCGATCTGCATCGTATTTGGCCTTTAGCTGAGGATCACAGAGAACTTCATGTGCAGCCTGAACAGCTTGGAACTTGGCCGTGACCTCCAGTTCTCTTCCGGGATTGCGATCAGGATGGTATAGCTTGGCTGTCTGGCAATCAGCTCATGTTCATGCTAGCTCTGTAGGATGTATTCACCAAGTGTACGAAACTGCTTCTTTATTTCCTCAGCATCCGCCGTAGGTTGAAGATCTAAATCGGCATAATAGTCGATATTGACGTCTGCCTTGACCATTGTGACAAGGCAATCCTCAGCTTAAGATGGGGTATCACAGCCTCAGCGACGACGGCAGCTGCCAATCAGAGGTCTTGACTGTGATGGCTGTCCACATAACATGGTTCATTGACCCAGCATGCGTCGCGATGCTCCCAAGCGCGGTAAACGTTGATCGACAGGAAAGGGTCGGTGAGCAGATGGTCCTGCAGGTATCGTTAGGACCGTCAGTCAAAATGGCAAGCCGGTATCACCTCAAAAAGAAGCCGGTCTCAACGTGTTGCGCAAAATGGTGGGGTAGCTTTTTGTGAGTGGTAGGACAGATTCGGGGGTCCTGCTTACGGTGTAGAAGCCAGGCACAAGGCAGGCCGATCAGAACAAGTGACTTTGCGCGCCTGACAGTGGTCCAAGGAGGCCAGGCCAAATGTCATTTGTGGCTAAAAGGTTGACAAGCTCCTTACTGGGTTACTGCCTGGAAGCCAATTCTGGTGCAAGGTGTTGGTGAGAATGTTCCTTGCAGTCGATTTGCAACGTACAGTAACGGGGCAAAAGGATGGGAAGAGGTACGCGACAGGTTGAAGCGATTGAGTGGCAAGGGAAATGTCGAAAAAGAAAGGAACGGGCTGGCTGGTTGGTACGAGGCGTTCGACGTGCGTTGTGGCAGCATCACATTCGCTGACCTGCCTTGGCGTGCTGAATTGTAGGTGCTCGATCGTACGCTAATTGTCAGGTGCTCCCGACCGTGATGCGTGCGGCGTGCAAACTGCACAGACGGGATCACCCGACCACCCTATCCTCGCTTTATCCCGACCTTGTATCCCGCGCGCCTTAGAACGCACAGCGCCTAGCTGCGGGACCCCCCGGGGGATTAGAAAAAGGAAATCCCAAATCCAATCTACCTTTGGCCTAGACATTCCTGTCTGGGCTCGAGAGTGGCAATGACCGCTAAAAATCTGTCTCTCGAAAGTTCTCCTGAAGCTGCAATTTCAGCGCTTGAGATCACATCGTGACATGGGGCTAGCTATTCATGGCGGTATCCTACATCCTCCATAGCATATCTCTAAACTACCAGGCAAGCCTAAGGTCCTCTTCTTGCTCTTCTAACAGCACAGCTCAAAATGAGACGCTCGCTCCATTTACGCTGGCGCCACACGTTCAGTACGGCTTGAAATAGTGAATCTGTGACTTGTCAGGTCGTATACCATTCCAAGTCACCGTCTGCACTGGTCGAATGCAACTCGTTGGGCAGATGCACGATCCCCATAAACACGAAATCTCAGTCTATGTCATCAAAGGAGATTCGGCCCTGGACATACCGAGCGCTCTAGACGCTGACCTACTTCGAATCGTGCCCACGATATCATTCCATACTGCCTTGGAGGACGCTCAGCTTATCACTCTATCCGAACCTCTAGGACATCACGTGGAGACTGTTGACGATGTCATCGAAATCGACCAAGGTTGCAAATGTGTAAGCGTATGCGACAACCTCTCCATTACAACCTAGATGTCACAAGGTTACGCGGGTTCGAAGATGGGAAAACTCCACTGATTCGAATGTGGACTTTCAAAGCCAGTAGGGGAGGATTACTGACACCGGGGGATTCACTTGTGGAATTTGGGCTCTCGGTCAATGCAGGGAGTCAATGTATCGAGTCCGCGCCAGCCTTTAGAAGCTAAAGTACTTGTACAATGTAGTTTCAGTGGCACAACGTTCGTTGCCAAAGACCCATGCTCCGAAGCCCCTCCAGTTCCAGCACGAGATTACCATACATCCTAGAATGATTTCTCTTTCAAGCCCTATGGCTATAGTGGTGACTATAGTGATAACCATGAAAGAGGACGAAGCACGCACAATCTACAAAATCGACTCCGCAATCAGCCTCGTGTTACCGCATTGCACGATCCGGCAAACCTAGGCTCTTTTGACGTGGTTGATCAAGATTTCGAAAGAAAGGCTAGACATCATCCCCTGTCTGTCCCGGTTCAACAAATGCTAACCTCGGGAGAACAAGCTCCAGAGAATTTAAGCCGAATCAAAATCAGGAGTCCAAATTCAGATGTGAGTCGGATGGGCGGGATATAGCACTGCGTGATGGATTGAGGTCGAAAAGCCAGAGATTCTACTTGGTCGGAGACTGTGCCTGTTACGCCCATGGAGGCCAGGCGGGTGGCTAAGACAATGGATGAACTCTTCACAGAGGAGTATATCGACACAGATATCTAGAAAGGCCTTCTTCTCGCCAATTCCGATACCTTTCCTGCATTCAGCGTCATGGATGAAGATCTATATGGTCCCTGTCATCTGGCTACAGTACTACGTGAGAGAGGTAAAAAGTGTTGTAGTGGGACACATGGTAATTGTCCCTTATGGGTGGGCCGGATGCTGTCCCGGCGCTACAGAACGTACACACAGTACATACACAAACGCGTCAAGAGGGTTCCACTCGTTCCTTGTTGCCATGCTCGCCCTATTGAACGACCAGCCATTTGGCATTCCTTTATGTGCTCGAATTTCGGATAGGAACATCTTGGCTTGTGACACTCTGGCCTCGAAAGCCGAAGTCGGCGCGATATGAGAGCGCACTTTATCGGCCCAAGGTGCAACCCCTAAGCATTTAGCCTTCCCAAGTCACGAGCATCAATGCATCATGTGTCATGTCATAGGCCCCATCCTTTGAGGACATTGAATGTTATCAGTGACTGTAGTTCGCACTCTCTCATGAGATCCGACACCGCTACTGCCAGATGGGGCGTTCATTATCCTTGAAAATACCTTCGAGGCCAAGAGAGCGCCACAGCGTCGTCCAATTAAGCTGACAATCCCAACCACGTGCTGAACCAGCTAGCAAGAGCAACACTCACTTAATATGATGGTCCAGAACCAGAGGCTATGGTTAAAGAGGCTGTGGTTAAAGTGTCTGGAGATTTGCACTCTATGGAGACCGATAATCGTTCCGCCACCATCTTTTGTTCTGCTTTTTGGCTCGCAAGGCCCAGATGAGAGGTAGAGAAAGAGTGTTACCTATATACGACTTTCGATGCATTAGGCAATCACCACAAAACCAGGTTCCTGCCATTTCTCTACAGAGCTTCCCTGGTCATCACCATTCTGCCAATTTCGGTACAATTATCCATATCTCTCTGATCTCGCTTCGAAGCTCCCCCGATCCTCCTCATTTCCACAAAGGGCCTTAGGCCCGCAAGACTGCAGTCAGATTGCCTATTCAGTACCGGACTCGCTACAATCGGCCTAGGGTCAAGACTACACTGACGGAATAGATGAACTGACTAGGGAGACTTTTGGCTGCGACCTATGGGTGAATTCCTAGGCCCGGAGTGAGGGTGGTGATTCAGGGGTGCAGGCTTGGCACCGCTTGCATTTTTAATCGTAGCTTTCACCTCGTAGCTTTACAATCACACAACCCTTTGGTTATTTTACAAGAGCGCTGCAGATTTTTGGAGTCTTGGCTATCTACTGTGAAATCGAACTTGTTATCGTTTGATGCAAGCCAAGCCAAGCTAGAACTGTGAAAGCACACAACTCGCACAGACATTCATGAGATCCGTGGGCAAATGCCAGACAACGCTCTGATCCTGCTTTCGTCTGTCATTCTTTGCGGGCGCGAATAGTTCCTTCAGCTCATATTCATTTCACTCCGCCCCGATGTTGCTCTGATGAAAGCAAACCCCCCCCCCAAACTTTCAACTTGGCCAGTGCCACATAGGAAGACACCTCTCTTTGACAGGAGAAGTCTTCAGGTCAGCATCATGCCGGCTGACAGAACCGCATGAGGCATGGCTTTAAGTGGCTGTACCTTCAACCTCCTCGCAATGACCAGGTCGAGGACAATTAGGCACTTCCTCATCTACATCAGAGCTAGCCTTCTCCCTGCAGATGAGGCACGAATGTTGGCGACCGCATGAGCCAGCAATCTTTTTAGCTTTCCTCACTCGTCCATCACGTTCGTCTTTGTCATCCTGGCGCTTTTGATAGAACTCTGCACATTCTTCCTCCGTAGAAAACCGAGGGCAAATCTGTGTTGCGCGATATTGTGCCAGCTGCTCATTCTTTTGGCGCGCGAGCTCTTGGAGGTGTTCTTGTCGCTCTTGCCACCGTGCCGCACCTTCTGGATCCAGGAGTTGGCTTTCTAAGCTTTCAGCACATTCTACTCTTCTAGCCAACGGCCATTGTAGGTCTCCGTTACCATGCCGGCGAGTAAGCTCTCCCCTTATGAGGTTGACCGTGACTGTCTCTAGCGGCAATATCTTGAACTTCATTATCTCTTCGAAAGGCGATGTATTCAAAAGATCTTCTCCCCCCATTGGATTACCATGAAAGCATGAGTTCTCGTCCAGTACGGATTGCTCGATGCGGAGATGAACCGCCCTCAACCCTTTAAGTGAACGGACCAGAGTTAAAGTTAGTACTTTCTCCCAAGCCCGCTTGTGTTCTTTCATGCTCCATGTCATATCCAAGTGCAAATTCTTCAGTAATTGCTTTTGAGTCGTCTTACGGTCGTTCATGAACGCCTTCAGCGTTTCTGGGCGGGTAAAGGAGAATGTATTGGTAGCCCAAAGAACACGGCTCGCCTCAAGGTAGATTTGACGGCAGGTTCGAAGTACTTGCAGGTATGGTTTGCTGTCTCTATCCGAGAAGCTGTGAGTTTCGCGCCAGTCTCCTGTACCTAAAATGAGGTAAGGGTCATGCACTTCGCTATAATTGCGATGAGGATATCCGCCATTAGCTTCACCAGTACCTTTATCGTTCTCGGCTGCCCTAGCAAGCTTTCGGGCGCTTAAGAAGTGTTCAGGGTCGTTCACCGTGCAATAGGTGCTGTACCATGTCGAACTAATGGAATTAGTAACTCTTTCCTTGTGTCCGTAACTGTGTAGACTGACATGGGTCCGGTATACACATGAATCAGGCCTCCTCCAAGGACCATAGCCCATATCCGTTCTCTGATCTCAGCGGGCAGTCGAAGCAAGCCAGATTCAGTGCTATTGCGTTGTATGCTGTTACGGGTAATCAGTATATGTGCTAGCAGGGTATCGTGACAAGCTCACCTTGTCTTAGTCGCAGCATCTTTTGGCACGCCAAAGGCCAGACGTCTTCGGCGTACTGTTCCAGTTGGCTCCTGGACCGATTTCCTCTTCGTCCCGCTGGGACACCACATTAAATTCCACCAACAGTTGCAAAACGGGGGAGGTCGTATCTCTGAGAGATCATTTCGTGAGAGAACTCGTTGGGAAATTTGAAAGTACATGTTTTCGGTGCAGGCTGTAAAGTCGAAGCGTTTGAGAGAAGAAAATGAAAATTCTTTTGAGACCGCTCATGGTGCGGTCGAATTACGTCAGGATAGGCAACTTTCCCAGAAATTGAATTTCCCAACTCTCTGGAGCGATGGGAGTACTACGTGTCTGCACCTTTTCTTCTTGAAAGTCTTCTGTCCACTACACTTCCAGCTCTTCTAGAGTGATCTCGGTAGATCCCGCCTATCCCACAAAGCCATGTACAACCCACTGGCATAGAGGGCTCGGGTAGTATGCCGCGATGTGTCAAATGCTAATAGAACCATGATTTTAGCAGCATTTTCCAGTTGTAGGCCGAAATCCGTTCATTGTGCCATTCGATTTCTGTTACACATGGCTGAAGGTTGTAATTGTCAGGAGCATCCTATTCAGTGATCTTCATCCGAATTCCACAAATCCAGTTTCAACGGCGCGAGACTTCTCTTCCTCTCTGGCGGGCGTTACGGTCTCGCGTTAGCTGTCGAGTTGTTGGTAGGCGCCTGGACCTGTGCCTATGCCTGTGCTTGCCTCTGAGTCTCAGTCCGATCGATATTCATGGCTTCCGGTTCAGTCGTTGCTTTGGAAGGAGTCTCTCTCTCTCCCCGAACTTCCTCCCATCAGCCGCTCAATCTCCCGCTCCACCGCTTCTTCTTCACCTTGCTCACGGGCACTGCAGCTATCCCAGCATCCCCAAACGCAACCTCTCCGCAGCCGGGAACGCCATGCCCTATGCTGTACGTGCAGCCGCCGCCGTTTCGTTCAGCCAAGCTCGCTCGTTGTCAGGTATGATATTTCCCGCCTCCGATGTAGTCTCCATAGCCATAGGCGGGAGATTGCTATTTACAGTAGGCCGTGAAGTAGCGGCGGCACGCTTCTCTGTATCCTGGCGTCGTCTAATCGAATCTTCTTCTGCCTCTCTTGCAGCCCTTATGTTGTGCTTGCCTATGCGCCGAGCAAACGTTAGCAGCGTTTTATAGTCCATATCTTCCTGCCGCCCTTCGTTTTCGGATGAGTCCTCTAGAATGCTTAGATGTATTACTCTAATCTCATTTCTCAGCTCGCCGCATGTGCGCATAATACTCTCAACTTAGTCTTCTAAACCGGCAGCTTCAGCTCGCAGGTGAAGTATTCTTGCGTAGTTCTGCTGGTGCTTCTTCAGCGTAGTGAGAGAGGACGCAAGAGTATCGTCTGCTGTGAGCAAGGCCGTGGACGGGACTGGAGCTGTAAAAAAGGTGGGTGTCGTCGTCAACGAGGTCAGGAGGGTGCCCAAGGAAACCTCCAAAGCATCAAGAGACGCGACGACAAGCCTATCCATCTCTTTGATCGAATTTAGGGGACATTCTCGTGACGTTCTCCGGCAGAACATCCAAAAGGTCTTGGCGTTCGCTGACTATTCTGGACCAATTGGCACCTGGTCTATGGGGGCTGCATCACCGGTAGATTGAAAGGGGGGTGCCCGAATTTCCGAAGGAAGCAGGCTTGGCTGAACTTTAGGCAGCAGGCGGTTGAAGCACAGCTGGCAACTGTGGCCGAGTCTAGGTGCCCCCAACGGGGAACTAAACTAGGTCCTCCTGGCTGCTCAGGGCTTCCCTCAGGCTTGTCACAAGCTAGCCTCAGCCTCTGGTCAGGCTAAGCTTAGGTTTGCTCACCTACGGCTTAGGGTGAAGCAGCAACTGGTCAGGTCCCAAGACGGAAATGGAAATTGCTCATGTCGAGATTCCGACGTCGAATATCCGGTAACAGTGGCTTCAACTCCAACGACGGTCACGAGTTCGAGTACGCCTATTCAGTCGTCTTGTCAGTTGATCATTACAGCACTTTCCTTAATGGCGATTTTGGGTTGGTACTGCTTCTAAGCCCTGCGTTTCTCCTGCCCTGTGACTTGCAACTAGATTCTTTAGGAGCAACTCTAATATGTATCAGCAATAACTAGTACCACCACCCCTTCGCAGCCGCAACCGTCGTCCTCTTCGGCCTCGTCAGAATCAAGCTCGTTGCCCCCAACACCTTCTCCTTCTAGTGAAAATTCCGGGCTCCCAACATCCGACAAAATAGCCATAGCGACGCTTACAATTGGTATCCCAGGGATAATAGCAGCAATCTTAGGTGCCCACTATAACAGGAAAGAAGCGATACGCCACTACAGGAGGTGATGATTGGAGATCCGATGTTACGGGCTGGCTTAGTGGTGCCTCAGATACCTGCGCACCGAGGCAAGCTCGATAACTCACATCTGAGCAGCAGCGGGTTGATGGAGTACAATTGGTGCTCACTTGTCCTATTTCCATTTTCTCTCTTCTCCAACTCGGCGTCTTTGTATCTAGTCAATACAACTGAGTTCCAACCGGTTATCGACCCGTAACATCCGACGCTACAGTCCCTGGCTATAGACGCTCGAGGGCATTCAGGCTTTGCCAACGCTGAGATATTCTCGCCCAATGCAAATTTGTGGCGTTTGCATTGGACAGTAGGATGGTCAGATTGTTGGACTTGACTATGGGAGCTTCCCTGTCCCTTATGTTCACAAAGCCTCAATGGCCTATGAATGATAACGAGCAGTCACCCACCACTACTTAGAAGGGAAGTGAGGAGACGATACAGAAGTGACACAATTGGATAAGCATTACTCAGCACAGAACCAATACTAAATGCCTTTGAATGTATACGAGTGTACGAACCTACGAAGAGCAACCGAAACGCAGCCTATTCGCTACAAGGAGGAAGGCCGCGGTCGGATGCTCTAATTGCGCTAAAAAGAGCGAACGAGCCAAGAGCATTGATTGCAAGGGAAGTAGTTGGAGGAGGCTGACTGCCGATGGATTTGGGCCTGGGGGAAGAAAAGATCTCAAACCATTGGAAGTCCCACATAAGTACGAAACTTTCCGAATGGAAACCACCTTGGTTGATGAGGAGTCAATTGCCAAAGTGTTGGGGGCTTCGTATTCGTAATTTGCAGGCACGGACGCCCGAATGAACATTGTGTAACCTGAAGGCAGATGCGTAACGAGGTCCGTGCAGTGGTCCCAACAAGCCGTACAAAAAGCCTGGCCTGGCGTACAGGCCAGACCAGGCCGAGGGGGTAGGCCTGGCCTGGTAGGCCTGTGTGGCGCGGCCTAATGCCTAGAATAGAGTAGATCCTCCCTAATAGGTATAGATCGAGGCCTGTGGCGCTCCCTCATGTAAATTGCGCTCCGTCTCTTCTAATTTTCC
>Ga0335072_10010110_pt1 | contig 13587 bp, 12 predicted proteins | sample Lox_Sample_21_FD_206725 | JGI IMG/M metagenome (GOLD analysis project Ga0335072, IMG submission 206725) | Soil microbial communities from Loxahatchee National Wildlife Refuge, Florida, United States - Lox_Sample_2.1 | ecosystem: Environmental > Terrestrial > Soil > Wetlands | place: USA...
GAAGAGGCCAATGTCGTGTGGAAATTGGCTGTTAAGACGGAGGACGAGGTCAGAGAGCTCGCTGCCTGAGTTTGAGGGGCCACCGTCGCCGGCGAATGAGTGTTTCTCTCTTTCGGCACACTCGACTAATTCTTTGGCTGCTTCTTCTACAGCTTCCTTCTTTGCGTTCATTAATGCTCCAAAAACCTTTTGTAGAGCTTTCTTGTTCTGTTCCTCCTCCTCTGGCTTCTCGGTTTCGTGCTGTCCCTTCACCGCCGTTTGAAATTCTACTGCTTCTGATTCTCCCACTAACTTTCTCAGTGCAGGTACTTCGTCTAAAAAGTGCGAAATTTCTTTTAGAGGTCTGAAACCGCAAAATCCTTCGAATGGTGTAATTGCAATCGTCATCTCAGGCTTGTGATTATCATCGGGGTAATTCTTGCCATCTTTCTGGTGCAATTGTTCTGCAAGTTTCTTGTTTGGATGTGCTTGAATACTAAGAGCCTTTCCTATCGAGAGTACTTTGAAAAGGAATGGCAGTTTCTGTTCGTAGCGTTGGCCGACTTCTTGTCCGAGGAGAGCTTGGTTGTCTTGGACGAGCTCGAGGAGGGTTCGTTTCGTAAGAACATCTTTAGAAGGGTTGGAGGGATGCGTGCCCATCCATAACTGTATCCAATGATTAGTTATTTTTAGATGTTGTAGAGCAAAAAATATACCTCTGCATATGGTTTGTTCTCCTGAATGGAGAAATCACTGGCTGTGGCAGCTGCAAATTTAGCAGCCGCTGACTCTTTACCGACTTTTCCCCAATCGTAGCTGTTGACTCCGCATTGGAGTCTGATCAATGGGACTTGCATAATATGGGATATATAGTATGGATTGGCAAGACGTTCAATGCTAAGAAAGGACAGCAGCTCGTTCAACACAGGTAAGCAAAGGGCTTCGGTGCCTGATGCATGAAAACATGCAGGCCGAGGGGTTGCTGCATCAAAACTATTCGCTTACCCCGCGCTAAATTGCGGGAGTCCGTGCGTTGTGCGAATTCTGAGTAAGGCTGAAGGTTCTGCCAGCCTTCAGAGCTTCCTTCGTCATATCTTCCTCAAATATCTTACCATTCATCGCATCGCTATTTCCAGCAATCGCTTGCAAAACTATAGCTATTAATAACATCTTCCAAGTATGTCTGCCCTGTCTTCCCTCTTAATTTCCCGTCCGCAGCCATCTCTGCAATCACCCTGCCGCCTTTTAGTATAGCTTAAAATTGCTAATATGGTTCCTCCAGCACAGCTCCGAACGCCTGCAAAAGTCCTCTGCTGAGATATAGCTCCGCCTCATAAACGCGAGAGTAGAAGCCCGGCAAAATTGAGGTCGTCTCCAGCTCCAATGTCGACTAACAGGAACCGAGTGGGTCGAGGCGCCGGCATCTCTCGAGGGAATGGCCAGGACTCCCTAGAGGAATTGGCCATGTGGAACAGTGCACAGGATGATGTTCGGAGTATAACTAGGCTTCTGGCTAGAGCAGAAGAATGCAGAGAGGAGATAGTAGAGCTAGAGGCAGATTTCAAAAATCGAGCTCCAGCTAGTACGAACTCCAATTAAATAAGCTCCTGCCGAGATGCTAACACGATGTAGAGCCATCAATCCCAGAATTAGATGCCTTATCTGCCCTTCATCGTGAACAAGTCAAGCTGTGCGAAGAGATTGGAAACATCGGCAAAGGCGACAGCCATCCTGATGCCGGTGTCCTCCAGAAGCTCGGCCTCCTAAAAGCAATGATCGTACATAATGAGGCCAGCGCAGTCGAAGTGCCTCGCCGTGGAGGTAGCTCACGAGACGGCGCCACACGCGCAAGTTCAGCAATGGAGATTGACGGCGCCGCTGATTCGCCTGCCCCCTCCCCAATGATGGACAAGCCACTACGAAAAGGAGAGCGTGGCAGCGCATCAAGAAATAGCCTGCCACCAAAGGACATACCCAAAGACGCACACGCCAAGCAGGAGAGTGTAGAATCCGTAGTGCCGACTCCGAGCGTCGAGGTCAACCCGAAAGGCAAGATCACTTTCGCAATGGGCGCCGAAGTCGCCTTCCGTCCTAAAGCAACCGGCGCCGAAGAACCCGAATGGATCCAAGGCGTTGTCGTCAAAATCATCGGCGAAGGCAAAAGCCGTCGCTACGACGTGCAGGACCCCGAGCCGGACGAAGTCACCAAGAAGCCCGGGCAGGTCTATCGCACTTCTGCGTCTTCGATGGTGACGATCCCGCCGCTGGGGCAGCCTTTGGCCGATTACCCGAAGGGAAAGGCTGTGCTGGCACGGTATCCTGATACAACCACCTTCTACCGTGCAGAGGTCGTGGGTATGAATGGCAGTATGGTCAATTTGAAATTTGAGGGCGAGGAGGACGCTCAAGTCACGATGGAGGTGGATAGGAGGTTCGTGCTTGATCATCGAGGATAGGAAGGGACTGTTGGTTCCTTGCTCCCCCTGTATTATCGGCCCCATCGGTCCTGTGTTAGGGATCATTGTATATAAGTAGGATAGCATCACGGCATGACCTTGGAATACCCAGCATAAGGCGTTTTGACGGGTTGGATATGATGAAAAGCATGGTATCATTCGTTAGTCACAACAAAAGCATTCCCCTGTGTTTCAAAGTATTATTACAATGAATACTACCGGCTAGAATTACAATATAGTATTGAGTCTCAAGTAAACCCTAAAATGAACAAAAGACACAAGGAAGAATAAAGCATCTCATACGAGAGCTTGCTGGAGAAAGTGGTATCGTCGCCGACCAAGACAACATGACGCTTGCTTGTTTTGTAGTGGTGGTACATGAGATAAAAGAAATCGTGAATATTGTCATTCCGTTTTTTTCATGGCAGAAGGGTCAGGTCTCGTCTCGTCTCGCCTCGTCTATGTAGTCTATTTCTTGCTCTGTGCAGGAGGGGATTTCACGTTGTTGGAGAGCCATGCCTGCGAGGAAGTGGGGGTTAGACGCAGTTCCTAGCGCTGGACTTGGAGGAGAGAGTTTGGGTGGGGCACTCACCAAGCCTTCCAGGAGACCTTCGCCTGTAGTCGCGCAGCTAGGCACGACGTACCAGATCTTGTCTTTCAGCTGGTTGAGCTTCAGGGCGTCGGTGACTTCTTGGGGTTTCATTGCTGTGGGGGATCTCGTCAGCTTGTTGATTCTGGAACTCTAGTGGGGGAAAGGAGGGGTATAGGTTACCTCCTCCGACATCTTGCTTGTTTGCAAAGACTAGCAACAAACTCTCTTTCATCTCCCGGTCGTTGATGATGCGATGTAGTTCCTGCCGAGCCTCCTCTATCCTATCCCGATCCGACGAGTCAATTACGAATATCAATCCTTGGGTACCTGTTCCGTCCCAGTCAGCATTAGCACGTACATTCAAATATCTCCTTCCCCTTCCCCTTCCTTCCATAGCCGGGAGAAGACCAGCGCGCCCACTTACCAGAGAAATAATGCCTCCACAACGGCCTAATCTTATCCTGCCCACCCACATCCCACACATTAAACTTAACATTCTTATACGTGACCGTCTCAACATTAAACCCCACCGTCGGAATAGTCGTCACGTCCTGGTTGAGCTTCAGCTTGTAGAGGATTGTCGTCTTTCCGGCTGCGTCGAGTCCGAGCATCAGCAGGCGCATCTCTTTCGATCCGAAGATCTTGCCCATCATTTTGGAGATTTGGCCTCCCATTGTGATGGCGCCGGGGGGAGGTCGAGAGCTAGTGGGCGGGAGTAGGACGGTATGCGCAGCGCTTCTCCTTTTGGGTTTCTGGATTTTGGAAACTGAGAAGGTCGGAGACGTGGAGGAATAGTGAGGGAGGATTCTCTTGTGGAAAATTGGTAGTGGGAGCTGTCGTGGGGTGATGTAAGGCTGAAACTTGCGCGTGCAGGCTCGCGTGCTCGGGCAGAAGAAAGCTCAAAGAAGCGACAGAAGCTTTAAGGATGAGTTGATTGAGACGGAAGCGGAAGTAGAAAGTTATTGTAGCTATAGAAAGGGCTGCTGAAATTTATTATTGGCAAGAAGAGCTTACTCTCGACATAATTTGCTATTGCTCTTGCGAGAGCCGGTCTCAGGGGCTCTTGGCTTTTCTCATGCGCTGAGGTCAAGAATAGGCGGGCCCTAATTCAGGGGCTACCCGTACCGCCGTTGCTGGTTGGTACAGGTTAATGCCTGAGGATGCCCGCTTATGTATGCTTACCTTATCATTTGCCCTTATGCAAGCAACGGCAATGGCATAATATCTAATTCTTTGTAGCCCGAGGTCGGTTGCTGATGTGATAATATTTCTCCGTCACTTCCCGCTCAAGATCAACTTCCCCATATTTAATCTCCACAATTGTACTATTATCTGCTCCCAATCTGTGTTCGCACAAATGTACATACAATGCCAGATCTACAGCTAGAAGAAGAAGAAGACACCTGGCACGACCATGCCCCCGCACACCATGGTCAATTACCACCCTTCTACTCCCCCCGGCCCGTCCCCGTCTCCCATGACATCTCCGACCTCGACCTCCACGCCAAAAGCCACCACCACACCTCTGCAATCCCCTCGCATCTAAGCCTCCTCTCCTCCTCCTCCCATGACGACCTCCCTGGCCTCATCAGCCCTTTCTTCACGCCGCCCAGCACGCCTGGCACCCAGACCCCCGCCCACCGCGAAGCGCGCAGCGTCCCTGTAGACAGCAGCATCCCCACCGGCGGCTGCGGCGACAAAAAACCCAAGTTGCTCGACGTCCTGCCCGAAGTGAACTGCGTTGTGCGTGCACGCATCCCCACCACGACCGGGACGGAGATGTTCCTACATCTTTACCAGAACAACGTCGATCAGAAAGAACATCTGGCCATTGTGTTTGGGAATAATATTCGCAGTCGCAGCTTGGATGCCCCGAGGCCGGGAGAGACGGAGATGGATAGGCTGATACGGGGCGCTTATACGGGGCGGTTGTATCCTGGGCGGACGACGAGCAGACTGCCGGATTCAGGGCGGGAGGAGGTAGTGCCGGGGAGGGTAGAGCCGCCGCTGGTGAGGATCCATTCGGAGTGTTATACGGGGGAGACGGTGTGGAGTGCGAGATGCGATTGTGGGGAACAATTGGATGAAGCGGCGAGGTTGATGTCGTTGCCGGGTTCGAATGGGGGGATTATTATCTACTTGAGGCAAGAAGGGAGGGGGATTGGTTTGGGTGAGAAGCTGAAGGCGTATAATTTACAAGATCTTGGTTCGGATACGGTGGAGGCGAATCTATTACTGAGGCATCCGGCTGATGCGAGGAGTTATGGACTAGCTACTGCGATGCTTATGGATTTGGGCCAAAAGGAGATCCGGCTATTGACTAATAATCCCGATAAGGTTCGAGCGGTGGAAGGCCCTGGCAGAGAGATCGTTGTTAAGGAGAGAGTTGCGATGATACCGCTGGCATGGAGAGGGAAGGGTGGAATTAGGAGTAAAGAGGTCGAGGGATATTTAAAGACAAAGGTCAGTAATGAAATATGTGCTAGAAGGGTATTGCTAACAGGCTCAATGCAGATTGAGAAGATGAGCCATATGCTGCAGATGAACGAAGGTTCATGATACGAGATCACGGCAATCAATGACTATAGGGTGAACAAACTCACAGCCCGGTGCCAGGAAAAGACTATATGTCTTTGTGAATCTGGCAGATAGAGCCCCCGAGCGGGAGGTTCAGGAACCAGGACAGTGAACCGATACTGCTCCTGAGTGGAACATTTTACGATAAGGTTTCTATGGAAGAGACAGCTTCCGGAGTTACAGGTATCATGATTTGAGGAGTTAGAGGGGCTAACATCCGCATAAGAGGGCCAATTTATGGTAAAAGCATCACGGAGTTTCAGGAAATCCTCGCATGCATGAAACAACCATAGAAGCTATAGATTTTTGCATATTAAATAAATAAAATTTACAATAATCAAGCCTAAAAGAACAGTCACAGCTCTTCTCATACCTCGCTCCTAGATTTCAGGCATTCTTAACCGTAACTAGACCTCCCTGCGCAAGGCTTAGGCTTTAGGTCCCGCTATATAAAAGCAACGACAGCTAGAATACGTCGCGATGTGACGAGAACTTTATTTGTTCAGCAGCAACTCTACCCCCTGTCGTGTGTAAGTGCTTGTCGACGCATTACTACATTTCCAAACCCAGCCAGGTTAGAGAAACTCAGATATAAGACCCAGAGTCGGGCTCAAAAGTTCAGTGTCTGAAGCTGCACAGCACCACGCCCACCCTGCTCTGTGAACCCAGGGGCCTCTTTCTTAAATTTTTCGCAATTCTGAGCTGCGCAAATATAACTCGGTGCTCAGTTTAAGTACTGAAAACACTTTCGTTCGTTCGTTCGTTTCATTCTTGTATTTTTTTCAAATCAGCGTTAAGCGTAAGTATAAACGGTGTCAAAATTTTGTCAATTTGTCATAAACCGATGGAAATAGTGCAGGGCGTTCTCAACTATCGATCAAAGATCATGGCTCACCAGGCCAAAAATCTCATCTGCCAACTCCCTCACTAGCTTCAACTTCGCGGTTTATATCCTCATGCCCGAGCGCATCCCTCCCCCTTGAATGGCTCGCAAACCCGCACTACGGATTACCGCCCAACCTCCTCAACGCCTCCTCCCTTGTCTCCCCACTTTCCCTCGCCACCAGATCTACAGCAGCAAAGACCTTGCTCTTCATCTCTTCCAAGTCCTCCAGCTGCGGAAACTTTGCTCAAGCCCAAAATGGCATTCTTGTGTTTCGGCAAGTGAACTAGGGGCTCGAAGCTAGCGTGTCGTATTCTAGGTAGTATGTGTCGACGTTGAGGTCTTGGAAGAGCTTGGTGGCGATGGCGTCGTAGCCGCCTTCAGAGAAGTGGCCGAGGCAGTGGTGCATCCCCACGGAAGGTCTGAGAGGCGCTCACTGAGGCAGGAGTTGTAGAGGGCGGTGCAGGAGGCCGTGGCATCTTCGTTGTTGTCTTTGAAGCCTTGGAGCATTTTCTCGGAGCAGAAATCTAGTGGTGTTAAGAATCATTTTGCGGTGTGAAGGGATGGGGACTTACAGGCTAGACTTGAGTAATCCATTTGTACGTTTCGCAGACCGGCCTTGCAGAAGATGTCAAGCTCCGTTCTGTATGCCTTCGCGATATCGACAAAGCATTCTGCATCGTTGGCATAGACTTCTTTTGGATACGCTTTGCCAGTGTTGTATCGAAGATGGTACCATTCTGGGGCTGCGAGAGTAAGCTTGGCCTCGCCGATACGTTCTTTTGGCAGTAGGCTCTTCAGATAATTCCATTGGTCAACATAAGTGCTTCCGACATGCTTGATCTTGCCCATGCAAATGACACTCTCTCCAGGCTTATGACCACTTTCCATAAAGGCAGCAATGTCCAGGGCTGTAGCAGGTTTGTATCAATGCCGCATATGGCAAGAACCCAGCAGGTAACATACCATATATGCGGAAGATGTCCGTATCGGGATTTTGAATTTCTTCAAGTCATTCTAAGCCGGGAAAGAATGTACCTCTGCTTAAACCAGCTCACAGTGCTCCCATGTTGGATAATGATCATACCAGAACATATGCCGCCTATACTCGCCATCGGAGATAGGATGGAAGCCAAGGTCAATCTGGGTCTGCACTATCTGCTTGATATATCCATCCTCGACAGAGCCGAGCTCCTCCTGGGTAGCTTGTTTCTTGTCAACGCTGCTCTAGTCTCAAGTAGCTGAATGGGCCGAAGCAAGGAGCAAAGGTGTTCCACCGTGAAAGGAGGTCTCTGATACCATTTCGAAGCCATTATTTATCCCGAACTTTTATGCAATGGTCGCTGCAAACGGACATTCAATAACTTGACGTGAAAGCTGAAAATATTGAAGGAATACAGGATTTAGAATTGAATATATGCACGTTGCGAACGTATTCCTTGACATGGGGTTACCCCACAACTTCTCCACCTTCTCTCCCCAAACGGCACGCAAATCCTAGAATCGACGTCATATATAATGGCGCGCCGGTCATTTGCTGATTATGCATGTTTTAACTGTGGCCAGAAATTAATTATCAGTCGGAGCTGAACAAGTCTGCCTTCCTCCCTTCAGCTCCTCGGCAGCGTCCAGCCTTATGACGCGCGTAAATGCCAGGATCAAACGCCGCTGATCCTTACCCGCTTCAGCCTGCTTGAATCTGTAACTTGTAGAATGCCGCGAATTCAAGCCAGAGACTTGACACTGTAGATGCTTCATCTTCGTTTGGTTGAGATTAATTATCTTCAACCTCCTTGATATCGGAGAACATCAAATTGGAGTGGGGCAATTCCAAATGCTCAGCCAGCTCCTTGGTCAGCGCTCTGTCAGCATGTCAGGCTATCATGAGCCCAGCTTGTCTCACTTAACCCGATGCGGTGGCACCCCAACCTTAAAATTCCCTACCGCATAAGCAGGACTTGCTTAGAAGACTGTTTGCTCGGATTCGGAATCGACATATTCTTGTTTAATTCTTCTTCCTCTTCCTCTTCCGCTTCTTCTCGGATGATCTCCATAAAAGGTCTACCGAGCCAAGTAAATCACCTGATGCTTCACATCCATTGATCGCCCGGGATACGGTCCAGCAGCCTCAAATGGCTTCAGATGCACTCTTAACACCAGTAGAAAGTTCAGGAGACGACAGCAGTGACTCCGCCATTCTTACAGCTGAACAAGTAATTCTGGCCAAAAGAGCTAGGGTTGTTAAGGCTCTCCCAAATGAAATACTCGATAACATTTTCACCCGTCTTGACACCGCCGCCCCGTCAGATTCCAAGCTTTACGATGAGCCAGTCTGGGGGTTTACCTCCTCCAAGATCACCGATCTCAAATCTTCTTCCATGGTGTGCTGGAGATGGCGCCGTGCAGTTCTACCCCTCCTGTTCAGGCACATGTGCCTCATCATCCAGGATCCAGTCATGGCAAACCCAATTATGAGGAATGAATATTTCGCCTTAGCGGATTTCGTACGAAGAAACAATCTCAAGAGCATCATAGTCAGCTTCGCTGTCTGCATCCGCTATTTAGGATCTCGACCCATTTACGAGACCTACTTCGAATTGAAGAAGATAAGTTCTACTCCCTTCTGGACTAAGATCTTCGAGGTGATGGATCCATTAGACGTCAAAATTGTGGCTCCATCATATGTCCTTGGCTTTCTCACTGGATGTGATATCCATTGGGAGGATTGGGAGGACTTTCAAACACCATATCACTACCTTCAGCTTCGTCTTCAGCTTCGTCTTTCAGTCGTACCACCAGCTAAGCCTCCTGCTTCAGCAGGTAACCAGGAAGAGCAAGAAGAACGTGCTCCACGTCATCCTTCTGCCCTATTCGAGATTCGACCATGGAGTAGTTTGTTGCTAAATGAGGGCTCATTCATTGAAGCCTATAAAAGGCACAACTTCCATGAAAAGAACCCTCCCTCGATCTTGGATGATCTCATTGGCGATAAGGAAAAGGGCATCTCCACTGCCATGATACCCCCAACTGTTCGAGATTTCTCTTATATCGCTATCTTCCCCACTTCGACTCATTTCCAAAAAGTGACTCGTCATTGTCCTCGGCTGGATAGACTATACACCCAGTTCGTGCCTCGAAACGACATCTTGAAGGATCCACAGGCGATGCAGTATCTCGACCCGAATGACATGTGGCTCGAGCGAAACAGTTCTTACGCTTACATCATGCGCGAGCTATTCAACAGCCCCCCCACGGGCAACTACTGCTACCTGCGCGAATTCGAATCCGGCGACGCAGCCGATGTGGACGCCTGGGAAATGGCGGTCGAGTACGTGAAGCGGGCTGGTGGCGGCTGGCGAGTCGAGAAGCCCGGTGTATTCGTAAAAGACATGGAATTGGCAGAGAAACAGAAGAATACGACGGATCCGGAGTTCGAAGAGGGGCAAGTCCCGTCTCTCTTGTCAGTCCCATCTGACAGTCATGCGTGAGGAAAGAAGTCTTAAGCTGATTTTTGTTGTTCTAAAGTCAAGGTCAGTTACGGAGATGGGCTTTCAGGGGCGTAGAGGCCTTGCCAGTGTCTTCATTGAGCTTATACTTTCGGCCTCCAGCCTAGAAAGATCCATCGCTTTCGATGTTTGCGTGCTAGAAGACGACATGACTTTATGGCGATTGACGACGTTACGAAAATTGTTGATGACACGAGAGGGAGTTAAGAGTTTTCGTCTATTTCAAGTGTGTGAATGCTTGTACCACCACTGAGGGATTTACCGTCCAACGATAGCTTCACGTTGCCGAGTCCAAGAATCTTCGTCCAACATCTTGTATGTACTTAAGACTGTACATACCTGAATGAAATCATGGTAATCCATCTTATCTAAGGCATCGCAAATTCACTTCTGATTAACGCTCGTTACTAATCTGTGATAAATCCCTAATCCCACTTTCAATTTACGAAGTACGTCCAATTATAAGTTAAGGCTCCTCGTAAAGACCTGCGCCTCATTCGTCACCGGACGGTAACACGAGCAAAGTCCGCCTGTAGGCTATATGCGTGGCTGCGGCACAGCAGTATTCTCCCGGGAAGAGCCGGTCGTTACAAGCCACTGCTTGGGACGCAAAGTGGCATCTGGTTCGAGGGCAGTTTACTCGTTTTAAGGGTTCTTTAGGAGATGAATTGACCTCTTCAGGGTAGAAGAGTGGGATGCTGCGACTGGACAGCGTTTTCGACGGACGTGATGGGAGAGAACGGTGCCATGGTATGGACAGGTTTGGGGATAGAATTGAGTGAGATCGTGCACTTGAGAAATGTGAGTATTATCAGACAGAAATCGTGCTGTCGCTGAGCAAGACGTTAACGAACTCAGGTCGTGCTGTTGGCGTAGGCGTGCTGTCGTTTTGTCTCGGCCTGAGCTGGTAAACAATTATGCTACTGGAGAAAACCTTTGAAACGGTTGGCTGAGACGTCTAGTAGTTTTTAACAAAATTGGGATTTGTTGAGGCTGATTCATTTTTATTTGCGTTACGGTGTCTATCTAATCAGCCTCGTATACTATACCTCATCTACACGCCAAACAACGCCTTCCGCGTGTCATACGTATACTGCAGATCCAATTGCCAATAATTCGGAGTATCCGACTTGGCAACCGCCCACGCCTCATCCAGCGCCTTCACCACACTCTCTGGCAAGGGTCCCTTCTCGCAGTCCTTCAAATTGCCTTCTAGCTGCTCGAAACTACTAACGCCAATAATCACCCCGTCATTCCCATCAGGAGACACGCCACCGACCTTCAAAGCAGAGTGATGTATGCACCATCGTAACGCCATCTCGACCATCGTCAGACCAGCGGCTTCAACTGCGGGCTCGACGATCTGGAGAGCTTTGAAAATGGAGTCTTTGAAGTAGCGTTTACGGTACAACTCACCCATGCGCCCAACAGAGTCGCTGTAGCGTCCGGTGGTGGGAATATCTGTCGTCTTGTACTTACCGGAGAAGAGGCCACCAGCGATGGGGTTGTATATTACAATGTCGAGGCCGTAGCGACGGCAGGCGGGGATGAGTTCGGCTTCAATGGAGCGGGTTATGGCGTTGTACATGCTGTGAATTAACACTTTAGCAGAGTGATCTGGAGGGCGTGAGGGGGGTTGTTTTGCTTACCCTTGATAGATGGTTGGGCGAACCCAGTTGTTGTATTTGCATGTCATGACCACCTCGGCGACTTCAAAGGCAGTGAAGTTACTCAGGCCTAGCTGCACAAACTTGCCCCTGTGATCAAATCAGCATTTTCTTTTCTGTTACCAATTGGTATTCACTTACTGTTTATGCAACTTATCAACCGCCTCCAATGTCTCCGCAAAAGGGACCCTCCGATCCGCAGCATGCAAATAAAATATGTCCACACAATCTGCACCCAATTCCTTCAAGCTGGTTTCGAAATTCTCAGTGAGCACATCAGGTTTGTGCGAGATAGTTGCTGATGGGTACAGCTTTGTAGCGATAGTAAGGCCGCGTTCCTTCCAATGGGCTTCCCGCGTGAAGGCTTCCTGCTTGCCGCCGACGTAAGTGCGGGCTGTGTCGACTTCATTGTAGCCTTGAGCCTGGAGATAGTCGAGACATTTCTCATATTCTTGAAGGGAGGTGATGCGGGCGCCACTAGATTCCTTATACTAGGCTTTAGTCACGTTCAAGGTGGGGTTGTGAGTGGAAACCTACATCCGGTCCAAAAGTCATAAGACCTAGGATGACTCTTGGCTTGGGAGCTCGTGCGAGAAGAGGCATACTGACTGTTTTCCTGCGATCTTTCGGTCTAACCGTGAGTTGCTGACGATTAATTCTTGAGAGAGTACATGTAGTAGAGAAGGAAACGACGACTTCTTGCATGACGTGATGGAGATAGCCATTATCGCCGATCCTCCGCATGTCGGAGAAGTACTGGAGATGGAGCATGCAGTCTACACAATTCCCAATTTAAATCCCATCTTGGCAGTAATTCCTCTGCCATTGCCTGGCATTTGAGGCTTTGGACTTCGGCGCAGACAGGATGGTAGAGAATAGCAACTGAAATACCGAGTACAGTGATCAGCCGCCATGTAAAACAAAATTATGCTATCAACACCCCTATCAGTGGCTCCCGGACCCTGTAGATGTGGAAGGAAGCGAATGACGCGGAGCCTGTGATTGGCCTCGCAATACGAAACCCGTAACCTGCCTGAAAACACTTATTACATCTGATTTACAGCCTCATTGCGCGTGACAACCGCATTATCTTGGGTTTGTTATCTCGAGGCTCTCTTATCCGCATGGATGTCTTATAGAAACGTCCAATTATCTAACCGTTCAAATGCACCTCGAACAGTAACCTTTGCGAACCCAAGCCCGGTATATACGCCACAGTCTTCATCTCGAAGCCCCTCCACCTCCGTCGCAGGACGCAGAGTAGTTGCACCGGCCCAGGACGGAACAAGCGATCCTGATACGATACATGTACACGAGGATCCGAGTGACTGGGACGCAGATCAGGACGAGATGGAGGACCGGCGACCCCCTTTACACAGACCAACAGATGGACGTTCAGCGCAGCCATTGTTGCATAAGCAAGATGAAGAACGAGGCAGAACGGGCTATAACGAGTCCTCCTCCGATGTACCTGCACGACGCCCTTCCACCTTCACCAGGCGATCAACGATGCGAAGTCGAAGTCCAGATACCCAAGCGAAGCTTGCTGCGAAAAAAAAGTATACATATGCGGCGTTCTTTTTGTTTGTGAGCTTGATCGCCTTTACAATACAGACGGAGACGGCAGAGTATATACAACATGACCTTGGCTGGAATAAAGCTTATTGCATGTTGTACGTTAAGCATGGTTCTCGCTCAATAAACACGGCTGACTGTCTGCAGGTACTTCACTCACGGATCCTGGATCTTCCTCTGGCCTTTTCAACTGCTCATTCTGCGAATACAAAAATGGCATATGCCCTGGAAAACCTTCTGGCGGCGGCACGTCTACCTGGTCCGTACGACTGCACAGATGGTTGAGATTCAGGATTTGGATGTCCCGCGGGGCCAGCACTCTCCTATACCATATTTCATGAAGATGACTGCT
>Ga0335072_10010111_pt1 | contig 13587 bp, 11 predicted proteins | sample Lox_Sample_21_FD_206725 | JGI IMG/M metagenome (GOLD analysis project Ga0335072, IMG submission 206725) | Soil microbial communities from Loxahatchee National Wildlife Refuge, Florida, United States - Lox_Sample_2.1 | ecosystem: Environmental > Terrestrial > Soil > Wetlands | place: USA...
TACCGGTTTAGCGTCTGAGCGCGCAAAAAACTGTAATGTGTTGGCCGGGCAGGGGGCAGGGCAGGCAGAAGGTGGAAGGGCGCGAGCCGTTACGTCAGCCTTGCCAGCAGAGCCAGCAGCTCCGCCCGTTCATCCTCATTCAGCGGTGCCAACGTTTGTTCGGTGATATGCGCGGCGATCGACTTTGCGCGCGCGTAAAGAGCCAAGCCCCGCGCTGTGAGCATGACGAGCAAACGGCGGCCGTCGGCGGGATCGGGCTTGGTTTTGGTGAAGCCGCGGTTGGTGAGACGATCGATCACGCCTTTGATGGTCGCCGCATCCATCGCGATCTGCCTCCCTAGCAAGTTCTGCGACGAAGGACCGATTTCCTTCAGCTTGGCAAGCGCCGCCCATTGGGTCGGCGTCAGGTCCTCAATCATGAGAGACGCGAATATCGTCGTGTGGCGCTGATGCGCCCGGCGCAGCAAGTGTCCGACTTGCGCATCGAGGATGTAATCCTCTTCGCGGCGATGTTGCTCGGGCGCTTTTAGCGTTTTCATTTCGGGGTTCCCGGCAGCATGAGTTCATGCTGCAGACGAGCGTTTCAGAGCGCCAAATAAGTGTCGCGGATATCCGGGCGCGCATCGAATTCGGTGGCGGTTCCATGGAAGCGGACGCGTCCCTTCTCGATGACGCAGACGCGATCGGCGATCAGCCGCGCGAAGCGAAGGTTTTGCTCGCTCAAGAGCAGGCTCAACCCTTCGCGTTTCATCGCCAGAATCGCTCCGATCATCTGCTCGACGATCTTCGGTGCGAGCCCTTCGGACGGCTCGTCGAGCAGGACGACAGACGGATTGCCCATCAACGTTCGCGCGATGGCCAGCATCTGCTGCTCGCCACCGGACATGCGGCCGCCGAGCCTGTTGCGCAACTCGCCGAGATTCGGAAAGATCTCGAACAGACGTTCGTGTGTCCATTGTGCCGCGCCTTGGCGGAGGCCTTGGCGTCCGACCTCCAGATTCTCCTCGACCGTCAAATCGGAGAAAATACGGCGGTCCTCGGGCACGTAGCCGAGGCCGCGCCGCACGCGCTGATGGGCGGGAAGATGAGATATCGGCACGCCGTCGAAGACAATCTCGCCCTCGCAATTGGCAACCAGGCCGAGAATCGAGCGCAAGGTCGTGGATTTGCCGGCGCCGTTGCGGCCGAGCAGGGCTACGGCTTCGCTGGCGCCGACGTCCAACGCGACATCATAGAGGATATGTGCGCGGCCATAGGAGGCATTAAGGCCCGTGACGGCGAGTTTCGGCGGCGCGCTGGTCATTGCGTAGCCTCAAATAGTGCGCCGGTTCCGAGATAGACCGCTTGAACTTCCGCGTTGGCGCGCACCGCCGCCGGCGATCCTTCCGCAATGAGTTCGCCGCGATTGAGGACCAAAATGCGATCGGCGTGGCCGAACACCGCGTCCATGTCGTGCTCGGTGAACAGGACGCCGATCGTCCGTTCACGCGCGACCCGCGTGACGAGGGCCATAAGAGCGGCGCGTTCACCGGGGGCCATGCCTGCGGCGGGTTCGTCCATCAGCAAGAGCCTCGGTTCGTTGGCCAGCGCGATGGCGAACTCGAGCCGTTTGACGTCGCCATAGGCGAGCTCGCCGCAACTGCGCGCCGCCTGATCGGCCATGCCGACCAGCGTAAGAAGCTCATTCGCCTCCTGCCGGTAGTAGCGGGCCGCCCATCGGCAAGCCGCCCAGCGGCGGCGATGCGAGAACAGCGCCGCTTGAACGTTCTCAGCGACGGTCATCGACGCAAAGGTTGCAGCGATCTGGAATGTGCGCCCGACGCCGAGCCGCCAGATATCGCGCGCCGCGATTCCGGTCACCTCGCGCTCAAAAATGCGAATACGTCCGGCGCTCGGCGCAAGCTGCCCGGTGATCATATTGAAGCAGGTGCTTTTGCCGGCTCCATTGGGGCCGATGAGCGCCAGCATCTCGCCGGCCTGCAAGGAGAAGGTGACGCCCTTGACCGCCTGGAAGCCGGAATAAGATTTTTCAAGATTCTCGACGTCGAGGATGCTCATGGCTGTTCGCCTACGATGCCGCGGGCTTGCCAACGAGATAGAGCGCCGAGCACGCCTTGCGGGAAGATCGAGACCATCGCGATGATCAAGAGGCCGAGCACGAGCTTCGAATAATCGGTGTGGCTGATCACCCAGATGGAAAGCGATTTATAGAGTGCGGCGCCGACGACGCCACCCGCAACCGTCCCGACGCCGCCCAGCAAGACCATCGCCAGCCCGTCGATCGACAATGGAATCCCGAGATCGTCGGGAAATACGCTGCCTTTGAGAAAAGCGTACAGCGCGCCGGCAAGGGCGGCGAATGCGCCGGCCGCCGCGAACGCGAACCATTGGACACGATGGCGCGACAGACCGATCGCCTCGGCGCGCAGTTCGTTGTCGCGCAACGCCCGCAGGGCGTAGCCGAAAGGCGAAAACAGAATGACGCGCAACAGCGCGATGCCAATGGTGACCAGCGCCAGCGTGAGCCAATAAAAGTGCGCGGCCTTAGCCACCCAAGCATTCGGCCAAATTCCAATCAGACCGTTGTCACCGCCGGTCACCTCGGTCCACTGAAAGGCGACGGACCAGACGATCTGGGCGAAGGCGAGAGTGAGCATCGCAAAATAAACGCCTGACAGACGCACGCAAAACCAGCCGAACAAGAGCGCGCCCGCGAATCCCAACAGCGGTCCAGCCGCCAGAGCAGCCGCCATCGAAAGGCCGAACTGCTTTAGCGCCAGCGCTGCGCCGTAAGCGCCCAAGCCGAAATAAGCGGCATGGCCGAAGGAGACGAGGCCGCCGGCGCCCACGAGCAATTGCAGGCTTGCCGCGAACAGCATGAAAATCAGGACTTCGCTGGCGACAGTCAAGGCGTAATCGCCGGCGACCAGAGGCAGCAGAGCGGCGGCGGCGATCCCAACAATGACGAAAAGCCGCTCGCGCGAAATAAGCGGATGCCAGCGCATGACCTGAAGACCGCTGGCGGCGCGCGCCGTAGCCTCGGCGCGTCCGAGCAGGCCCCACGGCCGCACCACCAGCACCAACGCCATGACCAGGAATACGAGAATGATTGAGATTTTAGGTAATACCAAGATGCCAAATGCGTTCAGCTCCGAGACGATGATCGCGGCGAGGAACGTACCGAACACGTTGCCGAGGCCGCCGATCACGACAACCACCAGGACTTCGGTGATGATCTGCAAATCCATCGTGTGGCTCGCCGCTTCGCGCGGAAGTTCGAGTGCGGCGCCGAATGCGGCGAGGAAAATACCCAAAGTAAACACGCCGGTGAACAACCATTGCTGATTGACACCGAGGGCCGCGACCATTTCGCGGTCCTGCGTCGCCGCGCGCACCAGTACCCCCCACCGCGTGCGGCGCAGTAAGAGCTCAAGGCCGATAAGAGTCAGCGGGCCCAGCGCTATCAGCAATAAGTCATAGGTGGGGAACGGCTGGCCAAAAAGATCGACTGCGCCCGTCAAGCCGGGCGCCCGCGGCCCGAGCAGGTCAGCCGGCCCCCAGATCAGCACGACGAGATCCTCGACCACGAGCGTGACGCCAAAAGTCAGAAGGAGCTGGAGCAATTCGTGCGCGGCATAAATACGACGGAGCAGCGTCATTTCAACAAGCGCGCCGACGGCCGCCACCAGCAAAGACGCGACAACGATTCCGCCCCAGAATCCGAAATCACCGGAGAGATGCCCGACCGCTGTAACGGCCGCATAGGCGCCGAGCATGTAAAAGGCGCCATGGGAGAAATTGACGATCCGCGTGACGCCGAAAATTATCGAAAGACCGCAAGCGGCGAGAAAAAGCGACGACGCGCTTGCCAAGCCGGTGGCGAATTCGTTGAAGAGAAAAGTCACCGGCTTGGCCCTGACGATGAACGCAAAAGGCGAAGGCGCCTCCCGGGGCGATCAATCCTTCGGACGCAACGCCTCGACCTCGCTTGCCGGCGGCAGGTATTTCGCGCCGTCGCAGTAGTGGAAGTCGACCAGCACGCCCTTGCCGTCCTTCAATGCAGTCTTGCCGACAAAGGTGCCGAACGTCGATTGGTGATCGATCTTCCGGAAAGTCACCTTGCCGAACGGTGTCTCGACCTGGATTCCTTCGGCGGCGTCGACCAATTTCTCGCTATTGGTCGATTTGGCCTTGGCGAGAATGGCCGCCGCCGCCTTGAGCGTTGAATAGCCGACGACCGAACCCAGCCGCGGATAGTCGTGGTATTTCGCCTCATAGGCTTTGAGAAAAGCGGCGTGCTCGGGAATAGTAACGGCATTCCAGGGATAGCCGGTGACAATCCAGCCTTGGGGCGTGTCGCCTTTAAGCGGATCGAGATATTCGGGCTCACCGGTCAAGAAACTGACAACCGAGCGGCCTTTGAACAGTCCGCGCGTATCGCCTTCGCGCACGAACTTGACGAGATCGGGGCCGAACGTGACGTTGAGGATCGCATCCGGCTCGGTTTTGGCGAGCGCCTCGACCACCGCGCCGGCGTCGATCTTGCCGATTGGCGGCCACTGTTCACCGACCCATTGGATGTCAGGCCGTTTGGCGGAGAGAAGTTTCTTGAAGACCGCGACTGCCGATTGGCCGTACTCGTAATTGGGCGCAACCGTCGCCCATTTTTTTGCCGGCAGCTTGGCCGCCTCGTCCACCAGCATGGCCGCTTGCTCATAATTGGAAGGGCGCAGGCGGAATGTATAGCGGTTGCCCTTTGACAGGGTGATTGCGTCGGTCAAAGGCTCAGCGGCGAGGAAGAAGATCTTCTTCTGCTTGGCGAAATCGGAGACGGCGAGCCCGATGTTTGAAAAAAACGTGCCGGCCAGCATGACCACGCCGTCATTGGCGACGAGCTCGTTCGCCGCGGTCACCGCCTCGGCCGGCTTGCCGCCGTCATCCTTGGAAATGACCTCGAGTTTCTTGCCGTCGATCCCGCCGGCGGCATTGATCTGTTCCAGCGCCAGTTGCCAGCCCTTGCGATAAGGCTCGGTGAAGGACGGCAAGCGCGAATAGGAATTGATCTCGCCGATCTTGATCGTATCTTGCGCGGAGGCGCAAACGCTGGCGGTCAGCGCAACCGCCAGGGTTGCGCTCGCCAATAGTGCCGATGCAGTCTTCATAATGCTTGCTCCCATCTGATATCTATCGCCTATTTTCCGTCGACTGTCGCCCTATCGAAGCCCGTCGACTCCCTTGATCGCTTCTTTCTTTAAGCCGCCGACGCGGGGGAGTGGCCTGCCCGAGTCCGTCACTGCGACCGCCACCATGATCTCATTGGCGCGCGGCGCGTCGGCGACGCGCACCTCCATGCCGTCGAAATGGCTGCGCACGAAAGCAGCGTCTTTGTGGCCGAGCGGCACGTCGAGGGCGACGCCAGGTCCACCGCGCTTCTTCGACGATGGGATCAGCGCCGCACCGGTGCCGAGAACTTTACGAAGCGGCGCTCCTAGCTTGGGATGCAAAATCGCCGCAGCATGTTCGAGCTCGCCGTTCTCGCCGACTGCGGCCGCCTTGCCGTAACTTTCCGCGCGTCGTCCCTCGATGCCGAGGGCCGTCACCGCGCGCACCCCCAGCAATTCACCGAGTTCCTCGCCGATATCGATCAGCTCGGAAAGGTCTTCCACGTAGCGGCCTGCGAACGGGTTCTCGATCACCGCAATTGCGGCTGCGCGCCGCGTCGGCGGTTCGATCGGTTGGCCCATTTCGGATCGGGTTTCTTCGCAGAGGGTGACAAGCTTGCGGATCTTGGCTTTCATCTAAAACCGTCCAGTGCGTGAATCGCCATCGCGTCGAGGCGCCCGACACCAGGGTCGCGCCGCCCGTTTGAGAGCGCGAAGTGAACGGGACGGACTGACTTGCCACTGCAGCCAGCGACGGGGTGACCAATACGCGATGCGCCGCCAATGCCGCAAAGCAGCGTTTGGCCGCGCAGCCGCAAGGCCGCCGCCGTGAGCGCGCCGCTGCGGCGCAGCCGTTCGGCCTCTTCCAGGCCGGCGGTCAGCGCCGCGTCGACGTCACTCGGCGTCAGCGGCCCGACGTCGACGGTCACCAGCCGCTCGCCAAGATCGCTTTGCGGATCGCGCGAAATGGCGGGCGTGCGGCCAATCGCCGGATGATCTGGAAGATCGACGGCATTGGCGATCAGGGTGGCGGCGGCGTCGGCTTGCGCCGCCGAGCCGGCGAGCACCGTCACGGCGTCGGCTATTCCGCGTGAGAAGCTGCGGCCGCGCCAGCCCGATGTGGCCACGCCGCGAACGGCGTCGTGCGCAGAAATCGTCGCGCTGCCGATCAGGCTTGGCCGGTCGGGTCGATCGACCATGCCGATGGCAAAGCTTTCGTCGGCGCTAAGATGGAGCGCGATGTCGCCGCCATTGTTGACGTAAGCGCGGCGCAGGGCCGCGGCGGTCGTCATCGCGTACAAAATCTCGTCAGCGACGGCTCCGGCAACGGCGGCCATCGGCGTGATGAAGCGATCAGCGCATAGCGGCGCCACAGCGTCGGTCATGCGGCGGGCGACAAGACCGGACGGGCGAACGTTGCCTGGGATTTCCGCCTGACTACGCAACAAAACGAGCTCCGCGCAAAGCTCATCGAGGACATTTGCGAAACGGCGCCACGCCGCAACGTAAGCGGTTTCGACCGCGCCAGGTTCGCCGAACGCTGCAATGATCAGATCGATCGGCCCGTCGTGAAGGTGAAGGCGGCCGTCGGCCAGCCGGCTTTGCTGCGGCGGCAACCTCATGTTTCGCTCCGCGCCGGCGCTACAGTTCGGCCACTTCCAGCCGAAATCTTTGCGTGCCTGAGCAGGATATCGTGCAACGGGCGGACATGATCGACGTGCCCGCCGAGCGCCGCGTAATCGTCGAGCCGCATGGTGAATTCGATCGGCGCGACGATCGCCGGCGTCGGCACGTAGCCGAAGGCGTTATCCGGCAGAGTTGTGACATCGACCATGAAAGTGATGCCGCCGCCCGGCCAGACGATCACGGGCGCGCCGCCGGCCGTCACCGTCGTTAGCGCCTGGCGCACCGAGCGCGTCAGGCGTACCGGATTTTCGGTTACGCCGGCGCGCAGCGAGCCGCCGGCCCCGCCCATGAACAGAACCGAACACAGCGCCGGCTCGCAATTCTCGCGGATTCGTTCGACGGACACGCGCAGATTATCAGGCAGCGGCGCTTCGAGCGGCTTCAAGGAATTATCGAGTCGATAGAAGGCATGCTGTTCGCCGGTGGTCGAAACCATCAGCATCGTCAGGCCGGGCCACGCGACCTTGCGATCGAAGCCGGCGACGATGTCGAGCGGATCGGAGATATTGGCGCCGCCCCAGCCGGTTCCCGGCTCGGCGACGTGAAAATAGCGCCCTGGAGTCGACCGCCGCCCTTTCATCTTGATTCCGGTATCCCGCGCCCCCAAAAGCTTGCCTGCTTGGTGCTCGGAAAGCACGCCGGTGATGTGATCGTCGACCACAACCACTTCGTCGACCTTGCCGTACCATTGTTTGGCGAACATGCCGATCGTCGCCGAGCCGCAGCCGACCCGCATACGCTCCTCGATCTGACCGTCCACCATCGGCGGTTTGCCCGCTTCGACGATGACGGTGGCACCGCCATCGACGGTCAGCTCCACGGCTTTTCGATTGCACAGATCGAGCAACGTCTCACAGGTGACCCGGCCTTCCTTCTTGCCGCCATGGGTGAGGTGATTGACGCCGCCGAGCGAAAGCATTTGCGAGCCATATTCGCCGGTCGTGACGTGGCCGACCGGTTCGCCCTTGGCGCGTACGGTTGCGCATTCCGCCCCAAGATGGCGATCGGTGTCGATTTTCACTTTGACGCCGCAGTAGGAATAGATGCCCTCGGTGACGACTGTCACCATGTCCACGCCGTCGACCTTTGACGAGACGATGAACGGCGCCGGCTTATAGTCCGGGTAGGTGGTGCCGGCGCCGACGGCGGTGACGATAGGTGCGCGCGCGTTGACGATATCGCCGCTCCATTCGCGGGTATGGCTCATGAAGGGCACAATTTCGCCACCCTCCTGCAATGTGCGTTCAAGGAGCACGTGGGGATCGACACGCACCAATTCGCCGTTGCGATTGGCGTAACGGTCGCAGGCGCCGCTCATGCCCGGGCGGATGTAGCAAAGCACCGGGCAGGCGTCGCAGCGGATTTTGTCGTCAGCGTCGGCCATTCTTATTCTCATCCTGCAGCGCCGGCATCGCCGCGCGCAAGCGATCCGGCGTCGCCGGTCTGCGTCGGATACGCGCGCCCGTTGCCGGACGGATGGCATTGCGGATAGCGGGCACGGTCGGAACGAGCAGCTGCGCGCCGATGCCCTTGGCGCCGACCGACGAATCCAGGAAGCCTCCTCGATAGGAATGCTCTCGACCGGCGCGACAATGCACGAGATCGACGCTCCTTGGTCTCGTTTGTGTACAAATGTTCTCGCCGGCGGGCTTTCTTGTCAAGTGTTGTTACTCACCAGTTTTGCCGACGATTTGCGGTTATGATCATATTCGCCTTGGTGTCGCTGGCTGGGAGCCGATGATGGCAAAAATGACGCCGCGTTACCCGCACCCGATCGAGCGCCGCACGATCCTTAAAACCGCACTGGCGTGGGGTGCTCTGGAGATCGCCTCGCCCTTCCCGATTACTGCGCGCGGTGAAGAGCCGGTGAAAATAGGGATGGTCGAGCCGCTCAGTGGGGTTTACGCGAGGTTGGCCGAGGCCGAGGTTGCCGGCGCTCGGCTCGCGCTCGACGAGATCAATGGGGGCGGCGGCATTCTCGGCCGCCAAGTGCAGCTATTGATCGCGGATTCCGCCAATGATGTCGCCACCGGCGTTGCGAAAACGCGGCAACTGATCGACCGCGACCGGGTCGATTTCATCTTGGGCGATGTGAATTCCGCGGTCGCGCTGGCGACGATGCGCGTGACAGCCGAAAAGCACAAGCTGCACATCGTGACCGGCGGACATACCGACGAAATCACCGGCGATCATTGCAGCTGGAACGTCTTCCGCGTTTGCAAGACCACCACGATGGAAGCCAACGCCATTGCCGATGCGCTGATCGAGAAGTTCGGGAAGAAATGGTATTTTCTGACGCCGGACTACGTCTACGGCTATGCGCTGCAGTCAGCCTTCGAGCGCAAGCTTCGCCAACACGGCGGCATGTGGGCGGGCGATCTCCTCCCGCTCGGCACGGTCGATTATTCCCGGCCGTTGACGAACGCAGGTGCCTATCGACCGCAAGTCATCATCGATCTCATGGGCGGTGATGATCAGGCGAACAGTTTGCAGCAGATCGTGCGATTCGGCCTCATCCAGGACATGGCGGTCGGCGGCGCGCTGTTCGAGTTGGAAAGTATCCTGGCCGTATCCGATGCGGCACGGATCGGGTGGTGGACGATGGAATGGTGGTGGAACCAGCCGGACGTCCCCGGCGTCAAGGCGTTCGACCAAGCAATCCGGCGCCGGACCGGCAAAGCGGCGAGTGCGCGCAGCTGGTTCGGCTATGCCGCCGTTCGTACGCTGGCAGGCATCGCCAATCAGGAGAAATCCCTTGATTCGGTCATCCTAGCGCGGGCGCTGCAAGGATATACCTTGCCCGCCGACGTAGCTCTCGAACCCAACCGCGCATTTTTTCGCGACCGCGATCACGAGCTCATGAGTACAATTCTCGTCGGCGAAGTGCACCCGCCACGCGCCGATGCGTTCGATGTCTTCACGACGCGTGCGAACATCAAGGCTGAACAGGTTGCGCAGCCTGCCGCAGCGAACACGTGCAGATTGACTTTTCCCAGCTGAGCCAAGCGGCCGCCGCTTACGACAACTGCGCCGGCGGGCCCGGCCGAACCTTGACCTTTTGGCCATTGGTGAGATTGACCGGGGGATTGAGGATCACCTGGTCGCCGTCTTTGACCCCGGTACTCACCTCGACCGTCGTCCCGAAGTCGCGCACCACGGTAACGTGGTGGACGCGCGCGACGCCATCCTCAACCACCACGACATTGAGACCGTCCCGGTTGAAGACGATTGCCTCGGACGGAACGATCAGCGACGGCGTCTTGCGCGGGATCTTCAGTTCGACGCTGCAATAGACCCCGGGCGACAGCGCGTGGTCGGGATTGGGCACATCGATCTCGGTCAGCAACGTGCGCGTGCCGGGCTGCAGCGCGTCGGCAATGCGCGTCACCTTTCCGGGAAACTCGCGACCGGGCATCTCCGGCACCCGCACTATTGCGTCCACGCCTGGCGCTACGCCGAACGCCTCGTCCTGCGGCACATAGAGCTGGATGCGGATGATATCGCTGTGCATCAGCGTGAACAGAAACGTGCCGCTGGTTGCGTCAGCCTGCACCAGGCTGCCCACGTCGACGTTGCGCTGGGTGATCACGCCGTCGAACGGCGCGACCACGCTTTGGTAGGCTTTCTGCTGATTCAACACCCGCAGTTGCGCCTCCTGCGCCGTGATATTCGCTGCAGCGACCGCGACAGCGGCTTCGCGCGCCTCCAGCGTCAGCCGATCGGTGTCGCCTTGTTGCGGCGTAAACCAACCTTTATCGACCAGCGGCCTGTCGCGGTCCCAGGTGACCTGGGCGAGGTCACGATTGGCTTTGGCCTGTAGCAACGCGGCCCGCAATTGCGCCAGCGTTCCTTCGGCTTGCGCAATTTGATGCTCGAGCTCCGGCGCGGTGATCTCCACCAGCAGCTGCCCGGTTTTGACGCGGCTGCCGATATCGACATTGCGCTTGGAGATGTAGCCGCTTGCGCGGGCGTAAATGTTGGCCTGTTCGAACGCTTCGGTAGTGCCGGGCCAGGTCACCGCCATCGTGCTGCCGCTGGCTCGTACCGGCGCGGTGCGTACGTTGGGTACGAAGTCGCGGCGCTGCTCTGCCGTCGCCATCACTTGCGCATGCAGCCGGTAATGCTGCCAGAAGCCGATGAGCAGCGCTCCACACAACACCAGCAACACGCCGACCGTCAGGACGCGGCCTCTATTGCTAGGCTGCGGCGGTGACGGCGGGCGGCCGTGCTCAGCATCGTGTGGCTGCACGCCGGCATCCAGCGGTCGCGGCTGTTGAACCTCATTCATTGCGGGTCCTCTGCGAACACGCCATGCGCGGGCACGCCATCGTTGCCTTTGCGGAGCATCGAGAAAAGATACGGCACGGCGAGCAACGTGGTCGGCGTTGCAAAAAGCAAGCCACCGATCACGGCACGGGCCAGCGCCGCATTCTGTTCCTCACCCGCGCCTCCGATCGCCATCGGAATCATGCCGACGATCATCGCGGCTGCGGTCATCAACACCGGCCGGATTCGGGTGCGGCCCGCGGCGATCGCCGCGTCGAACGCGCGCATGCCGGCGAGCGGCTGCTCGCGGGCGAACGTGACGAGCAGAATTGAATTCGCCGAGGCCACGCCGATCGCCATGATGGCGCCCATCAGCGAGGGGACGCTCAATGTGGTGTCGGTGACATAGAGCATGGTGACGATGCCGCAGAATGTCATCGGTAGCGCCAGAATGACCACCAACGGGTCGCCCCACGTTTGATAATTCACCACCATGAGCAGATAGACGAACACCGCGGCGAACAAAATGCCGACGGCCAGATCGCGAAACGCGGCGTTCATGCTCTCGATCTGGCCGGTGACTTCAATTCGATTGCCCGGTGACAGCTGCTTCTGGAATTGCGCCACGAGCTTGCCGATGTCACGTGCGATCGATCCGAGATCACGCCCTTCCGCATTGGCGTAGACTTCGTAGACCGGCTGGACGTTGGCCTGATTGGCATTGGTCGGAATCGCATCACGTTTGAGGGTGACGACGTTGCTGAGCAACTCGGGAACCGGATTTCGACTCGGCGCCGTGATAGTGGCAACCGGGGTGTTCTTGAGCTCGTTTAGCGTATCGACGCGATATTCCGGCGTCTGCACTGCGATAAAGTAGGGCGTTCCATTGGTTGGGTCGGTCCAGAAGTTCGGCGACACCTGCTCGGATGAGCTCAGGCTGGTGTTCAAATTCAGCGCAATGCTGTTCGCCGTGAGACCAAACTGGGCGGCGCGAGCGCGATCGATCTGAGCGAAGAATTCCGGGCCGTCGACCTCCTGCTGCAGGTGCACGTCGGCGACTCCCGGGAGGGCTGCGATCCGTGCCCGCAGCTCCTTGGCAATACGCAGGTTCTTCGCCCGGTCGTAGCCGACGGTGCGGACATCGATCTGCGTCGGGATGCCGAAGTTGAGGATTTGAGTCACCATGTCGGCCGGCTGGAAGTAGAATATGTCCTCGGGAAAGGCTGCCGGCAGCACTTGGCGCAGTTTGTCGACGTAGGTTGCAGTCGGAGCGTGACCTTCTTTCAGGGCGACCAGGATCACCCCATCGTTGACGCCGATCGCCGTTCCGTCGCCGAATGCATAATTGTAGGAACGAGCCGGCAAGCCGATGTTGTCGACGATCAGGTCCCGCTCTTTGTCCGGGATGACCTCGCGGATCTTGTCTTCGACCGCCTGAAAGATTTGCTCGGTCTTTTCGATACGGGTTCCGGCCGGCGCGCGGACATGCAGTTGAATCTGGCCGCCATCGATGATCGGAAAGAAGTCGCGGCCGACGAATACAAACAGCGTGCCGCCCAGCACCATTACCATGGCCGCGACCAAAGGCACGATGCTGCGGCGTCGCAGCAGCGTGCCCAAGACTTCCGTGTAACCGTTGCGCATGGTTTCGAAGGCGTGCTCGAATCTGCCGTGCAGCCGTCTAAACCAACCGGATGACGCCGCTTCGCCGTGCTGCTCGGCCTTAAGCAGTAGGCCGATGGTGATCGGCGTCAGCGTCCGCGAAAAGGTGTAGGACGCCAGCATGGCGAACACCACGGCAATGCCAAGCGGAGTAAAAAGGTATTTTGCCGGGCCGTGGAGGAAGACGACGGAGACGAACACGCAACTGATGGCGAGCGTCGATACCAGTGTCGGCACGGCAATGCCGGCGGCGCCGTGCAGCGTCGCCGCGGGCAATGGCATATGCTCTTCAGTGAGCAGGCGGTGCGTGTTCTCGATCGTGACCGTCGAATCGTCGACCAGGATGCCGATCGCGAGCGCCAGCCCGCCGAGCGTCATGGTGTTGATCGTGTCGCCCAGGAAGTACAGCACTATGAGCGACGACAGGATGGAAAGCGGGATCGAGATCATCACGACCAGCGTCGACCGCCACGATCCGAGAAAAAGCACGATCATCAGCGCGGTCAGGCAGGCGGCGATGGCGCCTTCCTTCAGCAACCCCTGTATCGAGGATTTGACGAATACCGACTGATCGAACAGCTCGGTGATCCGCATGCCGGGCGGTGCCGATGCTCGGGCAACGGCGAGAGCTTGCTTCACCCCGTTGACCACGGCCAGCGTCGAGGCGTTGCCGTTCTTGATGACGCTCAGCAGGACCGAGCGGAATCCATCGATCCGCACGATATTCTGCTGCACGGCATTGCCGTCGTGCACCTGGCCCACGTCCTTCACGAATACGGTGGCGCCGTTGACGAATTTCACCGGGATGTTG
>Ga0335072_10010113_pt1 | contig 13585 bp, 13 predicted proteins | sample Lox_Sample_21_FD_206725 | JGI IMG/M metagenome (GOLD analysis project Ga0335072, IMG submission 206725) | Soil microbial communities from Loxahatchee National Wildlife Refuge, Florida, United States - Lox_Sample_2.1 | ecosystem: Environmental > Terrestrial > Soil > Wetlands | place: USA...
ACCGGGATATCACGACGAACTGGTTAAGCCGTCACCTCGTAGTCGCCCGCCTCGTCCAGGGCGGCGCGCACCGCGTCATCGGCCAAGGGCGCGGCGCTCGCAACCGTCACCAGGGAGACGCCGCCGGGAACAAGGTCGACGGTGACGGCGGACACGCCGCCGATGCCGCCCAGCTCACTGGACACCGCGTTCACGCAGTGCCCGCAGCTCATGCCAGTCACTTTATAGGTCGTCGTTATCATCGGTTTCCTTCCTAGTGAACACTGGTGAACCCTTCATCCTGCTTTTCAGCCGGCCCGCCTGACGGCGGGGTCGTCGGCAGGATGAGAGGCTCGGTTTTTCGATATTGAGGAATTCAGGACCGGACGAGGCGGGCGATCGCGTCCGACGCTTCTTTGACCTTCTCGGCCGCGCCGTCCCCGCCCTCGGCCAGCGCCTGGCTGACGCAGTGGCTGAGGTGCTCCTCGAGCAGCCCGAGGGCCACCGCCTGGAGGGCCTTGGTGGCTGCCGAGACCTGGGTGAGGATGTCGATGCAGTACTTGTCCTCCTCGATCATCCGCTGCAGGCCCCGGACCTGGCCTTCGATGCGCCGCAGCCGGCGGAGGTAAGCATCCTTGTCGTGGGTGTAACCGTGCATTTTGCCTTCCAGGTCGTTCTTCGCTCACCGCGCGCAGGGGATAGCGCTGCAGCCGGAGGCTGTTAGCCACCACGAAGACAGAAGAGAGGGTCATCGCGGCAGATGCGATGATCGGGTTGAGGAAGCCGAGCGCGGCCAGCGGGATGGCGGCCACGTTGTAGCCGAAGGCCCACGCCAGGTTGCGGCGGATCGTGGTGAACGTGGCCCTGGCCAGCCTCAGCGCGTCGGGAACGGTCTCCAGGTCATCGCGGAGCAGGATGATGTCGGCCGCGCAGATCGCGACGTCCGTCCCCGAACCGAGGGCCAGCCCGAGGTTGGCCGCGGCCAGCGCCGGGCCGTCGTTGACGCCGTCGCCGACCATCGCCACCCGGCGCCCCTGCTCCCGCAGGCCGGTGATGACGGCGGCCTTGCCGGCCGGCAGCGTCCCCGCGATGACCTCGTCGATGCCCGCGGTGGCGGCGACGGCCCGCGCGGTCGCCTCGTTGTCTCCGGTTAGCAGTACAGGGTGCAGGCCGAGTTCGCGCAGCCGCGCGACGGCCTTGGCGGCCGAGGGCTTGACCGTGTCGGCCACCGCCACCGCGCCGCGGACGGCATCATCCCAGCCGACCAGCACGGCCGTCCGGCCGGCCTGTTCCCATTCCCGGCACTGCCGGGCGAGGTCGGCGGGGGCGATCATGCCGTACTCCGCGAGCAGGGCGGCCCGGCCGACCAGGACCTCGCGGCCGTCCACGATGCCGCGCGCGCCCAGTCCCGGTAGCGCCTTGAACGCCTCGGCGAGCGGCAGCGGGCCGGCCTCCGCCCGCGCGGCGGCGCTGATCGCCGCGGCGACCGCGTGCTCGGACGCGTCCTCGACCGCACCCGCGTGCCGCAGCAGGCTCTTCCGGGTGATGCCGTCGGCCGTCCGCACGCCGGCCAGTTCCATCTGGCCGGTCGTAACCGTCCCGGTCTTGTCGAGCACCACCACATCGATTGCCCGGGAGGACTCCAGTGCCTGGTACTCCTTGATGAAGATCCCGTTGCTCGCGCCGCGGCCGCAGGCGGCGACAAGCGCGGCGGGAGTCGCCAGGCCCAGCGCGCACGGGCAGGCGATGATCAGGACCGCGAGCCCGGCGCTGACCGCGGAAGAGGCGGGGGATCCGGCGAGCAGCCAGCCAGCCAGGGTCGCGGCGGCGCAGGCAAGGACGGCGGGCACGAACACGCCGCATATCCGGTCCGCCACCCGCTGAATCGCGGCCTTCTGCGCCTGTGCCCGTTCGATCAGGCTGATGAGCTGGGCTAGCTGGGTATCGCGTCCCACGTTGACCGCGCGGACGACCAGGCGACCGGTGAGCACGACGGTGCCGCCGGTCACGCTGTCGCCCACACCGGCCTCGCCCGGCACCGACTCGCCGGTCATCATCGAGCGGTCGATCGCGGTCTCGCCGAACTCGACCTCACCGTCCGCGGCGATGGTCTCGCCGGGGCGGACCACGAAGCGGTCCCCGCGTCGCAGCGTGGTCGCGGGGACCTGCCGCTCTGTCCCGTCCGGCTCGAGCAGGCAGACGTCCCTGGCCGCCGCGGCGGCGAGGTTGCGCATCGCCTGGCTGGCGGTCCGCCTGGCGCGTGCCTCATACAGCCGCCCGGCCAGCAGGAAAGTGGTGACCGTGGCGGCGGTCTCCAGGTAGATGCCGCCGCCGGAGCCGTGGATCAGCCGCGTCCAGAAGTCGCCGCCCTGGTTGCTCCGGTCGAGCACGAACATGGCGTAGACGGACCAGCCGCTGGCCGCGATGATGCCAAGCGACACCAGCGTGTCCATCGACGATGTGCCGTGCCGTGCGTTCTTCAGCGCCGCCCGGTGAAACGGCCACGCGCACCACAGCGCCACCGGGGCCGCGCAGGCCACGAGCAGCCACTGCCAGCCGGGGAACCGCAGCGTGGGCAGCAGCGAGAGCATGAGCGACAGGTCGGTCAGCGGGATGAAGAACACCAGCGCGACGATCAGCCGCCGCTTCAGCACGGCGTATCCGGCGTCATCCTGCTCATCCGAGGCGTCCGGCTCATCGTCGGGCGCGGTCGCTCCGTACCCGGCCCGCTTGACCGTGGCGATGAGGTCCTCGACGGGCAGGCCGGCGGGCGCGACGATCCGCGCGGTGGCGGTCGCGTAATTCACCGACGCGACGACGTCATCCAGCTTGTTCAGCTTCTTCTCGATCCGCGCTGCGCACGCAGCACAGGTCATGCCCTCGATCGCAAGCTCAACGTCCCGCGTGGCGGCCTGGACCTCTTCTGTCGTGGTCATGCCACCGACTCGTCTCGGCCGTCGCCGCCGCAGGCGGGTAGTGCGGCGTTCGCCGAGCGGTTGGTCATCTCAGCAGCGTCGGCGGGAGCGGTCAGCCGCGCCGCGCTGCCACCGGGCGGCTCTGGCGGGATAACAGCCTGCTGGAGGGCCCTCGCGACAGGCCGTGGGTCTTCGTGGGCGGCGTCGACCGCTGCGGCCGGAGCCGCTGTCTTCTCGCCCATCGTGCGGGCCTGCCAGACCAGCACCGCGGCGCCGGCCACGGCGATCAGATGCTGCGCTTCGTCGGCACCGATGGTCTGACCGCTGAACAGGTCGGTGACGGCGGTCACCGCGAGGCCGATGGCCGCGACCCCGCACGGCCAGGCGAGCCCGGCCGACAGCGACGGGCGCACGGCGCCGACCACGAACGCGATAGCCAGCGCCAGGTTGAACGAGCCCAGTTCGTGCGCGGCGTGTACCCCGGCGTCATGATCGTGCCCGAGGATCAGCATCGGCGCGGCGATCGCCAGCTGGACAAGCGCCAGCACGAGCAGCGCGCAGCGCTGGGTCGTCCTGGTCCGCCACCACGACTCGGCGGACGGGACGGCCGCCAGCACCTGAGGCGCGAGGTCGTGGTCAAGGAACGCACCGCCGAGCCGGGCCCGCCGCGTTATCGCGTGTGCTCGCTGCTGCCACTCGCGGCAGGGGGCGCAATGAAGCAGGTGCGCTTCAAGAAGGGCGTCCGGGACGCCGGGGTCCTCGCCATCGATCCTAGCCGAGAGGGCCTCACGGGCGCTGTCGCAGTCCATGCCCTAGTAGTGCACGCCAAGGGCCAGAAAGTTCCCGCCCTGGAGACCGGACGGCGCTGAGTGATGCGCTAGAAGCCCGTGCCTGCCTCGCCGCGCATAACAGCGGGCAGAATTACAGATTCCCTACAGATACCCTCAGTGGGTTCTGAGAATACCCCTCCCTGGTTTATCAGATACCGCCAGGGGGTTTATTGGGAGGCGCCGTAAGCCTAAACTCTAGCTCATCTAGCTGCGGCTTCGTCGCGAAGTCGGTTATCTGATGTTCTTGCGCCCGTAATTGTTGCGCCTCATCGGAGTTTCCTTCTATGGTTGTCATGGCAATTTTCCCGCGGCTGGGAGGTTCCCGTGCCGCAACAAGCGCAGTGCAGTGTTTTCCCGCTGCGTGGCTGATCACCGAGGAGAGTCCCGATGAGTGATGTCGCCGTCGCCCGCGGCCGTAGCGCGCTGCGGGGGAGGCTGGGCACAGAGGTCCAGCCGGTTGCGACGGGGCTGGACGCCAGGCGAGCGCTCCAGCTGGCCCTTGCGGCCGTCTGGCTGCTCGACGGCGTGCTGCAGTACCAGCCGTTCATGTACACCAAGGGGTTCACGCAGATGATCGGCGGGACGGCCGCCGGCAACCCCTCGGTCATCGCCAGTCCGATTACCTGGAACGCCAACCTGGTCGAGCATCATCTCGTGCTGCTCAACAGCATCTTCGCCACGATCCAGCTGCTGCTGGGCCTCGGCATCGCGTTCCGTCCGACGGTTCGCGTCGCCCTGGCCGCCTCGATCGCCTGGTCACTCGGGGTGTGGTGGTTCGGCGAGGGGCTCGGCGGCGTGCTGAGCGGCGCGGCCGACCCGTTCAACGGCGCTCCCGGTGCGGTGATCATTTACGCCCTGCTCGCGGTGCTGCTCTGGCCCGCCGACCGGCCGGGTGCCCCGGCTCCGTTCGTCGCCGCCCGGGCGGTGGGGGCGCACGTGGCCCGGGCGCTGTGGCTGGTGCTCTGGCTGAGCCAGGCCTTCTTCGCCCTGACCGCCGCGAACCGTGCACCGCAGGCGCTGAACGGCATGATCGCCGGCATGGAAAGCGGTGAGCCGGGCTGGCTTTCCGCGATCGACAAGGGGGCCGCCGCGCTCGTCGCCAACCAGGGGCTGGCCGCGTCGATCGCCCTCGCCGTGGCTTTCGTGCTCATCGCGGCCGGGGTGTACCTGCCCCGTCCGGCCGCCGTCGCGACCCTGGTGCTGGCCATCGTGGTGTCCGCGGTGATCTGGGTCGTAGGCGAGAACTTCGGGATGATCCTCGCCTCCGGCGCGACGGACGTGAACTCCGGCCCGCTGCTGGCCCTGCTCGCCCTGGCGTACTGGCCCGCCAGGACCGCACTGACCAGGACGCAGACCGCTCCGGTCGCGTCCCCTGACGCTGAAGGGAACGTGGCCTGATGACCCCCGCCTGGATCCTGGACATTCTCGCCGCCATCATGCTGATGATCGCGGCGGTGAGCGCGGCCCGGCTGGTGGCTGGCCGGCCCTGGGAGCACGGATCGGTTGTCCTCGACACCGACGTGGCCCACCTGCTGATGGCGATCGCTATGGCGGGCATGTTCACCGCGAGTCTCGCCACGCTCTCGAACGCGGCGTGGGACGTCATCTTCGCGCTGATGACCGTATGGTTCGCCGTCAGGGTGGTGCTCGACGCCCAGGCGAGCGGTGTCCGTGCCCTGGCCGGCGGCCACTGCGCGCCCCACCTGGTGCACAGCGCCGCCATGCTCTACATGTTCCTGGCGATCAACGCCTCCGGCACTGGTATGAGCGGCATGAGCGGCATGTCAGGCGGGTCAGGATCGATGACGCTCGCCCACCCGACGATCGCGTTCATCTTCGCGCTCATCCTGGCCGGATACAGCATCTGGGATCTCAACTCGCTGTCCGTCGGCCGCTACAGCCTCGGCACGTCCCGTGTCGCGGTCGCCGGGGTGGGCGCGGCGCAGGTTCCCGCGATGGCCGTCGCCGAGTACGGGTCGGCTACCCAACCCGCCTCCTCGTCGGCGGGCCCCGACCCGCGCCCCGCGGCCGATGACCACGCCGGTCACCGGGCCGCCGGCGGGGGCGCCGGCGGTGCGCGCGCATACCTGCTCTCGCCCGCCGTCACGGTCGGCTGTCGCATCACGATGGGCGTCGCAATGGCGTTCATGCTTATCATCGCTATATGAGGCTCGTCGGCTTCGTCATCCTGCTCGCAGTCATCTTCGCCGTCGCGCACGTCGCGGGCGCCCGCTTCGGTCCGCTTAACACCAGCCACTCCCATGTCCAGTACACCGGGAGCAACACCGGCGGCGGCATGCCGATGAACATGGGCGGCATGAACATGGGCGGAAACCCGTGACGGGTGTCACAACCGGAGACCGGGTCGAGGCTGAGCTGGTCGTCACCGGGATGACCTGCGGCGCGTGCGCAGCGCGGATCGAACGGCGGCTGAACCGCCTCGACGGTGTGTCGGCCACCGTGAACTACGCGACCGGGCGCGCCTACGTCACCCGCCTCGGCGGCCGGGACGCCAGCGAGCTGATCAGTGTGATTAACTCCACTGGTTACCGGGCGGCGCTGCCCGCGCCGCCCGAGGACGAGCAGGGTGATGCTGATCCGGAGGCCGGTGACCTGGGCCGTAGGCTTGTCATCTGCGCGCCGCTCGCCGCCGTCGTGATCGTCCTGTCCATGGTGCCCGCCGCGCAGTTCGCCGGCTGGCAGTGGGTCAGCCTGCTGCTCGCCGCCCCGGTCGCCGGCTGGGGTGCCTGGCCGCTGCACCGCACGGCGCTCGCGGGGCTCGGCCACGCCGCGGCGACGATGGACACGCTGGTGAGCCTCGCAGTGGCGGCTTCCTTCGGCTGGTCGGTGTACGCGCTGCTGTTCGGCGGGGCGGGAATGATCGGCATGCGGATGCCGTTCGCCCTGACCTTCAGCGCCGCGAGCGGGATGACGCTGTACCTGGAGGCCGCCGCGGGCGTCACCGTCGCCGTGCTTGCCGGCCGCTACCTGGAGGCGCGGGCCAGGCGCCGCGCCACCTCCGCGCTCACCGCACTGGCCGCGCTCGGAGTCAAGTCTGTCGCGGTGCTGCGCGACGGTGCCGAGCAGCGGGTGCCCGTCGGCGAACTGGCGGCCGGAGACCTGTTCGTCGTCCGCCCGGGTGAGCGAATCGCCGCCGACGGCGTCGTCGCCCAGGGCAGCTCGGCCATCGACGCCTCGCTGGTCACCGGCGAGTCGATGCCCGTCGAGGTCGGCGAGGGCGGCGAGGTGACGGGCGCCACCGTGAACATGAGCGGCCACCTCGTCGTCCGTGCTACCCGGGTCGGCTCGGACACACTACTCGCCCAGATCACCCGACTCGTCACGCACGCGCAGGCGACCAAGGCGAGCGCGCAGCGGTTCGCGGACCGGGTAGCCGGTGTTTTCGTGCCCTGCATAATCAGCCTCGCCATCGCGACCCTGGGCTTCTGGCTGGGTACCGGGCTGCCGGCCGCGCAGGCGTGGAGCGCCGCGGTCGCCGTCCTCGTGGTTGCCTGCCCGTGCGCGCTCGGCCTCGCGACCCCCGCCGCCCTTGTCGCCGCGGTGGGCCGCGGAGCCGAACTCGGCATCCTGGCCAGCAGCGCGCGTGCGCTGGAGTCGGCCCGGCGGATCCGGGTGGTAGTGCTGGACAAGACGGGCACGCTCACCGCGGGCGCCATGGCTGTCACCGCCGTCGTGGACGCTTCCGGCACCGGCGACGCGGCCGACGCACTGCTGCTCGCCGGAGCGGTCGAAGACGCCTCGGAGCACCCCATCGGCCAGGCCATCGCCCGTGAGGCCGCCGCGAGGTTCGGCGGCCTGCCGGAGGTCACCGGGTTCGCCGCGCTGCCGGGTGCGGGGGTACACGGCCAGGTCAACGGCCGCGACGTCACCGTAGGCAGCCGTGCCCTGTTCACCGAGCTGTCGCTGGAGATCCCCGCCGCCCTGGACGCCGCCGCCCGGGCGGCGGAAGACGAGGGCCAGACGACGGTACTGGCCGGCTGGGGCGGGCAGGCCCGCGCCCTGCTCGTGGTCGCCGACCGGCTGCGTCCCACCGCAGCCAGCGCCGTTGCGCGCATCCAGAGCCTTGGCCTTCGCCCCGTCCTGGTCACCGGTGACAACGAGCGCGCCGCGCTCGCCATCGCAGGGCAGGTGGGGATCGCGACGGCCGACGTCCACGCGGGCGTCCGCCCAGACGGTAAAGCGGAGATCATCAGGCGGCTCCAGGCCGAGGGGCAGTCGGCGGCGTTCGTCGGCGACGGCGTCAACGACGCGGCCGCCCTGGCCCAGGCCGACCTCGGCGTGGCCCTCGGCACCGGCACCGACGCCGCGATCGGGGCCGCCGACCTCACCTTGGTCAGCGGCGACCCGGCCGGAGTAACCGACGCGCTGTCCCTCGCCCGCGCCGCGATGACCGTCATCCGGGCCAACCTCACCTGGGCGTTCGGCTACAACGTGGTCGCCGTGCCGCTGGCCGCCCTTGGCTACCTCAACCCGCTGTTCGCCGGCATCGCCATGTCAGCGAGTTCACTGATCGTGGTAACGAACAGCTTGCGGTTGCGTGGCTTCACCCCGCCGGGCCGGGCATCGCGCGCGGCCTCCACCGGACGCCATTCCGCGAACCTCGGCAAGCAGCTAGCCCAGCGAGCCGGAGAAGCCGGATGACCGCCGCGCAGCCGCCCCAACCGGACGTCCGCCGCTTGACCGCCGACCTGGCCCGGGCGGCCGCCGGGCCGGTGATCTGCGCGGTGGTGCTCATCGGCGTGCTGTCCGGCTGGGCCGCGAGTAGCGGCGCAGGCACCCTGACCAGGGTGCGGATGCAGGTGACCCTGGCCGCCGTGCCCATGCGCGGCTGGACGGCCCGCGCGTCGGACGCTGACCACACGGCGGGCACCTACCTCACCATCAAGAACCTGAGCGGCACCCCGGACGAGCTGATCGCCGTCCGCAGCCCCGTCGCCCAGTCCGTCACCCTCGGCACGCGGGACGCCGTTGGCGGAACGCTGACCGCGGTCGGTGCCCTAACCGTCCCCGCCCACGGCACCCTCTCCCTGACCCCGCTCACCACCGACGCGGTTCTCCAGGATCCGGTGCCGTTCGAGAGCCGGCCGACCGTACCGTTGACCCTGGTCTTCCGTGACGCGGGCCAGGTCACGATTGACGCGCCGGTTACCGCCCCCGGCACTCCGTGACCCGCGCTTACCGTACGCTTCTATCGTGGACGAACTGACCTCCCTCGCCCGCGCTGCCGGGCGTGGGGATCGCGACGCGCTCGCCCGGTTTGTCCGCCAGACCCAGGGCGACGTGTGGCGGTTCTGTGCCCACCTCGTCGATCCCGCCGCGGCCGACGACCTCACTCAGGAGACGTACGTGCGGGCCATCCCGGCGCTGCGCCGGTTCCGCGGCGAGGCTCCGGCCCGCGCCTGGCTGCTGTCGATAGCGCGGCGCACGTGTGCCGCGGAGATCGGCGCGCGGACCCGCGACAGGGAGCTTGCCGCCCGGCTTGCCGCCGAGTCGGCCGCAGGACCACCGCCGTCGGTGCCGGACCCGGGCGCCCAGACAGCGATCGACCTGCTGCTGGCCGCACTGGACCCGGACCGGCGGACGGCGTTCTTGCTGACCCAGATGATCGGCTGCTCCTACGCGGAGGCCGCCGACATCTGCGACTGCCCGGTCGGCACGATCCGCTCCCGCGTCGCCCGGGCCCGCGCGGACCTGGACGCGATGATGGCGGAGCCAGCGCCGCAGGGCGTGTCCCGAGAAGCTAGTGGCGGCGCCGCGTCATCAGCCACCTGTTCCGGGGAAACGGTCTAAGTCCCCTACCCCGAACGGATTCGTCTCCCTCTCACGCCCCCGTGCCCGTCCGTGGCGTGGTGGTCCTCCGCCTGCGGCGGCCTGGCCTACCGCCACCAGGTGTGCTCGAGCGCACGGTCGGTGCCGTGGCTCTTGTCGAGCGCGTCGAGGGCGGCCACGTCCGCGTCGGGCAGAGTGAAGTCGAAGATCTGCGCGTTCTCGGCGATCCGCTCGCGGTGCGTCGACTTCGGTATGACCGGGACGCCATGCTGAACGCACCAGCGGATCAGCACCTGAGCCGGGGTACGGCCGAGCCGGTCGGCGATCTCTTTCACCTGCCTGTTGTTCAGGTGCCTGCCGGTTCCGAGCGGGCTGTAGGCCTCGGGCGTGATCCCGTGGCTCCGGCACGCCGCCAGCAGTCCGCGCCGGTACTCCATCGCGCTGAACTGGATCTGGTTGACCGCAGGCGGGGCGCTGCTCGCGGTGATGACCTGCTCAAGCTCGGCCGCGCCGAAGTTGGAGACACCGATCGACTTGGCAAGCCCGCGTTCCCGTGCCCGCTCCATGCCTGGCCAGGCCCATACCGGGCCGCGCTGCGGCCAGTGCACCAGATACAGGTCGATCTGGTCCACGCCAAGCTTCCGCAGGCTCTGCTCGGCCTCGGCCACCGGGTCCTTGCTGCCCGGATAGAACTTGGTAGTGATGAACACCTGGTCGCGGGGCACGCCGCTGTCCCGCAGCGCCCGGCCCACGCTGGCCTCGTTGCCGTAGGCCTGAGCGGTGTCGATGTGCCGGTAGCCGAGCTCAAGCGCCCACCGCACGGCATTGACGCAGACCGGCCCGTCGGGGACCTGCCAGACGCCAAGGCCGAGCATAGGCAACTGGTTTCCGTCGGCGAGCTCGATGGCCCGCCCGTCCGAGGTCACCGTGCCGACCGTCATAGCAGGGTCGCCTCCAGGGTTATCTCGGGAACGCCGGCCAGCGCCCTGCTCACCGGGCAGGTCGCCTTGGCCGTCTGTGCGTGCTCGGTGAAGGCGGCCTGGTCGATGCCTGGCACCCGGCCGGTGGTGACCAGGTTGATCTTGGTAATCGTCGGGGCTCCGTCGACGAACCGCAGCGTCACGGTCGCGTCGGTGTGCACCGAGTCGGGAGCGTTTCCCGCTTGCACGAGGATGTTCGACAGGGCCATCGAGAAGCACGCCGCGTGCGCGGCGGCGATGAGCTGCTCGGGATTGGAACCCGGGCCGTCCTCGAACCGGGACTTGAAGGTGTACCCGCCGCTGATCGAGTCTCCGGCGGTGAAGGTACCGGTGCCCGAGGGCACGTCACCCTTCCATTCAGCACTTCCCTTAGCGGGCATGGAGCCCCTCCGTCCTTGGAGTCGAGTACCTCTGCCCGAGCCTATCGTTACGGGTACGCGGGACAATGACCTGCCAGCACCTGCGGCTCGTGGCGCTTTCACGCGCCGCTGCCACCCGGCCGTACCGGCCAGGCGCGCGCCAGCGCGTAGTCCTAAGCGCCTAGTTGGACCATTAACGTGGAAACTTTTTTCTGTCTGGAAACTAAGCGTCTCCTGGACACGCTTAGTTTCCAGGCTGCGCGAAGTATCCACGCAAATCGGCGTGATTAGCGCCAGCCCGGCCCGCAGCGCGGTTTCGTCGCGGCTCTCGCCCCAGGGACACCGCGCGTCACCGCAGCCTCACCCTGTTGGGCCGGAGGGTTGACGCCGGGGCGATGGTTGCGGCAGCCATACGCCTATAACCCAATGCCAGGAGTTTAAGGGGGGTTGTCTGCCTGCCGGCTGGGGTGTCTGTGCTGGTCTGTGGGTGGCTGGGTGGTTGTTGCGGGTGTGGTGATGGTGAGGGTGCACTGGGAGTGTTGTGATACGGGGCTGGTCTTTCCGTTGCGGGAGGGGTAGGGGGAGACTGGCTTGTTCACGGCGCGGGGGTAGACGCGGCCTTTGCGTTCGGGGACGGGGCTGGCCAGGATGTCGGTTTCGGCCTGGGCGAGGGCGGTGTCGATGTGGTCGCGGGCGGCGGGCAGGGTGCGGCGGGCGGCGTCCAGCGCGGCGGTGAAGGACAGCCGGGCGGGGTCGGTCCCGGTGCGGGCGGCGGCCCGGGTGATGAGGGTGCGGACGGCCTGGTAGACGGCCAGGGTGGCCCATAGTTCCTGGCGGGCCAGGGCGGGGTCGCGGCCGCGCAGCGGGCGGCCCGGGCCGCGCAGGAAGGTCTTCCACTCGCGGTAGCTGGTCTCCGCGGCCCAGCGGCGGGCGTAGGCGGCGGCCAGTTCCGCCGCCGGGTGGGCCCGGTAGTCGAGCAGGGTGGTGAGCAGCCGGTAGGGCTCGGTGCGGGCGGTGCCGTCGTCGGCGGTGACGGTGAGGGTGAAGGCGATAACCCGGGCGGTGCGGCCGGGCAGCGGGCTGGTATCGGGCGGCAGGCGGCTGCCGCGGCGGCGGCGCTCGCCGTTGCGGCGGGTGCGGGCGGTGACGGCGCGGGGGTCGCTGACGTGGGTGAGCCAGGACCCGTCGGGCAGTTCCCGCACCACGGGCAGGTGCTGGCCCGCCTTGACCCGCCACAGCAGGTGAGCGCCGCCGGCGGCGGCGGCGCCCCACAGGTCGTAGCTGTAGAACCCGCGGTCGGCCAGCAGCAGCATGCCGGCGCGCAGGCTGCCCAGCAGCCGGCGGGCGAGGTCCCGCTCGCCCGCGCCCGGGCCGCGCAGCGGCCCGCACGCGGCGTCCAGCAGCGCCCGGGTACCGCACGCGACCAGGGTGACCAGCCGCAGCTGGGGGAACCCCGCGGCCTTCACGCTGGCGTTGCCCGGCCGGCCGAACGCGGCAGTGTTAGCCGGGCTGTCCGCGACATCGACCGTGGTCCCGTCCCAGGCCACCACCAGCAGCCCGCCCGCGTGCGACCACGGCGCCGTCCCGGGCGACAGCGGCGCGCACAGCCGCCGGAACAGCGATTCCAGCGGCTTCTCCCCGAGCCGGCGCCGCGCGGCGCTCAGCGCGGTGCTCGCCGGGGACGCCAGCCCCAGGCCCGAGGTCACCTGCGCGAACACGCCGGAGTAGGAGGTGCCGGAGAACAGGCACAGGCCCAGCGTGAAGTACGCCGTCACCCGGGCCGGCAGCAGCCGCAGCCGCATCTCCCACGCCAGCCCGTCCCCGACCGCCTCGTCCACCAGGCCCGGCGGCACCACATAGGTCAGCACGCCCAGCCAGGCATCCGCCAGAATCAGGCCGCGGGCAGACAGCCACCCCCAGGACGTGGCACGATGAACGCGCACGAAGCTCCTCGCGAACGAATAGGTGTGGTAACCGCTCGTTCTAACGGGAGCTTCGTCGCATTTCCGGCAGCCACGCCGGCGCGCCGCACGCCGTGGCCAACCCGTTACACCTCTTAAACTCCTGGCATTGGCCTATAACCGTATCGTTGTCACAATCATCTGGCCTGTCCGCCGTTAGCATCACGTTGTTGTTTGAGACTGAGCCGGTATCTGCGCAAATCGGGGTGATGGCGCCGGCCAGCCGGATGTCGCCCGCTGGCCGGCGCAGGCCAGCCCGAGCAGCGGCTCAGGCGTAGACGGTCTTGAGGTTCTGGTAGGCGGCGACCGCGCCGGGGCCGAGTTCCCGGCCGAGTCCGCTCGCCTTGACGCCGCCCCACGGGCCCGCGGGATCGGGCAGGTAGCTGTTGATGCCCATGGTGCCGGTGCGGACCCGGCGGATCACCGACCGGGCGCGGTCGTTGTCCGAGGTCCAGACGGAGCCGCCGAGCCCGTAGTCCGACTCGTTGGCGATCCGCACGGCGTCGTCTTCGTCGGTGTACTCGATGACCGACAGCACCGGGCCGAAGATCTCCTCCTGCGCGATCGTGGACTTGTTGTCCACGTCGGCGAAGATCGTCGGCTCGAGGAACCAGCCCCGGTCCAGCCCTGCGGGCCGCCCGCCCCCGGTCACCAGGCGGGCGCCGTCGCTGATCCCCTTGGCGATGTACCGCTCGACCCGGTCCCGCTGCCGTTCCGCGACCAGCGGGCCGATCAGGGTCGCCGGGTCGAGGGCGTCGCCGACCGGCAGCG
>Ga0335072_10010115_pt1 | contig 13584 bp, 22 predicted proteins | sample Lox_Sample_21_FD_206725 | JGI IMG/M metagenome (GOLD analysis project Ga0335072, IMG submission 206725) | Soil microbial communities from Loxahatchee National Wildlife Refuge, Florida, United States - Lox_Sample_2.1 | ecosystem: Environmental > Terrestrial > Soil > Wetlands | place: USA...
TCAGGAACATGGTGCCGCCGGTGAGCGTGATCACCGTGGTAATAACAAAGAACAAGCCGGGATTTGCCACCACCGAACCGCTGCCGGCGCCCTCAAGTCCGATCGCGATGCCGTAGGCTTGGAACACCGCCAGCGCCACGGTGAGATACCGCGTGTACTGATTGATCATCTTGCGGCCCTGCTCACCCTCTTTCTTCAAATTCTCGAGGGTGGGCGAAACCGTCGTCATCAACTGGATGATGATCGATGCCGAGATGTACGGCATGATGGTGAGCGCGAAGATCGCCAAGCGGTGGATGCCACCGCCGGAGAACATATTAAACAGGCCCAGAATGCCGCCGGACTGCTGATTGAAAATCTTGTCCCAGGCGTCGGGATCGATGCCAGGCAGCGGGATGTAGGTGCCGAGCCGGTAGACCAGAAGCGCGCCAAGGGTGAACCAGATGCGCTTCTTGAGCTCGTCGGCTTTGGCCAGCGCGCCGAAGTTGAGATTGGCTGCCAGTTGTTCCGCTGCAGAAACCATCCGCCGCTCCGTATGCCGCGCGCCCCGAACCTATATAGGGATCACGGCCTATATAGTGATCACGCCGCCTGTTCACCCGCCTCCGGCCTGGGGCTCAGGATCTCGACCGTGCCGCCGGCCTTCTCCACGGCCGCAACTGCGGACTTCGAGGCGCCGTACACCGACAATGCGAGCTTGGCCTTGATCTCGCCGCCGCCAAGAAGCCGCACGCCGTCCTTGGCGCGGCGCAGCACGCCGGCCTTCACCAGGCTGGCCGCGTCGATCTTGCCCGCCGCATCGAGCCGGCCGGAATCGATCGCCTCCTGGATGCGACCCAAATTGACCTCGTTGAGCTTCTTGGCGAACGCGGTGTTCTTAAAGCCGCGCTTGGGCAGGCGCCGATGCAGCGGCATCTGGCCGCCTTCGAAGCCCTTGATGCGCACGCCGGAGCGCGCGGTCTGACCCTTGCCGCCGCGGCCGCCGGTCTTGCCGGAACCCGAGCCGATGCCGCGGCCGATGCGCTTTCGCGACTTGCGCGAGCCGGCCCGACCGGCGAGTTCGTGAAGCTTCATCTTTATTTCTCCACTACCTCGATGAGATGGGCGACCTTGGCGATCATGCCGCGGACTTGCGGCGAGTCGACAAGCTCGGCAACGCGGCCGATCTTGTTGAGTTTCAGGCCCACCAGCGTCTCGCGCTGGCCGTGAGGCCGGCGCTGCGGACTGGCGGTCTGCCGCACCTTGACCGTCTTGCCCGAATTCTTCGCGCTGTTCATCGCCTGCTCCTCACCCATTCCCATCAATCATCAGTCGGCGGCTGCCTGGTCGGCATCGACGTCGCGGCGGCGCGCCTGCAGCGCCGAGACTTTGACGTTGCGCCTGGCGGCGACCGAACGCGGCGAATCCTGGCGCTTGAGCGCATCGAACGTGGCGCGCACGACGTTGTAGGGGTTCGAGGTTCCGAGCGACTTCGCCACCACGTCGGCCATGCCGAGCGTCTCGAACACCGCACGCATCGGTCCGCCGGCGATGATGCCGGTGCCGGGCGGCGCGGCGCGCAGATAGACGCGGCCGGCGCCGTGGCGGCCGGCGACGTCATGATGCAACGTGCGGCCCTCGCGCAATGGCACGCGGGTCAGCGAGCGCTTGGCCGCATCGGTCGCCTTGCGGATGGCTTCCGGCACCTCGCGCGCCTTGCCGTGGCCGAAACCGACCCGGCCCTTCTGGTCGCCGACAACGACGAGCGCGGCAAAGCCGAACCGCCGGCCGCCTTTGACCACCTTGGCGACGCGGTTGATGTGGACGAGCTTGTCGACGAACTCGCTATCGCGCTCTTCGTCTCGCCGCCGTTCGCGGGGTTCACGCGCCATGTCTGTTTGCCATTTTGTTCAAGCCTTCAGTGATCCGATTTTAGAAATTCAGTCCGCCTTCGCGCGCGGCCTCGGCCAACGCCTTGACCCGACCGTGATAGAGGTAGGAGCCGCGATCGAACACGACTTCCTTGACGCCTTTTTCCTGCGCGCGCTGGGCGATGAGCTTGCCCACGGTCTTGGCCGCCTCGACGCTGGCGCCGGTCTTGATTGTGCCGCGCGTCGGCTTCTCGATCGAGGACGCCGACACAACCGTGGTGCCGGCATCGTCGTCGATCACCTGCGCGTAGATGTGCTTGGAAGAGCGGAACACCGAAAGCCGCTTGCGCCCGTACGCTGCGCGCTTGAGCGCGCCGCGCACGCGGCCCTGCCGCCGCTCGATCCGGGTGTTGAGCTTGGTCATGCGGGCATCCTTATTTCTTCTTGCCCTCTTTGCGGAAAATGCGCTCGGAGGAATACTTGATACCCTTGCCCTTGTAGGGCTCCGGCGGCCGGTATTCGCGGATCTCCGCGGCGACCTGGCCCACCTTCTGCCGGTCGCTGCCGGAAATGACGATCTCGACCGGACGCGGTGTGGCGATGGTGATGCCTTCGGGTATCGGATAGACGATGTCGTGGCTGTAGCCGAGCGCGATCTGCAGGTTCTTGCCCTGCACCGCGGCGCGGTAGCCGACGCCGTTGATTTCGAGCCGTTCCTCGAAGCCCTTGGTCACGCCGGCGATCAGATTGGCGATCAGCGTGCGCGAGGTGCCCCACTGCGCGCGCGCGCGCTTGGTTTCGGCGCGCGGATCGACCTTGATCTGGCCGCCCTCGAGCTTGACCGCGACATCGTCGTGCAGCACGACCTGCAAGGCGCCCTTGGGGCCCTTCACCTTCACGGTCTGGCCCTCGATGTTGGCGGTAATGCCGGAGGGGACCGCGATCGCTTTTTTGCCAATGCGCGACATCAGAACACCGTACAGAGGATTTCGCCGCCGACATTGGCGTCGCGGGCAGCGTGGTCGGCCATCACGCCCTTGGGCGTCGAGACGATGGCAACGCCAAGCCCGTTGTTGATACGCGGCAGGTTTCTGACCGAGGTGTAGACGCGGCGGCCGGGCTTGGAGATCCGCTCGATCTCGCGGATCACCGGCTCGCCGTCGAAATACTTCAGCTCAACCTCGAGCTCCGAGCGGCCGTCGCGCTCGACCACCGCATAGCCGCGGATATAGCCTTCGCTCTTGAGCACTTCGAGCACGCTCTCGCGCAATTTCGAGCCCGGAGAGCTGACTTTGCTCTTGTTGCGCAGTTGCGCGTTGCGGATTCGCGTCAACAGATCGCCGAGCGGATCGTTCATGGACATCGTGCGAGCCTCCTTACCAGCTCGACTTGACCAGGCCCGGGATCAGTCCCTTGGAGCCCAGTTCGCGCAGCGCAATGCGCGATAGTTTGTGCTTGCGGTAAAAGCCGCGCGGACGGCCGGTTATCTCGCAGCGGTTGCGGATGCGGGTGGCCGACGAGTTGCGCGGCAGCTTGGCAAGCTTGAGCGTGGCGGCAAAACGCTCCTCGACCGGCTTCGACTTGTCGCGCGCGAGCGCTTTGAGCCGCGCACGCCGACCCGAATACTGCTTCGTCATCCGGCGGCGCCGGTTGTTCTTCTCGATGGCACTCTTCTTCGCCATTTCGTTCTCCTCGATGTTCCGCGTCTGAGCCTGCTTGCCTGCAGGATCACTGCCGGAACGGAAAATTGAACGCCGTCAGCAGCGCGCGCGCTTCGTCGTCGCTGTGCGCGGTGGTGCACACGGTGATGTCCATGCCCCAGATGTCCGTGGTCTTGTCGTAATCGATCTCGGGGAACACGATGTGCTCCTTGATGCCGAGCGAATAATTGCCGCGACCGTCGAAGCTCTTCGGATTAAGTCCGCGGAAATCGCGCACCCGCGGCAGCGCGATGTTGATCAGCCGGTCGAGAAACTCGTACATGCGCGCCTTGCGCAGCGTCACCTTGCAGCCGATCGCCTGCCCGTCGCGCAACTTGTAAGTGGCGATCGACTTGCGCGCCTTGGTAATCACCGCCTTCTGGCCGGCGATGAGCGCGAGGTCCGCGGCGGCCGATTCCACCTTCTTGCGGTCGGCGACGCCCTCGCCGATGCCCATGTTGATGACGACCTTGTCGAGGACCGGGATCTGCATGCGGTTCTTGTAGGCGAACTGCTCGGAAAGCTTGCCGCGGATGGCTTGCTCGAACTGCACCTTCAGCCGCGCTGGGACGCGCTCCTCGGGCGCGCCCGCTGCCCCGCCAGCCTTGCCTTCGGCAGGCTTGCCCGGCTTCGCAGCGCGTTCCGGCTTCGCCGGCTTGGCGCCCTGCTCGCCCTTCTCCGCCTTGTCGGCCTTCTGTGCCTTGGCAGGCTTTTCCGCCTGCTCGGCCTTGGCCGGGCGTTGCGGCTTCTCCGCCTTCTTGGCCTTTTTGTCTTCGGTATCAGCCATCGATCTCGACTCCCGAACGCTTGGCGACGCGCACCTTCTTGCGCTCTTCGCCCGTGCCGACGACCTTGAAACCGACGCGGGTCGGCTTGCCGTCCTTGGGGTCGGCGAGCGCGATATTGGACAGGTGGACCGGCGCTTCCTTGGAAATGATGCCGCCCTCGGCGGTGGCGGTCTGCCGCTGGTGACGCTTGACCATATTGATGCCACGCACCAGCGCGCGGTTCTCGCCGCGGCGCATCTCGATGATCTCGCCGCTGCGGCCCTTGTCGCGGCCGGTGATAACGACGACGGTATCGCCCTTTTTAAGCTTCGCGGCCATCACAGCACCTCTGGCGCAAGCGAAATGATCTTCATGTGGTTCTTGGCCCGCAGTTCGCGCGGCACCGGGCCGAAGATACGGGTGCCCACCGGCTCCATCTGCGGATTGATCAGCACCGCGGCGTTGCGGTCGAAGCGGATGATCGAGCCGTCGGCGCGCTTGATGTCCTTGGAAATGCGGACGATCACCGCCTTCATCACGTCGCCCTTCTTCACCCGGCCGCGCGGGATCGCCTCCTTCACCGAGACGACGATGACGTCGCCGATGGTGGCGTATTTGCGCTTAGAGCCGCCCAGCACCTTGATGCACATGACGCGGCGCGCGCCGGAATTGTCCGCCACGTCGAGGTTGGATTGCATCTGGATCATGGGCTACCTGCTCGTTCTTTTTTCTCGGGCGTCCTCTCAGGACACCGTCTTCTTCTCGCCGCGTACGACGGCCCAGCGCTTGAGCTTGGAAATCGGCGAGTGCTCCTCGATCCACACGAGGTCGCCGACCTTGTATTCGTTCTTCTCGTCGTGCGCGTAATACTTCTTCGAACGCCTCACCGTCTTCTTGAACAACGGATGGGTGAACCGGCGCTCGACGCGCACGACGAGCGTCTTGCTCTGTTTGTCGCTGACGACGACACCTTGCAGCGTCCGCTTGGGCATCTCGATAAACCTCTCAAGTCCTGGCCGCGCCGGCACGCTTGTGCTGCGCGATTGTTTTGAGCCGCGCGATGTCGCGCCGCACTTCGCGCACACGCGCGGTGTTTTCCAACTGTCCGGTGGCACGCTGAAAACGCAGGTTGAACTGCTCCTTTTTCAGCTTGAGCACCTCGTCGTCGATCTGATCGATCGTCATGGTTCGGATGTCGGCCGGCTTCATGACATTTACTCGCTGATGCGCTCGACGAAGCGGGTTTTGATCGGCAGCTTGGCGGCGGCAAGATGGAGCGCCTCTTTGGCGAGCTCGGTGCTCACGCCATCGATCTCGAACAGGATGCGGCCGGGCTTGACCCGGCAGACCCACAATTCCGGCGCGCCCTTGCCCGAGCCCATGCGCACTTCAAGCGGCTTCTTGGACACCGGCACGTCGGGGAACACGCGGATCCAGACGCGGCCCGCACGCTTCATGTGGCGGGTGAGCGCGCGGCGGGCGGCTTCGATCTGCCGCGCGGTGACGCGTTCGGGCTCAAGCGCCTTCAACCCGAACTGGCCGAAGGCAAGATCGACCCCGCTCGAGGCGACGCCTTTGATGCGTCCCTTGTGCGCCTTGCGGAATTTTGTTCGCATCGGTTGAAGCATGGCGTACGTCTCTGATTACCTGTTCCCGTTCCTCTTGTGCGCTAACTCGGCCCGCTTCACGCAGCGTCCCGCCGCGGCCGACCGGCATCGCCCTCGGCCATCTTCTTGTCCTGCGCCATCGGGTCGTGCTCCATGATCTCGCCCTTGAAGATCCACACCTTCACCCCGCAGGTGCCGTAGGTCGTAAACGCGGTGGCGACGCCGTAATCGACGTCGGCGCGCAGCGTGTGCAGCGGCACGCGGCCTTCGCGGTACCATTCCATCCGCGCGATTTCGGCGCCGCCGAGCCGGCCCGAGCAGTTGATGCGGATGCCGCCGGCGCCAAGCCGCATCGCTGATTGCACCGCGCGCTTCATTGCGCGCCGAAACGCCACTCTGCGCTCGAGCTGCTGGGCGATGGATTCGGCGACGAGCTGCGCATCAAGCTCGGGCTTGCGGATTTCCACGATGTTGATGACGACATCGCTGTCGGTGAGGGCTGCGACCTTGCGGCGCAGTTTTTCGATGTCGGCGCCCTTCTTGCCGATCACCACGCCCGGACGCGCCGAATGGATGGTGACGCGGCACTTCTTGTGCGGCCGCTCGATCACGATCTTGGCGACGGCGGCCTGCTTCAATTCGGCAAGCAGCGCCTTGCGGATCTCCATATCCTCGTGCAGCAGCGAGCCGTAGCTCGCCTTGCCGGCATACCAGCGCGAATCCCAGGTGCGGTTGATGCCCAGACGCAGCCCGACCGGATTGACTTTCTGACCCATGGCCTTCTCCTACCGCGTCCCTTAGTTCGCCGGCGCTTCGACTTCGCGCACCACGATGGTGAGGTTTGCGAACGGCTTGAAGATCGCGCCCACCCGGCCGCGCGCCCGCGGCATGTGCCGCTTGATCACCAGCGCCTTGCCGACATGAGCCTGCACGACGACGAGATCGTCGACGTCGAGATCGTGATTGTTCTCCGCATTGGCGATCGCCGATTCCAGGCACTTCTTGACGTCGAGGGCGATGCGCTTGCGCGAGAATGTGAGATCGGCAAGCGCGGCCGCCACCTTCTTGCCGCGGATCAGTTGCGCCAACAGGTTCAGCTTCTGCGGGCTCACCCGCAGCATGCGCGAGACAGCTTTGGCCTCGTTGTCGGCGAGCGAGCGCTCGCGGCCCTTCTTGCTCATGATGCCTCTCCCCGCCTCACGACTTGCCGCCGGCCGCAGCAGCCGCGCCGCCGCCCGCCGGCGCGCCGGTGCTGCGCTTGGCCTTGCGGTCCGACGAATGGCCGTAGAATGAGCGCGTCGGCGAGAACTCGCCGAACTTGTGGCCAACCATTTCCTCGGTGACGATCACCGGGATGTGCTTTTGGCCGTTATAGACGCCGAAGGTCAGCCCGACGAATTGCGGCAGGATGGTCGAGCGCCGCGACCAGATGCGAATCATCTCGTGGCGGCCGGACGCGCGCGCCGCATCCACCTTCTTCATCAGATAGCCGTCAAAAAACGGACCCTTCCAGACCGAGCGGGCCATCGCTTAGCTCCTACTTTTTCTTCTTCCGCGCGTGGCGGCTGAGCATGATGAATTTACTCGTGCTCTTGTTCTTGCGTGTCTTCATGCCCTTGGTCGGCTTGCCCCACGGTGTCACCGGGTGGCGGCCGCCGCGGGTACGCCCGCCGAGCGGATGATCGACCGGGTTCATGGTCTCGCCGCGCACGTGGCCGCGCCAGCCCATCCAGCGCGAGCGCCCGGCCTTGCCGATGGAGACGTTCATGTTGTCGGAATTCGACACCGCGCCGACGGTGGCGATGCAGCGGCCGTGAACCAGGCGCTGCTCCCCGGAATTCAGCCGCAGGATCACGTACTCGCCGTCGCGGCCGACGATCTGCGCGTAGGCGCCGGCCGAGCGCGCGATCTGGCCGCCCTTGCCGATCTTCAGCTCGATATTGTGGATGATGGTGCCGACCGGAATGTTGGCAAGCGGCATGGCGTTGCCGGGCTTGACGTCAACATACTCGCCGGCAACGACGGTGTCGCCGACCGAGAGCCGCTGCGGCGCCAGGATGTAGTTGAGCTCGCCGTCCTGGTATTTGATCAGCGCGATGAAGGCGGTGCGGTTCGGATCGTATTCGAGCCGCTCGACCTTGGCGGGCGCGTCGAACTTGCGGCGCTTGAAATCGATGATCCGATACGCCTTCTTGTGACCGCCGCCGCGATAGCGGCTGGTGATCGAGCCGGAATTGTTGCGGCCGCCGGACGAGTTCTTGCCCTCGGTCAAAGCCTTGACCGGCTTGCCGGCGTAGAGGCCGGAGCGGTCGACGAGTACCAGCTGACGCTGGCCCGGGGTGACCGGATTGTAGCTTTTAAGCGCCATCGCTCCGTCCCCTTACAGTCCCGTGGTCACGTCGATCCGCTGACCCTCTTCGAGGGTCACGACCGCGCGCTTTGTATCGGACTGCCGCCCAACGCGGCCCTTGAAAATTTTCCACTTGCCGCGACGGCGCAGCGTGTTGACGCTTTTCACCTTCACGTCGAACAGCTTCTCCACCGCTTCCTTGATCTGCGGCTTGGTCGCGTCCATGGCGACCTTGAAGATCACCTTGTTGTGCTCGGTCGCGTTCGTCGCCTTCTCGGTGATGACCGGAGAGAGGATGACGTCGTAATGGCGCGGATCGCTGGTGGTCATTTGAATCGCGCCTCCAGCGCTTCGACTGCGGCGCGGGTGAGCACCAGCTTATGCCGTCGCATGACGTCGTAAACGTTGATGCCGGCAACCGGCAGCACGTCGATATTGGGAATGTTGCGCGCCGCCGCGCGCACGTTGGCGGCGACTTCGGCACCGTCGATGAACAGCGCGTTGGCCAGCCCGAGCTTGGCGAAGCTCGTCCGCAGCTCCTTGGTCTTGCCTTCCTTCACCGCGAGCGCGTCGATGACGATGATGCCGGCGTCCTTGGCCTTGGCCGAGAGCGCGTGCTTGAGCGCGAGCGCGCGCACCTTCTTCGGCAGACCGATCTCGTGGCTGCGCACGTGCGGCCCGAACGAGCGGCCGCCGCCGCGGAACAAATTGACCCGCGCCGAGCCGTGGCGGGCAGAGCCGGTGCCCTTTTGCCGGTACATCTTCTTGCCGGTGCGGTTGATGTCGGCGCGCCCCTTCACCGCATGGGTGCCGGCGCGGCGCTTAGCCAGTTGCCAGACGACGCAGCGATGAATGATGTCGGTGCGCGGCTCGAGACCGAAAATCTCGTCCGAGAGCGTTACCGAGCCAGCCTCAGCGCCGTCGAGAGTGGTGACCTTCAATTCCATGTCTTACGCGCCCCCACCGCCTTGTTCGCCGACCGAAACGGGAGCGACCGCGGCATTGTCGGCAAGTTTGAACTTGCCGGGCTTGGGAACGCCGTCCGGCAGCTTCTTCTTCACCGCATCGCGCACCGTGATCCAGCCGCCTTTGACGCCGGGCACGGCGCCCTCGACCATGATCAGGCCGCGCTCGACGTCGGTCTGCATGACCCGCAGATTAAGCGTGGTCACCCGCTCGACGCCGAGATGACCCGACATCTTCTTATTCTTGAAGGTCCTGCCCGGATCCTGACGGCCGCCGGTGCCGCCGATCGAACGGTGCGAGATCGACACGCCGTGCGAGGCGCGCAAGCCCGCGAAATTCCAGCGCTTCATGGCGCCGGCCCAGCCCTTACCGGTCGAAGTGCCGGTTACATCGACGAACTGGCCGACCACGAAATGGTCCGCCGTAATCTCGGCGCCGATCGGAATGAGCGAAGCATCGTCGACGCGGAACTCGGCAAGCTTGCGCTTGGGCTCAACCTTGGCGACGGCGAAATAGCCGCGGTCGGCCTTGTTGGCGCGCTGCGCCTTGCGCGCGCCGGCGCCAAGCTGAAGCGCCACGTAGCCGTTCTGGTCTTTGGTGCGATGGGCCACGACTTGGCAATTGCCAAGGCGCAACACCGTCACCGGCACGTGCTCGCCGGTCTCGGTGAACAACCGCATCATTCCGACTTTTTGCGCAAGAACCCCGGAACGCATTGTCTATCCCCTGCGCGCCTTACAGCTTGATCTCGACGTCAACGCCGGCGGCGAGATCAAGCTTCATCAGCGCATCGACGGTTTGCGGCGTCGGATCGACGATATCGAGCAGACGCTTGTGCGTGCGCATCTCGAACTGCTCGCGGCTCTTCTTGTCGATGTGCGGCGAGCGGTTGACGGTGAATTTCTCGATCTTGGTCGGCAGCGGGATCGGCCCACGCACCTGAGCGCCGGTGCGCTTGGCCGTGCTGACGATCTCGCGCGTCGACGCATCGAGGATGCGGTGATCGAACGCCTTGAGCCTGATCCGTATATTTTGGCCGTTCATTTCTTTTCCCCGCGAGTGGCGACATGCGAACAGCGAATGGAGGTCAAGCCATTCGCCGTTTGCCGCTAGCTATTCGCTACTCGATGATCTCCGCCACAACGCCGGCGCCCACAGTGCGGCCGCCCTCGCGGATAGCGAAGCGCAGCTGCTTCTCCATGGCGATCGGCACGATCAGCGTCACTTCCATGGCGATGTTGTCGCCCGGCATCACCATCTCGGTGCCGGCGGGCAGCGTCACCACGCCGGTCACGTCCGTGGTGCGGAAGTAGAATTGCGGCCGGTAATTGGTGAAGAACGGCGTGTGGCGTCCGCCCTCCTCCTTGGTGAGGATGTAGGCTTCGGCCTTGAACTTGGTGTGCGGCTTCACCGTGCCCGGCTTGCAGAGAACCTGGCCGCGCTCCACCTCTTCGCGCTTGGTGCCGCGCAACAGGCAGCCGACGTTGTCGCCCGCCTCGCCCTGATCGAGCAGCTTGCGGAACATCTCGACGCCGGTGACGGTGGTCTTCGTTGTCGGCTTGATGCCGACGATCTCGACTTCCTCACCGACCTTGATGATGCCGCGCTCGATACGGCCGGTGCACACCGTGCCGCGGCCGGAGATCGAGAACACGTCTTCCACCGGCATCAGGAACGGCTGATCCTTCGGCCGCTCCGGCTGCGGAATATACGCATCGACTTCCTTCATCAGCGCCATGATCGAGTTCTTGCCGAGATCGTCGTTGACGCCGTCGAGTGCCTGCTTGGCCGAACCCTTGACGAACGGAATCTTGTCGCCGGGGAATTCGTATTTGGTAAGGAGTTCGCGGACTTCGAGCTCGACGAGTTCGAGCAGCTCGGGATCGTCCACCATGTCGACCTTGTTGAGGTAGACAACGAGCGCCGGCACGCCGACCTGGCGGGCGAGCAGGATGTGCTCGCGGGTCTGCGGCATCGGGCCGTCGGCGGCGCTGACCACGAGGATGGCGCCGTCCATCTGCGCAGCGCCGGTGATCATGTTCTTCACGTAGTCGGCGTGGCCGGGGCAGTCGACGTGCGCATAGTGGCGCTTCTCGGTCTCGTACTCGACGTGCGCGGTCGCGATGGTGATGCCGCGCGCCTTTTCCTCGGGCGCCTTGTCGATCTGGTCATAGGCGGTGAACTGGGCCTGGCCCTTCTCCGCCAAAACCTTGGTGATCGCCGCCGTCAACGTCGTCTTGCCGTGATCGACGTGACCAATCGTGCCGATGTTGCAATGCGGCTTGCTGCGGTTGAATTTTTCTTTAGCCATGGGGCTCTCCGTTCCGGCTCTCTGTCAGAACCTCGTTAAATGCTGGTCAGGCGTATTTCGCCTGAACCTCGTCAGCGACGCCTTTAGGTACCTCGGCGTAGTGATCGAACTGCATGGTGAAGGTGGCTCGCCCCTGACTCATGGAGCGCAGGTTGTTGACGTACGAGAACATGTTGGCGAGCGGCACCATTGCCTGGATGACGTTGGCGTTGCCGCGCATGTCCTGGCCCTGAATCTGGCCGCGCCGCGAATTAAGGTCGCCGATGACCGAGCCGGTATAATCCTCCGGCGTCACCACCTCGACCTTCATGACCGGCTCTAGCAGCACCGGGCCGCCTTTTTGCATGGCCTCGCGCATAGCCGCGCGCGCGGCGATTTCGAACGCCATCGCCGATGAATCGACGTCGTGCGAGGCGCCGTCGACCAGGCTCACTTTGATATCGACCACCGGGAAGCCGAGGATCGGACCGGTCGTGAGCTGACCTTCGATGCCCTTCTCGACGGCCGGGACGAATTCCTTCGGCACGGCGCCGCCGACCACTTCGTTCTCGAACGAGAATTCCGCGCCGGGCTCAGTGGGCTCGGCGACAATCTTGATGCGCGCGAACTGACCGTGGCCGCCGGTCTGCTTCTTGTGGGTATAGTCGACCGTGGCGGCGCGAGTGATCTTCTCGCGATAGGCGACCTGCGGCGCGCCGATATTGGCGTCGACCTTATAGGTACGCTTGAGGATATCGACCTTGATGTCCAGATGCAGTTCGCCCATCCCCTTGATGATGGTCTGGCCGGATTCTGCATCGGTGGTGACGCGGAAAGACGGATCCTCGGCCACCAGCTTGGCGAGCGCGACGCCAAGTTTTTCCTGGTCGGCCTTCGACTTCGGCTCGATGGCGATCTCGATCACCGGATCCGGGAATTCCATCTTTTCCAGAATCACCGGCTTCTGCGGATCGCAGAGCGTGTCGCCGGTGCGGACTTCCTTCAGCCCCGCCAACGCGACGATGTCGCCGGCATAGGCCTCCTTGATGTCCTCGCGGTTGTTGGCGTGCATCAGCAGCATGCGGCCGACGCGTTCCTTGCGATCCTTGGTCGAGTTCATCACGCCGGTGCCGCTTTCGAGCTTGCCCGAATAGATGCGGCAGAAGGTGATGGTGCCGACGAACGGATCGTCCATGATCTTAAACGCAAGGACGGCCATCGGCTCGGCATCGGACGCCGTGCGCTCGATCTCGTTGCCTTTGAGATCGACGCCCTTGATTGCCGGCACGTCGAGCGGCGACGGCAGAAAATCGACCACCGCGTCAAGCAGCGGCTGCACGCCCTTGTTCTTGAAGGCCGAGCCGCAAAACACCGGAAAGAATGCGCCGGAAATCGTCGCCTTACGAATGAGCCGCTTGAGCGTCGCCTCGTCGGGCTCTTTGCCTTCGAGATAGGCGGTCATCGCATCGTCGTCGAGTTCGACCGCCGCCTCGATGAGCTTCTCGCGGTATTCCTTGGCCTGTTCCTTCAGTTCGGCCGGGATTTCGACGTCCTGATACTTGGCGCCCAGCGCCTCGTCGTCCCACACCACGCCGACCATACGGATGAGGTCAACAACACCCTTGAATTGGCTCTCGGAGCCGATCGGGAGCTGGATGGCCACTGGCTTGGCGCCCAAACGGTCGACGATATCCTTCAAACACTGGAAGAAATCGGCGCCGATCTTGTCCATCTTGTTGCAGAATACGATGCGCGGCACGCGATAGCGGTCGCCTTGGCGCCACACTGTCTCGGTCTGCGGCTCCACGCCCTGGTTGGAATCAAGCACGCAAACGGCGCCGTCGAGCACGCGCAATGAGCGCTCCACCTCGATGGTGAAGTCGACGTGGCCGGGCGTGTCGATGATGTTCAGACGTTTGCCGTTCCAAATCGCAGTCGTTGCGGCCGAGGTAATCGTGATGCCGCGCTCCTGCTCCTGCTCCATCCAGTCCATCGTCGCGGCGCCGTCGTGCACCTCGCCGATTTTGTGGCTCTTGCCGGTGTAATAGAGGATG
>Ga0335072_10010116_pt1 | contig 13584 bp, 9 predicted proteins | sample Lox_Sample_21_FD_206725 | JGI IMG/M metagenome (GOLD analysis project Ga0335072, IMG submission 206725) | Soil microbial communities from Loxahatchee National Wildlife Refuge, Florida, United States - Lox_Sample_2.1 | ecosystem: Environmental > Terrestrial > Soil > Wetlands | place: USA: Florida...
CCGGGACGCTACAGCGCGTGCGCCCCGAGCAGCGCCGCACCCTCGATCAGGATGCGATCGCTCTCGATGAACCGGCGGCCCAGCCGCAGCGCCGGCAGCGCGCTGACGCCGCGCGCACGAAGCCCTCGGGCCGTGGCCCACAGCACGCGATCCCGAACCGGCTCGCGCGTCGCGAGCAAGCAGTCGTCAACCGGAAGTCCGGCCGATGCCGCGGCGATCCCGAGGATCTCGGGATCGTCCAGGTCATATCCACCGCAGAACGCGAGGCGCATCGCGGCAAGGGCGAAGTTGGCGCCGGCGCCGTTCTCGGCGGCGTACGAGGCCGCCCTGAGCGCGAGACGGGTATTGGCCGGAAACCAATCTGGCCACACCAGCGGCAGGCGCTCCTTGGTCGCGTACCGCTCGGCCAGTTCGCGCGTGGCTTCGAATCGCGCCCAGCGAGCGCCGCCGTCGAGCCCGACCGCCGGCGCGGGCACCCACTCGACCTCCCCCAGCATGCGCTCGACCCGTTCCGCGACCAGGTAGGAGAACGGACAGGCGACGTCGTAGAAGAACGCGGCGCCCAAACCCCCCCTGGGGCGAGACCGATCGGCAAGCTGATCCTTCAGCTCGATCACGTCACCCATGTATCTCAGCAACGGAGCTGGGGGCCAAAACTGACGTAAAGCTCCCTCACGCGTTGTTTCCCCACATAAAGCCCTACCTGAACCGCCGTTCGACTACTACAAAATGGGCATTTGTCCTGGAGTGACGGGGCTTGCGGTCCGTTAGACTCGAACTTGGTAGGTACGCACCGTCCACCGGGAGGACATCCCATTCCGCACGTACCCCCACCGAAACGCCACCCGTATGACCAATGGTCGCCCGACGCCCGGGCGCTCGACCTGGTCGGCGACAAATGGACCCTGCTGATCGTCCGCGACCTCGCCGCCGGTCCGCGGCGGTTCGTCGAGCTTCAGCGCGTGCTTCCGGGCATCTCCACCGAGCAGCTGCGGTCGCGGTTGAACCGGATGGTCGCCGACGGCATGCTCACCCGCAAGCGCTACCGCGAGGTCCCGCCGCGCGTCGACTACGAGCTCACCGAACGGGCACGCGAGCTGATGCCGATCCTTGGCGAGCTCGCCCGTTGGGGGTACGAGTGGGCGTGGAGCCCACCCCGCGCCTCGGAGTCGGTCGACCTCGGCGCGATCTTCAGGCTCGCCCCGGGACTCATGATGCGCTCCACCGCCACCGGCACCGTCGAGTTCGACGTCGACGGGCCGGACGGGCGCGCCGCCTACACGTTCACGGTCACCGAGGATTCAGTCGCGGTCGAGGAGCGGTCGGCTGACGGCGCCGACGCGAGGGTCGTCGGCGCGACCGGGGCGTGGGTCAAGGCGTTCTCGCCCGAGCGCGACCGCGGCGGGCTCGAACTGACCGGCGATGAGCAACTCGCCGCCGGGCTGCTCGACGGCCTGCTCGGACTCGGCGGACGCGCTTCGGACCGCGCCCGCGAGGCTGCTTAGCTCCGAACGCCGAAGCGGCCGCCGCGACTATTTGTCGGGATACGTCGCCGCGAGCAGGTGCGGGATCTGACCCGGCTTCGCGCCCGGAAGCGTCGGCGCGACCCAGCACGGCTCCAGGGCCCCCGGCGTCCCGGCCGGCAGGGTGTTCCCCGAGGTCGACCCATCGCCGCCGGCACCGGTGTTCTTGCAGTCCCATGCCGGGAAGTTGCCCTTGCTGAAGTTCTCGGCATTGTCGAGCCACACCGGTCCGGGATACGTGTTCCCGCGGTTGTTGGAGTCGCGGCTCGTCGCGAACGACAGCGTCTCTGACCCGACCGGCGAGAACTGCCGCAGGTAGTGGCCGATGCCGTTGCCCGAGAACGAGGTCGTCGTGGCGGCGAGGCCGGCGGCGCCGTTGGAGATGAAGTCCGAGATCAGCTGCTGATGCTCTGACAGCCAGCCGAGGATCGGGTTCAGCTGCTCGAGGAAGGTCCCGAGCGACCCGAGCAACGGGGTGGCGCCGGTGAGGATGTTGCTGACCGCGGGCAGTCCCGTCTGCGAGACCGTGATCAGCGGCCCGAGGTTCGTGAACAGGTGACGGAGCGGCGGCGAGAGCTCCTGGACCGAGTGGAGCGTCGGCCCGAGTTGCTTCGCCACCGGGTTGAGCTCCTTGATCAACGGATCGGTGTTGACCGAGAACGTCTGGAGCTTCGCCATCGTCGCCTTGGTCTCGTTCAGGAACGTCGGGAACACCTCGAACGTCTGCGCGAGCTTGTTGTTGTTGGCCGCCGTGGTGGCGAAGGTCGTCTCGGCGCTCGTGATCAGGTTGCGAAGCGCCGTCTGGTTGGCGCCAAGCGACCCGAACACGGTGCCGCCGTTCTGAACGAGGCTGACCACGGCCTCGTGCTGGACGTCGAGCACCTGGAGGATGTCGGTCGCGTCGGCCGCGAACGAAGGCAGGTTGCCGAGCACGTCGTTGAGGTTCTGGTCGTTGCCGCTGACCGCCTTGGCGAGCTGTTGCTGCCAGACCTGGAACGCGTGGCGCGTCGTCGGATCGAACGCGTTGTAGATGTCCGATAGCTGAACCTCTGACTGCACCTGCCCACGGGGCAGCGTCCCGCCGTCGCGGATCGGCGGAGCGTTCGAGGCCCCCGGGATCAGCTGCACGTACGTCTCGCCGAGGATCGTCTTCGTCCGCAGGATCGCGCGCGCGTTCTGGCGGATCGGCTCGTACTTGGTCTGGATCTGGAGCGTCGCCATCGTCCGGTTGCCCTTGGGGTCGAGTTCGGTCGAGACGACCTTGCCGACGTTCACGCCGGCGATCCGCACGTCCGCTTGCGTGGCCAGGTCCTGGGCGTCCGGGAACGAGACGTTGATGCGGTAGCCCTGCGCGCCGAGCGGGATCGTGCCGCCGAACGACAGCCACAGGAACAGGAGCAGCCCTACGCACGACAGCGCAAACAGAACCATCGTGATGACGCGCGAGATCGGAGGGCTGCCGGTATGCATTTACTTAGTGGGGAGCTTCGGGAGGAACAGGGTGCCGCTCGAGCCGCCCGAGCCGGCGTGCGGCGTCAGCGCCGAGACACCCGACGTACCAGAGGTCGACGAGGCGGTCGCGGTGCCGGGGTGCTTCTGCTCGTACTTCGCGTACGCCGCCTGATCGGCGGAGGCCTGGGCCGGGCACAGGTTGGAGCTGGTCAGGATCGGCGTCAGGTTCATCAGCACCTCGCTCAGCGGCGAGCCGTTGGCGATCTGGGCGAGGGTGGCGCAGCTCGCCTGCAGGAACAGCGGCCGGAAGTCGCCGTTGGCGTCCTGAACCGAGAACAGCGTGCGGGCGTTGTGGTCGAGCCAGGCCAGCCACCACAGGTAGCCATGCTCGGTGTTGCCCGGGTTGTAGCCGACCATGTTCACGAAGTTGTTGAGCACGCCGAAGACCTTGGTCAGGTTTGGCGTGGCCGCGGCCAGGTTGACCGCCGCCGGTCGCAGGTTGCGGACGACCGGACGCGACGCGACCACGAACGGGCGGATCTGGTTCTGCACGATCGGCGCGCCCGGGACCGCGAGCGCGGTCAGCGCCTGGTTGGCGCCCTTCAGCGCGTTGGCGGCGGGGAGCAGGTTCGTCGCCGCCGGCCCCAGCTCCTTGGCGAATGCCTGCACCTTGGCGAGCGTCGCGGTCGTCTGGTTGAGCGTGCTCGGCAGGTCGGCGACCGCGCGGCTGACGTTCTTGTCCTCCGAGGCGAACGCGCCAAACACCTGCTCGCTCGAGTCGATCAACTGCACGATCTGCGGCTGCTTGGCCGCGAGCGCCACGTTCAGGCGCTTGAGCGAGTTGACCAGCTGGCGGAGGTCGGCGCCGCGCTGGGCGACCGCGCCGTTGAGCCGGGCGAGGTCGCGGTGGGTCGGCTCGAACCGCTCCATCACATGCGCAAGCTGGTCGCCGCCGTTGTTCTTCAGTCCCTGGCCGGCGCCGTTGACGAGCAAGTCGAGGTACTCGCGGCTGTCGGCGTCGAGCGAGGACAGGATCTCGTCCAGATTGACCACCGGCATCGTGTTGGAGACCGGGATCGTGTAGCCCGACTTCGCCTCCGGCGCGCTCCCGATCCCGGGGCTGAGCTCGATGAACATGTCGTCGAGGCCGGTGCGCGGGCGGATCAGCGCCGTCCAGTTCTGGCGGATCACGCCCTCGTACTTCTTGTCGATGCTCATCTTCACCACGCCCTCGCCGTTCTTCAGCGAGACGCCGGTGATCAGGCCGATCTGTACGCCCGAGATCCGGACGCTCTGGCCCTGCCCCGGCGTGATCGCCTGCGCGGTCGAGAAGTCGGCGTTCAGCGTGTACGTGCTCGGCGAGATGAACGGGATCGACAGGCGCTCGTTGGTGAGGATGTATCCGGCCACGCCGATCGTGATCACGAGCAGCCCCACGATCGCCGCGAAGTCCTTCCAGTGCTCTCGGATCGCGCGCTTCATCGGGCGTTCCTCGGGAGCGACGAGCTCTTGGCGGTCGTGGCGCTGACGGTTTTCAGCTGCGGCATCGCGCTGGTGCCCAAGCCGAGCCCGGACATCGACGCGAGCTTGCGGACCTGCGGGATCGCCTCGGCGGCGGCGGACGTCCACCGCAGCGACGCGCCCGGCGCCGACAGGCTGCTCGACATCTGCTGCGGCGGTCCGCCGGTCGGGGTCGACAGGTCGGTGATCGGCGCCTGGGTCTCGCACGGCACGTTCGGCTCCAGCGGCGGCGAGTGCTCACCCGGGGGCGGCTGGGGCTGCTCGCCCTGGAGCGGCGAGAGCGCCTGGCCGAACAGGCCGGGCTGGAGCGAGTAGGTGAGCGTGCCGCCGGTGCCGAGGATCCGGATGTACGGGCCGTTGGCATCGAAGTCCCGCGACTCGCCGGCGAGGCCGGGCAGGAAGTCGACGGCCTCGACGTACACCGGGCGCTGCGGGAATCCGTTCGAGGCGTTGAAGTTCGGGTCGTTGATCGTCAGCTTCGACCACGGGATCACGACGCTGGCCACGCAACTCGACGCGGGGCGCACCCCGTTGGCCATCAGCGGGATGCTCGCGCGGGTGAGGTTCGACAGCGCCGGCACGGTCTTCGACAGATCGGCGGTCAGGCCTCGCAGCTCGGAGGGCGAGACCAGGTAGCGCAGCTGGGTGATGAACGGCAGGCTCGCGTCGATCATCGGACCGGTCGACTGGACGCCGGGGATCAGCGCCTTGGCCAGCTGCGGGAGCGGCCCGGGCGCGCAGTCGGGCTTCTGGGCGCCCGAGCAGAACGCCGAGTTGAGCGCGTTGAACGCCGGGATCGCGGCCTGGAGCGTCTTCGGGAGGTCGGCCACGGCGTTCTCGAGCGAGACGTTCTCGCGCGCGAAAGCGGCCGCGGTCGTGTTGAAGTTCGTGATCAGGTTCTGGAGAACCTGCGGATGCGTGTTGATCGCGCCCGAGACCGTCCCCTGGTCGTTGATCGCGTTCGAAAGATCGTGCGGCTCGATGCCGAGCGCGTCGTGCGCGACGATCGCCGAGTACTCGTAGGCCGGGAGCCAGTACTTGATCGAGGCGTTGTAGGACGGGCCCCCCTTCTTGAGCGCGGTTCCGAACTGCTGAAGCAGCGTCTGCAGGTTCTGCCGGGTGTTCGACTGCAGCGAGGTGAGCACCTGGTCGAACTGCACCGGTTCGGTCCCCTGCTGGATCGGGAACGTGTAGTGGTCGGGCGCGACCGGGGCCTCGGGCGTGCCGGGGCTGACGTCGACGAAGAAGTTTCCTTCGAGGAAGATGCGCGGCCGGATCGCGAACGTCGCGTCCTTGTGGAGCGGCAGTCCGTTGTTGTCGATCGTCATCGTCACGTCGGCGGCGCTGCACTGCGTGCTGTTCCCCGCCTCCGTCTTCTGCGGGGTCCCGCCGACCTTGCATCCCGGCACCGCTCCGACGCTCTGCACCTTGCCCACGTCGATGCCGGCGATCCGCACCAGCGAGTCGGGGAGCAGGCCGTTGGCGTTGGCGAAGACCGCATGCACGGTGTACGGGCTCGCGAACGGGTTGGCGAACTTGGTGAAGCCCAGATACGTGAACACGACGATCGCGATCAGCGCGATCAGTCCCGCCTTGAACGGGGACAGTCCGCCTCTGCGTAGTCGCTTGCGCATCAGTTGTTCCCCGGGACCGGCGGGGTGACCACCCCGGTTTGGGGCGAGCGGGTGAACGTCTCGCCCGCGGGCACGTGGGCCCGACCGGCGAACGTCGCGCCCTGGTCACCCGGCGTATGCGGATCGGAGTCGAGATCGCGGCCCTGCGGGTCGTAGTAGTTGAGCTTCTTCGGGTAGCCGCGCTGGCCGGTCTCGCAGTCGGCGTTGCCCTGGTCGTCGACGGCCGCGCCATACACCTCGCCGTGCAGGTACGCGTTGCCGCCCTGAGGCGAGTCGAAGCTGCCGCCGTCGACTGGCGTGGTCGCGCCCTGGTCTGAGACGTTGTTGTTCTGCGCCGAGTTCGACTGCATCAGCAGCGCGCGCTGGGCGAACCCGAACGTGGTCGCCTCGGAGATGTGCTCGGACAGGTACGTCCACCAGTAGTTCCAGTCGTCGCACACGGTCTGGAACGGTCCGAGGTAGCGCACCACCGGGTTGAGCGTCGACGACGTGTCGACGAGCGCGTTCAGCGCGATGTTCGTCCCGGGCGCCGCCGCCAGCGTGTTGAGCGCCTCCATCGTCTGCTGGAGCCTCGCGTTGAGCGCCGGCGTGCGACCGAGCACCTGCGTGCCCTGCTCGAGCGCCGGATTCAGCACGGGCAGGGCCACCTCGAGCGACTTCGTGGCCGGCGTCATGTTCTGCCCGAACGTGGTCAGGTCGGTCAGCAGCGGCTGCTGGGCAGCCAGCGACTGCGTCGAGGTCTGGAGCGTCGACGGCGACTCGCTGATCGTCGCCTTGAGGTCCGGCGGGTTGCGGTCGATCGCGGCGAACGTCGTCGCCATCTTTCCGAATAGCTGCGCGTTGACCTGCGCCACCGGCGCCACCGCGCCCATGAACGAGTTGAGCCCGTCGAAGAACCGGGTCAGCTCGGTGCTCGGGTCCGACAGGTAACGAGCGACCGGCTCGAGGTGACCGAACAGCGGCGGCAGGCTCGCGATCGTGTCGTTCAGCGCCGACCCGCGCGAGGCGAGCGTGTCCCCGAACCCGTCGAGATCCTCCTGGACCGACGCTCGCGTTTTGGCGTCGAACATCTTGAACACGTCGTCGAACTGGACCGGCACGTTCGTCTGGTTGACCGGCAGCGTCGCGCCGTCGGCGAACATGTGGGTCGAGGTCCCCTTGTGCAGGTCGAGGTACTTCAGCCCCAGCACCGACCGCGGCTGGATCGAGACGGTCGAGTCGATCGGCACCTCGCCGTAGGCCTTGTTCAGGTTCAGCGTGAGCTGGGCGCCGGTCTGCCCGTTCTCGAGTGTGACCGGCTTCAGCGACGACACGATCCCGATCAGGTAGCCGCCCTCGCGCACGTCGTTGCCGGCCACCAGCTCGGACCCGTTCCCGATGTCGACCTTGAGCTGGCGCGTCGGCACGAACGGCAGGCCCTCGTTCGCGTTGTACGCGAGGAACACGGCGACGAGCAGCACGAGCACGGTGACCGCGCCGATCAGCACGGGATTGGCGAACGCGGATTGCTGCTTGCGCTTCATGGCGATAGGAGGTAGTTGAGGAGCTGCTGAGCCTGCTGGGCGGACGGCGCGCCGTTGTTCGGAGTGCTCTGGGGCTGGGAGGGGAGCGGCGCGCTCGGGACGGGCACGCTCGGGACCGACGGCGTCACACCGCCGAGCGGTGCGGTGGCGGCACCGATCGCCTTGTTGACTTGGCCGAGCGCGTTCTGGACGCTCGGCGTGCCCGGCGGGGTCTTCACGGTCGGCAGCGCGTTCGTCACGCTCGGGGTGGTCGATCCGGTCGATGGCGCCGCCGGCGTGGTCGACTTCTTCGAGCTCTTCTTCGCCCCGTTGGTGCTGAGATCCTCGGCCGGGCACTTGGCGGCGGTCGTCGAGGGTCCGGTCTCGCCCGGGGGCGCGCCGCCGGGGTCGGGCACGCAGGCGCTCGGGTCCGACGGGTCGGTCTCGTTGACGCCCGGCTGGTTGGGCCCGAGCCACGAGTAGCACTGCCGGTAGGCAGCGCCGTCCTGCTTGAGGTTCGCGGAGATCGTTCCGGGGGTCGCGTACGGCGAGCAGTCCTGGTTGACGAACGCGTCGACCGCGAGCATGTGCCCGAACGGACCGAACGTGTTGATCGCGAGCGTCTGGTTGAACGCGTACTGGAGCAGCGCCTCGAGGCCGCTGAAGCCCTTGCCGCCGGGGCTGCGCGGGTCGGGCTCGACCGCGCGGTCCTGCGTGTTCATGTCCTGAAGCACGATCGCCAGGTTCTGGGCGAGCTCGCCCGTGCCGGCCCCGCCCTGGCTCGCCGGCGCGGCGAACTTGTTGAGGATCGAGACCGTCGGCGCCGCGGTCTGCACCGCCTGCTTGCCGGTGACCGACGCCTGCCCGAGCGACTTCAGCGCCGGCAGCGACGCGTTCGCGAACCCGCAGTCGTTGCCGGTGTGCGGCTCAGAGCACGAGGCCAGGTTCGTGAACAGCGTGTGCAGCTGCCCGGAGGCCGCGTTGAGGTTCGCCAGCACGGGCGTGTTCGCGGTCGCAGCCGCGCTGAGCTTCGCCATCGTCGGCTTGAGCTGCTCGAGGAACCCCGGGAAGCGCGCGAGGGTGGTCTTCAGGTTCGCCTGCTGGGTCGCGGTGTCGGTCGCCGCCTTGTCAGCATCGACGATGAAGTCCTGGACCTGCGTCGAGTTGTTGGCCAGCGCCGTGATCACCGAGTTGGAGTTGGCGGTCAGCGCCTTGAGCGTGTTCGAGTCGTTGCCGAGCAACTGCAGGAGGTTGTCGGTCTCATCCAGCGCCGGCACCGCGCGCTTGAGCGCGGTCTGGAGGTCGGTGGAGCGGCCCGCGACCGCCGCCCCAAGCTCGTTGATGATCAGCGTGAACCGCTCGCGCTGCGGCATTCGCATGATGTCCGCGAGCAGGTCGGCCGGAATCGTCGAGAACGTGTGCGAAGCGTTCAGCGTGCCGCCCGAGGCGAGCGTCTTGCCGTACTGGCCGGGCTGGCAGTCGACGAAGTACTCCCCGATCAGCGACTGCGGCCGCGACTGGCACGACGCGTCCGAGCGGAAGGCGCCGAACCCCTTCGTGGTCACCTGCACCGTGACCAGCGCGTCGAGCTTGTTCTGGCAGTGGGAGTGCTTGTCGGTGTAACAGAGGTTGATCGACTTGATCGACCCGGCCGGCACGCCCGCGACCTTGAACGGCGCGCCCACGACCAGCCCGAACGCGTTGTCGAACTCGAGCTTGTAGGTGGGGTTGCTCGGCCCGTTCGTGAACCCGCCGGCGATCACGATGAACGCCCCGAGTACGAGCACGATCCCGACGCTGAGAACGATTCGCCGCATCAGTTCCCGCTCGGGACCTCGCTGGGGTCACACGGGAAGCCCTGCTCGGGGTAGTAGACCGCGCCGCGCTCCATCGAGCCCGGACAGCGGTCTCCCTGACCCGAGGTCAACAGGCCGCTCGAGCTCGTGCTGGTCCCCGTCCCGGTGCCCGTGCCGCTGCCGCCGAACGCGAGCACCTCGCGCAGGACCGGCTGGAGGAACGACGGAAGCAGGTTGAGGCTCCCGTTCTCGATCGATCCGACGCCGATCACGGGGGCGACCCGGCTCGCGCTGCCGTTGGCGTCGATCGTGCCCGGGTGGCTGTAGCCCTCGAACCAGCCCGTCAGGTCGACGGCGTACGGCCGGGCGGTGGCGAGCTCGGGGGTCGAGTCGTTGAGCGCGACCGTCGACTGCGGGAACGCGCCCAGCCGCTGCTGGCCGTTGGCGGCGAGCGTGCCGTTGCAGGTGCTCGCCGCCTGGCTCGTGCCGCAGGTGACGTTGGACAGCTGGACGCTCAGCTCGAGCAGCTGGATCAGGTCGTTCTGGCCCGGAGTGCTCGCTGAGCAGGGCTTCGACCCTCGGGAGCAGATGATGTTGGCCAGGTCGCGGACCGTCGGGACCGCGTTCTTGGCCAGCGGCTCGAGCTGGGCGAGGAACTTCTGCAGCTTCGGCGCCACCGGCTTTGAGTCGTTGACCAGCGGGGTCAGCGCGTCGAGCGAGTTGCGGAGGTTCACGAACGTCGTGTCCGCGAGCGCCATGAACTGCGGGAGGTCCTGGATCGACTGGCCGAGCGCGTTCCGCTGCGACGCGAGCGCCTCCGTGGTCGTGCCGAGGTTCTTGACCAGCGCCGTCAGGGTCGAGGACCGGGCGGCGATCGTCGTGAGCAGCTTCGACGACTGGGTGACGAAGTTCGTGAAGTCGCCGCCGTCGTTGTGGTTGAGCTCCTGGAACAGCGTGCTGCTCGACGCGACGGCCGGGTTCAGGTACGCCCACGCCGCCTGCGCCGCCGCGCCCTTGCCCGCGAACTGCGATCCAGCGCCCTGGATCAGGTTCTGAAGTCCTTTGAGCGTCGGCGGGTTGAGCGTGTTGAACAACTCGTCGATGTCGACGGCGCTGGTCGTGTCCTGCGTTCCGATCATGCCCCCCGAGGGGATCTTCGGAGCGTTCCCGGGGCCGAGGCGCAGGTCGATGTAGCGGTTCGCGATCCCCGACAGGGAGGTCAGCCGCACGGTCGCCTCGGTGCCCTGGTGCAGCGGCACGTACGACGGGTTCGAGATGTTGATCGTCAGCTGCGCCTGCCCGCCCGGCGTGAGCGAGATGCTCGACACCGAACCGACCGAATTCCCGGCCACCTGGACCTGATCGCCGTTGACGATCTGGCTCGCGTCCTGGAACACGAGGTGAACCTGGTAGTTCGTTCCACCGGAAAGCAGGATCACGCCCACGACGATCACCGCAATCGCCACCGCGGCGACTGCGGCCACCCTGCCGACCACGGTCGAGTTTCTCACCGCTCCAAACCTGCCAATCCGATCTCCTCCCGCGAGGACCCTGGAAATCCCGCACGCGGACGCGAATTCGAACCTAGCAAGGGGTTTGTTCCACTGTCAATTTCGAACCGACGTAGGCGTCGGAAGCGAAGGGGCGCCCGTCCCATGGGCTATATGTACCCGGGCTCAAACCTGCCTCACGCGGGCGAGCGCGCGCGTGGGCGCGCGCGGGAGCGCCCCTTCAGCCGATAGCGTTTACGGCCAAGCCCGGGTGGTGGAATTGGTCAGACACGGTCGCCTTAAGAGCGATTGCCCCAGCGGCATGAGGGTTCGAGTCCCTCCCCGGGTATTGGCGCACGACCCGTCGAATCCGCGGCTGGCCCACCTACCGCGCGCGGTGTATGCGGGCGCGGTTCTGCAGGACCGCAACTAATCCGCTGCTACGGTGTCCATGCGTCCGACGGCCCCCCCTTAGCTTGGCCGTCAAGCGGTCTGGATGGAAGTCTCAGCGCTCAGATACTCGGGAGGAATCGGCCTACACGCGCGCTCGCCGCTGCTGAGGCTGCAGTCCGACGAACGGCTGGTGATGCTGATCCGCCGGGGTAGCACGGCCGCCTTCGAGGTCCTCGTGGCGCGCTATCACGCCCGCCTGCTGGCGTTCTGCCGGCACCTGCTCGGGTCGCGCGAGGACGCCGAGGACGTGCTCCAGGAGGTGTTCTCCGCCGCGTTCAACGCGATCCTCGACGACGACCGCCCGATCAACGTGCGGCCGTGGCTGTACCGGATCGCCCGCAACCGGAGCCTGAACCACCTGCGCCGGATCCAGGCCGTCGGCGTCGACTCGATGGACATCCACCTGTCCGAGTACGGCGCGACGACCGCCGACAAGGTCCACGAGCGCGAGGAGTTCCGGCTGCTGGTCGGCGACATCCAAGGGCTCCCCGAGACCCAGCGGACGGCACTGGTCCTCCGCGAGATGGACGCGCTGTCCTACGAGCAGATCGCCGAGGCGATGGAGACGACGGTGCCGAGCGTCAAGTCGCTGCTCGTGCGCGCGCGGGTATCGCTGGCCGAGGCCGCCGAGGCGCGGCTCCTCAGCTGCGAGCAGGTTCGCATCGAGCTCGCCGAGGTCGCCGAGGGCCTGCAGCGCCGGCCCGGGGCTCTGGTCCGCCGGCACCTGCGCACGTGCAAGCGCTGCGAGACCTTCAAGGGCCAGCTCAACGAGACCAGCAAGGCGCTCACCGCGGTGCTCCCGATCGGCGGATTCGTGCTGCTGCGCAAGCTCGCGATCCTTCACATCGGCCACTCGGCAGGCGCCGGCGCTGGAGCGGGCTCATCCGGCGCCAGCGCGGGCGGCACCGCGGCGGCAGTCGGAGGCACCGCGGCCGCCGGCGCCACCGCGGTCATGGGAACGAGCACGACCGGGTTCCTGTCGGCGAGCATCGGGGCGATCGCGACCAAGGCGGCGGCCGGACTGGCCGCGGCGGCGCTCGTCACCGCCGGTGCGGTCGAGGTCGAGCAGCCGGCGCGCCCGCACGTCCACCACCACGCCCCCTCCGACGTCACCCGCGTCGCTTCCGTTCCCAGTTCGCCGGCGACCGTCGCCACCCCGAGGCCCGCGGCGACGCCGAGCGGCGGCGCGGCGGTCGGCGGGGTCCCGCATCGGGGCGCGGTCGACCACGCCCACAAGGCAGGCGCGGCCAAGGCCGCCACCACCAAGGCACACAAGCCGGCGGCCAAGACCGTCGCCAAGCACGCCACCGACACGACCAAGGCGGGGACGAAGGCCAAGACGACGCCGGTGGTTCCGGCGGGCCGGACGCAGACCCAGACCGACTCGACCGTGCTGAGCGGGTCGACGACCGCTGCGAGCACCCCGACGACGGCGACGACGCCCTGTCCGGCGACGAGCTCGGACAGCACGGCCGCGGGCACGGCGCCGGCTCCGACGACCACGGCTCAGAGCACCGACACGACTACCACCAGCCCAGCCACGGACTCGACGAGCACCGCCCCGAGCTCGGCCACCACGAGCCCGACCACTCCGGGCACCAGCGCCGACACGGGTCAGGACGCTTCCTGCGCCGGCGATTCCACCCCGGCGAGCACGACCACGACCACCCCGAGTACCAGCACCAGTACCAGCACGACCACTACATCGACCACGAGCACGAGCACCGGCACGACGACCACGACCACCACGACGACGACCACGAGCACGGAGTCTTCGGGCGGATCCACGCCGAGTGCGGGACCGGCTTCGACCGCAGGATCTGCCTTGGGCGGCGCCACCGGGGCCGGGGCGCTCGCGGCCCACGCCGCCAGGCACCACGACATAAGCTTCCGGCGTGATCGACGTCGGCCAGTTCACCGCGATTGACATGCGAGTCGGCCGCGTGCTCGCGGTCGAAGACTTTCCCGAGGCGCGCGTGCCGGCGTGGAAGCTCACGATCGACTTCGGGCCGGAGATCGGGACCAAGCGCTCCTCCGCGCAGATCACCCATTACCCGCGCGAACAGTTGGAGGGCAGCCTGGTCGTGGGCGTGATCAACCTCACGCCGCGGATCATCGCCCGGTTCAAGTCGGAGGTGCTCGTGCTCGGCGCGCTCGACGAGGACCTGGGCGTCGTGCTGCTCCGGCCCGACAAGGACGCCGCGGTCGGATCG
>Ga0335072_10010117_pt1 | contig 13584 bp, 8 predicted proteins | sample Lox_Sample_21_FD_206725 | JGI IMG/M metagenome (GOLD analysis project Ga0335072, IMG submission 206725) | Soil microbial communities from Loxahatchee National Wildlife Refuge, Florida, United States - Lox_Sample_2.1 | ecosystem: Environmental > Terrestrial > Soil > Wetlands | place: USA: Florida...
CGCAGGACCAAATTGCCGACCGTCGAGTCAATTTCTAAGAAAATGTGGCATTCGTCTCTGACAGATAGGGAAACTCCGGTCTCACCATATGTGTTGAACCAAGACTCATGGTTAGTATTACAGGTCTATCAAGCTTTGGCTCCGAGGCTTTTGGATTAATTGATGCCTAGTTCCATCTGCCTGGAGTCAATCAAAGATACTGATAACATCCGCCCGCTACCATGTGATCATATTTTTCATCAACGCTGCTTCGACAAATGGCTTAGGAAAATAGAGCAGGCAACCAAGTGTCCGCTCTGCAGGGTCGACTTTATCGATTCGGCAAAGTGGCCCAGACCTCCCAGACCAGTGCATGCAACGCATCATGAAGGGCCAACCACAGCCCGATGACACTGGTTTTGTGCTTTCGGACCACGCTTCTATCATTTCAAGGGGACTTGCTCCGTTTCAGATCTATATGCCTATTTCAAATCCGTCGTACTACCTCGAGCTTCACCTTTGAGTCATGTGGACCTAGGGCTACACGAACGATCTTGACTTTGCAGCAATTCCTCTATCAAATACGACGTCCTACCGTGTCATTTCAGTTGCGATAGGCTTTGCTGAAGGTAAGGGACATCCTGAGTCTGATGAAGAACGAACATCTGGTCCTAATACAAACCTAGAAACGCCATGAAAGCCTTGCTATACGGTCGACTGCGCTGACGGAGGTATCAGATGCTACAAGACGTAGTCTAAGAGTAGTGTCATATTTAGTTGAATGGCAATGGAAATCAGCTAGCGACGAATGTGATCGAGGTTCCCTGACCAAGGTCGGCATCTTTAGGATCTGCAATGGAGGGCGGTTGATACCTTCTAGCATTGTGCCTTTTCCCCGAAGATTTGGTCAGGCCCCCTCTGGGGTTGCGGACGATCAATGTGGTCTTCTGCGTCACGGACTTTTACGTCAGCAATGTGTTTCAGCCGTATGATCGACTTAGAAGATTGAAGTTCGAAAAGACTTGTCCCTGAGATGATTCCTTCGAATGGTGTTCCCTGTGTTTGTGAGTCGCTGTGGGAGTTTAAAAGTTGTGTCATGTAAAGACGCGAAAGCCTAAGGGTTCAAGCGGCCAGAGGCAGGGTTAGGGTGCGGGGAAACGACGCGCTGAAAACAGCCCCCGGAATCCCCTCTTTCCGACCACATTTCCGAACGTTCCGACACACATATGGTTGAAAGACAGGACGGTAAATAGATTTCGTGCAGGTGCCAGGGTACATTTTAACGCTTATCGCACACAGCACGCTTAGCAAAGAGGCCATTTTCATATTGCTTCAATTTTGCCAGCCATGTTGTCTACGATATTCAATCCTTTTGCCACGCGTGGCACTGTCTCGGAAATTGTCGAGCTTAGAATCTATCCCATCAAGTCATGCCGCGGTATCAAAACCGATCGCACGGCGTTGACACGCCAGGGGCTTGACCTTGATCGACGATGGATGTTCGTCGATGAGAAGAAGCATGAATTTATCACGATCCGCCGAAAGCCTCAGATGACTTGTATTGACACCGCGATCTCAGCGGATGGCCAAGATCTTACAATTAGCATTCGAGACACGGACAAGAGCGTCAAGGTGCCCACAAGGCCCACAGTTCAATGGCTGGAAGCCAACACGAAACTCCAGCAGGTTGATATTTGGGGGCACCAAACCGACGGTCATGAGTACAGCGACGAAATAAACTCCGTCTTTACCGAGTTCTTTGGAGAGAAGGTGTCTCTCATCTACAAAGGACCCACGCCACGAATCTGCGGAGGGAATGGCGCAGCAAAGTTTTTGGGACGAGAAGAAAGCGTCAACTTCCCTGATGTGCTGCCCGTCCAGATTGCGTCTCAATCGTCACTGCAGGAGCTCAACTCGCGCCTCACGAAGAAGGGACAAGATACTTTGACGGTCGAGCGATTCAGGCCGAACATTATCATCAAAGGAGACGTGCCTTGGAGCGAGGATAGCTGGAAGGCTGTTCGAATCAACGGCTCCTCTTCGCTCTTGGGCTCAATAGTTGGTGGAAATGGCAACGCTCTTGACATCGATGTCGTAGCTAGATGTGCAAGATGCCAAGTTCCGAATGTGGATCCAGACACGGGTGTGAAGCACAAAAAGGAGCCTTGGGATACGTTGATGTCATATCGGAGAGTGGATGGAGGTGCGAAGTACAAGCCATGTTTTGGTATGTTGTGCTGTCCTAGAAATGAAGGTGAGATCGCAGTTGGCATGAGGTTTGAGGTGCTGGAAACGACCGACAAGCATTTCTATCAGACAGGTTTTTAGAGAATAGAAACAGCACTGGCGGTAAGAATGATCTTGATGAGAATGATTCCAACCTGCAATGTCTTTCCCAGAAAGACACTCTGCCATGTTCCGTCCAGACCTTTGCACAGTTTGAAGAAATTCTGGCCCTGTATACTCCGGCAAAATGTCTCTAGGGAAGCACGTCTTTCCTCTTCTGAACTTTGTCCTCACTGGGCCAGGTTGGACGGATTCGCAAAGTTTGGGTCGCGAAAGAGCGCCGCTAGTGGGCTCGGAAGCGGCTTGACCAGGGCTTGCGGTGGTGGCTCACAATATATTGGTGCTATGTTCTGCGACTGTTCCGAGAGCGGTTGACGCATATCCGAAGTGGTGCCTTGGCCTATGATCAGGACTGTTGGCGAATGGCTGTGGTCGCCTTCTTGTGAGTCAAGCGCTTTGTTGATACACCTGGTGGCCTCGGCTTGTAACGCTGTTCTTCAAGTTGCGATATCTCCGTGGCTTGTCCGATTGCCGTTGGGGTTGCTACAGTTGCTTGGCATAGGTCTTGCCTCGTCAGTAGTGTAGCTTCCTGAGCAAAGAGGAGAGCTAATTCGTGCTTGTTAACCAATCCTCCTGTAGTGGAAGTAACTTGGCGTTCTTCGAATTTCGTCAACAGCACCTGGGTGTCGATGGTCTTAGTAGCTGCAGTGATGTCTTTGGGGGACTGTTAGGAGCCACTGACGAGCTCTTCCACACTGGGAACTGGGCCTGCGTCGCGATAGCTTGCTGCCTTTTTCCGAAATCGAGGTGCTTCTGATTTCTTGGGTGCTCGAGCTGTGGCTTTCTTAGCTAGGGCGCGTTTCTTCTTCGCCGTTGGGGGTTCGGATTGTGTTTCGAACTCCTGGGCAGGGAAGGTAGTGAGGAAGACGGCGGGAGGCCGTTTCTATTCTCCAGTGGCAAAGGCTGGCAAGCCAAATTTTGTCATGTACTTTGTAGTTCTCGATGCATTGGGTCCACTTCGTGACAAGGTCTGGGTAAATGGAAGGTCGCGCTTCGGTGAGAGCATGTCGCTCAGTCCCTGGCTTCCACCACCAACATTGTGGATGGACATGGCTCGTAAAGATTGATTGAGTCGTGGCCTGGCGAGCTTCTGCTGCAGAAGCAACGAGATTGAGGTTCTCCTGTTCGACCGTCAACTGTCCTCAGAGACGAATACTACCTTTCGGCCTGTGAAGCTCGAAAGGCTTCATACCAGGATCTCTGCATCACTTGGCACCCTAAATTTGCTTTGGTCGCGAGGCTACCTTTGGTGGTTCATTGAAGGGCATTTCTCGAAGACGGCAAAACTCTTGCTTTTACTGGAAAGGTGAATCCATGGTATAGGTCCATTGCTGTCCTCGGGCACGGTGGCATATGAGAGATAGCGACCGAATTCTCAGAGTAGAGATGCATACTTGAGTTATGGACTAGGAATGATTGTTAGATGCTTACTAGATATAACGCTCACGGTTGGTGTCTCTCCGAATCATGGATGTAGGTAGTAGTGTTGCTGGACCGCGTATTTGACAACTTGATTCTAAAGCCGCCTCATCGGGCGATCAGAAAGGAGAGAAACATCGAGTCTGCAGCTAGAAAGGGGACGAGTTGCAAAACTCTTGTCCATGCGCAATGCCAAGCAAAGAAGTTCGAGCAAACGCGTGTTGGCGTTGATTGCGCATCTGCCCAAATTTCTTGAAGAACACAAGATTGCTTCTGCGGCTTCACTTTGGCCTGCTTGCGATAATCCATTGCGCCAAAGTCGGCCTTGACGCACTTAAGGCATGCGCCATCTCCAAGAACTGGATAACAACGCCTGAAAGCCCTGACTGTCCCTCCCGTCAAGGCAATGGCACCCCCTCCGCCCGACTTGCCCGACAATGAGGAGGCCTTCCTAGACGAGCTTGCCGACTACCATGAGCGGCGAGGGTATGTCCCATGCTCGAAGTCACCCCAGCTGAACAAAGTCTTGCTGACTGCGCATAGCACGAACTTCGACCGCGATCCGAAAGTCGCAGGCCGGCCAATAAATTTGTTGAAACTCTACAGGCTTGTCCTAGAAAATGGGGGCTACGATGCACTCTCCGCAGAGAGGATGCGCTGGCGATCCTTGGTTAAGCAGTTCGGGTTTGGCAATCACCACGAGGCAGCCATGACGTTCCAGTTGAAGACAGTCTACTACAAAAACCTTGCGTGAGCATTTGTCAAATAAGCGATATGTAAAGGCCACAGTACTGACTGAACGCCCAGGGCGTATGAAATATCGACATATTGGCATGAGAACCCACCTCCGCCAGAGATCCTAGAAAACCTTACGGCCAAAGGGGGCGACCTTCGCAACCGAACCCTGGAAAACTTTCATGTGCCTGCCTCACGAGACTCCGGTGTGCTCATAGACGGACTGGAATCAGCAGATGATGAACAGAGGACTCCAAAGGCTGATCATATGGACGTTGACGAGTCCGGGAGTGGCGGAAGATACCCTACAAGTAAGTTATTTCCAAAGAATCCACAAAATACTCTTCAGATGCTTCGGACGAGGAAAGCCAATTTCCCCCCACCCAAGAACGCCCAGCTACTGGGGGAATTCTTCAGCTTCGGTACTGACTGTTCATCCAGGACAGCTTAGACAAGACCCCAAGAAAACCCAACTATTTCAGCCAGACCTTGCGCCCACGAGACAGCGGTACAGCAGAACCACCACCTCTCCTCAAGCTTCACCTGCACCGGCACCAATATATAACAATGCCTCCGCAGATCCTCGTAATCCTACATTCAGCCTTGATAGATATGAGCCGAGACAACCTATGGCTCTAACCCTGCGCCCAGTCGTTACACCTGGCAATAACGCCGCTGTTTTTCACGCGCGCAAAGCTGCAGTAAAAATGCAAAACATACCGAAACCTCCGCTGGAAGTCCAGCACTTTCTCCGCGGTACTATCCCAAACAATATGAGTGGCCCAAATATCTACATCCGTTGTCTCTACGGTTTACGCTCAGGTATCCCAGAAGAGCAAGATTTCGCCCTGCACCACTTGGTCAAGGTATCATTCGAGCGAGGCGACAAATATAAGTTCGAAGGATTTCCCCTTCTTGCAGAGTCGCTACTAGAGAAGGCCCTTGAGATTACCATTCTAATCTATGGCGTGAAGTGGGAGGTCTCCTACGACGAAGAGGGAGATCTTCAAAGCGCGAATACCCTCAATGGCTCTTACGGCACACCGAGGCTTCTCGAAACCATACGCACTTTTGAAACCAGGGTGGCCGTCGAAGATGTCGAGACCGAAGAATTCTCACACCGACTAGACAAACTCAACGAAGCTGCGCTTGTTATTCGAAACATGGTCATTCTCGAGGAGAATGCTGCTTTCATATCCCGCTTTCCACTGCTGCGTGAATTCTTGATTATCGCTGTCAACCTTCCCGATCAGCCTCGACTCGCCGAATATCGACATTACGCGCTGGAAATTGCTGAGCAAGTTACAAGATACTACGAACCTGTTGCCAACGACGCACTGTACTTCTCGCTGCTGGCCCGATTAGACCACAATGATCGTGGTTTCCTGCTCCCAACAATGCGTGCCATTATCCGGTACAGCATGGAGACTCCGATGCTACACCGACTGACAGACGTCCCGGTCAAGACACTAGAGCGAGTAGTGTCGTTCCTGCTCCTCGAAATTGACGACGACCTTACGTCGTCATCCCTCGACTTCCTCTACCAGTACACCGCACTGCCCGAAAATTTGGACTTCGTCCTGAAAGTATCGCCTGCTCTTCTACCAAGTTTGACAAGCAGACTCGCAAACTTGCTTCTCCATTCTGCGCGTCCGTTCGAGGAGAGGATCATGGTCAGAGCTGCGCAAAAACACACACCCAATACCGCCATTGCGAACATCCCAGACGACCTCCACGCACAACTCCTAGAATTCCTAGAACCAGAGCGCTCGTCTCGCTGGCTCAAATGCTGTTTCGAAGAGTCACAAGCAGATGACATCACGCAGATTGCCATCTGGCAGGCCTATCAAGGCCGTTTCGCCGGAAACAGTCCTATTCCTGCTGCAGACTTCATCAAAAACGTTTCCAATACGTTCAGTACTGCTCAAGCGCAAGTCATCAATGGTCCTCAACCTCGCTTTATCATCAAAGGGATCCGGCCGAGGCGCGTTTTGGTAAACCTGAAAGGGGTACCCCTTCTGAAGTGCATGTGGGAAGGCAAGACAGAAATATCGGATTTGCTATCTCGATCTTTATCGAGGCAGGTGTGCGGAGAATGGCACTCATCGAGGCAAAACCTCTGGTCTCACGTCCTTTCCGACCATCTACGCATTCCCAAATCCGAAGACGGGCAATCATTCTCGAATCAAGAAACTGGTTCCTATTTTTGCCGCTGGTCTGGTTGCATGCGATCTCCTGAGCCCATGACGAGTGCTCGTGATGTCGGCCTTCACGTCCGCTTACACATTCCCGACTCTCCTACCGAACCTGAAAATAACAAGTCAGACGTTCTCAGGGAACCTGAGTTCACCCGCCACACCTTCTATTCCTCTCCTGTAGATGAAAAGAACATGCCTGCTGGGATTGGTTGGACGTCGATCATGGTGATGCGGAATCTGGCCAGATATGCGAACCGTCAGCAGTTCCAGAACCAGAACCAAAGGGGTGCACTAATGGACGAGTTCTTCGGCCATGTGAAGCAGGAGTTGTGGCATAATATTTCTGTGAGCAGGACGCTTATGTTCTGGCTCAATGATTTGATGAAGATGGTTACCAAAACCGATATGGCTGGTTTGGATGGGATGCACACTGGCACAGTGGATGGGAGCAAGGACGTGACTATGGGATGAGGATCTTCATTACTGGCGTCATTACGCTATCAAGACCGGTTAGCTTATAGCGAGGCGCATGGGTGGGAATTATCCTATGGCCTGGCGTAGAGCGTGTGGCACTTTGCAGAAGTAGCAGCTTTCCGTGCAACGCGCAAGCACTTGTTATATTGAGCGTGGAGTAGCTTCAATGCTCTGAAACAATCCCACACCTTTCTTCAAAAGAATCGACCTGCTCCGTTCTTGCGAGTGTCTGGGCTGATGTTTGGACCTGGAAGTCGGACGCAGCCCTGTTGTATATTGAGGACAGCCCCGATCAGAATTTATTAAGGTGAAGATTGTGTGCTGAATGGGGTTGATTTCTATCATGCTGATCGGAAGCGGTTTCTTCCCATTCCAGATGCATATATTACCGTATACTCCAATATCGGTTATGTAGAATAGGGTTTCTTGTTTAAAATCTGCATCGGTCAGAAGATGATTTGGCAAAGTACTCAAAGCAGGCACAGTTTGAGCTTGGGATGAGATAATTTGACGAGGTGGTTTTGGCCAAGCCGACATGGTCTTTCCCCACCCCGCAAAATCGACTAAGGAATTGGAGCTCTTCAGCTTCGCACTTCGTTTCGAATTTTTTGTTCATGAACCCCTCCCTGCGCCTTGCGCCCAGAAAGCTATTAGGTCTAGCACAACCGCTACGATGTCTTCAGCAGATCAGAACAGCCACACATTTACGCAGGGAGGAGCTGGCCCGAGCTCTGGACGATCAAATCAGGGCAAAATTCCCCAGAAGTTCGGCAGCAGAGGTCGAGGCGGTGGTCGAAGCAAGAAGAGAGATATGGGGAGGAACGAGTGGAGGTGTGTACGTTACACCAATAGATGCTGGCATGACCACAAAATTGACTGGCTGAAGTAAAACGAAAGCGGATAAACGGGGCCGGAACGAGGATGAGCAAGAGATGAAACGGCAAAGACTTGAAAATGGAGATGACGAGCAGCTTCCCATATACGCGAAAAAGTTCTCTGAAGAAGCCATCAAGGCGGAGGGGAGAAGGCCAAAGAAGAAAGTAGCGGTCTTGATCGGATATTCAGGAACAGGATACAAGGGGATGCAGTTGTCAGTATCGCTTTGCGTGGAGCTCGAGATTGACAAATGTCTGATGACTCTAACAACACTGCAGGACGCACGACCAGAAGACTATTGAAGGCGATCTTTTCCAGGCTTTTGTCGCTGCTGGCGCAATCTCCAAGGCGAACGCGGACGACGCGAAGAAGTCGTCCTTCGTCCGATGTGCGAGGACTGACAAGGGCGTCCATGCGGCTGGAAATGTTATCTCACTCAAGCTCATTGTGGAAGATTCAGACATCGTCGAGAGAATCAACGCGAATTTGAGTCCACAGATACGAGTTTGGGGAATTGAAAGGACCAATAACAGTTTCAGTGCGTATCAGCTTTGCGACTCACGGATTTACGAATACCTGATTCCGACCTATGCATTTCTGCCGCCTCATCCAAGTAGTTACCTTGGCAAGAAGATAGCCGAGATTGCAGCGGGGAATGGTGATGAGGAAGGGCTATCTCAAAGGCAGGAGGAGGTGAAGGATTTCTGGGAAAAAGTTGATGAGGAGCAGATCAAGCCTATTCTTGACGACTATGACAAGGAAACCAAGGCGGTGCTCGAGAAGGCGCTCTATTTGAGAGGAGATGAAGAGGCCGGCCGTGATCGGGAAGGACAGAGTGCACTGACTGCGCCAGACAGTCCCGTATCTATTGCCCCGACAAGAAAGAGGAAGGGGGAGCCAAGTGTGGAAGTTGAAGCTGACGCAGGCCCTGAAACCAAGCCTAACGCGAGCACGGGAAATAAAATCGAAATGACCACCGACACCAAGTCTGGAGTGGATTCCGATGACTCCAAGCCACACACACAACCAGTAGCAAACCCAGGAGGGAATGCCAACGAGTCAGAAAAACCTATACCGATCATCGAGGGCATCAAGAAACTTCGAAACGCCTACACAGCAGCAAAGAGAGCATATCGAATACACCCTTCCCGCCTCAAACGTGTTCGGGAAGCTTTGTCGCTATACGAAGGCACGCGCAACTATCACAACTATACAGTACAGAAATCGTCCTCGGACCCTTCAGCGAGACGCGTCATCAAGTCTTTTGTAGTCAATCCAAATCCAATCCTCATCAATGGTACGGAGTGGCTGAGCCTCAAAGTTCACGGGCAGAGCTTCATGATGCATCAAATTCGCAAGATGGTTGGTATGGTTGCACTGATGGTTCGGTGTGGCTGCGATCCGAAGCGCATCACCGAAAGCTATGGCCCAGAAAAGATCTCGATCCCGAAGGCGCCGAGCCTTGGACTACTCTTAGAGCGGCCTATATTTGACTCGTATAACAAGAGGGCAAAGGGTGATTTGGGGAAAGAGCCGATTGACTTCGACAAGTTCAAGAAGGAAGTGGATGAGTTCAAGCAGCGGGAGATTTATGAACGCATATACAGTGACGAGGAGAAGGACAATATGTGAGTATGCAGCAAGTGGAACATTTGCGGGGAAATGCTTATCAGTTACTTGCAGATTCGGCAACTTTTTCAATCATGTTGACAACTTCCCTGACGAGGCTTTCCTTTTCGTCACTTCTGGGGGCATCGCAGCCACCAAAGTCAAGAAGGACAAGCAGGGTAGGAGCATAACCAAGGACGCCCTTGTTGCAGTAGACGCAAGCGACAGTGAGGAGGATGACCTTGGGCTGGGCAATGCCGAGGATGGCGAGGGCTAAGAGTCCCTGCGTGTGATCATTTGCACGAACAAGTGTTGCGCCATCGGTTATTGGATCAGACCAATCCGCGGCGAAGCCGGTTTCATCTCCATACGCTACTAGAGAAGGTCAGTTCAATCATCTGAAAGTCCCCAAGCACGAGGGAAATCCGTCCGGTATACGACCCCTGTGGCCGGATTCTGTACGGAGTGCTCCATATTTTGGATGCGATCAGCGATGCCGTGTTCGGGGTCCACCTGCGATTTTCGGAGTTTTTCGCTACCAAGCAAGCCTTCCTAGGTCAGAAATGGTACAGTAGCGTTGGGTCAAGACAAGAGGCTAGGGTTGAGTCTACTCTAAATGACCTATTCAGCCAAAAAGCTTGGTTGAACGATTAAACGAATCGTTGCCGCCGCCATTTGGGCGTGATCTGACCTTTCATTCCTCCTTCAGGTAGTGGGATAAGCTCTACGGTTACTATCAGAATTGATCGATGCTCCCTGTCTTTGATCACCACCTAGACCAGGTTGGCGAAATGGTCGACCAGTGTAGAGAAGCTTGTGATACGAGTATCACCAACGTGTGTCTAAATAGGTTTGTGAATCGCCCGTTTGTGTAGATCAAGTGATGACCCAAGAACAAACCACGAGGTTGGCACTCGTGTGGATGACGATGACTCCACGGCGATTACAATTGGCGCAGTCCCGGGCTCGTGCGGCTCATCGACGTCATGGTTGGGTTATGGAGCTTCAGCTCCCGCGTCGCGCCATCTCACAATCCTGGCAAGAACCATCCACGCCATCCATCATTTCTCCAATTTCATACATACCCGCCGTCGAGACTCAGCATTTTCCTTTAGCCGGCCTCGTACGCCTTTGACAAATGACTTTGATCGGGTTTTAGCGCAATCCCTTCTTTCCAACACTTGCAAAGTCAAATCATCCAAATCAGCTAGCGCAGAAAACCCTTAGGGTCCGATTTCAAAGCATACCCCAACAAACTCCCACCCGCCCTGTCCCTGGGTGACTTCGTTTCGACCAGTCATGACCACAATCTCGTCAGCACTTTCATAGGCACCCCCCCTACAATCTAAGCTTTAACTACCTGAGTAGGTAGCCCTGAATAACCTTAGTTGCATTCCGCTAGGATCCGAGCGGTGTGTGCCAATCCCTGCGCCGTCCGTTCCGCTCGGCTTTTGCGCGCAGCGGACGGTCTGACACCACACAGTTGAACTTGACTTGCAAGGTATTAAACTGTTTGCTAATCACATGCGTCTTTCGACAGTGGACCTTCAACAATATCATGCCATCCAGGCGGCTGTGTTGCCTCCTCTAATACCTACCCTCTCCACACTATCCACAACCAACTTGTCTCTCCCGGGTCGCCCTGTCGCGACCTCTATAAACTACCCACTACCACACGATATCACTTCTACTTCTCTAGCTGCACCCGCACCTACAGACCCGGACTGTGGAATATTCGTGGTGGTTACCCAAGAAGAATTTGCAGCTCCGAGCTCGACAACCCAAGAGCAGTCAGCCAGCTCTGCTCCAAATACAGATCTATCCAGTTCTGTACCCACAGATGTCTCGTCGGGAGTCGAGCAGATGAAGGCGATCAAGACAAAGGCCACAATTGGGCTGCTGTCAACGCTTATTGGCTACGTGTCTCTGAACAGCCTGTACAAGTCTCTGAACCCGGAAGCCTTCATCTGGTGCGAGGAAGACAGAGACGAGGCGAAATGGATCGCGACCTCGAAATCTTGGCTCGACAGGAAGGCTTGTAGGTGGCTAGGCATCTGTGGCGCAGCACATGTTAAGTTTGCGAGGCCCACATTCGGCAGGCGCACAGCGCCTAACACACAGCAACCGTTAGACGGCAGTACAACCGACTGGGATTGGCAGAATACATGGTCTGAGGGCAAGGGTCGACCACAAGACTGGACAGACGATGAACGTCTGCTCCGGGAAATCCCAGACTACGTGATGGAATATGCACCCTTGGTGCACCTCTTTTCTGGCGAACAATTTTGGCCCTGCGACCTCGCGGAACATCTATATCACATCACACCTACACTCAACTATACACCACTACCCTTGCAGTGGCAAAATCCAACTCTCCATGATTTGAATGGCTTGAATAAATTCGGACGAGGAAGGAACATCTTCCTTACCAGCAAGGACAATGTTGAGGAGCTTCCTGACTGGCTCGTGGGCGAGAAGAACATACCGAACCCCCCGCCTGAAGGTGAACCATGGGAAGCCATATATGGGACTCGTAGTGGGGGTAGAACCTCCCCGGATCGACTGGAAGATGAAGATCATACTGAGGAAGAATGGAATAAAGATATCTTAGACAGCTCGCACAACACCGTCACTGTTGGTGCATCTCCCTCCGATCAAGGATTACTCGTACCTATTGAGACACTCGAGGGCGACGAGCTCGTATCCGAGAATGATTATAGACATGCATCCATCCCGACGGATCTTAGACGTCGCCGACGACGGGGAGTGCAAACAAAGGACATTAGAGGCGGCCGGAGTGGAGCGCCAGCAGTGTTGATTGCTGTCGACAAAGGCCACGGCATTGTTGATGCCTTTTGGTTCTTCTTCTACAGCTTCAACCTTGGAAATGTTGTCCTCAATATACGCTTTGGAAACCACGTCGGTGACTGGGAGCACACGGTAGTCCGCTTCCACCATGGGGTACCAAAGGCTGTCTACTTCAGCGAGCACAACTTTGGCTCCGCCTACAGCTACGCCGCAGTCGAAAAGTTGGGTAAGAGGCCTGTCATATATTCTGCGACTGGGACTCATGCCATGTACGCTACGCCCGGTATACATTCGTACATCCTCCCCTGGGGCCTACTGCATGATGAAACTGATCGCGGACCATTGTGGGATCCGGCGTTGAATGTCCATGCTTATACCTACGACCATCTGAACAACGCGCTGCGCTCATCACAATTGACCCCCAAGGCGCCCACGGAATGGTTTCATTTCAATGGGCACTGGGGCGACAAGTTTTACCCTCTTGGCGACTCAAGGCAATACCGTTTCGCCGGCCAGTATCATTACGTCAACGGGCCACTGGGCCCGAAATTCAAGTCCCTTGCTCGAACGCATATTTGCCCGGATGAAGAGGCGACTTGCAAGGTCAAGAATTGGCTTGGTGGATCCAATAGGATTCTCCGAGGTAAAGGGCCAGGGCAAGGGGAGGTGATGTCTGCTGAGGATGAGCGGAGGTTCCTGGGAAACGATGCGGGCCCTTTTGACGATGTGTGAGTTTGCTGAGTTACTCAGCGTGTTTTTTGCATCGATTGGTTATTACTGCTTGTTGGACAGCACTGCCGCTTGCGTATGATTCATGATACCCATGCATTGTTCTAGAGCATGTTTACTCTGGATTAGACTTGGAGTGGAAGGGAAATGAACTGGACGCGATAAATTGTACTACGGCACTGGGATTGCGCTTTTTGGGCAAGGGGGGAGGGCGCAGGGCGCAGAATAGACTGACACCACCGTCCATGTGATACCCGGAATGAATCGTTGATGAGCTTCACATTTTTTTGGTTTGCTGAATTGGGATGGATTGTATTGTCATTAAGCCACGCGAAGCATTTGTTTTGGCTGTCTAGTTGGGAGCTCGCCTATTCAAAGAGACTTGTTGTAGAGGAGAACCTGTCTTGGGTAT
>Ga0335072_10010118_pt1 | contig 13583 bp, 11 predicted proteins | sample Lox_Sample_21_FD_206725 | JGI IMG/M metagenome (GOLD analysis project Ga0335072, IMG submission 206725) | Soil microbial communities from Loxahatchee National Wildlife Refuge, Florida, United States - Lox_Sample_2.1 | ecosystem: Environmental > Terrestrial > Soil > Wetlands | place: USA...
CCAAACATTTCCTGCGCGAAAATCTGTGTAACAACAGCGACCGGCGTGTGCGTGATCTCATCCTGATCATCGAAGAAGCGTCCGGACAGCACCCTGAGATTTCGCACCTGCTTATATTGCGGGCTCACTCCGAGCACGAGCAGTTCCTTTTCCGTCCCATTGATGCTGATGCGGTCGTGCATTTCCAGCATCGGCGAGGAGTACATCACCGCAGGCACCTGTTCATCGACAGCCCGCTCATCTTCCCGCGTCAGATAGTCGTTTTGAAAATTGTTGATCGATCCGGTACCGCCGCCCGAGTACTCGATGTAAACCATGTTGGTGCCGATGCTCTGCAGCAGATTAAGAATGTATTCCTTGCCTGTGAGCCCAATGGTGACAACCAGGATGAGCGAGGCGGAGCCGATCACCATGCCGAGCGCAGTGAGCATGAAGCGCACTTTGCTGGCGCGAAAGCTGTCAACGGCCAGGCGCACGATCTCACTCAGAACCATGGTGCGCTTGGCGCTGGCCAGCGTCTTTTCAAACGAAACTCTTGGTGCTATTCGCGTCCCGACGGGATTCATCGAAATGTTTCCACTGCCGCCAGAGATGGGTTCCTTAAACTATTAGATATGGTACGCGCAAATTGCGATGCCCGGCGACGCGCATCGCACTTTGGCGATCAAGTAGAGGGCCGTAGAATTGATTGACATAGATCAGGGTCGCAGTGCCGCGATATCCCCGCCTGCCACGAATAGAAACGCTCGTGAAACGCTTGAAATCAGTTAACATGTGGAAGCCAGATCACCATGTCTGTGTGCCTCCTGAAAACGCGATTCACTATCTTTCTGTTGTTTATGGCGTTATTGGCTGCTGCGCCCCCAGGCCACGCACAGCAACCTTCCCCCGGCCTCAAACAGGCCGATGCCGATTACCGGTCAGGTGTGGCTGCGCTATCTGCCAATGACCTGAACGCCGCGCTTGCCGATTTTGAGAAGGTCGTCCATGAAGCTCCCACCGTGGCACAAGGACACAGCGCCTTGGGCACGGTTCTCTTGCGGCTTGGGCGCACAAGTGAAGGAATCCGTGAGATCAGGAAAGCGCTGGCCATTCAACCGAATGACCGAAATGCGCAGTTGAGCCTCGCGCTCGCCTATCAGCAAAGCGGCGAAGCTGTGGAAGCACTGCCATGGTTCGCGAAAGTGGACGCGGCGTCTCGCGCCGACGGGAAGCCGCTGCCCCTGAATATTCTCATCGCGTATGCGCGTGCGCTGGCGGCGGCGCAACAGTTTTCAACGGCGGCAGCGCGGATGAAGGAAGCAGTCGCGCGCGATCCCCGGAATGCGGAGCTGCTGGATGAGCTGGGATCTATCTACGCGCAGCAACACGACTGGGAGAACGCAAAACAGACATTTCTCTCTGCTCTGCAATTAAACCCGGACCTGGCAATCGCCCATATGCATCTGGGCGTAACGCTGCAGGTTCAGCAGCAGCCCGGTGCTCTCGATGAGCTGATGAAGGCGTATCAGCTGGCGCCCCAAAATCCGGCGATAGCCCTGCAATTGGGACAAGCGCTGGCGGGTGCGAATCAGGACGAGCAGGCCATACCGGTGTTCGAGCATGCATTGCAAATCGATCCTGGCTTGACGGCAGCAGCCTACCAGCTCGGACTTGCATTGCAGCGGACAAACGACGTACAGGATGCTCTCCCGCTGCTGCAAAAGGCTGCCGCGGCCGAGCCTAAGAATGCGGAAGTTCTGACGAATCTCGGCATGGCTCTTTGCCAGGCGCAGCAGGCCAGGGATGCGGTTCCAATCCTGCAGCGCGCGGTCACGCTGGCGCCCGGCTATGCAATCGCACACCAGGACCTCGCGGCTGCCTATATCCAGCTCAACCAGCTTGATGATGCCGTCAGCCAGTTGCGCGAGGCCTTGAAGCTGTCTCCGAATGCTCCTCAATTGCATTACAACCTCGGTCTCGCATTCAAGATGCAGGATGATGCCGCCGATGCGATTCCAGAGTTTGAAACGGCTGAGAAGCTTGATCCATCTGCTCCCGAACCACCCTATGCCCTGGGCATGCTGTACATGCAGGCGGGGCGCTATACCGATGCGGCGCGGGAACTGAATGCCTCGCTGAAGCTGCGTCCGGAAAACGGGGACGCGTGGGCGACGCTGGGCAGCGTCTACAACAATTTAGACGAGTTGCCTCAAGCGATAGCTGCTTTGAAAGAGGCGATCCGTCAGCTTCCGCAGCAGCCTGATCCGCACCTGACGCTCGCAGCTGTGCTGATGAAAATGAAGCAGACCACGGAAGCCGTGGCCGAGCGCAGGCAGGCTGCCGACTTAATGCGCTCAAACATGAACCGCGAGCGCGCAGAGGTCGCCAGCCATTCAGGAAATTCACTCCTGAAAAGCGGCAAGGTGGATGAGGCGATTGTGGAGTTTCGCGATGCCGTAAGTTATGACGCGAACTATGCAGATGCCCATCTGGGCCTGGCCAAAGCACTGGAACAGCAAGGAAAGGTTGTCGAGGCAGCTGCCGAACGGCAAAAAGCGGAAACGCTGGAGAAATCTTCCACCGGGAAATCTTCTCAGGAACCGCACTGAAGCCTGCAAGGCCTGCTATAGCGACTGCGTTATATCGGCCGGCATGTATACAGGCGTCAGGTGCATTCGCTATATTGCAGGAGTTGGGATAAAGCCGCTTTCAAGCGTGATTTAAAGAAATAAGCGGTACTCTTCCAGCCGTGCAGCATATGGATGCCTTTGGCCGGCGCTTACTCGTTCTTGTTCTGGTGTTGTCAGGAGCCTCCATGCTTTGCCTGAAGGCAACTCATGGCGCTGAGGACCAGCGTGCGGAAGAAGCAAATGCGCGCAAGGCATATACAGAGAAAATTCTCGAAACATATACCTTTCCCTTCGGCAAAGGAAGCATCTCGCTACCGGGGAACGCGGCTGTTGAGGGCGGGGGTTTCCTGGAAGCAGACGCTTTTCCTGACGCCGCTTACTGCGGCCATTGCCATCAGGAGGCATATCACGAATGGCGCCAGGCCCTGCACTCCAATTCCTTCCGCACGCCGTTCTACCGCGCCAGCGTTAATATCCTGGTCCGCACAAAAGGGCCCGAATTCGCACGCCACTGCGATAGTTGTCATAATCCGGTAGGCGTGCTGGCCGGCGCGCTTACCACCGGTTCCCAACTCGACCGCTCTTTCGACCGCGATGGCGTCACCTGCTCCGTGTGCCATTCCATTCAAAGCGTCCAGTCGAAGCTTGGAAATGGAAGTTTCGTGATGGGCATACCGGCGGTCATGGTCGACGAAAATGGAAATCGAATTCCCGGCATTGTGCCCGACTCGGAAATATTCGCTCATCTCGACCGCCATGCGAAGGCCGTGATGCAGGACTTCTACCATACGCCGGAGTTCTGTTCTGCGTGCCATAAGGCCAATCTGCCAACGCCGCTCAATGACTACAAATGGATTCGCGCGTTTACCGCGTATGACGAGTGGCAGAACTCGAAATTTTCGCAGCGTACTCCACTCACTTTCTATCCTGCTGACTTCACCACCTGCCAGGATTGCCATATGAAGCGTGAGGCAATCAGCATGCCGGACTACGGAGCCAAGCATGGGACGCTGGCATCGCATCGCTGGCTGGCCGGAAATACGGCAGTGCCGTTCTACTACGGTTTCGACGAACAGCTCAACAAAACCATTGAATTTCTGAAGAGCGGCAACTATCTCAACGTCGATCTATTCGCACTGCGCATGGGTAGCACCGGCTCCGTGATTGCCCCGCTCGGTACAACGCCTTTCAACCTGAAGCAGGGTGAGACAGTCGAGACCTATGTTGTCATTCAAAACAAGAACATAGGCCATTCGCTCATTCCCGAAGTTCGCGATCTTTATGAAGCGTGGGTGCAGTTCACGGTTAAGGATGCGGCAGATCATGTGATCTATGAAAGCGGCTTCCTGAAACCCGACGGCATGCTCGACACGCGCGCGCACAGCTTTACGAATCGGCCCGTGGATATTACTGGGAACTTTGTAGACAACCACAAGGTCTGGACCATTCATTCGGTGGCGTATGACAATACCATTCAGGCAGGAAGGTCAGCGCTTGTCCGCTACGAGTTTCAGATTCCCGAAAACGCAAAGAGCCCGCTGACGATCACCGCGCGCGTCAACTACCGGCATCTGAGGCAAAGCTACCTGAACAATGTACTGGGCAAGGACCATCCTGCCTATCCGGTTGTCGAACTTGCTTCACGCAGCCGGACATTGAATATCGGGGAGAACCCGGCCACACCGCCACTCGCAACCGACAATCCCGACTGGATGCGCTGGAACAACATCGGCATCGGATATCTCGATCAATTGCAATACTACGACGCACTGCATGCGTTTGAACAAGTCATCCGTCTGCGCCCGGATTACAAAGACGGCTACATCAATCTTGGTATTACGTATATTGAGTGGGAAAAATATGCGGAGGCGCGTGCGCCGTTGGAAAAGGCTCTCGCACTGCGTCCCGACGATGCCCGAGCGCTGTATTATCTTGCGCTGGTAGAGCGGCGTCAACGGCACTCTGAAGCCGAGGTCGCCGATCTCCAGAAGGTTGTTGCACAGTACCCGCAGTCGCGGGATGCGCGACGGGAGTTGGGCATCTCCTACTATCAGCAGCATCGCAGCGCGGACGCTATCAAGCAGTTCAAAGCGCTCCAGGCGATCGATCCGGACGACCTGACCGCGCATTACAACCTGGCGATCCTTTATCGGCGGCAGGGCATGAAGAAGCAGGCCGCCGAAGAAGCGGCGCAGTACACGGCCAAGAGAATTGATCCGTCTGCGCCAACCTATTCGCTCGATTATCTACGCAAGCATCCGGAAATTTCGACAGAAAGCGTGCCGTGGCACGTGCACACCGATATGACGCATGCGCCCGGCAGTGCTGTAGGACAACCATAAACCTTGAGGATGGTCATTCGTTGAATCGCCGCAAATTCATTCGCTCGCTCAGCCGCACAGCGCTCGTTCTGCCGTTCGCGGACATCGTGGCCCTGGCTGCACCCTGGCAGCAGCAGGCAACGCCGCAGCAACCCAAAAGTATCGGACCGCAGGAGCGCAGTTATGACGCCAAGCCCGCTCCGCCGCCACCGGGTCCTAAATCTCCCATTGAAGGCACGCCCCTGGGTGTGAGCTTCGTCGACGTGGTGAAGGAATCCGGCCTTAATGTCGAAACAATCTATGGCGGAGAGAAGACCAACACATATCTGCTCGAAACCACCGGCTGCGGACTGGCCTTTTACGACTATGACGATGATGGCTGGCTCGATCTTTTCCTGGTGAACGGCTGGCGCCTGGATGGATTTCCCCCGGGACAGGAGCCGCATTGTCACCTGTTCAAGAATAATCGTGACGGCACATTTACCGATGTGACCGCTGGATCTGGGCTCGAACACAAGACGGGCTGGGGACAGGCCTGCTGCGTCGGCGACTACAACAACGACGGCCACAACGATCTGTTCGTGACCTACTACGGCCAGAACGCGCTCTATCGCAACAATGGCAACGGGACCTTCACCAATGTGACAGAGCAGGCCGGGTTGATTCAACCGGGACCGAAGACACGATGGAACACCGGTTGCACCTTCATCGATTATGATCGCGACGGCCATCTCGATCTGTTTGTGGCGAACTACGTCGACTTCGATTTGAAAACAGCGCCCAAACCAGAAGACGGGCCATGCACTTATAAGGGAATTCTTGTCGCCTGCGGCCCGCCGGGGCTTCCGGGCGGCAGAAACATTCTGTATCACAACAACGGTAACGGAACCTTCACCGATGTCAGCGAGAAGTCGGGCATGTGGACGGCTGTCGGCACCTACGGCCTCAGCGTGGCCGCATCGGACCTGGACAACGACGGCTGGCCCGACATTTATGTCGCCAACGATTCGGCGCCCGCGACACTCTATCTCAACCAGAAAGACGGCACGTTCCGCGACATTGCCATCGAAGCTGGAGCTGCGCTTTCAGCGGAAGCTAAACCGCAGGCCGGTATGGGCGTTTCCATCGGCGACTACAACCGCGACGGCAATCTCGATGTGGTGAAGACGAATTTTGCCGGAGATACTGATTCTCTTTACACCAATCTTGGCGACGCCGCCTTTGAAGATCGAACTTATCCGGGCGGCCTGGGAGTCAATACGCGGTTGCTGGGATGGGGCGTCGGCTTCTTCGACATGGATAACGACGGCTGGCTCGACATCCTCATGTCAAACGGCCATGTGTATCCGGAAGTAGATAGATCCAGGGCTGACCTCAAGTATGCCGAACACAAATATCTATACCGCAACCTGCGCAACGGGCGATTTGAAGAAGTGACAAATCAGGGAGGACCGGGAATTCTCGAGAATGCTCCGGCGCGCGGCTGCGCATTTGGCGACTACAACAATGACGGGGTCATCGATGTTGCCGTGAACTGCATTAATGCGCTTCCTCAGCTGCTGCGATGCGATTCAACGCTCAACCGCAACTGGATCAAGATCAAGCTCGTTGGTGTGAAATCGAATCGCTCAGGCATAGGCAGCCGCATCACCGTTACTGCCAAGACGCTTCCCGATGCTGCCAAACCCTTGGTGCAGATGGATGAATTACGAAGCGGCGGCAGCTATTTCTCGCAAAATGACTTGCGTATGCATTTCGGCCTGGAACACGCAACAAAAGTAGATATGGTCGAGATCCGTTGGCTGAGTGGCCAGATCGACCAGATCAAGGACCTCGATGTGAACCAGCTTTACGTGATTCAGGAAGGCGGCAAGATACTGAAAGCAGGTCCTCTGCCGAAGTTAAAGAATTAGGCTGTCGTAATGTTGACGCGAACTTTAGCTTTACTCCTTTTTTTGATTCCTGCTGCTGCGATCTCACAGACCAGCGCATCCGGATACACGCAGAGCCATCCAAAGGCCACCGCTAAGCCTGAACCGAATACAAATAGCTGTCCCTGGCTCACCGAGGGCAGCGCCGCAAAGGCTCTCGGTGGCGACGTATCTGTAACAGTAAAGGTGGCAAATGCAGGCGAAGGCTCCTGCAAATTTGCACGCCAGCAAGACGCGCCGAATTCACTGGAGATTCTCGTCAGCAAAGCGAGCCTGTCCTCATGCCCTACAGGCAGTATTCGCTTGACCGGCGTTGGCAACGAGGCTTCCGAATGCAAGCTGCAAAGTCCACACGGCGAAGCCTCGGAAATGGTGAGCAGCCGGGTGCGTGACATGAATTTTACAGTCACCCTTGCCGAGCAGGAACACAGGTCACACACGAAATCTATGGATGAGCGAGACGATGTCGCAGCGCAGATCGCCGAGCAGGTAGCCGGAAATCTCTATTGAGACGCTGAAGCGGTCAGCAATTGACGACAGCCGGGAGCCTTATCCGTGCGGCAGGAAGTCAGAAATGAAACAAGGTCTTTCACCTCATTCTTGGTGAGGACGCCACCGAAAGGCGGCATGCCGTGTCCGCCGTGCACGACCTGCAACTTTATCTGATGCCCAGTACGGCGCGAGCCAACATTCTCGAGATCAGGCGCCCGGTCTCCACCAATGCCGGAAATGCTATGGCAACGCTCGCAACCCTTTGTTTGAAAGTCAATCGCGCCACGTTCGCGTGCGTCGCCGCTTGAAGCGTGCGCAACGGGTTTCTTGACAACGATAAAGAACACGAAACACGCCAGGAAAACAATCGATGTATATACCACGCTGCGAAAGAAACTCATCTGTGACTTATTTTATGGGAATCTGGAGCGTTCGCTTTGTGTTTGCAGGCATCGCTCCTCGCAAAGATTTCAGAGTTTCATCGGTGCGCAAGGTAAACTCGATCGAGGCATTCAAAAATAAAATGTGACGAGTCTGTAAGTTTGTATCTGCCGCGGCGAATCCTCTACAATCCCCTAGAAAGATGTTGGCAGCGTCAAGATAATCATGAAATGGGCTGTCGACATAGAATCTGAGAGATCTCATGAAGAATGGTCGCGTCTCCTCCGAGGAGGCACATCCGTATCACCATGGCGACCTTCGCCGCGCGCTGGTCGACGCCGCGATGGCCATGGTGCGGGAAGAGCAGGACTGGACATTTTCGCTCCGCGAAGTGGCTCGCCGGGCGGGGGTAAGCCACAATGCCCCTTACAATCACTTTGCCGATAAGCGTGACCTGCTGGCTGCCGTCGCAGGGGCGGGATTCGTGGCGCTCCAGGAGCGGTTGCAGACATCCATCGCCGGTATCAGGAGCGCCGAGACAGCGTTGATCAGGAGTGGGGTGGCGTATGTGAAGTTCGGGGTGGAGAACCCCGCCCATTATCGGTTGATGTTCGGCTCGGTCTTCGTCGGGGACGACAAGGGACGCCCGCAACTTTTGGTCGATGTCGAAGGCCGGGCCAAGGGGGTCTTGGCTGGGATCATCCAGTGGGGCGCGCAGGCGGGCGTATTCCATGTTTCTCCGACAAGTAGAAAAGAACTGGACATCGCGGTGCTCTCGGCCTGGTCTGTCGTCCATGGACTCACGATGCTCGCGATCGATGGCCAGGTCGGTCCGCCGCCCCTCAAAATAGACAAAATTGCTGAGAAGCTCGCGCGCACATTTTCCTACGGCATTGTCCGGCGGTGAGGACGTTGGATTTTCAAGAACAAGCAATACTAGCGAACGCCCAATGTCAGACGCTGAGCACCGGAAATGGTGAATCGCGCACCATGGCGTACGTCAAATCTCGCATGCGGCCATGAGCTCCGGGCTGATGGCTTCTTCCGATCATGAGCACGTCGGCATCTGACTCCAGAGTGGCCTCAAGCAGCGCTTCTTTGACTGAACCGACGGCAATGCGAACCGGGGCTTCCGTACCGATGATCCGCTGAAGATCGGCTATACGCCGGTTCGCTTCCTGTCTTGCAGCGGAGTTGACTCGCTCTTCAAGACCCAGTTCACTCGGCAGCTTCATATCTCCGGCTTGCACCGCATGAAGGATCGAGAGCTTGCCGCGCGCTTGTGCCGCCACCTGGCTGGCATAACGAAGCACTCTTTCCGAAGTCGAACCTAAACCGACCGCGCACAGCCATTCCCGATGCTCCAAAGGTCTCGGAGCGATGGTCTGAGCATGCCGGCTCGTCATTACCGGACAGTCCGCATCGTTAATCACCTTGGCTGTTGTTGAGCCAAGCAGCATCTGCCGGAAAATGCCCGCGTGTGTGGGCATGATGATGAGATCGAATCTGTTCTCTCTCGCAACTCGAGCGATCTCGGTCGCTGCATCCCCTGAAGTAAGGATTCTGGGGCAATGCGCCACGGGAAACTCCGCTGTCAGGAACGAATCGAGTCTCTCTCGCCCAATGCTCAGATGTTCTTCTAAAACCTCGGAAATCGGTCTTACATAAAGTTGCATGCCGTTGTAGCCGGCAGGATCGACCACATGGACCAGTGAAACCTTGGCTCCAAGCAGAGCAGCTGCTCTCCTCACGTAAGCAGCCATAGCAATGCAGGAGGGCGAGAAATCCACGGGGTATAGGATGCTTGCGATTAAGGACATATCTTATTCCCTGGAACATCTCAAAGCGCTGCTCAGCGACGCGCACAGACCCATGAAAAGTACACGTTACAAAGCGGGGCTTAGACGAGGGCCGTCGCACGATTGAATGATCTACTACCGTTTACGTAATAGCGGCTTAGTCGGTTTCCGACCGATCCTCACGCGCTCTTGAGCGGGGCTCGGTGTCAACATCTAACGTAAGCGGTAAATCAGGCTGCAACATTCCATGTTGAGGAGTACCACATACGGGACACGCCTCGGCTTTCAAGGTGATCTCTGCTCCACAGCATCCACAAAAAGCGGCCACGCTATTTAGCCTCCAATTGCCACGGTTCTTTGGATGAACGCAGTAAGTGCAAAGATTCGAGGTGGAGCGGGGAGATATCCGTGTCCATCCCGATGAGATATCAGCCTTCAGGCCAGGCTCGGGTTTGGCTCCCTACAAAAGTCCCTGCAGTGACTCAGTCGACAATTCTTAGACGCTGTTAAACTATTGACATCACTCACGCGGAGGGATGTGTGAGCGGTTGAAAGAGGCGGTCTTGAAAACCAGTCCGTCCTACCTGCTGCTATTCGGGTGCCTTTATGCAGTTCGGCACCAGAATATACAACCAAACATACAACCAGTTGGCGGTGTGCGGTGTGCATGCGACATCGTGAACAAACGCAGTCTTCAGACTCCTTACCCCGCCAATAGTCGACAAATTAGCTTTTCAGGTCACCCCCATTTGTAGCAGAGTCAGCCAAATAGACGGAACGCAGTATCGCCAACGTTGTCTTCCCATGCCTGCCGTTCCAAGCACAACAAAATGTCCGTTTGTGGGCAAATACAGAACGTCGCGTTGACGTCCAATCGGAACTGGTAATGCCATCTCTTTCGAGTTTGATTGGATACGATGTTGCGGCGCGGCTGTTAAAGTGTCAAGGCGTCGAACCGGATTTCAGAAGTCCTTGCCATCAAAACTGATCTATACGAATGTTGGGTTGTAACAATAGGCGGTCTTGAAATCACGCGATATTGGCGGTCTTGTTTGGTTACAATAGTTTAAGTCGGCTGAGATTGTACAGTTTCGGGTGAAATCGGGCATAGTAGGGCGGATTTGTAACAGTAGATCGGACTCCTGAGTGAAGAGTTGTTGAGTTCCGCTGGCAGGCAACGTATCCGTTCTACATCCGACGCTTTACACCCTAAGTAGATGCCTCTCATCGCGAGTCGATTCAAGCGACTCGCTTGTACGACATAACATTCACTCGCCTGTGGGAATAGCACATGTTTTTAAGATCTGTTAGGTAAGTTGGATATGTTCGGTTTTACCCAGCTGCTGGCGCGTCGACGTGAATTCGGATCCATCTTTGAAAATTGGCTCCTTCGCGCCGGTGAGGCGAAACTACCGCGGGTTCTGGAAGAAAGTGTCGGCCATCTGCTCTGATTCCCAGTCGCTATTGCTGCACGGGCGGATTAGATGAATAGCAGATCGCCGCAATTCGCCAGCCATCGACCGTTTTCACCAGTTGCCAGGTCTCGCTGCCGGTGTTGTTGGCTATGCCGTCGGTCTTGAAAACAAAATCGAAATAGACAGCCGCGATGGTGCCATCCGTGTGGATGGCAAGGTTACTGTGTTCGGGGTCGAGAGACTTGGTCGTCGTGGAGACAATCTTTGCAAAATCGCGATAGTTGCCGACGCGGACTTTCTGGGTCGTCGGCGTCTTAGCCTTTGCGCGATCGTATGCGGAGTCAGTGAGAATGTTCAGCCAGATGTTGGCTTCGGGCAGGAAGAGACCGGAGAGAGCAGTTCCATTATGAGTGACAACCGCTTCATGATACTGCTGCATCACTTGTTTGATCGCAGCCAGTTGAGAGTTGTGCTCGTTAGCAGACTCGGTTTGAGACATGGCCGGTGTCTCCGTTTGAGCAATGGCCGCCATGGGTAAAAGGGCAAGAGCAAAGAGTGCAAGATTGTTCCGTTTCAGCATGGTTTGTCCTTTGTTTAAAAGATCTGGCGAAACAGATGATTGTGAAGGGTTATTGAACCTAGAGCATGGCAAAAAGAACGCAAGGCGCCTGATTTTTCTTTGATTCGCTCATCCTGCGTTGATGGCCCCTGGCGGTCACTGATAACGAAAAGCTACGGTGTTTCGTTTTGTTCATAGCGAATTGCCTCGGTCGCCCTTGCAGTTCCGATCGGCCCGTACTTCTTTTGAAATCTCTCCAGCACTTCCGCCGGCGCACTCTCGGGAGTTCCGCTGTGAAAGACCGGATTCGGCTCATATTCAATGGCAAGCTGAATCTCCTGCGCAACTGCGTCTCCGCGCAGAAGAGATGCCAGCACAAGGGCGGCATCCAGCCCTGCCGTGACTCCAGCGGCACTGATAATGTTGCCGTCTACTGCTATCCTTGCATCCGCCAGAACTGCACCGTAATACGGCATCAAATGCCGGGCACTCCAATGAGTCGTTACTTGTCTTCCCTTGAGAACACCGGACGCACCACATAGCAGAGCTCCGGTGCAGGCGGAAAACAGCAGCCTTTCCGCAGCGAAATGTTTGCGAATGAGCCCAGGCACTTCCTCGTCGTGCATGAGCGCCTGCTGCCCATAACCACCGGGTACGAGTAGCACATCAAATAGTCCTGCTTCAACAATTCCCATGTCCGGCGAAAGCAGAAGCCCCTGCACGTCGCGAACAGGTGAAAGTTCTTTCCCGATGATCTGGACTGTGGTGTCCGGCATGCGTGAAAGAACTTCAAACAGCCCCGTAAAGTCGATCTGATCCATCTGCTCGAAGATTAGGCAGCCCACAGAAAGCGGTCGCATAGTCAGCTCTGGCTTGGATATCTGACCGACAAGTAAAGGAATGCTCATCGTGACTTATCTTTCGGCGGTGTCCTTACGCGACTTCGGCCGTTAAACTACCGTGGGCGGTACGAATTGGCGCGGCAGGTACAACCACCTCAACAAGTCCGGTCGCAACGTCATAGACGAGACCAGAGATGAGCCACTCGTCCGGCAACGCGGGAATCGCCTTGAGTGCAGCAACGTCGACAGCCACTGACTTGCGTGGATCGCGGACTGATTTACTGTCAACTTCCTTTTCCGGTATCTGAAAGTAGCGCGCCAGCATGGCCGGGTCTCCCACGAGACGCGTACTGCCGCAATCCGTATGATGAAGTACGATCAGGTGAAACTCCCCGCCGCCTCCCGGAATCGTTTTGGCAACCTCTCCGATTCGACCGAGCAGACCGAACTCCTCCAGCAGGCCCGGCGTGACTCGACCGCCGATGTTTCGCATTACGACGGCCTCACCGGGCTTGATTCCAAGCACATGAGCAGGATCAACGCGCATATCGGCGCAACCGATAATGACTGCCTTCAAGGTTTGCAGCGATTCTGGAAGCGATGGCACTGGGGCAGCGGACTCTTTGTTGCGCTTCAACATGAGATCGAGGTTATTCATGAGAATTCTCCTGAAGAGATTTTTTGGCGGTTACACCGCGCGGTTACACCGCATTGTTGCGTATGCCACTTTGGATGCTGGCGTCTCTTCGATAGGAGCGAGCGATTCAGGGCAAAAAGCCAACCATTCCTGCCAATCGGCAGGGGAGGGGATTACCGCATACGGGCGCGGCCAAAAGAGGCCCTGTATTGGGGTGGCGTGACGCCCAGGCGGCGCTCGAATGCGCGGCGAAGTATCTCAGCAGAAGTAAAGCCGCAGGAAACCGCTACTTCCTCAAAACTCATCGCTGTCGATTCAATTTGACGGCGCGCAGCTTCAAGGCGGAGGTCTTCGATGTATCTCGCCGGCGTCCTGCCCACCTCCTGTTGAAACAGGCGAGCAAAGTTCCGGGGACTCATAGCTGCACGTTGGGCGAGACTTTTAACGGAAAGATTGCGCCGGATGTTGTCGGGAAGCCACGCGAGCAAATCGTTGAGGGGCGATTTCGCGGAAATCTGGGCCATGAGAGTGGCGTTGAACTGCGATTGACCGCCCGGCCGCCGCAGAAACACCACCATCATTTGAGCAGCCTTA
>Ga0335072_10010120_pt1 | contig 13582 bp, 8 predicted proteins | sample Lox_Sample_21_FD_206725 | JGI IMG/M metagenome (GOLD analysis project Ga0335072, IMG submission 206725) | Soil microbial communities from Loxahatchee National Wildlife Refuge, Florida, United States - Lox_Sample_2.1 | ecosystem: Environmental > Terrestrial > Soil > Wetlands | place: USA: Florida...
CTTAATTTCCACCGGTCTCTGACTCTGCTATACTTCGGGTGCTCAATTAGGCAGTATGATGACTGTGGATAGTCCGGATTGGAATTTACTGGATTATCGTGACAAAAGGCTGACGCTAACTATGTTAGTTAAACTATGGAGAGCTGCGCTAGGGGGTAGTAGATTTTAGCAGTTTTAGTGCCTCGTTGAATATATTCATGCTGATTAGGATGTTTCATAAGGTATTAGCATGAGCATCATGGAGATTATCCTCACGTGCATAAGTACATTTCTTATGGTGGGTCAATTAGGATACAAGGATGAGATGTCTCTTATTTAACCTCCATCTATCTACCATCCCTCATCTCATTTCATTCCATCCCTGCAAGCTCCTATTCACAGCGCGATCCCTATTTTAAACGAATCAGAGTCAACCCCGAGCAGCGGATTCCTTATGTGCAGCAAACGCCAACCACGAGCCATGAGCATGCCATGAAAGCCAGAGGATGAGAAATAAAAGCACTGCTGGGTATCTATGCCTTGTCCTTAATGCGCCGTTTTGAACGCCGTGATGTTTATGTTGTGTCTTGTGAGAAAGATGCTAAAGAAAGCGCAAGTTTAGGGAAATTCGTGATATGTACAGATGTAATGGGGAAGCAGCATTAGGATTTCCAGAATTCGAGCGCGGAACTAATCCGCGAGAATAGATCGATTCTGCAGTCATGTCAAATCTATTACCGGAGGTTGTTCGTGAGAAGGTGCTTGAGGCTTCGAACCCGGTGGACGGCGACGACTCGAACTTCCTGTGTTTGCCTTTTCGATATCTGACAGAGCCCAACGTGGCAGTCCAGACCGACGCTTGGCTACCCTCTCGAAATATGCAAGTTCAGTCTTAGATTGTGAACTTCGAAGGATGTCCTTCGAGTCAGTCGAACGCGTTGGCAACTTAGGAGACTGCAGAGCAAAAATGTTAGTACTGTTTCGCGGATGATCCAAATAGTCTCTGGAAAGTTGAGCTAAGGAAAGATCTTGTAGAATGATCGTCGCTTGATCGATCTGACTGAGTTTGAATAGAAGTCATAAGATTGCCTACTTTTAGTGGATCTGATGGCCCGTCCATTGTCCCAGAGAGCGGCTTCGTGGATTGTGTAACCAAATCTTTTGCAAGGTCTTTGGGTTTGATTACACCACTGACTAGCCTCGAACAGATGCGGTAGTTCATAACCTCAATCAGCACAGCATCTGCTGCAGCCTCAAAAGCTTTGCGATCCTTAGAAACTTCTGCTAATGCCTTTACCAGGTCTGTTGAGGCAATTGTGATACTATGACGGGGGGTGGCGAAACCTGATATCTTGCTATATAGAGTTTCCTCAACGGTAGTGGCGACTTTTTGAGCGACTTCGCGTCGTCTGTCTATAGGCACGTGAGGATTGGTATCGTCTCTTAATGACCCAAGTCCATTGGCGCCCTCTGTAGATTTGGAAGGGAGCATAGCTACAATGGCATCTGCTGTCAACTTTCCTAATACTAATGCATCGGCAAGCTCTCTATTTCCTGAGAGAAGACTTATAATCTCTTCAGTACGCTCTTTAAGTTTCGTCGGGGCAGCCCGTTCTATCTCCTTCCTTATCGACATAGCCAATTCATCGGGCAGCTTTTCTGGGCCCTTACTGTCGGAGAACAGAACCAGGTTGCTACTTCGACTGTACTGCATGATCGCAACTCGCAGTAACCTGTCTGCAGCATCAGCACCCCCTTGATCACCAGAAAGTGACCGTTTATGTTCTGGAGCAGGCGGAGAACCGGACGAAACCTTATTGGGGTGTCCTGGGGAAAGGTCTCCAGAAAACCTTTTCTCTCGGACTACTGCTTCTCCATTCGCTGTAGTACCCCGCGTCAAGGACTTGGACGGAGTTGTCGATGTGGGACCTCGCAGGCCAAATGAATCATTTTTGTAGCCTAAAACAGCCGTTCTGGATCCCAAACCAGCTGCCAATGGAGCGGGTACTATACCAGTACCTTTTAGAGGGTAGGGATGATCTGACGGCGGTGTAGAGTCGCGAATCCTTGTATTAACTCCGGCAATCGGCATCATTTCTGGTGCTACAGGGTCGAGAATATTTTGTGGATTAAGATTGATTGATGCACGAGCGGGAAGAGATGGAGCAGGCACCGTACCCGACAGGATGGGAGGACGTTCTAATGCCAAAGTCGAACCATGAATGTTCTCTTCTTGATTTTGCACTGCCTGGCAAGGTGCTAAAATGCCACCAGTTGGAGCCGGTGGCTGAATCAGCTGCTGAGGTCTTGCGGCCAAAGCACGCTTCCGAACCATCGCATCCCATGCTGGTTTGTTGGAGCGTTTTAACTTTTCATCGCTTAGCAGCTGCAACACTTCTCTCTGCTCTTCGGCCGTGAGCACTTCATGATCGTGGCGCTCGAAGGTATCAGTCATGACAATTGCACGAATCGTCGAGTCTTGTTCTTGGCTGTCGAGAATCTTATCTAGTACGAAAGGATCCATGTTTTTGAAACTAGAAAGATCTTGTTGCTTGACAACCTTTGGCTCGAATAAGAACTCTCCAGTCCTCTTTTTGGCCCATGCGACAGGGTTCTTCTTGTCAACTACTTTTGAAGCTAACTGCATCTTGAATACAGCCGTGTTGTGAATACTCTCTTCAAAGGTTCCTCCCGCAACGAAACGATATACGAAGACGGGTTTCTGTTGACCAATCCGGTAAGCACGGCCGACAGCTTGTTCTTCGTTAACAGGATTGAACTTGAAGTCGAATATGATGACACGATTGGCACCAGGTAGGTTAAGTCCAATACCACCAGCGGTTGTGGAAATTAGATATAACTCGGTATTTCCAGTATTGAACTCCTTTGTAAGTCCTTGGCGTGAACTCATTTTTGTACTTCCATCCAATCTTGCATACTTGCGGCCAGTGCTCTTACACAAGCCCTCCAGGAAATTTAGCGTCTGGATTGACTGCGAGAAAATAAGGACTTTGTCGTCAACAGCTTTGGAAGCATCGAGTATCTGCAGCAATAGTTTGACCTTATTCGAACTGTAGAATTCTTCTACAGCTGAACCAAACTGCTTGAAGAGATCCATTTCCTGACGAACCAGTTCTTCTGAAACTCCTACTTTCCAGACTGGAACATCACTAGGGCTTTCATCGTCTTCAGACGTCGAAGCCTTTGTAGTTCCGAGCTCAGGCCTTGACTTGCGCCGAATTTTCTTCTCTGCGTCATCCTTCCGCTCCGAAAGCTTTGCCTTGAAACATGCGGGATGGTTGCAAAGAAGTGAGAGAATGGCCAGCCAATGCCACAGTGTTGATAGTTGCACTTGGCCATCTTTGGTAACTTCATGATCATTGCCTAGCATAGACTTGACGTAAATAGAATAAGCCTTATGTTGTATGTCTGTAAGAGGAACCGTTATGACAAACTCGGTCTTTGGTTTGAGATCCTTGCGTAGTACGGAAATGTCGGCTCGATGAACTTTGGGCTCAAGATCTTTTCTCAAGACACCAAGCATTTTCAAACTCTGCCGCCGCTCGTAAGCTGTACTCTCTGAATATGAACCTTGCTGGATTGGCTCGACATATTTTGCCCGGAACTCGGCTATGGGTCCAAGGTAGTTTGGGGCAATCCATTCAATCATAGTATGATACTCCACGACATTGTTAGCAAGCGGTGAACCTGTCAGTGCAATACGACTGCTCGATCTGAACTGGACTGCCGCTTGAGTAACTGAAGCATTTGCATTTTTCATTTTGTGGGCTTCATCTGCAATGATGATATTGGGACCTTCTAGCAGATGTTTGCGAACTTCGGCATGCTCTTCTTCATCCAGCGGTGCTGGTTTCTTCTGAGTCGCAGTATTATGGACCAGTTTTCGGAACATATCATAACTCATAATCAGAATCCCGCCATTAATGTACCAGCTTTCGATGGCATCGAGACGAACCTCTTTGGCTTTCAAGGTAGAATCAAATTTGCGGTATTCACCAAGAATGTCTGGCGGTGCCCAAATGAGCAGCTCATCCATCCAATTATCGATGAGGGTAGGGGGGCAAAGTACGAGCGTCTTTGAATCACGTAGGCGTAGCGGAATTTGTGATGAGACAGAAAGGTCAGGTGATTGAGCAGCTTCAGCAATAGCGACAAGTAGAGTAATCCTAGTCCCTGAATGTTAGCATTATACTACAATTGCGTAAACCTACATACTTACACTTGCATCGTCTTGCCCAATCCCATGGTATGCGCTAAAAGGCATCCTTGCATGATATCACCATTTGTGACAATCTGACTCCACATAAACTTAACTCCATCAATTTGATGCTCTTTTATGCGTTTCGAAATTTGCTCGTGCACGTAAACGAATCCTTGGTCATCAAGCTTCGCATCATTGATGATAATTCGCTTCGGATCTGCGGCCACGCTACTTTCGGATCGAGCTAGCTTGGCTTGTAGAATCCGTCGTCGTTCCTCTTGCTCTAGAAGCCTTTGACGATCCTGCTCACGAAGGTCACGAGCTTGAGCATTTTCAAATATCTTCTTCTTACGCATCTTACGTGGTGTATCTCGCTCAACTTCTTCACTGTCACTGGCACTTCCAATCCAATTTTCGTTAATTTAGGCAGCAGGAATTGACTGGGAGATACTAACCTAGAAACTCTAAACTTCCGTCTGAACGCCGGTAGGGGATCCTCGTCTTCGTCATCACTAACTTCTTCGGCTTTGCTCAGGAGACGGTCGAACGTCTGGCGGCAAATTTTGTGGAATTGAGGAAAGAGTCTTTCCTTTTCCAGTATCATTTCAATCTCGGTTGACTCAAGTTTCTTACGGCTTCGGTGAGATCTTCCAACAGCGTATATCTCAAAAAGCCGCATAACTCCAGTAAGACCGGCATAGGTCTTTGAATCCATACCTTGGACCCTATCTTTGCCATTGCGAAACGCATGCATGACATCTACCATGCGAGACCACATTTGAGTCAGAGTCAATTGATTAAATAGCTCAAATAGCTCTTCCTTCCGTCCGGGCACTATACGGAAGAGTTCTCCGATTAATAGACGATCTTTGTCTCCTGCCTCCTCCCATTTTTTGCGAGGTATCTTGGCAATTGCGGCTGGATCCTTAAGTGTTAGATAATCTTGCGGTATGTCGGTGACCTCGCCGTGGGAAACCTCCATAACGTCAGAACTCTCATACGTGTCTGACACTTCCCGCTTGAACGAGAGTTGGATATTGTTCTTCCGTTTCTGAGGCGTGATCAGATTGATATGTGATCCTTGTGGAGATTTCTCTTCCCCCGATGCTTCAGAGGTTAGGATTGTCAGATCAATAACATCTTGAGCCAGTTCTTGCGAGAGACCGGGATTTTGGGCTGATGCTGCGGGTGTATTTGCTTGCGCTCCACCGTGGTCATCAGGGGCCAGACGCAGTGGCAATCGAGGTGAGATAGACATATCTGTCTTGAGAAGACCGATCTTCTCATCTTTATCACTGGCTGGAGACATCCCAGTCATGAGCTCATCATCGCCGTTTCTGTTTTTGTCTGTGACATGCATTCTTTTTGAGGGGTTTCTCACTAGCCTCTTGGACAACTTCATTGGCGTTTTATTACCTCCGTGTAGCTGGTCAGAATTGGTATCATCAGATATAGTGAGATCGTCCGCCTCATCATCGGCACGGCTATTCCTTGCCTCATCGGCAGTATCGGCAGCATCATCGATGAAATCCTCCTCATTATCAGAGCTTTGTGTCTCCGTTTCGGTCATGATGCACTCTCCATCATCGCCATCCGCAAAAGCAGGATGATTGGACACGATTGGCTTCGGTACACGTGGCGGTGGCCTTTCTGGCTCCTGCTTACTTTTCATGACGGAAATTTGCCATAGGCAATCCTCACGGTCGAAAAGAGTTAACTCCATGACTTTGGTCACTCTGAGTACCTGCTTCTTACTAACCCATCTTTCACGAAGGAACCCGTCACGCATCTGAGGAAGACGTTCATTGTTTATTCTGTCCACGTGCTGCTTGGCATTTCGGATAAGTTCACGCTTTACATTTTTCCTTCGACTCTTCTTCCAAAGGCTCCAGGCGCGACGTTGAAGTTTTGGCAATTTCTTCTCATGCCATGCAACGACGATTTGAGCTATCCCATCATCGATAGCCTCGTTAACTTCACTATTCGTCAGCGGAATCCTTTTGAGGGGCAATAGTGGTTTCTCGATCGTGCCGCGTTCCGCTTCAATCTCTTTCCATGTCTCTTTGTCATACTCGCCGTCTTCATCCGAATCACCATATAGAGGGAGAACAACATCTCCCCCGTCGATATATCTATACTTCTCTAGAAGATCAGGATCCCAATGGTCATAAGAGCTAGGGCCACCGAGAAGCAGATTATCTGGTAAATCAAAATGTGCTTGGCGGTCATCATAGTCTTGGAAACCAGCCGCATCAGTAGACGCACGAGGGTCAAGTTCCGGCCATTGCGAGAGAATCTCCCTTGTTGCGTGGACCTCACCATCGTCATTCGTGTGTAACAGAGTAAAAGATGTTGGTTGATGCATTGGAGCGAGCCTTGTGGGGTATGGACGAAGTGCAGAATAATTCTTCCCGTCTCTGTGGATTATCTGACGCTCGGAGCGTAGGAACCTTTTCATAAGTCCATGGATATACAGCCGACGCCCATTAGAGATAGTTCCTGGTGTGAAGTGCATAAGTCCGTCACCTTCATCTTCTGTGAATGGAAGATCTTTTCCAATTGCAGTGCTGCTGTAAAATACGTCATTGACAGAGTACTTGCTTTTTCCAAGGTATCCCGCTGATAATGCCTCAACACAAGCAACATTCTTGTCAGTTGCAGCTTCCAGTATCTTTTCTGCGGCTTCTAGACCTCGCTTTCCTCCTTCTTGCAAGGCTGATCTATCGGTAAGAGCCAGATTTCGCAACTGCTCTTGATGTCGCCGCGGTAGGTCTACATCTGGTCCTGACTGTGATATAGGAATCAGCCTCTTCTTTCCATCGTCACCCAAATAAATAACACCAGGCTCAATGTTTTGAGGATCATGGTTGACAACCGTGTCTGCCGCGGTAGGAATTTCGCGGTCTCTATTCGTATCAATTTCTGACGTTATCAACGTAGGGGCAATACGTTTGCGTTGCTTGGTAACCACGGGGGCTTCCGTGGGAAGACTATCATCGATTGTAGGAATGGTAGCAAAGGTGTTATCATCGAGTTCGGTTACTCCGACCGAGAGGGGTTGATGATCGACCGGGTAAACTCTCTGATCGTTTCTAAGGTCATTGGCCTCGTGCAGTATCGAGTCGGGCTCGGGTTCAATATCAAGCCTTCGGCGTTTGCTTCCGGTAGCATCTGCGACCCAGGTGTCTATTCCTGCATTACAACCATTTATGGTATCTTTTTGGCAAGTGTCTTCATTTCCAACAGGGGGACCTATATCATTCTCGTGACTACGCCGTCGGGTAGGTGTGGAGCGCGAGGTTACCTGCAGCGAGATATCGTGAAGCAGTGGGCTCTCTGACCTCTTTCTGATATTTGAAGTAGTGTTTAGCCCGTATGGTATATGAGATGCCAGTGAGATCTCAGAACCATACCTACCCAACCAATCCCGGTAGCGTTTACTTTCTTGACGAAGGTCCCAGATGATTTGTTTAACGGGTGCGAGCTGGCCCAATACTCTGATGCCCAATTCATTCTTAAGCACTGTATCGTCGACCGCGGTCAAAAGAGTTGATCCATCTATTTCTTGTTCTCGAAGAGCGGCTTCCAGAGCCACAAAATTCGGCCTTCGTCGCGACCTTACTGTATCTAAAGTCCACGATCGACTCTCGGTGCAAAGTTCAGCCACGACCCTATCAATGTCCCAGTACCATGGATCGTCACTGTCCATGGCTACCGAAGCGATCGAGTGATCGAGCGTGACACATTCGTTGGATGGCAAGTTTGACGCTGTTGACAAGATCCAATTGGCTACCGAGTGTCCTCGGATGCCTGTATGATGGAAGTTAGTCATGCTAGAAAATACTGAATGAAACTCCGAAGAGTATTTGCGGTCTCTTATGTAAAGCGAAAATACAAGTAGGGAGGACGTGTGTTAAGAGCTGAGGAACGACACAACAGGAAGAGGGGTATGACTGAGAAGGTGAGAATGGGTGGGGAAATGAGTACAAGGAGGAGTATAAAATCTCGAAATCTTACACCTTACACTTCGATCTCATGCAGCCATATTTTGCGCTTGATTAGAGCACTGGTTTTCGTGATGCTTCACTTTCAGAGCTCTCAACTGATGAACCGGAATATAATAAACGAGTGGAGAAGTGGAGACTTGCAGATGGTTTCCCGCAGATAGGAGAAGTAATCTGATATTATGAGGACAGGCAATAGGTCACCAGCTAAAGTAATACGAATATACGCCCCTGGATAAAGCTTATGTCAAGGTGTGCATAACGAAAGTGAGATATCCAATTCGAGAAGTCGCGATCAACGGTTCAGGTGGACGCGATCAAATTCACGCTAGCCATATCTTATCTTAGTTTCCTGTTTCGGAGTGACGTCGGCCCGGGTGTAAGTTGCAGCATTATGAAACTTTAGTCCTGCGAGAGATTTGTAGATTTGCCTTTTCGTTACATGATACTATAAAGTGAGCTTCGGGGTTGCTGTTTCCAATTGGTCTCATCATGGCAGATGCTACATATCCTCCCCAGCAAACCTCTGAAGAGATTGATCATCTAGTAACCGTCATAAAGGATTGGTCTATCGCTCACGGCCTTGCTGTCAGACCGTCGCCAGTCATAGTAAGTGAGGACGTCGATCCTCATCGCATATTGGCAACAACTGCACCGGTTACTTTATTTCCAAGCCCGTTCCCTGGGGCCTGCTTTGACCAAGCTCAATCAATACAGGAGGCTTACAACGAATTATATGCTTCAATAGCACAAGATGAAGACTTCTTGAAAGGCATTGTTGAAGAGTAAGGGTTTTTATGTTTGAAATGCTATATGACAAATGGCAGTTCCGCAATGATGACATGTATTTCAGTTTGGAAACACCGCGTGAAGCTTGAATCTTTCTGACATATATAGGATTATTGAGGTTGATGAGTTTATTGCCGAGCTTTGGAAAGTTCATCTGAAGGTCAAGGAAGAAGGTTATGTTCAAGTATTTTAATTTTTTGCACTGTATCCAAAGATAAACTAATTTCGCTACAGAACCTCTCTCTCGGCCTGTTTAGATCTGATTACATGGTCCACCAGGACCTTCAAGCTGAGAGCTCAGTCCCAGTCATCAAGCAGGTTGAGTTTAATACAATTGCCTCATCATTTGGCGGACTATCTTTCCAAACCTCTCAATTACACCAGTAAGTACATCTTTCCAAAAGTAATAAAATGAATAAAAACCTAACACCTTTGAGATACCTTGCAAGGGGAGGCTACACTGGCTCGAAAGGTGGCTGTGCGATTAAATCTTCAGATTTACCTGAAAATACCAGTACAAAGTCACTAGCTTTAGGGCTTCGTACAGCTTTTGAAACTTATATTAAATTTGGTACAAAGCATGAATGCTGTATTTTATTTCTTGTCCAAGATCCTGAACGGAATATATTCGACCAACGACATCTCGAGTACGAATTGGAGATGACTGATCCAATGATTCCAGTATTTCGCCTACCTTTTGCGGATATACTCGCCAATACCTCGATAGCAGACAAATCGAACCGCGAGCTTCTATATCGTCCACCACATAATCCAACCTTAACTTACGAGGCCGCAGTGGTGTACTTCCGGGCTGGCTATGGCCCTCAAGACTATCCCGATGCATCTGCGTGGCAAGCAAGGTTGCAGATCGAGCGTTCAAAGGCGATAAAATGTCCTTCAATCCTGACTCAGCTTGCTGGTGCAAAGAAAGTTCAACAAGTCCTTGCCACACCATCTCCGTCTTCCTCTACGTCAATTCTGTCCCACTTTTTGGGCAGTGACCATCCTTCTATTACACATCTCGAGAAGACATTTACCAACATATTTCCTCTTGACTCCTCGCCAGCTGGTCTCTTGGCCCAGAAAATAGCTCTTGATACAGAACTTTGCAAGGGTTATGTCCTGAAGCCACAGCGCGAAGGGGGGGGGAATAACATCTATCGCAGTGCAATTCCATCATTCCTGAGATCAATGCCTGAATCTCACTGGAAATCCTACATCCTGATGGAAATTATCACACCTCCGCCAGTTCATAATATGATCCTGCGAAACGGAAATATTGAGAGAGGGGGCGTGATTTGTGAGTTGGGCATTTATGGTACCTGTCTATGGAATCATGACTCAAAAGAGGTGCTGTTCAACCGGACTGCTGGGTATTTGCTCAGGACGAAGGGCGATCAAAGTGAGGAAGGAGGTGTAGCTGCTGGTTTCGGGGCTATGGATAGCTGTCTGTTGGTTTGACACCGTTCACAGCCACCACAAAATGCTTCCAACGGGCTTGTTAGCTCACACACAACTTGACTCATCTGCTTTGAGTGTGCCAGGGCATTTTTTCTTCCAGTCAAAGATGCGCTACTGCCCAGTCTAACATTTTATGAGATATCCTGGTCAGCATGAATATATTCGACAGCACAAATATCATCGGAGAAGCCCTCCCTGCAAGAATCACAACGACAGAGCATCATATACGTTGCGCTTTCACGACGCTTACACTTTCACAGTTTTCTCGCTCGTTCAGTCATAGATAGAACGTGTAAACATATATATGTCAATAAGCAGACAGCAAAAAAAGAGAAGACTTGAGATTTCCGAGCTAGCTATCTATTTTGCTTCCCTAAACTAGCGTATAGGTAAGACCAACCAGACAGGATAGATCTGAGTCTCAAAGGCTTCCTTTCTTCGGTCAAGATGAAATATTGGTGCAGGGGGTATGCTGCATAGGTAGTGTAAGAATTAGAACATATTTCTGGTACTTGATTCAAACCCGGTTTTTGTCAACGCGTAGGTCTCCAAAGCAAAAGAAAGGGCTCCAAAGAAAGTGGTTTCGGGTCCGCTGAGCCTATTTCCTGCCATGCCGGTTTTTGTGCTGAAAACCCCAAACTAAGCAGCAGCAGCAGCTACTGCTCTGTTCGCGTTTTGGGCCTCACGCTCAAGTAGCGCATCCACGATACCCGCGCGCGTAGGACCGGCGGAAGCTTTCAGCTGCTTGACTTCGTTCTCAACGCCAAGTTGGGCATCTGTCCAGAGTGGCTCCTCGAGTGACTTATCTGCCTTCGCCTCGCCAACACCTATGAACCCGCCTTCAGCAGCCCATTCGGAAGTGCGTTTGATGCCGAGCTCGGAAAAGACGCTATCAAGGGCGGACACAAGATGTTCGCGGTATGGACGGATGTGGCCTGGCGTGGGCGTGATGCGGAGCCGTTCTTGACCCACGGGAACTGTCGGGTAGTTGATGGATTGAACGTAGATAGAGTGTTTTTCGAGGAGGAGGTCGGAGGCTTGTTTGGCGAGTGCTGCGTTACCAACGAGCACGGGAATGATGTGGGAGGGGTTGGGGATAACGGGGATATCGTGGGCGGAGAGAGCGTCTTTGACGGCGCGCGTGTGAAGTTGTTGAAGACGGCGGTCACCCTGGTATTGCATTTGATATTCGATGGCAGTGCGGGCGCCGGCCATGGTGGCGGGCGGGAGGCTGGTAGTGAAGATGAAGCCCGGAGCGAGGGAGCGGATTGTATCAACCATTTTGCTGGTGCCGGCGATGTAGCCGCCAACGCAGCCGTAGGCCTTTCCAAGAGTGCCAGTAATAATGTCTACACGGTCCATGATTGTGCCACGGGGGCGGCCATTCAGATGTGCTTCGTAGTCGAGATGCTCTGCAACACCAGCACCGTGTGGTCCATACATGCCGACAGCATGGACTTCATCGAGAAAGGTGATTGCGCCATACTTTTCAGCCAAGTCGCAAATCTTCTCAATTGGTCCAATAGACCCACACATGCTATACACTGACTCAAATGCAATGATCTTTGGAACTTCGGTCGGAAGTGTTGCGAGCTTCGCTTCAAGATCCGTCACGTCGTTATGCTTGAAAACGATTTTCTTGGCTCCTGAGTGGCGAATTCCTTGAATCATAGAGGCATGGTTCATGCTGTCCGAGAGAATAACGCAATCCGGCAGTTTGCTGCCAAGCGTTGCCAGAGTTGCATCATTGGCCACATAGCAGGACGAAAACACAAGAGCTGCATCCTTCGAATGTAGCTTCGCAATTGTCTTCTCAAGCGCCACCGCGTGCTGATTGTGACCAGAGATGTTTCGAGTTCCACCTGCACCAGCTCCGTACATATCGAGAGTTTCATGCATGGTCTTCAAGACCAGAGGATTGCGACCCATTCCAAGGTAGTCATTGGAGCACCACACACTAACACGTTCATTCATGTCTGACATATGCGCTTGAGGAAATTCCTTGGCCAGGCGATTGATATTATTGAAGTAGCGGTAGGATTTGTCTTTGTGCTTCTTGTCGAGCTCAGCATTGTAGAAAGCCTCGTAGTCGAATTTGGTAGCACCATGTTCATATTTGACAGGATTGTTCGGGGCGGGCACAGGTTTGACTGCATGCAGGTGCGAGACTGTGCAGAGGTCAGTACTTTTGTACTCTCGATTCAAATGTATATAAAGCGCATACCCTTGTCATCAACAAAGATTCCCTCGACTGCTCGGGCCTCATGAGACCTGCTGGTATGTAGCTTGGCCTTTCCTGAGTTCGCTTTGCCCGAGAAAGCTCGAATGGCTGCGGCGCCACCCATGCCCATCTTACCGCTCCTGGCGGTTTGCACGGCGAGCGCCTTGCCCATAATGGGGCAGCGGCGGGCAATGGTCTGCAGGTTTGACATTGTGCCGCCACCGGGAGAGGTATGGCTACGGGCGGTCGAGGTAGAAAGGGAGCGCAGAGTCGCAGGTGACGTCTTCTGCAAGAAGGGACACAAGGACTTGGACTGGCGGAGGACAGCGTCCATGATTGCAATTCGGCTTGGAAGTGCGATTGGGTTGTCTTTGATGGTATGAAGCAGTATTTTGTGGTATGAAAGGAAATGGAGAGCGAAGGAGGAAAGGAGAGCGGTAGAAGAGCGACTTGATGTTTACTAAGTATTGCTAAGTTATTGTGTGAGAGTCGCAAAAGTTCGGCCCTTGACGCCAAAGAACCAGGGCGGGGCATGAGGTCAGCCATTTCCTGCCCGCCATGATTGGCCGAGGCATATTTAGGAACACAGTACTTATGCAATGCTGATTGGCCAACGAAGGGGCAATTCTTTAAAGCTTAAAACGGCTAGAACGGGGCGGACTTTTTCATCGCTTGTTCTTCCAAGCCGGAAATAGATCGAAGGGACTCGCTTTCCCGGACCAGTCAAACTGCAATTACAGTACTCACGTATACTTAATTGTGGCATGATGCATCTATTTTGCATCGAGGGAGGCAGGAACAGCTTGTGCCTGCCGATCACCTTCTTCCAAGTACAAGGACTTTATTTCCCAGTATTTACTGTACAGGCTCGAGTTTACGTCAATTACTCCCCCTTCTTGCTTCAGC
>Ga0335072_10010121_pt1 | contig 13580 bp, 10 predicted proteins | sample Lox_Sample_21_FD_206725 | JGI IMG/M metagenome (GOLD analysis project Ga0335072, IMG submission 206725) | Soil microbial communities from Loxahatchee National Wildlife Refuge, Florida, United States - Lox_Sample_2.1 | ecosystem: Environmental > Terrestrial > Soil > Wetlands | place: USA...
GCGAAGAAGCTCGACGAGTTCGTGCGGGGGAACCCGGACTCCACCTACCACCACGACGCCCGGACCACGTTCCTGGGCCTCTAGGCGCCTAAACGTGCCTCTGGGCGCCGCTGGGCGCCCGGGCCGGCCGCCCAGGTCGTCGGCGGTCTCGTCGGCGGCCGGTCCGACGGCGGGGCGGCCGAAAGCTCGTGCTGCAGGATCAGGGCGGCGACGATCTCAAGCAGGCCCATGACCAGGAGCCAGATCCCGACCAGGACCGCCAGGACGGTAACGGACGCCTCCGGGGACGCGATGACCACGATCCCGGCGATCAGGCCGATGAAGCCGAACACGCCCCACCAGACGGCGCCCTCGCGAGGGCCGGTGACCGCCGACATCAGCCCCGCGATCCCCCCGACGATCCAGGTGAGGCCCACCAGCAGGCCGATCAGGGCCAGGGTCAGGTGCAGGTGGCGGATCAGCACCACGCCGAGGAGGACGAAGACCAGGCCGGCGGTGCCGAGCCAGACGCGGTGCTGGGCCGTCCGGTCGAACGCCCGGATCAGGTGGAAGATCCCCGAGACGATGGCGGCGATGCCGATCAGCACGGCCAGCACGTTGAGCGAGCCGTTCGGATGGGCGGTGACGATGACCCCGAGGACGAGCGTGATCAGGCCCAGGATCAGCGTCGCCTGCCAGCTGTTGACCATCAGCAGCACGGTTGGCGGCGGCCGCTTCGTATCGTCGTCGGCGTCCATGTCCGCTCCTCCCTCTCGGCCGGGATCGGTCAGCGCACCGCCAGCAGGTAGTACTGCCCCGGCTGCATGTCGACGTAGAGCCCGAGGTCGGCTAGCTCGGCGCCGTCCCTGGTGAAGTCGTCGCCGCCGAGCGGGTCGAGCAGGCGCCAGCGGCGGCCGGGCAGATCCGGCCACGGCAGCCGGATCCGGGCCTGCGCCTCGGCCTCGGACAGGTTGACCACGATGACGTGCCTGCGCACGTCCGCAGCATCCTCGCCGGGCGTCCAGGACCAGGCGATCAGGTTGCGGCAGGACTGGTTATCGGGCCAGCCCGCGGCCTCGAGCAACTGCCAGACCCCGGTTCGCACCCGGCGCTCGGCGATCACGTCGAGCAGGTCGCGGTACCAGGCGGCCAGTTCCAGATCGAGCGGCTCGTCGGGCCGCCGGGCGAGGAAAACCGGCGGCCGTACCCGGCGTCCCTCGAACTGCCCCTCGTGCCACAGGGTCGCGCCGGGCAACGTCGCGATGGTGACCGCCGCCGCCCGCTGCAGGACGGCGGGCAGGGATTCGGCGATCCGGGGCTCGTCGTGGTTCTCAAGGAACCGCACCAGCCGCTGCTGGTAGCCGAGGTCGGCCTGCAGGTGCCCGCGCAGGTCCGGCGGGTTCACCTCGAGGATGCGGTCGTAGAGCCGCTTGTCGTAGCAGAAGGCGAAGCCCTGTTGCTGCAGGGTCCACTCCATGTCCCAGTACGCCTCGGCGATGAGCACGGTGTCCGGGTGCCCGGTTCGCAGCCCGGCGATGATGGCCGGCCAGAACTCCTGCTCCGGCCGCTGACCGGCCCGGTCGCCCCAGGTCTTGCCGAAGATGTCGTTGGTCATCAGCATGGCCATGTCGCAGCGGATGCCGTCGCACTGATCGGCGATGTCGGACAGCGTCTGCTCCGTCGCCGCGCGGGCCGCGGGGGCGTACGCGTTCAGCTGCACGACGTCCGGCCAGGGCGGGAAGTACGGGTCGCGGCCGTGCGCGAGCACGTGCCCGCCGACCGCCAGCCAGCCGCCCGGGTCCGCCTTGACGTCGGACTCGTCGCCCTGGATGAAGAACTCCGGATGCTCGGTGACCCACGGGTGGTCGGGCGCGACGTGGTTGGGCACGTAGTCCAGGATCAGCCGGACCCCGCGGGCGGCCAGCGCCGCCCGGGCCGTCGCCAGCCCCGACGGTCCGCCGAAGCGCTCGTCGGCCACGTAGCGGTGCACGCAGTAGGGCGAGCCGATGATGTCGGAGTCCTGCACGTCGGGCAGCGCGTCCCCGAACGACTCCATCAGTCCCGCGTTCGCCAGCGCCAGCTCGAGCCCGGCCGGGCTGCGCTCCCAGACGCCCATCAGCCAGACCGCGTCGACGCCGGACGGCGTGACCGTGTCCCAGGCGTCATCGGTCACCGAGCCGAGGGTCACCGGCGTGCCCGCCGCCCGCGTCAGCTCCTCCAGCCAGACGGCGGTGTTCACCTCGTAGATAACGGGCCGCTGCGGCCATCCGGTCGTCACGCCGTCGCCTCCTGCCGCTGCCGCATCGCGCTTTCCGCCACTCGGGGCATGGGGATCCACCCGCTCTCCTCGAGCCTGCGGTTACCCCGGAAGAGCAGCGGCAGCACCCCGACCGTACCTGACCAGCCGGTCTGGTGACTGGCGCCGATCCCGGCGCCGTTGTCGCCGTGGTAGTACTCGTAGAACAGCACCAGGTCGCGCCAGTGCGGGTCGTGCTGCAGCATTTCCTCGCCGCCGTGGACCGGGCGGTGCCCGTCGGCGTCCCGGCGGAAGGTCCCGATCAGCCGCTCGCTGATGTGGTCGGCCACCTGGTACAGGTTCTGCTGCTGACCGGAGCCGGTCGGGCATTCGATCGTGAACGAGTCGCCGTAGTACTCGTAGAGGTTGAGCAGACCGCGGATGAGCATGATGTTGATCGGCACCCAGACCGGCCCCCGCCAGTTGGAGTTGCCGCCGAACATGCCGGTGTCGGACTCGGCCGGAAGGTAGCCGACGGTGTACTCCTGCCCCTCCAGGTCCAGGGTGTACGGATGTTCGAGGTGATATCTGGATACGGCCCGGATGCCGTGCGGCCCGAGGAATTCGTCCTCGTCGAGCATCTTCGCCAGCACCCGGCGCAGCCGCTCCTCGTCGAACAGGGCGAGCAGTACCGGTCCGCTGGTCTGCTCCGCCTGGCGGCCCTTCTCCGGCAGCGCCGCCATCAGCGCCGGGTGCTTGCCCACGAACCCGGCGATCGCCCCCGTCAACTGCGGGAAATCGGACCGCACGCTATCGGTGATGACGGTGGCGGCGATCAGTGGCATCAGCCCGACGACCGAGCGGACCTTCATCGGGATCGAGCTGCCGTCGGGCCGCCTGAGCACGTCGTAGAAGAAGCCGTCCGCCTCGTCCCACAGGCCTACGTCGTCCGGGCCGACGTGGTTGGTGGCGGCCGCGATCCAGGCCCAGTTCTCCAGCAGCGCCAGCGCCTGGTCGTAATAGACCGGGTTCTCGCGGCCGAGCTCGGCCGCCATCTGGGCCATGTTCTGGCTGTAGAGCGCCATCCACGCGGTTCCGTCGGCCTGGTCGATGCGGCCGCCGCCCGGCAGCGGCGCGCTGCGGTCGAACACGCCGATGTTGTCGAGCCCGAGGAACCCGCCCTGGAAGATGTTGCGGTCGTCGGCGTCCTTGCGGTTCAGCCACCAGCCGAAGTTCCGCATCAGCTTCTGGAACGAGTCTTCGAGGAAGTCCCGGTCCCCGGTCCCGGTTCTGGCCTTCTCCATCGAGTACACGAACCAGGTGGCCCAGGCGTGCACGGGCGGGTTGACGTCGCTGAAGTTCCACTCGTAGGCCGGCAGCTGGCCGTTCGGGTGCAGGTAGCGCTGGTCAAGCAGCAGGCGCAGTTGCTGCTTGGCGAACGGCATGTCGACGGCCGACAGGGCGATCGCGTGGAACGCGAGGTCCCAAGCCGCGAACCACGGGTACTCCCACTTGTCGGGCATCGAGATGATGTCCTCGGAGATCAGGTGCTGCCAGTCGTGATTGCGCAGGTCGTCCCCCGGCGCGATCGGATCGGCGCCGTGATCGGCCAGCCACCGCTCCATGTCGAGCCCGTAGTACTGCTTCGACCACAGCATGCCCGCCAGCGCCTGACGGCTGATCATCCGCTCGTCGTCGGTGAGATCGCCGGTCAGCACTCCGGCGTAGAACTCGTCCGCCTCGGCCCGGCGGGCGCTCATCAGCTCGTCGAAGCCGTCGAAGGGGCGCTCGGACCGCACGTCGGTCAGCCGCAGCCGCATCGTCGCGCTGCCCTCGGCCGGAACGACGAGGACATGGTGCATGGCCGCCTTGGTGCCGCTGCCGTCGGGGTTGACCTTGCCCGCCTCGCCGTGCACCACGGCCCGTTCGATGCCGTCCTTGACGTAGGGCGAGTCGTTGGGTGAGCCGAAGACCCGCTCGTTGTCGGTCTCGTTCCCGGTCACCAGCACCGGCACCGCCTGATCGTCGTAGAGCCAGCGGACGCCGAGCTCGCTCTGCTGGGCGACGACCGCGCTGATGCCCTGCACGTCGGCGTCGACGTGCAGGGACGGCTGCTCTTCGCCGCCCGCCCAGGACCACGTGTGCCGGAACCAGAGCGTGGGCAGCACGTGCAGCCGGGCCTCGTCAGGGCCCCGGTTATGCACGGTGACCTGCATGAGAAGGTCTTCAGGAGATTCCTTCGCGTATTCAACGAAGACGTCGAAATAGCGGTTGTCGCCGAAGATCCCGGTGTTGATCAGCTCATATTCGGGCTCCGTTTTACCGCGCGCCCCGTTGGTGGCGATCAGGTCGTTATAGGGAAACTCGGCCTGCGGGTACTTGTAGAGCATCTTCAGGTACGACGACGTCGGTGTCGCGTCGAGGTAGTAGTAGCACTCCTTGACATCCTCGCCGTGGTTGCCCTGCGAGTTGGTGAGGCCGAACAATCGCTCCTTGAGCCTGGGGTCGCGCTCGTTCCACAGCGCCACCGACAGGCACAGCAGCTGCTTGTCGTCGCAGACGCCCGCCAGCCCGTCCTCGCCCCACCGGTAGGCCCGGTAGGCCGCCTGTTCGTAGGGGAACGCCGCCCAGGTGTTGCTGGGGTCCCGGCCGGGATCCTCCCGGACCGTCCCCCACTGGCGCTCGCTCAGGTAGGGTCCCCAGCGACGCCACCGAACGCCGTTTTCCGCCTGCTGAAGTCGGCCTTGCTCCTCGTTGGTCATGCCGTCCGCCCGTTCGCCTGTGCTTCCCCGATCCGCGCCGGATCCCCGCCGGCACGCCGGCTCCAGCATCGCCGCGGGCCGCGAGAGCACGCATCACCCCGGCGGGGTGACGCACGGGGAGGTCTCGCCGAGGAAGATGAACGGCCGATGACGGGCGGCCGACGCGCGGGTGCGACGAGTTGGGCCGCTAGCCGGGGGCTTAAGCGGAGCGAGGGGCGAGACCGGCCAGCAACTCGTCGACCACGCGGGTGGCGAAGCACGGCTCGGCCGGGCCGGTGTCGTGCTTGCCGCGGATCATGACCGCGCCGGTCAGCGCCAGCATCGCGATCTCCACGTCGGCGTCAGGGCGGATCTGGCCGGCCGCGATGCCGCGGCGCAGCACCGACCGCATCAGCTCGCGGCGAGGCTCGATCACGCGCTCCTTGTACAGCGCCACCAGCCGGGGGTAGCGCTCCCCCTCGGCGTGCAGCAGCGCGTACTGCTGGGCGTACCGGGGGTCTTCGCCGTCCTCGGCCATCACCTCGAGCATCGCGATCAGGTCGTCGCGGACCGACTCGCCCCGCGGCTGCGGCAGCGGCCGCTTGAGCGCGGCGAACGCGGCGATCAGCAGGTCTTCCTTGCCGGGCCAGCGGCGGTACAGCGTGGCCTTGCCGACGCCCGCCCGCGCGGCGACGTCCTCGCAGCTCACGCCGTCGATGCCGCGGTCACCGACCGCCTCGATGGCGGCGTCGAGGATCGCCTGCTCGGCCTGCTCGCTGCGCGGCCGCCCGGGGCGCCGGGCGGCCGTGCAGTCCTGGGCGGACCCGGCCTTCGGGGCCACCCGGGCGTTGGCCGGCAGCCCGAGCGCGGCCGGGATCCCGGCGGCGGCGTCAGCGGGCAGCTGGGCGTCCGCTGACGGGCTGGCGTCTTGAGTGGCTGGCATGGCCGGGATTCACCTCTTCTCGATTTCGTAGTTTCTGATTTACGGGCTCTGGCCGGCGGTCAGGTCACCCGTCGACCGGTTCGACGGCCGGGCTCGGCTGCGGGCGGGCGGTCATCGCCAGCTCGCGCTCGGCCGCCGCGATCTCCCTGGCGACGATCTGGTCGATTTCCTCGATGGTAGGCCGCGGCTTGCCCGGCATCCAGCGCGACACCGCGATCGCCCCGATCACCGCCAGGCCCGCCGCGATCGCGGTGGTGACCCGCATGGCGTCCACGAACGACGCGTCGGCGGGGGCGAGCAGGAACCGGCCGGCCGGGCCGAGGTGCTGGGCCAGCGCCTGGGTGGCGGTGATGGAGGTACCGGCCGCGTTCCTGGCCGACTCCGGCAGCCTCGACAGGGTCGGGCTCAGCGAGGTGCGGTAGGCCTGCGCGAGGATCGAGCCGAGCACGGCCACGCTGAGCGCGACCGCGACCTGGCGGGCGGTGTTGGACAGGGCCGACCCGGCCCCGGCCCGCTCCCTCGGCAGCGCCTGCATGACGCTCGCGGTCGCGGCCGGGATGGCCACGCCGAGCCCGGCGCCCTGCACGAAGAAGAGCACCGCGACGACCCAGATCGGCGAGGAGGTGCCGATGAGCACCCAGCCGCCGATCGCGATCGCGTTCAGCAGCATGCCCGCGACGCCGACGGCCCGCGGTCCGAACCGGTCGACCAGCGGGGCGCTGCGCGGCGCCATGATGAACTGGGCGAGCGCGAACGGCACCGCCAGCGCGCCGGCCTCGAGCGGGCTGTAGCCGCGCACGTTCTGCAGGTAGAAGCTGGTGAAGAAGTAGACGCCGCCCATGCCGAAGAAGAGCAGCGCGATCGATCCGACGCTGGCCGACAGCGTCCTGTTCTTGAACAGGCGGACGTCGAGGCTGGGGTGCTCGATGCGGCTCTCCCACCAGACGAACAGCGCGAGCACCGCCAGGCCGCCGAGCAGCGGGGCGAGCACTCCGGCGCTCAGCCACGACTCGCCGTCGCCGCCCTGCACGACCCCGTAGATCAGCAGCACCAGGCCGAGGACGGAACCGAGGACGCCGACGTAGTCGATCCGGCTCCGGGCGGGGTTGCGGGACTCCGGGACCAGGAAGAACGCGGCGATGAGGCCGACGGCGGTCACCGGGACGTTGATCAGGAAGACCGAGCCCCACCAGAAGTGCGTGAGCAGCAGGCCGCCGAGGACCGGGCCGATCGCGACGCCGATACCGACGGCGGAGGTCCAGATGCCGATCGCCCTGGCCCGCTCGTGCGGCTCGAAGACGTTGGCGATGATCGACAGGGTCTGCGGCATCACCGCCGCGCCGCCCAGGCCCATGGCCGCGCGGGCCGCGATCAGCTGGTCAGGCGAGTGCGAGTACGCGGACAGCAGGGAGCCGATGCCGAACAGGGCGAGGCCGACCATGAGCACGCGCTTGCGGCCAATGCGGTCGCCGACCACCCCGAAGGTGAACAGCAGGCCCGCGAAGACGAGCGTGTAGGAGTTGATCGCCCACTCGAGCTGGGACTGGCTGGCCCCGAGGCCGCCGGCCGGGCTGGCGATGGTCTTGAGCGCGACGTTGAGAACGGTGTTGTCGATGACGATGGCGAGCAGCCCGACGACGAGCACGCCGAGGATGATCCATCGTCTGCGCTGGATCGCAGAAGTGTCCACAGGCCCCTCCAGAACGTCAGAAAGCTTCCGTGCCGGTCCCCCGCGGGCGTCGTCTCAGACGGCCCGGGTCCGGCACTATCGATACGGAACAGGACCGTATCGGAATCTATTCCTGGAGAAATCGGACAATTTTCCTGCGGGTTTGCTAAAGGGTCACGTCGGCCTGGCGGAGCTCGCCGGTGCCGCGGTTGACCAGCAGCGAGAGCGTGACCGTGGCGTGCTCGCCGACGAGCTCGACCGTCACCGAGGCGGTGCCGCTGCCCGCCTGCCAGGCGCCCAGCACGCTCTTTCCCGCCCAGGCGGCGGCCATCTTGAGGCGGCGGGCGATCAGGCCGGCGTCGGCCGACGCGGCGACCGGCACCGAGGACGGCCACTCCTGCCCCGGGTCGTTCAGCCATCCGACCACGGCGTCGAGGGTCCGGGCGAGGAGCGAGTTCGGGGCCGGCGGCACGGCCAGGGTCAGCGACATGACGCGGGGCGAGGCCTCCGGGCTGAGCTGGATCTGCGCCTGGACGGTGCCGTTCTTCCCGGTCAGCCACCAGCGGCGGTGGGCCGGGGTGTCGGACTCGGCCGTCCGCGCGGGGTCGGCGCTGAACTCGCCGATGCGCTCGCGGATGAGGCCGATGGTGTGGCGGCGCTCGTTGTAGGGGCCGTCAAGGGCGACGTTCTCGGTGAACAGCGCGTCGGCGGCGGCGTCGTCCCAGTCGGCCAGGAGGTGGTTGACCCGTTGCTGGGCGGCGAGGGTCTGCGGCCAGGGGGCGCCTGCCCGGGCGGCCGCGGTCGCGGCCGGCGCGAGCGCCACCTGGTAGGCGCCGGAGGCCGGCACCAGGGCGTCGAGGACCAGGCCGGTCAGCGGGGACATCGGGGCGTAGGTCCCGTTGCCGAGGGCGATCACGCCGATGCCGGTGGCCGGGTGCCAGCGCATGTTGGAGCCGAACCCCGGATACCCGCCGCTGTGCGAGATCACCCGCCCGAGGGACGGGTCCTCGTCGACGAACAGGCCGAACCCGTAGTACTCGGGCGGAGCGGGCGGGCCGCCAGGCAGCCGCCCGGCCGCCCGCCAGCCGGTCACCGCCTGCGGCAGCTGCATCTGCCGCCGCGAGGCCGGGCGGAGCGGGTGCGCGTCCGTGCCGTCTCCGTTTCCGCCGCCGCGCCCGTGGGGCGGGAACGCGGCCGCGAACCCGGCCACCCAGCGGGCGAGGTCGGCGACGGTCGAGAACACGCCGCCCATCGGGGCGAACGCGCCGTACGGGTCGAACGGCACCTCCGCCCAGCCGCCGAGCCCGTGCCGGTAGCCGACGGCCAGGTTCTCCCGTTCGAACTCGTCGGCGTCGAACCCGGTCCGGCCCAGGCCCAGCGGCGCCAGCAGCCGGGTCCTGATGAACTCGTCGTAACTGGCGCCGGACGCCGCCGCCAGGACCCGGCCGAGGATCGCGTAGCCGAGGTTGGAGTACTCGAACCGGGTCCCCGGCGCCCAGTTGAACGAGACCCCGCCCGCCAGCAAGTCGTCGAACGCGGTGATCGGCAGCCCCTGCTGCCGGTCCCCCCACGGGTCGTCGGTCGGGAACCCGGCCGTCATCGTCAGCAGCTGCCTGATCGTCACCGGGGCGGCGTCGGCCGACCCGCCGGTCCACCCGGCCAGCTCGGGCACGTACTGCGCGGCCGGGTCGTCGAGCGCGAGCGCGCCCGCGTCGCGCAGCAGCAGGATGGCCGACGCGGTGAACGACTTGGACATGGACGCGATCCGGAACACCGTGTCCGCGTCCGGCGGCCCCGCGCCGAGGACCCGGGCGCCGAACCCGGCGCTGTGCACGAGCTCGCCGCCGACGACGATGCCATAGGCGATCGCGGGCTGCCCGCCCCGGCCGAAGAAGTCACTGACGATGGCGTCCGCCGCCGCGAAATTGTCACGCTCGGTCACGACGTTGAGGGGGGAGTCACTTGGCACATGACTATCCTCGCACGCCGCGGGCATGCGATTATTGACCTGTCCGGGTACGCCGCAGGGGCGCCTCGAGACTTGGAGGATCCGACGATGCCGTCACAAGACCTACCGCCGCGCACGCTGCCGACGCAGGAATCCGAGCCGCTCTACGGCGGCCGCCGTCCGGGGCGGGTCACCATCAGGGACATCGCCGCCGCGAAGGCCCGCGGCGAGAAGTGGCCGATGCTCACCGCCTACGACGCCCTCACCGCCGGGATCTTCGATGAGGCGGGGATTCCGGTGCTGCTGGTCGGGGACTCGGCCGGCAACGTGGTATTCGGCTACGAGACCACGATCCCGGTGACCGTCGATGACCTGATCCCGCTGACCGCGGCCGTCGTGCGCGGTACCAGGCGGGCGATGGTGGTCGCGGACCTGCCGTTCGGCTCCTACCAGGCCTCGCCCGCGGAGGCGCTGCACGCCGCCGCCCGGTTCATGAAGGAGGCGGGCGCGCACGCGGTCAAGCTCGAGGGCGGCCAGCGGGTCGCCCCGCACGTCGAGGAGCTGGTCGGCGCGGGCGTGCCAGTGATGGGCCACGTCGGCCTCACCCCGCAGTCGGTGCACGCGCTGGGCGGCTTCCGGGTCCAGGGCCGCGGCTCCGAGGCGGGCGACCGGCTGCTGCACGACGCCAAGGCGCTCGAGGCGGCGGGCGCGTTCGCGGTCGTCCTCGAGGGCATCCCGTCCGAGCTGGGCGCCCGGATCACCCAGACCCTGGCGGTTCCGACCATCGGCATCGGGGCCGGGCCGGACTGCGACGCCCAGGTGCTGGTCTGGCAGGACATGGCCGGGCTGTCGGCCCGCTCGCCGAAGTTCGCCAAGCGCTACGCCGACGTCGCCGCCACCCTCCGGTCGGCCGCCTCTGAGTTCGCGGCCGACGTCGCCGCCGGCGAGTTCCCGTCCGAGCAGTACTCCTACCGGTAATCGCCCGGCCGAAGTCAAGGTCAACAGCGATAGCCGTCCGAACGGTCGCGTGTTCCACCTCGGGGGCACAGGCTTAGACGCCGGTGCCCCCGAGCGCCCACGATGGCGAGTCCGGGTCAAAGCCGTGACCGACTGCCGCCTGGCCGGGCCAGAACGCGTGCTGGCAGCGTGGTCAGTGGTGCCACTGAGTTTCGCCGAACCGTGATCGTGTGCTTGATGGTGCCTCAGGGTGCGTAGGCGCGCAGGCCGGCCGTGCCGATGTCGATCAGCGAGTCGGTCTCGGGGCCGCGGTTGCCCTGCCGCCACTGGTTGAGGCCGCCAAGCAGTTCCATCGCCGCGGCGGCGCGGCCGAAGGCGGGCAGCGCGGTCTCCTCGGCCGGCGTCAGCGGCGGCGGGCCGGCCGCCTCGTATAGTCGCGCGACCCTGTCCATCCGCGCCGGAAGGGCGTCCGGAGAGCCGTGCAGCAGGCTGGCCGCGATGACCGCGAGCTCCTGCAGCCTCGGCCAGCGGTTGGCGAGCGCGAAGTCGAGCACGGTGATCTCCCCGTCGGGGCCGAGCAGGACGTTGCCGCCGGTCAGGTCGGCGTGGATGAGCGTCACGGGGAGGGAGGCGAAGTCGACCCGCGCCATCTCCTCGATGGCCCCGTCGACGAGTCGTCGCTGCTGCCCGTCGAGCAGGTCGCCGACCTGCCCGGCCAGCGGGACCAGGTTGGCGATGGCCCACGAGTCGAACACCGGCTCCGGGCGGGCGACGGCGGCGTGAATGCGGGCTGCCTGCTCGACGACCCGGGCCAGCTCGGCTTCGCCCGGCGGGCGGCCCAGGTCGTAGAAGGTCTGGCCGGGGGCGAAGTCCATCACCAGCAGCCGGTGCCCGTCGTAGCCGTGCACGTCGCCGCCCGCCGCGTCGGCGTGCAGCCGCGGGTGGCGGACGCCCGCCGCCGTGACGTCGGCGATGAGCGCGGCGGTGCGCTCGGCGATCCCGGCCGGCCGGCCGGCCGCGAAGACCTTGACCACGACCCGCGCGCGCCGCGCCCGCAGGTCGATGTTGCAGTCCTCGTAGCCGGTGGCGATCACCGACCAGTCGTCGACGTCGCCGAGCCGGTATTCGGCCGCGACGTGCTCGACCAGTTCCGGCAGGCTGGTGCCGACTCGGCCGGCCGGACCGGCGGAAGTGCCAAGCGAAGCGTCTCCGGTCACCGAGCCAGGGTACTCGACGCGGCCCCGGCGTAATGGGACCGCCGACCCGGGATGATCGGCGCGAACCCGCATGTTCTACCCCTACGGAAACGCGGACCGACCGTGCCCGCCGGGGCGGTCGAGGCTGAGGCCAGTCAGTTGGAGGACACCATGACCAGTACGCACGACTTCACGGCGACGACCGCCGAGGGCGACAAGGTCCCGCTGAGCGACTACGCGGGCAAGCTGCTGCTCATCGTCAACGTGGCGAGCAAGTGCGGACTGACCCCGCAGTACGAGGGCCTGGAGGCGCTGTACCGGGAGGAGAAGAGCCGCGGGCTTGAGATCCTGGGCTTCCCGTCCAACCAGTTCAAGGAGCAGGAGCCGGGCACCGACGCGGAGATCCAGGAGTTCTGCAAGACCACCTATGACGTGACGTTCCCGGTGCTGGCGAAGGTCGACGTGAACGGGCCTGACGCCGCCCCGCTGTACCAGTACCTGCGGGCGGAGGCGCCCGGTGACTTCGGCCCGCAGTACGGGGGCTTCTACGACGCGATCTCGAAGATCCGGCCCGAGGCCGACGGCACCGACGAGGTCAAGTGGAACTTCACCAAGTTCCTCATCGGCCGCGACGGCGCCGTGATCAAGCGGTACGAGCCGCCGGTCGCGCCGGCCGACATCAAGGCCGACCTGGAGAACTACCTGTAATCCGATGCGACTACCTCTATCAATCCTGGACCTCGTGCCGATCGCGCGCGGTCAGACCGTAACCGACGCCTTCGCCGCCAGCGTGGCGGTGGCTCGGCGAGCGGAAGAGCTCGGCTACACCCGGGTCTGGTACGCCGAGCACCACAACATGCCCACCATCGCCTCGGCCGCGACCAGCGTGGTGATCGCGCATATCGGCGCGCACACCTCGACCATCCGGCTCGGGGCGGGCGGGATCATGCTGCCCAACCACTCGCCGCTGACGATCGCTGAGCAGTTCGGGGCGCTCGACGCCATGTACCCGCACCGCATCGACCTCGGGCTCGGCCGGGCGCCGGGCTCCGACCAGACCACGTTCCGCGCGATGCGCCGTGACCCCCGGTCCTCCGACGCCTTCCCGCAGGACGTCCAGGAGCTCCAGGCCTACCTGGCGGGCGAGTCGCGGGTGCCCGGAGTCGACGCGATCCCCGGCAAGGGCTCGCGGGTCCCGCTCTACATGCTGGGCTCGTCGCTGTTCGGCGCGCAGCTGGCGGCGGCGCTCGGGCTGCCGTACGCGTTCGCGTCGCACTTCGCGCCGGACGCGCTGTTCGCCGCCCTGGCGGCCTACCGGTCCGAGTTCAAGCCGTCGGCGCAGCTGGACCGGCCCTACGCGATCGTCGGTGTCAACGTGACCGCGGCCGACACCACGGCCGCGGCCAGGGAGCAGTTCCACGCGGTCCGCCGGGCACGGGCGATCAGCCTGTTCTCCCGCCACGTCGGCATCCCGCCCGAGGACATGACCGACGAGCAGGCGGACGAACTGCTCGGCAGCGCGGCCGGGCTGCACGTGGACCAGATGCTCCGCTACGCCGCGGTCGGCACGCCGGGCGAGGTGAGCGACTACCTTGACGACTTCCGCAAGCAGACCGAGGCCGACGAGTTCATCACCGTCCACCAGGCGTCGGACGTGGAGGCGCGGCTGCGGTCGATCACGCTGCTGGCGGAGGCGATGCAGTAGCCGCGGGACCAGGTCGGCTACGCCATCGACCGGCAGGACGGTCTGTCGATGGCGCAGCCGACCGGACCCGCGGCCGCGCGGGGGGCGGCGGAAGTCGGCCGGATGGGCGGAGCAACGGTCCGTTCGATAGGAGGGTTGTGGGTTTCAACCGGCCTCAGCCGGCCAGGGCCCGCAGCTCGGGCAGCACGTCCTTGCCGATCATCTTG
>Ga0335072_10010122_pt1 | contig 13580 bp, 12 predicted proteins | sample Lox_Sample_21_FD_206725 | JGI IMG/M metagenome (GOLD analysis project Ga0335072, IMG submission 206725) | Soil microbial communities from Loxahatchee National Wildlife Refuge, Florida, United States - Lox_Sample_2.1 | ecosystem: Environmental > Terrestrial > Soil > Wetlands | place: USA...
TGAATCCGCCGTAACTCCAACCCCAAATCCCGACGCGCGAGCCGTCCACGTACGGCTGCGATTTCAGGTATTGCACACCCGCAAGTTGATCCTGCAATTCGATTCGCCCCAGATGATGGTAGATGGGCGTTTCAAACACGTGCCCGCGTCCGGAGGAGCCGCGATTGTCCAGTGAGAAGACGATGTAGCCTTTCTCTGCCATCATCTCGCTCCACAGATGCATCGGCCCGGTCCACTCGTCCACCACTTGCTGCACGTCCGGTCCGCCGTAGACGTCGACCAGGACCGGATATTTTTTCGAGGGATCGAAGTTCGGAGGTTTGATCATCTCCGCATACAGCAACGTGCCATCCTTCGCGGGAACGGTGAGGAACTGCACGGGCGAGAGATGGTAGTCGGCGAGTTCGGCAACTTTGTTCTCCGCGACGACAGCCACGCGCGTTCCATCGTCGCGATACAAACCCTCGCGCGGGGGCGTGGACGCGTCCGAGAAAATGTCGACGTACGCCGAAGCGTCCGGCGAAAACGACGGGTCGTGAGTCCCCGGCCCCTTGCTGAGCTGCTGAATACTCTTGTCCTTCAGCGAAAGCCGAAAAATCTGCAGCCCGGGAATTTCGTCCTTGTTGGAGGTGAAATAGATGTAGCCGTTCTTTTCATCCACGGCGTAGGGATTCGAGGCTTGCGGACCAAACCCCGCCGACCCGCCAATTTCCCAATCGCCGGAAGTCAGCGGCTCGATCAGCCTCCCAGAAATATCGTAGAGGTAATAATGGAGGTATCCGGTGCGTTCGCTCGACCACAGGAATTTCTTACCGCCGGAAAAGAAATAAAGACCGTCGCCGACGTTGATCCAATACTTGTCCGTATCGGTGAGCACTGTTTTCGAGGCGCCGGATTGCGCGTCCGCGAAGAGCAAATCGAGCTGCGTTTGCCCGCGGTTCAGCCGCTGGATCGCAACAGTTTTGCTGTCCGGCAGCCAATTGACGCGCGGGAGATACACGTTCGTGTCCGCGCCCGTATCCATCCACCTCGTCTCGCCGCTCGCGAGCGACACGACGCCGACATGCACGATCGGATTGGCCTCGCCTGCCTGCGGGTAGCGCGTGTACTCCATCGCGCCCGTCGGCGAGCTCATATCCATGATCGGATAGCGCGTCACTGGCCGCTCGTCTATCTGGTAGTAGGCGACTTTCGACGAGTCAGGCGACCACCAGTAGGCTGTCCGGCAATCAAGCTCTTCCGGGTACACCCAGTCGAGTTGCCCCTTCAGGATTTTCTCGCTGCCCCCTGTCGTCAGCGCTTTTGCGTCGCCCCCTGCCGTGCTGACAATCCACAGGTTCGAATCCCGCACGAAGCTCACCCACTTCCCATCGGGCGAAAACTTCGGGTCTGCGATGTCGGCGTCTCCGGTCACGAGCGGCTTCGGCGTTTTCGTCGCCAGGTCGAACAAAACCATGTCGCTGCTGCCGATAAAAAGAATCGATTTTCCGTCCGGCGCCCATTCATAATTTTCCGCCTGCACGCGCCCGAGCCCGGTCGATTGAATCGCCTTTTCCTTTTCCGGCTGCGTGACGGATTTGAGCGTTGCGGTGTCGAGAACCACCGTCTTCTCGCCCGTCGCCGCATCCATCGTCCAAAGCTCCGCGCCATTGCCGGCATTTTGGATGAAGGAAATCCGCTTTCCGTCGGGCGTCCATTCCAGACCCTGCGTCAGATGCCCGCTCAGCGACGGCGCGCTGAAAATCCGGTCGACGGTCAGATCCTTTCCGGTGGAGTCCTGCGCAATGGCGGGGAAACCGCTTGCCAGACCGAGAATTGCGACCGCAACGGCGAAAAGTAGCGAACCGGCCGAACGATGAACCATTCCTGCCCTCCTGAGCAAACGACGCATTTTATCCCGGATACCGCGGTGGCGGAACGATTTCAGCAGAAATGCCTCAAAAGAGTGGTGAATCAACGGGAGGAACGTGCGGCAAATCGCGCCTTGCGGTATTCAGTCGGCTCTGTCTGCAGCGGCCGCTGCAACGGGGGCTGCTGATCTCTTGCGGCCCGCTCGATGCACGAGAAACGCGCCGATCGCCACCGCGAGCGAGAGCGCAAGGAACGATCCATCGCGCAGAAGCGTCATCCTTCCCAACTGCTCGCCCGGCCCGAAGCAGCCGCAATTGATTTCGAGGCCCATCGCATACGTCCGCACGATCACCGAGAAAAAGAGACCCACCAGAAGCGTCGTCGCCAAGGCCGAAAAACGCAGCCCGATGCCGCTCAGCAGCCAAAGACCCAGCAGCAACTCTGCAGGAGGCAGCAGGTGCGCCGCCGGACTCACGAACTGCGTGGGAAGAAGCTGGTAGGAATCCACCTGCATGGCAAACATCGCCAGGGAAGTCCTTACGGATGCCACGGACCAGGGAACCTGGGTCTGCGGCTTCATCTTCGCGTAAGCCGCAAAGATGAAAATCCCCGCCAGCACCAGCCGCCCCAGCAGGAGCAAAATTCTCCCGGGACCGAATTTTCTTTCGCGCTCCATTTTATTAGCCGAGCAGGCTGTCGAAGAATTGCCTCATAATGTCCCAGGAAACCGCGCCGCTGCCCGCCGGAAACTTCTGCCCCTTGAAGGAAATGACATAAGTGGGTGTGGCCCGCACGGGAATTTGCTTGCCGAGCGCGATATCGGCGTCAATAAACGGGTCGAGCGGGCAGGAGTGCGAATTTGGCTCGCATCCCACCATCAGCCTCTGCACTTTCTTGAAATCCGCCGCCGGCATTGCGCCCGCCACGTACTTTTCGATGTTGCCGTCCGCCGCCCAGGATTCCTGGTTGTCAAACAGCGCCGCCTCCACATCCTCGAATCTTCCGATTTCCGCCGCCGCATTCGCCCAGCGCGCCGCTTGATAGGAATGCGCGTGCATCGGCAGCGGAAAATCGTGATGGACCAAATAGACTTTTCCCTGCGCGACGTAATCGGCCATCATCGGGCGCAGCGTTCCTTCATAGAAGGCCCGGCAGGAAGGGCACTGAAAGTCGCTGAACTCTTCGAGCTTGATCGGCGCATTCGGCGAACCGAAGGATTTCACAGGGACGGAGAGCGCCTCGTGCGCCGCCTGACCATGCGCGCGCGAGTCCGTCCGCGCCTTCGCGCCGGGCTGCCAGGCCAGCGTCAAAACGAGAATTCCCAGGCAGCCAAGGCCGACGGCAATCTTGGGCCGCCAAATATGCGGAGAGCCTGTCACATCTTCCTCCTCAGCATTTTTATGGATTGCGATTTTCATTGTAGCGCGAATTTCTCGAATCGAAGTGTTCCCTTGCGATGGTTTTTTCGAGAGGGAGCGCACCCGCAAGGCCCCTGCCGCTTCCAATCATTAGGCGTCGCCGAGCCAGCCGGTTGAAGCGAGGTTTCTATTGGAATGTAGGAAGTTGACAGGTTTGACTCCTCCAATATGTCAGTTTTATATCATGTATGCTGCACATTATAGAAGGCTTATACAATGGACAAATACTTGACAATGATAGACTCAATGTGTATGATAACCTAGTTTCGGTGACAGGTTTTCGACTAGGCCTTTTGACGATCCAGGAGCGCATTCTATGAGCAAGATTATTGGTATTGACTTGGGCACGACCAACTCGGTCGTGGCCGTGATGCAGGGCGGGGAGCCGGTCGTGATCCCCAACCAGGAGGGCGCCAGAACCACGCCTTCCGTTGTCGGCATCACCAAGAGCGGGGAGCGGCTGGTGGGACAGGTTGCCAAGCGGCAAGCCATCACCAACCCGGAGAACACGATCTATTCGATCAAGCGATTCATGGGGCGCCGTTTCGACGAAGTCTCCGAAGAGATGAAGATGGTGCCTTACAAGGTCGTCCGCAAGGGCGACGCCGTTGCGGTGTTCGCGCAGGGCAAGGAGTACACCCCGCCCGAGATCTCCGCAATGATTCTCCAGAAATTGAAGCTGGCGGCCGAAGATTTTCTCGGCGAAAAAGTCACCGAAGCGGTCATCACCGTTCCGGCCTATTTCAACGACTCGCAGCGCCAGGCCACCAAAGACGCCGGAAAAATCGCCGGCCTCGACGTGAAGCGCATCATCAACGAGCCAACGGCCGCGGCTCTGGCTTACGGCCTCGACAAGAAGAAGGACGAGACCATCGCCGTGTACGACTTCGGCGGCGGCACCTTCGACATCTCGATTCTCGAAGTCGGCGAAGGCGTGATCGAAGTGAAAGCCACCAACGGCGATACACACTTGGGCGGCGACAACATCGACCAGCGCATCGTCGACTGGATGATCGAGGAATTCAAGAAGGACGAAGGTCTCGATCTCCGCGCCAAGGGCAACGAAATGGCGCTGCAGCGGCTGCGTGATGCCGCCGAGCGCGCCAAGATCGAGCTCTCTTCCACGGTCGAGACCGAAATCAATCTGCCGTTCGTCACGGCCGATGCCACCGGTCCCAAGCACTTGGTGAAGAAGCTCTCTCGCGCCAAGCTCGAATCGATGGTGGACGATCTGGTCCGCCGTTCCGTCGAGCCCTGCAAGCAGTGCATGAAGGACGCAGGCGTCGACCCGAGCAAGATCAACGAGGTGGTGCTCGTCGGCGGACAGACGCGCATGCCGTTGATTCAGAACCTCGTGAAGGAGCTGTTCGGCAAGGAAGGCCACAAGGGCGTCAACCCGGATGAAGTCGTCGCGGTCGGCGCGGCGATTCAGGGTGGCGTGCTGGGCGGCGAAGTGAAGGACATTCTGCTGCTCGACGTGACCCCGTTGTCGCTCGGCGTGGAAACGCTCGGCGAAGTGATGACCGTCCTGATTCCGCGCAACACGACGATTCCGACGCGCAAGTCGGAAGTCTTCTCGACGGCGGCGGACAATCAGACTTCGGTCAGCATCCGCATCTTCCAGGGCGAACGCCCGGTCACCAGCGGCAACCGCCTGCTCGGCGAATTTACGCTGGTCGGGATTCCCCCGGCTCCGCGCGGGATGCCACAAGTCGAAGTCACTTTCGATATCGACGCCAACGGCATCCTCAACGTGACCGCGAAGGACAAGGCCACGAACAAGGAGCAGAAGATCACCATCACTGCTTCCACCGGCTTGACCAAGGACGAAGCCGAGCGGATGCAGAAGGAAGCCGAAAGCCATGCTGCCGAGGACAAGGTGCGCCTCAGCGAAGTCGAAGCGCGCAACAAACTCGACAACCTGGTCTACCAGACCGACAAGCTGGTGAAGGAAAACCGCGACAAGCTGCCGGAGGCCGATGTGAAGGCGGCCGAAGAGGCTGTCGAAGCAGGCAGGCAGGCGATGAACGAAGGCGGCGTGGAGAGACTCAATAGCGCCGCGGAAAACCTGACGAAGGCTTCGCACCGTCTTGCCGAGGCTCTCTATAAGGCGCAGCAAGCAGCGGGAGCTGCCGCGGGCAGTGGCGGGGCTTCTTCTTCCGGCTCGTCTTCGACCGACGGCAACGCCTCTTCCGGCCAGGGCCAGGGAGACGTGGTCGACGCCGAATTCGTCGACGTGGACGATTCGAAGAAGCCTAATTAACGTCTTGCCGGGCCTCGCATTGCAAAATGCGGGGCCCGGTTTTGTTTTTTTAGATGGCAGCCTCTTGGCCAGTGCCCGGTTTTTAGGAGGCTGGAGCTTTAGCTCCGACAGCAAGCATCGATTTGCTTTCAGGGGTTTCAACCCCCTGAAGAGATTTTTCGCGGGACCTCGAGTTGAGTCTGTCCCGCCCCGATAACTCATGGCTACCACAACCAAACAGGATTATTACGAGCTTCTCGGTGTCCCGCGAAAAGCCTCGGTAAAGGACATTCGCGCGGCCTATCGCAAGCTCGCGCGCAAGTATCATCCGGACCTGAATCCGGGCGACAAATCCGCCGAAGAAAAATTCAAGCAGATTCAGGAAGCCTACGAAGTCCTTTCCGACACCAAGAAGCGCCAGGTGTACGACCAGTTCGGCTTCAACGTTCCCGGTCCCGGCGGTGTTCCTCCGCAGGGCGCCGAATATGGCGGAGCCGCGCCCGAGGATATTCACTTCGATTTCGGCGGTTTCGATTTCGGCGGCGCAGGCGCGGCGGGGGGCGGCACCGGAAGTTTCCGCGATCTCTTCAGCCAGTTTTTCCGCGGCGCTTCCGCGGCGCAAACGCGCGGGGAACGCGAAGGCGGCACCGATCTCGAATATCAAATCGACATCACGTTTGCCGAAGCGATGCACGGCACCGTGAAAAAAATCAGCATCACGCGTCTCGACGTCTGCAATGTCTGCCACGGCGATGGATTCGAGCCGGGCGACGACCGCGTCTGTCCGGTCTGCCACGGCAAGGGCCAGGTGACGCAGGTAAGCGGCAAGATGCGCTTTCAGGTCACGTGTTCGCGCTGCGGCGGCACGGGACACCTTCGCACGCTCTGCCGCAATTGCGGCGGCGAAGGCCGCGTGGCGCGCGTCGATACGCTCGACGTCCGCATTCCTCCCGGCGCGCAGACCGGCTCGCGCGTTCGCGTGGCGGGCCGCGGCAATGCCGGGCTTCACGGCGGAGCTCCCGGCGATCTCTACATCATCACGAAAGTCGAGCCGCACCCGTTTTTCGAGCGGCGCGGCGACGATCTGTTCACAGTCGTCCCGGTCACGGTCAGCGAAGCGGCGCTGGGCGCGAAAGTCGAAGTCCCCACCATCGACGGGCGCGCGCAGGTGCGCATTCCGCCCGGCACGGACAGCGGCAAAAAGCTTCGCCTGCGCGAGAAAGGCGCTCCCCTGGCGCGCCAGCCGGGCAAGCGCGGCGATCAAATCATCGAAGTGCAGGTGGTGGTGCCGCGCCCGGAAGACGAAAAAGTTCGCAAATTGCTGCGCGAATTGAGCGAGGCCGATCCGAAAGACCCGCGCGACGAAATTTTTGCGCGCGCGGCTTTGTAACGAGATTTGTAAGGAGAATTTGGCATGACTCCCCGTCCACGGAAAAAGGCCAAGGCCGGATACATGATCAGCGCCGTGGCCGAGCTGTATCATCTTCATCCGCAGACGCTGCGCCTCTACGAACGCGCGGGCCTTTTGACACCCTCGCGCTCGCAGGGCAATACGCGCCTCTATACCGATCAGGACCTCGAACGCCTGGAGATCATTTTGAATTTGACGCGCGAGCTGGGCGTCAACCTGGCCGGCATCGAAATCATTTTGAACATGCGCGATAAGATGGCGGACATGCAGCATGAAATGGAGTCGTTCATTCATTTCGTGCGCAACGAAATGGCCCGCAGCTTCCAGGTTCCCGACGAACGCAAGTCTCGCAACGCCATCGTTCGCGCCGCTCCCCGCCACGCGATTCGAGTACATAAGTGACCATCCGACCAGGATGGTCATCCTGAGAGCACCATCGGCGCTCGAAGGATCTCCCCTATCTCCTCCGCACATTTCCACAACACGCGCTTCTTTTCACATCTCCGCCACGCCTTGCGCTCCGCACCCACCGCGCATATTCTTTCTCCATGGCGCGTGCCGATTGTCCTCATTGCCAGGGTAGCGGATGGAAAGTTGTCGAGCGGTCCGCCGCAGGCGCTCAGCCGCTTGCCGCGAAAGAATCCTCGCGTCCCGGTTCCTCAGCAGGCGAACCGAAAATGGTCTGGGCCATCCCCTGCGATTGTGTTGCCGGCGACAAATCGACGCGGGCGCTTCAGCGCGCGCGCGTTCCCGAGCGTTATCGCCACTGCGACTTCGAAAATTACGAGACGGATAACGAATTTGAATTCGGCACGCGCGACCAGCAACAATCCTGGACCCGCAGCCTGGCGCAGGCCAAGCTCGTCGTCGATCGCTTCGCCGCTGAATTTCCGTTGGACGCCGACTGCGGCCTGTTGCTGATGGGCCCCTGCGGCGTCGGCAAGACGCATCTCGCCGTCGCGACTCTCAAGCAGATCGTCCTGCGCGGCCATACCGGAATCTTTTACGACTACCGCGAGCTGCTGAAGGAAATTCAGGACAGCTACAATCCCGAAAGCCAGTTTTCGGAGATGAGCGTTCTCGAACCGGTGTTGCAATCGGAGCTGCTGGTTCTCGACGACGTCGGCTCGAGCAAGCCTTCGCTGTGGGCGCTCGAAACCGTCGGCCACATCCTCAACACGCGTTACAACGACAATCGCATCACCCTGCTCACCACGAATTTTCTCGACACGGATGCGGACGCCGCGCCTCCCGCCGCGCCGCGCTCTTCGCCGCTGCGCGCTTCTGCTGCGATCGACGATTCGCTCACCGACCGCGTCGGCCGCCGCATCCGCTCGCGCCTTTACGAAATGTGCCGCACCGTCGAGGTCTCAGCCCCCGACTATCGCAAGGAAATCCGCAATATCAGCCGGTCGCATTCGTAGGTGGCGGGCGTGCGCATCGCCTACACGGTCAATGAAAAGGATTTTGTCGAGGCGCAGCGCCTCTTTCGCGCCACTGTGCTCTCCCCCTCCCGCCGTCTCGGCCGCCAGGCTATGATGTTTTTCGGAGCGTTTCTTTTGGCCGGTGCGATCTTCCTGTTTGCCTCCGGCCGGGGCCGCGGCGACCTGCCCACGGTTCTCTCCACCGGCCTCTGCGGCGCCGTCCTCACCGGGCTGTACGCGTTCTATCCCGACGTGTTGGCCCGCCGGAAATTCCGCACCGACGGCAAAATCCGCCGCGAGATGAACGTCGAGTTTTCCGAGGAAGGTGTCCGCGCGCTCGCTGTCGGCATGGAGAGCTTCTCTGCGTGGAAGAATTTCGCCGGCTATGCCGAGTCCTCCGGGGTCTTTCTCCTCTTCCTTTCGCCCAAGCTCTTCCTGCTGTTCCCCAAACGCTCCTTCGATCCCGCCGATATTCCGCGGTTTCGCCACCAGCTTGGTGAAAAACTCACCCCGATGAAATATTTCCGCAACTCTGCTGAAAAACGGCCTTAAATACGTCAAAGTAGAGTTTGGGTTGTTCATTCGATTGATTGACAATCCGCAAATTCCACGCGTATCATCTTAGCGATGCGGCGTTGAGCGCGGACGCCAATCCCCCTTTCGGCTCTAACCCCCTGCTGGTTGGAGGAACCGAGGCCGAAGAGTCGGCTCACAGGGTACCCATCAGTTTGGAGGCCGCTCCCGATGTCACGCGAACTCGACCCAAATGATCAATCCGTTGCTTTGGAGCCGCCTGCGGCCGAACAGCCCGGCGATTCCTCAGCCACTTCCACCTCGTCCGGGCATTCCGCCGGCATTTCTTCCTCTTCAGGAACCGCTGTAGCCGTCGCACGCGCCCACGAACCTGTTGAAGTGTCTGCAGCCGACGCAGCACCTGTGGCTGGCGCCGAAGAATCATCACAGCCCACGGAGAGCGCCTCTGCCGCGAGCGAATCTTCTGAAAATCCCTCTTCGGAACCGCCCGCGCAAGTCGCTGAGGCGCCCCAAACGTCCGAATCCGCCGAGGCCTCTGAGGACGCCGAAGCCACCGAAACGATGGATCAGCTCCTCGACCAGTTTCCCACGCCGGAAGCATCCGTTGCCGAGGGCGAAATCTTCGACGGCCGCGTTCTCGCCGTTACCGATGCGGGCGTCGTCGTCGATGTTGGCGGCAAATTCGAAGGTCTGGTGCCTGCCTCTGAATTTCTCGAATCCGGCGCACCCATCGAATTCGGCGAAGGCCAGACGATTGAAGTTGAGCGCCTGCACGAACGCAAGGATGGCTACGTTCTTCTCTCCCATGTGCGCGCGCACCGCCGCCGCGTTTGGCAGCGAATCGAAGCCGCCTATCGCGAGAAAACGAATATTTCCGGTAAAGTGACCGAGCGGATCAAGGGCGGCCTCGTTGTCGATATCGGAGTCCGCTCCTTTTTGCCCGCTTCGCAGATCGAGCTTCGTCCCGTGCACGATCTCGACTCCTGGAAGGACCGCGGAATCGAAGTTCGCGTTCTGAAGCTCAATCGCAAGCGCGGCAATGTCGTCGTCAGCCGCCGCGCCATTCTCGAAGAGGAGCAGAAGGCCAAGCGCGATGAACTGGTGGGGCATCTCGCCGAAGGCTCGATCGTTACCGGCAAGGTGAAAAACATCACGGACTACGGCGTTTTTGTCGATCTCGGCGGCATCGACGGCCTGCTCCACGTCAGCGATCTGGTCTGGGGACGCATCCCTCATCCTTCTTCCGTGATCCAGCCCGGCGAGGAAATCCAGGTCCAAATTCTGAAATTCGACAAGGACAAGCAGCGCATTTCGCTCGGCCGCAAACAACTGCTTCCCGATCCCTGGGCCACGGTTCCTGAGCGTTTCCCGGTGGGCACGCGCCTGAAGGGCAAGGTTGTCGGCGTCACCGATTACGGCGCCTTCGTGCAGATCGAGCCGGGTGTGGAAGGTCTCGTCCACGTTAGCGAGATGACCTGGTCGAAGCGCACCAAGCATCCATCGAAGATCGTCAAAGCCGGCGATGAAGTCGATGTCGCCGTGCTCGAAGTGAAGCCCGAGCATCGGAGGATTTCTCTCGGCCTCAAGCAGACTCTGCCCGACCCGTGGGAAGCCGCCGCGGAAAAATATCCGATCGGCTCGCTCGTCACCGGCCGCGTCCGCAACCTGGCCGATTTCGGCGCATTCGTCGAAATCGAGGAGGGCATGGAAGGCCTGATCCACATCAGCGACATGAGCTGGACCGAGCGCGTCAAGCATCCCAGCGAAAAATTCCGCAAGGGTGAAACGGTCGAAGCGAAAGTCCTGAAAATCGACGCACAGAACCGCCGCCTCTCGCTCGGCTTGAAGCAGGTCAACGATATCTGGGAAAACTGGTTCACCGGACACAAAGTGGGCGAAGTCGTGCGCGGCAAAGTGGCCCGCACCACCGATTTTGGCGCGTTTGTCGAGCTGGCTGAAGGCATCGAAGGGCTTTGCCACATCTCCGAAATCGAGGAACGCCGAGCCAAGGGCGAGCGCAAGGAAGAAAAGGGCCCGCGCGGCGCTCGCATCACCGCCGTTCTCGCCCCCGGCCAGGAATATGAGTTCAAGGTGATTCGCCTCGAGCAGGACAAGCACAAGATCAGCCTGAGTTACCGCTCTGCGCAAAAACAGGTCGAGCGCCAAGAAATCGAAAGCTTCCGCTCTTCGAAATCGTCCCCGACCGCGACGATTGGCGACGCCATCATGGCCAAGCGGCAGATGTCGTAACCCATTGCGCGCCACAGGCCTGGGCGGTCCTGCGGGCGCATTCCCGCACCGGAAAAACCGTTTACGCCGCCGTCTTTTGATGATATGCAAAGAGCGTGCCGCCTCCGCCTTTGGAGCGTCACCGGCCCCCCAGCTACGAATTCTCAACAGGAGGTTGTCCACTGATGCCAGACGCAGCGGGTGAACATGAGGCCAAGGAGCGCACGATGACCAAGGCGGACCTTGTGGAGGAGGTCACCCGCGTCACGGAATTGCCGCGCAAGGAATCCGAAGCGGTCGTCGAAACCATTTTCGACAGCATCATTGGCGCGCTGCAAGCCGACGACAAAATCGAAATTCGCGGCTTTGGCAGCTTCCGCACGCGCCAGCGCCGCGGCCGCACCGGCCGCAATCCCAAGACCGGCGCCAAGGTTGAAGTCCCTCCGAAAAAGATTCCCTTTTTCAAGCCCAGCAAGGAATTGAAGGACTACGTCAATAACCCGCGCGCCGAGGCCGCTTCTGCTTCGGACACGGCCGCCCAGGGCTGAAGCGCATGGATTATCTTTGGACGCCCTGGCGGTACCGCTATATCGCCGACGCTTCCAAAGACGAAGGCTGCGTTTTCTGTGAAGCTCTGGCCGTGAACGACGACGCAAAATCCCTCATCGTCTTTCGCGGCTCCCTGAATTTCATCATTCTCAATCGCTATCCCTACACCAGCGGCCACGTCATGGTCGTTCCCTACCTGCACATCGCCGATTTTGCTGCTGCCGAGCCCGCCACCGCCTCCGAAATGATTCACCTCGCGCAGCGCGTCCAGCGCGCGCAGGAATCCACGTACCATCCGCAGGGGTTCAATCTGGGCATGAACCTCGGCCGCGCCGCCGGTGCCGGCGTCGCCGGCCACTTTCATCTGCACGTGCTTCCGCGCTGGTCCGGCGATTCCAATTTCATGACCACCGTTGCTGAAACACGCCTCGAACCCGAAGATCTCTCCACCACGTACGAAAGGCTTCGCCAGGCTCTCCGTGGCTGAACCCCCTATGGACGCATCCGACCGCCAGCGTGACTTGCGACTTTTGGCCGAAGGCCGGGACGCCGTTCTCGATGCCGTTCGTAATCTTTCCGATGAAGACGCCGCGCGCCGCCCCGTGGAGGATCGATGGTCCGTTCTCGAATGTCTCGAGCACATCTGCATTTGCGAAGACGGCTTCTATGAAGCTTTGACGACGCGGATTCCTCGCGTTGACCAGCCCGGTCGCCGCGACCGCGAAGACGACATCATCCGCGGCACTCCGCTGCGCCAGGATAAAATTATGGCTCCCGAGCGCCTCCGTCCCACAGGCCGCTTTGCTTCCGCCACGGACGCCGTCCAGCATTTCTCCCGCGCTCGCGCCCGCATCATCGAATACGTCCAGGGATGCGACCGCGACCTCCGCCTCTATCGCGCCAAGCACCCCACCTTCGGCGAAATCACCGGCGAGGAATTTCTGATCATCATCGCGCTCCATCCCGCCCGCCACGCGAATCAAATCCGCGAGGCGCGCGAAGCGTTGCAAAAGTAATGCCGCGTCGTACAATTCCGATGGATCGAGGAGCGCATGAACATGACCAGAAAAGTTGTCCTCGTCGCTGGCGGCACGGGCGGGCTGGGCCGCGCGGTCGCGCTGGCTTTTGTCGCTGAAGGCGCCGCTGTCCACGTCACCTATCAGGCTTCTTCGGAATGGCAGGCGCTCAAGTCCGCCGCGGCTTCTGTGGCCTCTTCCGCCGGTGGCGGCTCGCTCGAAGGCTTCAGCGTCGACGTCACCCAGGAAGAAGCCGTCGAGCGCCTGGTGGAAGGGATCGTCGCGCGCTTTGGCCGCATCGATGCTCTGGTCAACACGGTCGGCGGCTACGTGGGCGGCATCAAGCTGTGGGATCTCGACCCGAAAGTTTTCGACCGCATGATGGCGCTCAATTTGCGCTCGGGATTCGTCCTCTCGCGCGTCGCCGCGCGCCAGATGCTCAAGCAGGGCAGCGGCTCGATCGTCAACGTCGCCGCGAAAGCCGCCTTGGACCACGCCGCCGGGGCTTCCGCCTATGCCGCCTCGAAAGCCGCCGCCGTCGCCATGATCGATTCGCTCGCCGCCGATCTCAAGGGCACGGGCGTCCGCGCCAATTCCATTTTGCCCAGCATCATCGACACCGAAGCGAACCGCAAAGCCATGCCCACCGCCGATTTCTCCAAGTGGCCCAAGCCCGAAGACATCGCCCGCGTCATCCTCTTCCTCGCGAGCGACGCCTCTCGGCTCATCCACGGCGCCGCCATTCCTGTCTTCGGCGATAGCTGACTTGACGGCGCTTTCGTTGATTTGTTGCGGCTTTTTTGGAGATGTAATGAAAAAGCCGTGCCTCGGCGGCGGTAGGATCGTTGTGCGAAAGCAACAGTCCGACCGAGAGGAGGCACGGCATGATCTACGTTGGAGTCGACC
>Ga0335072_10010125_pt1 | contig 13576 bp, 12 predicted proteins | sample Lox_Sample_21_FD_206725 | JGI IMG/M metagenome (GOLD analysis project Ga0335072, IMG submission 206725) | Soil microbial communities from Loxahatchee National Wildlife Refuge, Florida, United States - Lox_Sample_2.1 | ecosystem: Environmental > Terrestrial > Soil > Wetlands | place: USA...
AAGCTGGATGCAATCCGATATGCTTGGTCTCTTGGGCTCGGAAGAGATGATTCTCAGAATTGTACTTCTCCCAAATATGAACCGTCGCACTTGGACCACCAGCAGTGCCAGCATGTTCAGGGTCAAGGACTCTTCACACGTGATATAATGATAATGAGAAACGACAAGCCCATTGGCTGCAGCCTCTGTCTCTTCGTCCTGCATATCTAACGAGAAACATCTGTCCCGAGCAAGCTCTGACAGGTAGATTCGGGACGAGCGGGACCTCAGTGACGAGGTATTATTCGACGTGGGATACATTATCGACGAGGCAAACAGCATGGGGTCGTCGTTAAGCCTTCCATTGACTGTGACCCCTCGAGTCAAGCGAAGCGCGACTATCCACCACTCATAACATCGTGTAAGGACTTTTCGAGTGACCTGCACCAGGGCATACGTTGGGCCGCCATTGTAATGGGTACCCTATTAGATTAGTCAGAAAACCGAGACGGTCTGCAAGCAGTATGAGGCCTTGCGGGCAATAGAGTCCTGCTTGACTTCCAGCCGCGTTGACGTAGGTCTGGTGGAAATATGGATGACCTGCGCCGATGACACTCCCCGCGGGAGATTTTCGAACTGCATGGAGCTGTTGAAAAGAAGAACTGGTTCTTTTCACATAAATTGCATCCGAGAAAGCTGAAAGAAATCCTTGGGACTTTAGGGGTATATATGTTCAAAGGCGTTTACGAGGCTGTGAGGCTATGCTGAGGTAGCTGTGGATCGAAAAGGAAATTGCGTGCCTACATAGCCTCGAAGGAAGCACGCTATAGAGTAAAAGAAAGTAGAATTACTGTAGGCACACCGCTTATGACCTGAGAAACAAAGAAAGCTGGTGGGCGGGCAACAGTGGGCATATCCCTGTCTAAAAAATGCAGGATGGGCAGCTCTTAAATTATGGATCATATGAGAACTCACCGAGTGTGGCTAGCGATACGCCCATATGTACATGGAACGGCGAGAGCAGTGAGAAAAGCAAATGCTAAATGCTAAGACGAGGCAAACGCTCTAACCTTCTACGGCCTGGTGACACACACCCCAAATTCATTAAAACACCCACTGCTAATTGTTGTGATGCGGAAATCTTTGATTAGTAATACCCATTGGAATTTTCTCTGGCGCGAGTACAGAGGTCAGAAAAACGTAGCAATTGAAAAGGTCTTCGATAAGTTGATGTTGAAATAGGCAGCCTTATCACGTGATAACGCACTTTAGCGCGATTGTATCCGAGCAGGAAGCGCGTCAATCACTGACGACAACTCGCCGAACGCGACTACAGTACAACAAATGAGATTGCTGAGAGTGCAAAGAACAGCCTTCGAGCTCCATTCTATATCATGCCTGCGTAAGCCTTCCCGAAGCAGTCTGCTTGATTGCATTTTCTAAAGTATCGCAGGCCAGGCGACCAGCACTTGAACCATGACGGATCTGTAGCAGCCAATCCATTCGAAGAGGCGAAACCACGAATATCCGAATATACGGCACAAGAGATAGCAACTCTTCAGAGCCGGCTCGAGAAGCAATTAGGCCCTGAGTACATATCCTCGAGACCGGGTCCCGGGGGCCAGAAGGTGCACTATATAACAGGAGAAAAATGTATACAACTGGCGAATGAGGTGTTCGGCTTTAATGGTTGGTCAAGTTCCATTATGCAGATACAAGTGGATTATGTGGATGAGGACCCAGTCACGCGGAAAGTCAGCTTAGGACTGTCAGTCATTGTCCGAGTCACATTGCGAGATGGCACTTATCATGAAGACATCGGTTACGGCGAAATGGACAATTGCAGAGGAAAAGGTGCAGCATTCCACAAGGCGAAAAAAGAGGCAACCACGGATGCATTAAAGAGAGCTCTCCGAAACTTTGGGAACGTCCTTGGCAATTGCATTTATGACAAAACATATCTGACAAAGGTTATGAAAGTGAAGGTCACGCCTCCAAAGTGGGATGTGGATGCACTCCACAGACATTCCGATCATGCTCGAGTCAAGAAAGAAGCTGAAGTACCCAATATGGAGGATATTAAGCAGAATGATTGCTCTGATGTGAAGAAGTCTATATCAGATGACTCTAGCACGGAAACTGTGACTGGCGATTTAGTTGCAGGCGGTTTTTTAGACGAGGACTTCGATGGTAAGTGAGCGCTGAGTCATGAGATTTTGTTGCTGATATCTCTAGACTTCGATGAGGCCGATTTCGGGGATAGCAATGACCCTGATCCTCGCCCGGATGAAGTTGTGCTTCCCGTCAGCATACCTTCACACCATTTTAAGGCTGGTGTCTCAGCAAACGCTTCTGCCGCAGTTGGAGGACTCAACATCAGTGATCAAAACCACCACCTTCAACTGACAAACAATCATACGCAGACTATGCTAGCCCCACCTAGACCGCTCAATGGAAACCGAGTCATAGAAGCCAATGCCGTAAAGAGCGGGCCTCCGCCCTATCAACAGCAAAACCCCACAAATAATAACCATAGTGGTCCTGCAAGGCCTAGTAACGGAGCAAGTAGCGGAGCACAGATGCGGCCGCCACAAGAGACAGTTACTACACCACGATCCATACAGCCGGTACCTCCAGGTCATGGTCGAGTACTCAACCAGCATAGTCGAACCGGCCCGGTTTCAGTACCGCACTCCCCTGCACATCAACAAAAGCCGATATCCAGCAACGGAGACGAGTCTGCAGAGAGTCGTGGCGTTCCACCTGCGGTCGAGAGCGGCTTCTTTTCTGCCAGAGCAGCAACAATGCTCCCCGAACTGAGAAATACCGATGGACCACCCCCAGTGATTCCCGGGAATTTACCAGTTTTCAATCCACATGCGGAGAGTCCATCGATTCGGAAGACGCCCGGAATCAACCATAATCAAACCATGCCTCTTACCAAGGAACTAAAACACGTTCCAGGCTCGGCCCAGGCAGGCGCAGCAGCAACTTCTGGTTCGGCCAGAACCAATATTGTCAACCCACAGCTTGATGCCACGAGGAGGATAGGCGCGCCTGGTAGCCCCAGCCCGATGGCAAATCGAAACTTGTACAAGCCACCTACAATGAAGAGACCATACCAGGGACAAGGTCCAGCAAGGCCGCCATTAGGGGACTTACCCACGAACGAGACCTTGCAGGTAACGGATGGAGGGGGGGATATGAAGCGGGCGAGACTGAATGGATCTTGATTGGAGCTCAGAGGCGTTTCTTGGGATGCTTCATAACGGCGTAATGGGAAAATGGACTGGCCTGTGGATCCTTGGTTTCTACCTGGCATTGTTAACATCCATATGTATAGACAAAATGGTGCTTTAGCTCCAAAATTGTCCGGTAAAGAAGACAGTAGACGACGGCTATCACAGAATAAGTGATGTAGAGATCCATCTATTGCTTTCCTGAAGGCATACTGTGCCTCGAAATAACCTTGATTCCCGTAGAGATATGCCAATGTCTTCTAAGCTTAACCTGCCCAACGCCACCTATGCTATCATAAGTCTACGTGAGTTCAGCATTATAATATCTTCGTGCCCTACTTGACTATCAGAACGGCACTCGGTACTAACCCAGCTTCCTTCAGCGTCTTGCCAAAGTCTACAGAGCCCTCAAAGACCTTTTTCGGATATGTCAAGGTGAAGCTCTGTATCGGCGTGCCACTCTCCGCCTCAAGAGCCTGAGCGACCTCAAACAAGGTTGTCTCAGCAGGGAATGTCTTCTGTAAATTACCACTAGGAGTTTGTAGCCTTAACCTTGCTTCAGTATGGGCAGTTGCAGGCCTGTTTGCTATAGGAGCTGCGGCTGCAGGTGTTGGTTCTGCTGGGATGGCACGCCCTTCACGCTCGGCCTTGATCCGTTCAGCCTTCAGCCTGCGCTCTTCCTTGTCAGCGGCAATTTTCTCTTGAATCCGCTTCTTAGCTGCAATGTCTGCAATCTTTTCCTGTCGCTTGGCTGCGGCTTCCTTGATTTGTTCTTTCTTTTCGAGCTCTTCTTTTATATGCTGCACTTCTTTAGTGGATTTCATTCGGATTTTCTAAAAAGTATATTGTTAGATGTCGTTTGGTAGAATAATATCCAGGCTTAATCGTACTTCATTCTTTTTTGCTTCCTCTTTATCGATGATTGCCTGCTTGGCCCGCCTCTCGGCGGCAGCCTTCCGAAGCTCCTCTAGCTTTTGCTTCTGCTCTTCTTTCGTAAGCTGTGGAATCTCTTCAGTAGACTCAGAAAAGTCCGTGTGTTCTCTTTACCAAGCACAGATGTCAGTATTGTGTATGAACGGGCCGCGAAGTTAAAGTGGGGATCTAACGTTTTTGACGCATGAAATTCGGCTTGCGCATGACTCCGGAATCTTTTTCCACACTCATTACAAACCAGAGATTTTGCCACCTCGCCCTCCATGAGGTTGGGCGGTAGCTCATTTGGATCGTCATCGTGGTCTTTTCCTTTGGCAGCTGGTGCTTTGATATCTTCGAGCGACTTATCCTGGTTGTCCTCCAGCCATTGTAAGGCACCTTGCACTGAACGAGTAATAAGCGCGGTAAACACGACAGCATATATGAAAGATGAACTTACATCCTCCGGTCTGCTTCACTGCCAATTGTGCTCGTTCCTCCTCGAAGCCCATGTCTAGAAGGACACTCAAGTCAGATGCGGCCATGACGAAGTGTTCTTGGGAAATATTATCTGAGATAGTTGTGATATGAAAGAGACAGGCGGATTAATAAAATATGATTAGTAGTGAATCTGCGTTTGAAATGGTCTGACTAGAGCCTTCTCTGTAATTACCAGAGTGGTGGGGTGAAAGTGAGAAGTGAAACAGCAGGAGTGCATACAAGGCAAACACATTGTGTCGCGAACGTCATTCGCTAGTGCGTGGTTTGAAATAAGGCCTGGGATTTGGATCGGCGTGGGAGCGTGCCTGCTCGTCTGTTCTCACTCTACAAGTCACACAAGTCTGAAGTTGCTGTTGTTTGCTGGTTTTTATTGCAACGCACCCCCCCGTTATCTCACTTACAACAGGCGACAACGCAGGACTTCAATTCAGGTACATAGTCGCGAGTCTCCTCTTGGCCGGCTTACACCTTGAACTTCTCACAACTTGATACTTTCCTCCCTGGTGACCCAACATCAAATCAACGCAGTCGGCGATATTTTGGGAATATAGTCGCGATGTCGGTGGAAATCGACCCTTTGGAGCTTGGCTTCCATCGTGTGTAATCCATCACCCTGTGTCTTTCAATATACTAATTGTGGTGTAGGGCCATTTACTATGGAAGTATCTCAGACCCTCAAGATCAAGAACCCCAACCATGTACCTGTAGCCTTCAAGGTTTGCCTTCACCCTCCCTCTACTGGATGGTAGAGATTGGTTGCTGATATCTCAAATTACAGGTCAAGACGACCGCGCCCAAACAGTACGTTCTCAATAGCGATCTAAAGTTGTGGACACTTTGAGGGATTGACATTGTCCAGGTACTGCGTCAGACCAAACTCTGGACGGATTGAGCCAGGCAAGGAAGTTGAGGTTACAGGTACGCGGCAAGTGTCACAGAGTGTCCGACTCTTGAGCTAACTAATATGCTCTACGGTAGTTCTACTGCAAGCAATGAAACAAGAACCACCACTTGATGCCAAGTGTCGCGACAAGTTTCTCGTCCAATCTGTTCCCCTCACTGCAGATAAGGAATTTGCCAATATTGGATCAATCGTGGGCCTTCCCTCACAAACTAAGATTTCGATTTAGCTGACTGGTGGGCAGTGGCAGCACGTAGACAACGCCGACAAGGCGTCTGTCCAGGAGAAAAAGATCCGGGTTGTTTTCTTACCAGCGCAAGGTTCTACAGCTTCTCTCACACCGCAACGGAATGGTGTCAATGGTTATTCGAATGTATGTGCCTCTTATCTGGTTTCTTGGCTTGTATTCCGTCAAATACTAACATTCAGTCGTGTAGGCAGATGATACAGCTCCTCCGGCATATCGATCGCCGTCTCCTCCAGAAGAGACTTTCACTCCTCAAGCGCGCAGCAACCCCGGAGGACCAGTTTCGACAATGGAGTCCGAGCCGGCTAATAACAAGCACCTTGGTGATGCAAATGCCTCAGCCACCAACCCCGCGACTTCTACAAGCTCCCTGAAAGATTCTGTAACGTCCGCTGCGGCAACTGTTTCAAACGCAGTCCCGGCATCTTATGAGGACCTTAAGGCGCAACTCGCGCAGGCTCAGGCCACAATTGCTTCATATAATCAGGAAGGTGGATTAAGGGTGAGAAAGGTGGCAGGAGCAAGTGCAGATACTGCCACAGCAACGGCTGATAGTGTTCGACAACAGGCCGCTGAAGGTGTTCCAGTACAAATCGTTGCTGCTCTCTGTCTGCTCAGTTTCTTGCTGGCATACCTGTTCTTTTAATTCCTCTCGACCTTTGCTCCGAATCAACATGGATGTCTTTTAATCATCGACCAACAAGAACGTAAGTAATGCTGCAGAGCTGAGAGAGCAACGTTCCTAGTCGTCATTATACATGTCTTGCAGGCACGGACACGGAGGCCCTCTTCATTTCACCTTGTACTCTAGTCTATGATATCACGTGTTCAAGAGTAGTCACAGCAACCCTACAGGCACCCCTTCTCAAAATGAATGTCTCAGGTATACAATATGCTCTTCTGACAACTGTTACATGAGATCGAGTCTATAAAGTCTAACATCGAACGCCGAATTACTTTACATGACATGAGACTAAATTTTACATATTAAGCCTGCACTTCCCGCTCCGTCCAACCGCCCACTTTCCTCCCACCTTCCTTCCTCTTAACCCTACACGAAAGCCCCACCTCTGCATCCCATATGAATTGCCAAATAACGCCAACCCAGCTCTTATGCTGCGGCAAGTCAGCATAGAACTCCTTGGCCATTTCATGCAACGCTGGTAACCTCGTCCAGGGCACAGCCGGGAAGTCGTGATGCTCATTATGCAAGCCCACATTATACGTCAACGCGTTCAACGGACCATAATACGAATATGTCTCCGGGACGGGGACATTCGTCGCAGGATCCCTTGCCTTGGCAGGCAGCTTCTCGAAGACGTAGTGCTCGGCGATGAAATGGCCTGCACAGGGATGGAGCGAGCCAGCGAGGAACGAGGAGAAGATTAGGTAGGCGAGCGCGTGGCCGGATGCGAGCTTTACGAGGGCGATGTCGAAGAGGACTTGGACGAGGATGTTGAGGAAGTGGACCCGCGTTAGAGGCAGCGCATAGACCATCATGGGGCGGAGGGCGTAGAAGAGAATTTGGAAGGTGCAGAAGAAGGCTTTGCCGAGGATGGAGTCGAGAAAAAGGGCTTCGAGGGCAGTAGGGAGGTCGGTGTCGAGGCCGTCGACGCCGAGGGATTTGTGGTGGGTTAGGTGGTAGGGCTGGAGACAGATTTGTCAGCATACGGTCATATTTCTTGGGAAGATGTCTTGCTGACCCTAAATGAGGCGCTATAAGGGATACCAATTGGAAGATTTGCGAATATTGCAAGTAATCTATTGGCAAGCGGTGATTTGAAAGCAAGGTTGTGGGATATCTCATGAATAGCGAGGAAGAGATTTTGGTTTGCCGTGGCTCCAATTACGTAGGCAGTCAAGAAGAATTGCCATGAGAGGAAGGGCGTATTTTGCAACAGATATGCACATAGTACTTGGAGCAAGACGACTGCTGTGACGAAGTACTTGGTCAATGGTTCTGGCCCGCAGAGCTTGGTAACCTGCATTGGCAGTGTCAGCTACGGCCATTTATCAATCAGCTAGCACACCCTACCTCTGGATGAGCTTTAATGATGGCTTGCCGCCGCGTCCTGTGAGGTTCTTCGGTATATGTCCAGAAAAATATGTCATGCTCGTTCCCCTCCTTTGCCGTTGAAGGTTTCGACGGCGTGTCCTGATCTGCACTCCGTAATTGAGGAGCAGTATTCTCGAGCTTTGCTGTGGCAGTCGTGAAGGTGGAGGTAGATGAAGGCATTTTTCTCAATTTCCTCCAGAAATATGAAAAAATCAAGAATTGAAAATGAGAAATTGGAACTTGAGAGCAAAAAGAAGGCTGTCTAAAGGAAGAGCTGTCGTGGGATAATGTTCCATTCTTGGCCTAGCGTATCGAATTCAAGGACCAGCTTGATAGCCGATCATTTCGTGCACGGCATCTTTTTCCTCCAATGATAAATACGGCCGGATAGACCGTTAGATATCGAGCAAGGTTGGTCGAGGTTTGAAATCACTACAAGATACTATTTTGGCGAGCATTTACTCTACGTAGTATTTCCTGTTTGGATAATTCGGGTCTTTCCACAACGCCTTCTAGAGGCATATCCTGAGCCAATGATAAGGTAGCAACTTGTAGGTGAGTTTGCTGTGCAATCTTTTATTTCAGATCAGGTATCTGCTTAGAAAGGACTAAATCCGCAACCCGTTTTCGTTGCTGCTTGTTCCTGTGAACCAAGCTTAATCAATGCCATTTTCATTCCCTGTTCTCTCAATAATCATCACCTCTACTGAGCACTTCCTTGACGTTGGGCCGAAGGAGGATAGTCTACAACTTGTTAGCCACTGCTTTAAGAGCTTTCCCAAAAATAATTACTTACATGCTCGAATTGGGCTGTATATGACCCTTTCTTATCAACCAAGGGAGGATATGCCTCAACAATGCCGCTCGACACCAAATTGTTTAGCTAGGATTGCTTAGCATTCGCAAAGACACAGGTATGGAGGATGATCATACTCCCAAAAGATACTTCTCCTGCCCTAGGCGATCCAGGTATCTCCTACAGAAGGGCAGTGTACCAAAACTCTTCGTAATAACGTTCAGTAGGTTTTTCGCAGAAGAGAGTCGTAATGCAACATTTGGTGCATCTGGTATCTTCGCATAATGTGATGTTTCCAACTAGAGCGTTGTCAGCGACTTGGATACTGGGACAGAAATCTTAGTTCTTACGTCGTCTCTGACATAACCATTTCCAGTACTTCCAAATGTCTCAATAGCAAAGACTTCACCTTCCTCCATTTTAGTTTGATCATTGCTCTTGACAATGGGAACGCTTTTTCCATAATGAATCTGCCATTGGCCGATATTGTGGCCGTTAAGATTCCGAATGCATTTAACAGGGAACGTTTGGCCACCAAGTTCAACTTCGTAGCTTTCCATCACTTCTTGGATGGCACCACCAATATCACCAACTCTGACGTCAATTCCTGCTTCCTTAACACCTGTATTGGTGGCTTCTCTGACAGCCGTCAGAAGATTATCATATACCGGGTCAAACGCCATGGTAAAGGCACTATCAACAATACGTCCATTTATGTGGACACCAAAGTCAACACACATAACGTCCTCCTTTTGCAAGACCGTCTTATTCCCCGCATTTGGCGAGTAATGAGCGGCAATATGGTTCAGATTAAGACCTGTAGGGAATGCCACACCACCTTTGATATTGTCCCCCTCTTCCAAGCCAGGATGACCTGTTAATGCTCTGACACTATCTTCAATACCTTCTGCAATTTCCGTCAATGTCTGGCCAGGTTTAATATTCTTCTGCGCCCACTGTCGGACCTGTCGATGGATTTCTGCTCCCTGACGATATTCGCTCAAGAAGTCATTGTTCATTCTATCAAGGTGTCGTTTCTCTTCACTGGTGGTGCGATATGTGTTCTCATCCCGATATTCCACTTCTTCACCTTTAGGATAGTCGCCGCTGGGATACAAATTGGAGAGGAGAACCCGGGGAGGCGAGCTCTGTTTTGTAGGCACTGCTCCAGCAGCCTTCTTCTTCTTTGGCTTCCGTTTTCTCTTCTTCTTAGCGGCACCTAACGCTGTGCCATCACCACCTGCCTCATTCTCATCCTCACCCTCATCTGAATCTGCAGCCTCCGCGGTATTCAAATCGCCATTTGCATGTGATTCTTCTGACTTCTTGCTGCCATTGACTGTGATAAATAGTCAGTATCTTCGACTCATGACTTTAGTAGCATTTTATGTTCGTCGTCACACACCAGAAAGCTTCTTCATATCTTCAGCGACCTGAGCGGCCATCTTGTAAAGCACAGAGCGTAGCCCTGACTTAATGCTTCAAGACGCCAAAGTAATATTTCGAGCAGGGCTCGGAGAGGTTCTGCCTGATGCTCTCTGCCCAAGGAGTGAGATCTGACGGTTATGTAAATCAAAAGCCGCGAAATATTTGCTTGTGGAGCTAACCCCACTCTGCCCGCAAAGTCGTACTGCACGTGATACTAAAGAAAAGTGGCAGTTTTACGCGCAAGCCTCGCGTACAGTTGCTGATTGCGTCACCGGACAGGTCTTCAATTCTTGAATATCCTCTTCGACTTCTTTTCTCTGCAACCTGATCAACATAGCCGGGATGAGGAATGCCATTCCGCTCAGCTGTCTCTTCTGCCGCCCTGCGCTTGCAAAGGTCCTTTCATTCCGGTGTAATCTGCAGAGCCGATCATACCAACCATTATAACACGCTCCAAGTCCCTCACAATGCCTCTGCAGGAGACATAAAGAAGTGTGTATAACTGTATACACACTCTTGAACAAAAACTAAGTCCATAACTAGGTCTTTCTATCGCCTATCGAAGTCGCATCACCCCGATCACAATCCCAATGACCCTAATGCTGCAACTCAGTTTGTCAAGATCTCCGAGGCGTACGCAGTGCTAGGCCACGTCGACAAACGGCAACGATACGACAGAGATGTCATGAGAACGAGCCATGAGAGCCACAGTGGCCGTGCCACTCCACGAGGTTCATATGCATCCTCCGGTCCAGCAGGCGGACGACCGGCAAGCGGCCTGAGCCGAAGAAGGACACACTTTAAAGGCCCGCCACCAAGCTTCTACCGCAGTGGGGGATGGGGTACTCAAGGTGCGAAGCGACAGGCAGCACACGAGGAGGCCTCTTCTGCAGCTTACAGGGGAGCAGATGGATATCATCAGGGCGCTATGGGAGGTGGAATGGGTCCTGGACAACAATCATTTGGTCATGATAATATTAATGACGTGCCGCATTTTGATCGGGAAGGCCATTTCCGGACGCATACAAATCATGAGCGGAGGCGGCAGAGCAGGAGGTCCGAAAATTACGTACCGGCACGACCCGAGAGTAGTACTTTGGCAAACTTCATATTTGTGGGCAGCATCATTTCACTTGGGATCCTCGTTCCATCACTGGTATTCGAGAAGATGACACGAACGAATAAACAGGAGAAATAGATCACGGGCCTCAGGTAATTCGGAAGGTCTTCGTAGTCAATAGGTCTTGTCCATTCAAGTTTGATGATCGCTCTATTTAACATACACGGTGTCTTTTCCACCCAGAAGCTTGATATTGAAACACACGGTATGCTCTTGAAATTAACTTTATGAATTCGTGCCCTCTTTATCCCTGTATGCTCAAATCCTAGTATCTCAAGGGAATTTATGCGTCGAAGGTAAAGCTTGCACCAATCTATCTTCGTTTAGCCCTAGCCAATTTCAGTAATTTGCAGTCCTCACCTTGTGGGCAGAGTGATCCATCTTCTGAGTATCAAAAGATGCACCGAGACCCAGGGTAACACCAGGGCGAAGGAGCACGTTGTAGGCAACGGCTGCCACACCACGGTCATTGATCTTGGCCTGAAGGATCAAAATTATCAGTAAGCTTCCTGTGATCACGGAGGCTAGATCTCACCTTAGCGAATGAGACAGGGTCGAGTCTGTATTTGCTCGCGACCTCTAGGCCAACATGGTCGCCGGACTTTGAATCCCAAACAGCCTTTGCGCCAGCTTCAACTAATGGGTTGACCTTGTGGTAGTACGATGCAGAGAAGACACTCAAGTTGTTTGAGGCGGTAATGGCGGCACTATATGTTGGGGCAGCATAACCGACAGCGAGAGAGTATTTAGTGATGGCAGCTTTTTGCACATCATATCCAGCTTCAGCACCAGCCAAGAATCCATCATGGCCAATGACAGCATCGAGGTTCGCAGTGGGACCTTTAATAAGGTCGAAAAAGGCACGGGCATGGAAGTTGGGCTGCTTGAAGTGCAGATTGACCTTTGCACCCTTTGCTTGAGTGTGCGGGAGGAACGAGCCCAAGATCTCGGCTTTAAGGCCTTGCGCAATAGAGTCCGCAAGCTCGATCTTAGACTCGAGTGTGTTTGTGGTGGACCATGATTGAGTAATAGTCATGCCTGCTCGGCGATAGAACGTCAGTATTTGTGCTTTACCGGGTTGGATGTTCAACCAGAAATTGTCGGGTTTATCGGAGCTCAGAGCTTGGAGGGATAATCGAGAGAGATATCTACCAGAGGGTTTGTCTGTGTACTTCGCCTCTAGCTGATGAAGGCCATTGGATTAGCTTTGGTCTTTCATGGTAATTGAGATGGAACTGAGAACTTACGTTTCCACTGGTGTGAGACTCGTGCGTGCTCTTGCCAGTGACCTTGAAGGCAACGCCATTTGCAGTAAGTGACTTAACCTCGAGGGCTGCCGCGCTGGTGTGATAGAAGTCCTTGTTCAACAGCTACATTCCTCAACCAGTCTCAGCTGTCCGAATTACCTGTTACGCAAGGTCCAGGGGCTGAAGTAAACTCACGTCATTGGATGCTTTCGCAATGTCGCCAAATGCTGGAATTGACATCTTGGCGGTGTGAAGGTGAGAGATCTAATGTAGAGAATTGGATGGATTGTGGCTGAAGAATTGATCTCCTTAAAGTGAACTTTCTGAACAGAGCGTTGTCAACAGATGGGAGATGAATTTTAGGTACTGGCGGCGGGAAAACCCGGCCCGACTCACGTGGAGGTTTTGATTGGCTGAGTCCATAAACTCTAATGTCGCCAGTTCAACAACATGAATCACATTTAATCACCGAAATCTACATTCAATAGCAAGAAATATCTTCAAGAGTTTCGCATCCATCTCATAATTCTCTACATATTTTTTATATGGGACCGGGTCGGGGTGCTTTTTATTGCTTCTTCTGCACATCAGTTATCACGGCATAGCTTAAGACCTAATACGGACCACCTTCATAAAGCTGATATTGACACGTCTTATAATTAGATCACTATATTCTGCATTATGGATTTTCGACGAACATTGCATAGCATTAGCTTTCTTCCGGCCTACTACTAATAGATTCAAGGTGCAAATTACGGCATAACCACTTGCATAACATGGTCAATGCCGTCGCCCGGAGGTGCGAGAAGGAATAAAGCATTCAGAAGCCCGCCCATCTATACAACGCCGGGCTTAGTCATCATTAAACGCATAACAGAGAATAGGACAGCGCCTCCAGATCTTATGGTACGAAATATCTAAGAGACCAGCCTATGTCATGTTCATTTCTTGGCATCTTCATACTTTGCGACGTGGATTGGAATCGCCCTACATATGTCAGCATTTAAGCCCTACTTCTCACAATCAGGAAAAACATACCTTCCGCTAGGGTCGGTTTGTTTCGACCATGTCGGGGTCCATCGCATGACAGTCTCTGCACAATATGGTGGGAAGTGCTCATCGAACATAACCCGATACCAATACCTTGTTA
>Ga0335072_10010126_pt1 | contig 13575 bp, 13 predicted proteins | sample Lox_Sample_21_FD_206725 | JGI IMG/M metagenome (GOLD analysis project Ga0335072, IMG submission 206725) | Soil microbial communities from Loxahatchee National Wildlife Refuge, Florida, United States - Lox_Sample_2.1 | ecosystem: Environmental > Terrestrial > Soil > Wetlands | place: USA...
CAGGTTCGCGGCGGGCCGCCGCTGCGCGGCCATGGCCGCGCAGCCTGGCTCCAGCACGGCCCGGGCCGCATAGACGTCCCGCAGGGTGACCGTGCGGTACCCCAGCACGAGTGCCGCATACCTGGCTACCACGTCGCTGTCGGGTGCATGCACGCACGCGCCGCCGTGAGCACCACGCCGGACGGTGATCAGCGCCTCGGACTCGAGCACGCGGTAAGCCTCACGCAGCGTCGGCCGCGACACGCCGAACTGCTCCATCAGCACCGCTTCCGACGGAAGCGAATCGCCCTCAAGCAGGTCGCCATCGATTATCTGCTTCCGGAGCCGGCTGGCGACCACTTCCGCCATTTTCGGCACCCGTACATGCGCGCCAAATTCCGCCTGCTGAGGCTGTGCCACCATCTGGAGAAAGCCTCCGAACTGCGTTTAACCGAGGCGAGCAAAGTACCAACCGCGTGCCTAGTCTCAAGCCGTGCCCCTGCCCGGTGGCACCCGGAGTTTAATTGATAACCTATATTACCTGATTGGTTAGCGCTGCTGCCGTAAGTTGTGGGGTTGCACTGTCTCGCGTCGCACCGCCGGGCGCATGAGCCGGCAGACTGGCGAAAGGTAGGGCAACGATGGCGGACACCGGGCTGGCCGGGCGTGTGGCGGTGGTCACCGGCGCGGCCGGAGGCATCGGCCGGGCCATCGTCGCTGCCTTGTGCGCCGAGGGCGCCCCGGTCGCCGCGGCCGACCTGGACGAGCACGCGGTCAGGAAGATGGAGGCGGCGTCCGGCACCGGTGGCGGCCGCGTCCTCGGTGTGCGGATGGACATCGCCGACAGTTCGAGCGTGCGTAGTGCCATGGCGCGGGTCGAGGCCGAGCTTGGCCCGGTCCACATCCTGGTCAACAACGCCGGCATCGACAAGATTGAGCCGTTCGTCGAGAGCACCGAGGACACCTGGCGCCGCATTGTGGAGGTCAACCTGATCGGGCCGGTGATCTGCACCCGCGCCGTCCTAGACGGGATGCTGGAGCGCAGCGCCGGCCGCATCATCTGCATCGCGTCCGACGCTGGCAAGGTCGGCTCGTCCGGTGAGGTTGTGTACTCGGGCACCAAGGGGGGAGTGATCGCATTCGCGAAGGCTCTGGCCCGGGAGACCGCCCGGGCGAACGTGACGGTCAACTGCGTCTGCCCCGGCCCGACCGACACCGCGCTGCTCGACCAGATCGCCGCGCGCAGCCAGAAGATGTATGACGCGCTGGCGCGCGCCATTCCGCTGCGCCGGATCGCCCAGCCCGGCGACATCGCTCCCGCCGTCGTCTTCCTGGCCAGCGACGCCGCCGGATACATCACTGGCCAGGCCCTGTCCGTCAACGGCGGCCTGACAATGTCTTGACATCCTCGTCCGGCTCCTCCGGCCGGAGGCGGGCCACGGGTCTTACCAAGCTGACGTGTGCTGAGGAGGGTTCATGGATGCTGGGCGGCCGAGCGCTACGGCGATGGCCGTGGCCGTCTCCCGGGACTCCCACCGGGCATATGACGAGCCTCCGTGGGTTCTTGATGATCCTTACGCGCTGATGCTGGCCGGGCCAGCCTGGCGTGACATCCGTGCCTCGGATGAGGCTGTCCTGGCCGAGCCGGTGCGACGGCAGAGCAGATCCAGCATCGTCGTGCGCTCCCGTTATGCCGAGGACCGTCTGCTGGCCGGTTGTTACGGCCAGTACGTCATCCTCGGCGCTGGCCTGGACTCGTTCGCGTGGCGCCGCCCCGGCCTCGTCGGCCAGATGCGGGTATTCGAGGTCGATCACCCGGCCACGCAGGCCTGGAAGCGTGCCCGGGCCGATGACCTTGGCCTGCCGATCAGGGAAGGGCACATCTTCGTTCCGGCTGACTTCGAGGCCGAGCCGCTCGAGGCGGCCCTGAACCGGGCTCGGCTCGATTGGTCCCAGCCGGTCTTCTTTTCGTGGCTGGGCGTGATCATCTACCTGACGGTCAATGCGGTGGAGGCGACCCTGCGCACCGTTGCCGCGTGCGCGCCAGGATCAGAAGCCGTGCTGAGCTACGACGCCAGTGAGCCCTTCCTCGATGAGACCGCCCGCGAGATGGTGAATATCGAGTCCGAGATGGTGGCCGCGGCCGGCGAGCCCTACCGTCTCACGTTCTCCCCGGCCGAAGCTGAGACGCTGGTCAGACGCTGCGGGCTGGCGGTCGCCGAGCACCTGACGCCGGCTGACCTGTATGACCGCTATTTCTCCGGCCGGGCCGATGGCCTTCGGCCGTCCACCGCCGAGCGCCTGATGGCCGCGCGAGTGCAGGGCTGAGAGGGCCTCCCCGGCTGCCGCCCATGACATGGTCAGTGGGCGGCGCCGGCAGGGCAAGAGTTATCTCCTGCAGGCCCTCGCCAGCTCTCTGAGCGGGATCTACTTCCCGGCTCTGGAACTGACCGAGACGATCTCGCTCCGGTTGTTCGCCGACGAGCTCATCCGTTTCAGCGGGTCGCCGGTCCCGCCGTTCCGGGACTGGCTTGACGCCATTCCCTATCTGTTCCGGCTCACCGGGGACCGTGCCGTACCGGCGGTCATCGATGAGTTCCCGTTTCTGGTCAAGGCGTCACCTGCGCTGCCGTCAATAATTCAGCGGGAACTCGGCCCGGGGGAGCGGATCCGCGAGCCGGGTGCGGCTCCTCCTGTGCGGTTCGGCCATGGCGGTTATGGGCGGCCTGCTTTCCGGGCAGGCGCCGTTGCGCGGCCGGGCCGGTCTTGAGCTGCTCATCCACCCCTTCGGGTACCGGGATGCGGCACGGTTCTGGGGGATATCCGGCCCTCGGCTGGCTGTGCTCGTGCACTCAGTGGTGGGCGGAACCCCCGCTTACCGCCGGGAATTCGTGCGCGAAGACACCCCGTCGGGCGTGGCCGACTTTGATGCGTGGGTGATCCGGACAGTGCTGAATCCGCAGACTTCGCTATTCCGCGAAGCCCGCTACCTCCTCGCCGAGGAGACCGAGATCCGCGACCCATCGCTGTACCATTCGGTGCTCGCCGCCGTCGCCGAGGGAAATGCCACCTCTGGCGGAATCGCTAACTATATTGGCCGGAAGTCCAACGAGGTGGCGCATCCGCTCCGCGTTCTTGAGGACCGCCGGCTGCTGATAAAAGAACCCGATCTGTTCCGATCGGGACGGGCCAAATACCGCATCGCCGAGCCGCTCATCACCTTCTCTCAGGCGATCATGAGCCGCGACTGGGCCCGGCTGGAACTCGGTAACGGGGCGGCGGTGTGGCCGGGAGCCCGGCCCCGGTTCCTTTCCCAGGTGGCAGGGCCGCACTTCGAAGCGATCTGCCGCGAGTACGCGATCGCGGCCGGTCCCGAAGTGTTCGGCGGCCTGCCCGGCGAGGTGGGTTCCGGGGTTGTCTCGGATTCCGCCAACCGGGCTCAGATCGAGATCGACGTCGCGGTGCTGGCTCCGGCCGAGCCCGGGCGCCCGCGCCGGGTTCTCTCCCTGGGCGAGGCGAAGTGGGACCAGGTCATGGACCTGCGTCACGCCGAACGCCTGCGCCGGGCCCGGGACCTTCTCGCCGTCAAGGGATTCGACACCCGTAACACGCTGCTCAGCTGCGATTCCGGCGCGGGCTTCCACCCCGAACTGCAGACAGCTCAAGACGACGGCATCCACCTCGTCGGCCTCGAGCGGCTCTATGCGGGTTAGGCCGTGCGCCGGTGCTGGAACGGCCGGTCGCTGGCTGACGTTGCCTGAACGTGGAGGAAATGGCACCGGTCATCGACCGCGCGGTCAGGAACCATTTCCCGCCGGGTGCGGTGCTGCGTGCTGAGTTGCTGCGGCACGGCGACGACCCGGCGGTCGGGCCGGGCCAGCTGATGATCCGGGTACTGGTTCCCGGGCCCGGCGGTGCTGACGTCCTGGCCGCCTGGGCGGAGGCCCACCGGGAACAGATGGATGAGCTCCGGCGGGACGTGTCGCTGCGGCTCCCCTCGGCGCGGCTACTCGAGTTTGCTCTCGAGGATGCTGATCCGGGCACCGAGCCGATCAGCCTGCCAGACGACGGTTCGCTGGCCGCTGAGCAGCTGTCCGGCCGGGACATCGTGACCAGAGCGCTGGCCTTGCTGCGCGAGAACTACGTGTTCCCAGACCAGGCCGAGCGGATCGCAGCCGAGATCGGGGCGCGCCTGGCGGCCGGCGACTACGACGACCTGGACGAGATCGCGCTCACCGAGCGCCTCACCGAGCACCTGCAGGCGGCCAGCGAGGACAAGCACCTGCGGGTGCGTCTCGGCGGTGGGCCATCTCCCCGCAGGAACGGTCCTGGCCCCAGGCGTGAGTCCGCCGACCCCAGCCGCGACCGGGCCGACCGCGCACGGCTCGACAACTTCGGCATCCGCCGAATCGAGCGGCTGGACGGCAACATCGGCTACCTCGACCTGCAGCGGGTCGCTTCGCCCGAGAACGCCGGGCCGGCCGTCGCCGCGGCGATGGAGCTGGTCGCCGGGACCAGCGCGCTGATCATCGACCTGCGGCGCAATGGCGGTGGGTCACCCGACGGGGTCGTTCTGTGGTGCAGCTACCTGTTCCCGGAAGAGCCCACGCATTTCAACGACATCTTCGACGCCAATACCGGTGAGACCCGGCAGTTCTGGTCCTACCCGTACCTGCCGGGCAGCCGCTACCTCGACCGGCCGGTGTACGTGCTGACCAGCAGCCGGACGTTCTCCGGCGGTGAAGACCTCTGCTACACGCTGCAGTCGCTCGGCCGGGCCGAAGTCATCGGCGAGACGACTGGCGGCGGAGCCCACCCGACCCGGCCGTTCCGGATCAGCGCCGCCGTGCACATTGGCATTACGCACGCCCGCTCGATCAGCCCGGTCACCGGCACCAACTGGCAGGGCACCGGCGTCGTGCCGGACACCCCGACGCCCGCCGATCAGGCCTACGACGTCGCCTACGCCAAGGCGCTCCGCCACGTGCTGGAAACCTGTGAGCTGCCGCCGATAGCCGACGAGGCTCGCTCCGCGCTCGCCGACCTGACCGTCAGTCCCTGACCACGACCACGCTGGCCCGCAGCGCGGGTCTTCGGCCTGCCGCGGGTTTCAGCCTCTCGGCGGGTCTCAGCCTCTCGCCGGCCGATGATGCCGACAACCCGGACATGATCCTCGTTCGGCTCGGGCGTGAGCAGGCGGCTGGTCGAGCCGAGCACCTCGCGGGCCCGCGCCTCGACCTCATCGGGAGGCAAGTCCAGGCTGAGTTCTATCTCCAGGACGTTCTTCTTTTTCAGCAGGCGAGAGCCCTGCTCGGCGCCCGGCCCGCAGGCGCCTCCCACGGCATTAACCAGCAACTCGTTCTCGTACGCATCCAGCTATGTCCGGGGATCGGATCCGGGCCTGCGCCCCTGGCCCGGTATCCAGGCGACCAGGTAGGCAACGCCGAACGGGTCGTCGGAGTAGAGAATCTCGGCCCCCGGAGGCCGCTCGGGTGCGGCCCCGGCCAGCACCTGCCAGGCCGGGCGCCCGGCGGCAAGCAGCTCTCCGGCCAGCACCGGGTCAATGCCGAGCAGCGCGCCGAGATCGCCGTCGCGGACCGCATCCTCGACGGCGGCGTCGAAGGCGGCGGCGCGCTCGTCCAGGTACCCCGGGGCGCGAGGGCCCCGGCGCGCGCTCCCGTCGGCCATGATCAGCAGGCCCACCCGGCCGCCGCTGGCCGCGATCTGCTCGCCGAGTGCCACGCAGCCCGCGGCCGGCTCGTCGTAACCGACTGCCTCGAGCAGCCGGGGCCCGGCGTATCCCGCCTGGTCGAGCAGCCGGGCGCCGAGCCCGAGCGGCAGCGGGAGCGGCGGATGGCCATCCGGCGGGCGCGGCTGGTCTGACGCGAGCGCGCTGGCCGCGCTAGCCAGATGGTGCGCGCTGGCCACCTCGGGCGCACCGGCCCCGTCGGGCATGTCGGCCGACGCGGCGTGAGGGGCGAACGCGGATAGGTCCAGCCGGCGGCCGGCGGGCCAGCGGGCGGTGACGGGCGCGGGCCCGACGACCACGATCACGTCAGGTTCGCAGCGGACCAGCCGCCCGACCGCCTCGGCGCATGCCTGGCGCAGCTCGGGGACAACCGGATCGCGGCCGGTGACCTCGCGAGCGAGCAGCGGCGGCGACGGGCACAAGGCGGCGGCTGTGATCATCGGTCACCTGTTCTGGACACGCACGGCGGACACGCACCCACGGACCCGCGGCACTAGGCCAGTCCCCGCACCGTGCGGGCGGGCGGCAGCTCGCCGAGGATAGCGGAGACCATGTCCAGCACCTGCCGCGTCTCGCGGACCTGATGAGCACGGAACACCCGGGCGCCGAGCCACGCGGACACGGCGGTTGCCGCCAGAGTCCCAGTCACCCGCTCGCCGAGCGCGGCGTTGAGCGTCTCTCCCACGAAGTCCTTGTTGGACAGGGAGACCAGGACCGGCCAGCCGGTGGCTACCAGCTCGCCCAGCCGCCTGGTGACTTCCAGCGAGTGCCAGGTGTTCTTGCCGAAGTCGTGCGCCGGGTCGATCAGTACCCGTGCGGGGTCAACCCCCATGCGGACCGCGCGGGAGGCTGCCGCCAGCGTGCGGGACAGCACGTCGGCGACCACGTCGTCGTAGGCAACGCGGTGCGGCCGGGTCCGCGGTGGCAGCCCGCCGGCGTGGCTGCAGACCAGGCCCACGCCATACTCGGCGGCTACTTCGGCCAGCCGCTGATCCCAGCCGCCCCAGGTGTCGTTGATCAGGTCAGCGCCCGCCGCGCAAAGCTCCCGCGCGGGCTCGTGCCGCCAGGTGTCGACGCTGATCACCACGTCGGGGTGGGCGGAGCGGACCGCGGCGACGAACGGCACCGTGCGCCGGATCTCCTCCCCGACGTCAACCACGGAGCCTGGCGCCGCTGGCACGCCGCCGATGTCGACGATGTCGGCGTTCTCGGCGACTACCTGGTGGACGCGGTCCATCGCGGCAGCCTCGTCCCAGGTCGAGCCGCGGTCGTAGAAAGAGTCCGGGGTCCGGTTGACGATCGCCATGACCAGCCGCTGCCGGGGGCCGAACGCCCGGCGGCCCAGACGCAGCTCGCCCGGCCCGGTCACCTCGCCGCTCACGATCCCGCACCTCGGCGGCCGGGCAGCGCCGTCCCCCGTACCGTGGCCACCGGCGGCCGTTCCTGCACCGGGACTGGCCGTTCCTTCGGCTGCACCCGGCCCCGGGCCCGGACGAACTGCTGCAGCGTCGCTGCCGGCGCTACTCCGTCCGCCGCCCTCGCATCCGGCTGCGCTGCATCCAGCGGCACCGGGCCGCGTCCCCGCCGGCGCTCCGCCACGAGAAGCAGTTCCGCCGCCATGAGGGCCAGGTCGTGGTCGGCCTGATGCCGGTGCGCCCGGGCATCCAGGTCGACCTGTGCGATCGCCTCCAGGCCATGGCTGGCCGCCGTGTCGAGCAGCGTGGACAGCTCCACCCCGTAGCCGACCGGGATCGGCAGCGACTCCATCAGCCCGCGGCGGGCCGCCCACTCGCCAGCCAGCGGCTGGACCACGCCGCCCAGCTCGGGCCACCACAAGCTCAGCAGCGGCCGCGCCACCAGCTCGGTGACCCGCCCGCCCTCGGTGGATGCGGAACCGTCGGTGCCGGTGCGCAGGCGCGCATAGAACCCCTTGACCAGTTGCACGCCAGGCTCGGTGAGCAGTGGGCCGAGCAGACCGGTCACGAAGTGCGTTCCCCAGTGGGTGAGATCGGCATCGATAAACACCAGCAGGTCACCCTGGGTGACCAGGAGCGCCTTCCACAGTGCCTCTCCCTTGCCCGGGTAGGTCCCGAGTGCCGGCGCGATATCGCGCGCCCGGTGCACGGTCGCGCCCGCCTCGGCCGCCGCCCGCGCGGTTTCGTCGGCCGAATCCGAGTCGATGACCACGATCTCGTCGATCAGCGGCGCCCGCGACATCAGGGCGTCCCGGATGGCGGTCACCACGCCGCCGACCGTGTGCTGCTCGTTCCGGGCCGGTATCACCACGCTGATCCGCGCGCCGGTCCGCTCCCTGGCTTCGAGCAGCCGGTCGAGCGGCCACTCCTGCCAGTGCGAAGTCCGCAGGTCGAACCACTCCCGTGCGCGATCATGCATGCCCGGACAACCCCGGCCCTCCTGACGCGGCGCAACGGCGTACGCCTCCGGAATAGACATCTCCCAGGCCAGCGGGCCCGGTTCTTTACCGTACGCAGGACGGACGAACGGGGGCACCGCGGGCCGCCTTCGAGGACACGGGACCTGGCGGCCCCGCGCGTGCCGGCAGCAACGACAGCAGGTGCGCCAGCGATGTCATCAGATCGCAGTGCCACTTACCACGCGTATGCCTCGGGCGCGGGCTGGGCGCCGTTTGGCCCGGGGGGCGGGAAGAGCTCGTCGAGCTGGGCGAGCGTGGCGGCGTCGAGGGTGATCTCGAGGGCGCGCAGTGAGCCGTCGAGCTGCTCGCGCGTCCGCGGGCCGATGATCGGACCGGTCACCCCGTCCTGGGCGAGCAGCCAGGCCAGCCCGACGTTGGCCGGGTCGTCGCCCATCTCGGCGCACAGCTTCTCGTACGCTTCGATGGAGTCCCGGTGGTCAGCGAACGCAGCGGCCCACACGCCGGTGCCGCTCCGGACGGCGGCGCTCTCCCGCTGCTTGCGCAGGATGCCGCTGAGCACCCCGCCATGCAGCGGCGAGTAGGCGATCACGCCGGCCCCGTAGTGCCGCGCAGCGGGCAGCACCTCCAACTCGGCCCAGCGTGACAGCAGGTTGTAGATCGACTGCTCGCTGACCAGCCCGAGCAGGTGGCGGGTCCGCGCGGCCTCGCTGGCCTGGGCGATGTGCCAGCCGGCGAAGTTGGACGAGCCGAAGTAGAGCACCTTCCCCTGCTGCCGCAGGACGCTGAGCGCCTCCCAGATCTCGTCCCATGGCGTGCTCCGGTCGATGTGGTGCATCTGGTAGACGTCGATGTAGTCGGTCTGCAGGCGCCGGAGTGACGCCTCGCACGCGCGCCGGATGTGCAGCGCGGACAGCCCGCTGGTGTTGGGTGGGTCGCCCATCGGGCCGAAGGCCTTGGTGGCCAGGACGGTCTTGTCCCGGCGGTCGCCGCCCTGGGCGAACCACCGGCCGATGATCTGCTCGGTGCGGCCCTCGCCCAGCTGTCCACCGTAGGTGTTGGACGTGTCGAAGAAGTTGATGCCGTGCTCGTGGGCGCGGTCCATGATCGCGTGGCTGTCGGGCTCCAGCGTCCGCGACCCGAAGTTCATGGTGCCCAGGACGAGCCGGGATACCGAAAGGCCGCTGCGGCCGAGACGGGTGTACTCCATGGGTTCCAGCCTCTCAGGCAGCGCTGTTAAGCGCATCACTAGGGACGTGGTAAACCTATAACTCGCGACATCGATGTTGCAACTGTAGAGCGAACGATTACGTTGCTGTATGCTTTCGGCCGTGATGGCGCAGCGGCAAACGGTTCCCACCGCTCGCCCGCTGCGCGCGGACGCCGAGCGGACGATGACGGCGATCCTGGAGGCGGCTGAGCGCACCTTCAGCCGTGATCCCGCCGCCACGATGGAGCAGGTCGCCGAAGCCGCCGGTGTCGCCCGCACTACGGTGCACCGGCGCTTCGCCACCCGGGAGGCGCTTATCGACGCCCTCGGACTGTGGGCCACCCAGCGGATGGCCGCGGCGGTGGACGCCGCTCGCCCCGACACGGCCCCGCCGCTGGTCGCGCTCTACCAGGCGACCGCGAACGTGCTGCGGGTCAAGGCCAGCGAGGAGTTCGCGATGAGCCGGGCCTCAGCGGTGAACCCGGAGGTGGGCCGCCTGCACGCCGAGGTGCGGGACGCGTGCGGGCGGCTGTTCCGCCGTGCACAGGAAGCAGGCGTGCTGCGCGCCGACGCCGACCTCGCGTGGACCCAGCGGGTCTACTTCGCCCTCCTCCATGAGGCCGCGGTCAGCGGCGATGAGGCGGATGCCGATGCTATGGCGACTCGCGTGGTGGACACCCTGCTGCGCGGCGCGGGCACCGCCCAGCCGGGCTTCGGGGGTAGGCCCACAGACCCACAGACCATGGCCTAGTCGCCCGTTGCGGGAAGGACCGCGGGCAGGACCCGCCGGCCAAGAAGCTCGATACCGCGGGCGGCGGTGATGCCGTGCGGGGTACCGAACTCCACGCCGGTCGCGCCCGCCTCGAACAGCGCCTCCACCTGAGCGGCGACGTGATCGGGCGTCCCGGAGAAGGCGAAGCGGTCCAGGACCGCATCCGGGACCAGCCGTCCGGCCCCCTCGTGGTCGCCCGCCCGGACCAGGCGCTGGATCGCCGCCAGCTCGGCCGGGTCGATGCCGGGTACCGGATCCAGCCCGGCGACGACCGGGAGATACGTGGCCACCTCGGAACGGGCCAGGCGCCGGGCGGCCGGGCCGTCCTCGTCGACCACGGTGACCGCGCCGCACACCAGGCCGACCTCGCCGGGTGAGCGTTGCGCCCGCGCGGCGCCGCGGGCCAGTGCCTGGCTGGCCAGGGGCAACAGCGCCGGGTTGCTGGAGCCGCCGATCTTGACCCTGGAGGCAAGCTCGCCGGCCAGGGCTATCCCGAGCGGGCCCCACGCTCCAAGCAGCAGGTCCACTTCCTCCCGCACCGGCCGGTAAGCGAGGCGGACTCCCGGTTCCACCTGGAAGATCTCACCCCGGTAGCCCTGGTCGTCCCCGGAGAACAGGCGGCGGACCACGTCAACGGCTTCCCGCAGCCGGCGCACCGGCCGGTCCTGGGCGATCCCGACCGCATCCAGCCACGCTCCGCGCGCGAGCCCGAGATAGGCCCGGCCGCCCGAGACGCTGTCGAGAACATGCAGCTGATTAGCGATCTCCAGCGGATGGAGCAGGTACGGATTCAGGCACGCGGGGCCGAGCCGGATGGCGTGCGTCGCCTGGGCGATGGTGATGAGCGGCAGCAGCGGCGACGGATAGAGCAGGTCGCTGTAGACCGAGATGGTCCCGAAGCCGTACTCCTCGATCCGCGGGGCCAGGCCGGCATACGTCACCAGATCCTCGTCCGACTGCAGCGCGATGCTGAGCTCACGGGTCACGTGACGTCGCCGAGCGCGACGGTGCTCTGGCCGGTGCGCTCGATCCGCATGATCAGCCGCTCGTCCGGGTCCGGGCAGGCCACCAGGCTGTCGCTCTCCAGCCAGTCGCCCGGGCGCAGGTCGCGCTGCTTCGCGGCCAGCAGCGGCAGGGCGGCCGCGAGCGCGTACACGCAGAAGAAGCGGCCGGGGCAGGTGCGCAGGTGACTGCTCTCGGTGAGTTCGAACCAGTCACCGGCCCGCATGCCGCACACCGACCGTCCCTCGATGCGCTCCACCACCACCCGCAGGTCGTGGAGGACGACCGAGTCCGCCGCGTCGCTCATCTCAGCTCACCTCACCCACGAATCATCCCGGTACACGTGCCCGTCTTTCATGACCCAGTGCAGCGTCCGCAGCGCGGACACGCCCGCGGTCGGGTCTTGTTTCATCGCGATGAGATCCGCCCGCTTCCCGGCCTCCACCGAACCTACGTGCCCATCGATGCCGAGCCACGCGGCCGGCCCCCGGGTGGCGGCGAGCAGCGCGTCGTGCGGAGACAGGCCGAACGCCTCCATGTACTCCAGTTCGCGCACCGTGGCCGACGTCCCCTCGGTCGGCCAGAACGGCGGGACGTCGCTGCCCAGCATCACCGGCACCCCCGCCGCCAGGGCCAGCCGATACGACTCCTCGTGCACGGGCGCGGCGCGCAGCGACCGCTGCTGCATCCAGGCCGGCACATCCAGCGAGTCGAAGAAGTCGCCGCACCTGGTCACCGACAGCGTCGGTACCAGCGCGACACCGCGGTCGTGCATCTGCTGCGCCACCGCCGCGGTGAGCTGATATCCGTGCTCGACGCAGTCGAGGCCCTGGTCCACCGCCTGGCCGATGATGCGGGCCGGGCCGGCATGAGCCGTCACCTTGCGTCCCCAGGCATGCGCGGTAGAGATCACGGCGGCCAGTTCGTCCGGGGTCAGCGGCATCGTGTCCATGGTCTCGTTGATCCCGGCGATGCCACCGGAAATCATGACCTTGATGAGATCGGCGCCCGCCTTGATCTGCGCGCGGGCGCCGCGGGTGAACCCGTCAGGGCCGTCGCATTCGAGCGTGCTCGGGGCCTCGTGCCCGTGCCCGCCGGTGCACACCAGCGCGCGCCCGGCGGTGAAGATCCGCGGTCCCTCGGCCCGCCCTTCCGCGATGGCCGAACGCAGCGCGAATTCGACGTGGTCGCTTTCGGCAACGCACCGCACCGTCGTCACCCCGCAGCGCAGGGTCTCTCGCGCGCCGGCCGCGACGTAGAGCGCCAGGTCGTGCGGTGACATGGCCTGGACGGAGTGGGCCAGCTTCCCGGGCAGCGCGAGGGAGAAGTGGGTGTGCATGTTGAACAGGCCGGCCATCAGGTACGAGCCCTGAAGATCGACGGTCACCGCGTCCTGCAGCGCTGGCGCCGATCCCGACGGCCCGATGCCGGCGATCTCGCCGCCGGTGACCAGGACATAGCGATCTGGCTGCACGCCGGCGCGGCAGCCGTCGAACACATGGCAGTTGGTGAGGATCTTCGTGTCAGGCATGGCCATTCCCATCCATCAGCCGATGCGGATCATGGACGGGTCTCCCGCCCACCAGGGTCGCCAGCACGCCGATATCCGGAAGCTCCTCAATCGGGCAGGTCAGCGGGTCGGCCGAGAAGACCGCCAGGTCCGCGTCCAGGCCTGGCCGCAGCTGCCCGCGCCGCGTTCCGGCCCCGAGCAGGGCCGCGCCGCGGCGCGTGTAGAGATCGAGCGCGACATTCCGGGCCAGGGCCTGGCTCTCGCCGATCAGCCCGCCGCAGCGGGCGGCCCGGGTCACCATGAACCAGACGCCCCGCAGCGGATCGAACGGGGGCACGTCCCCGTCGCTGCCCGCCGCCACCCGGACGCCGGCCGCGACCATGTCGCGCACCGGAGCGGCTCGCGCCGAGTTCTCCGCCCCCCAGTACCGGCGTATGTCGTCGGCGAACTCGTACACGATGCTCGGGTGAACCGACACCCCAACGCCTGACGCGGCCATGCGCCGGATCGTCTCCGGGCCGCAGTTGAGCGCGTGCTCTATCACCAGCTGCCCCGGTTCCCGCGCCAGCCCGGCGGACAGCGCCCGTTCGTAGGCATCGAGAACTGCCCGCACCGCCGCGTCGCCCACCGCATGACAGGCGACTCCCGCCGACCGCCGCAGCGACTCCTCGACGATCGCCCACAGGTCCGGGGGAGTGATCCGGAACGGCTCCACCGGGCCGGTCCCGGCGCCGGTGACGCTGACCGGCTGGGCCGGGTCGATCGCGGCGTCGGCGATCCGGCCGTCCACGAACGCCTTGACCCCGGTCAGCCGCAGATTCGGGTCTTCCATCGAGCCGGCCGGCGGCATCTCGGCCAGCCGCTGCCGCGCCGAGTCACGGTCGCTGCCTTCCGGGATGCGCCACAGCAGGTCACACCGCAGCGACAGCCGGCTGCGGTCCCGCAGACGTGCGAAGACATC